>Ga0315277_10001123_pt1 | contig 39630 bp, 37 predicted proteins | sample YL17G05_15_MG_FD_203695 | JGI IMG/M metagenome (GOLD analysis project Ga0315277, IMG submission 203695) | Sediment microbial communities from Yellowstone Lake, YNP, Wyoming, USA - YL17G05_15 | ecosystem: Environmental > Aquatic > Freshwater > Lake > Sediment | place: USA: Wyoming | collected...
CCCTCATGGGGAAGGGGCATGAGGCTTGATCCACCGCCTGAGATCAGGCATATGACAAGAGCATCCTTTCCTGCACGTTCTGCGATCTCAAGCATTCTACGTGCCCCTTCAACACCAGCCTCGTTCGGGACTGGGTGACTCGCCTCATGGATCTCTATGACTCCCGCGCGGTGCATACTGCCAAGTGGAACACTCACAAATCCTTCCGTTATGCGGTGACCCAAGATCTGATTGAGAGCCACCGCCATAGAACCGCTTGCCTTTCCGCCGCCTATCACGTGGATGTTTTCAAATCTCTTCAAATCCAAGGAATGCCCGTCGATTTGAATGGCGGCACCTTTGAGTCGGACTCTTGCTTTCATGATTTTCTTCGGATCGACGACGTTCAAAGCGGATTCGAGACTTCGCAGTGCCAGAGCCCTTGCTCTCTTCTCCAGTCGCCCCTCTCCATTGTTGATCAGTTGATCCTTGTTCCTTATCTTAATCATCTGAGTGACCGACTGTGGCGTTCGCCCATCGTCCAGAAGCTCGTGTTCGACAGTTCTATTTCCAAAACTCTGGCCTGTTCTTACCACGCTTCTTGTCTAGGCACGCTCTTATGAATCCATAGTAGGGTGGCGATGGTTTACTTGGCCTAGACTTGAACTCTCCGTGAAACTGTGTGGCGAAATGGAAGTATCTGCCAGGGAGCTCAAGAATCTCGACCCGCGTCCCGTCACTACTCTCGCCTGAGAAGACCATTCCGGCCCTCGCCAACTCATCCATGTACTTGGGATTCAGCTCATAGCGGTGTCTGTGCCTCTCAAACACTCTTCTGGTCTTGTAGAGCGTCTCTGCGATCGTTCCTGAAGCGATGACGACTTCATGAGCACCCAGCCTCATCGTAGCTCCCTTGTCCTCCACCTTTTTCTGTTCAGGCATCAAGTCGATCACAGGATTAGGAGTTTCAGGCTGAATCTCCGTGCTGTTCGCAGCCTCAATCCCTATACTTCTCGCAAACGCGACTATGGCGAGTTGGAACCCTAGGCAGATACCCAAGAAAGGTAGATCTTTTGTTCGAGCGTAATCAATGGCGGCGATCTTGCCTTCCGTACCTCGTGCGCCGAAACCTCCAGGCACGAGCACACCATCGAATTTCGACAATGTTTGCAGGTGGGATGGATTCTCCTCAAACGTTTCGGTCTCTATCCAGTCTATTGACAGTCTGGAGTTGCAGAAGGCTGCGGAGTGCCTTAGAGCTTCGTTGACGCTGACGTATGAGTCAGCGAGTTCAGCATACTTGCCGCACATCGCAATCCTGACTTCGTGCTCCGGACTAGTGAAGGAGTTGACCATTCTCTCCCAAGTCGTCCAGTCAGGTTTCCTCTTCGGAAGCTCAAGCCTTCCAGCCAGGTAGTCTCCCAGTCCCTGCCGATCGAGAACTAGTGGCGTTTCATACACTGTCCGTAGATCCGGGGAAGCGAAGACAGCATTCTCTTCAACGTTGCAGAAGAGCGCGATCTTTCTTTTCGGATCATCGAGTAGAGGGTTCTTGCTTCGCGCGACTATGATGTCGGGCTGTATGCCGATTCTTCTCAGTTCTTGGACACTGTGCTGTGTTGGCTTCGTCTTCTGCTCTCCTACGACATCTAACACGGGTACGAGAGTCACGTGCGCGTAGATTACGTTTCCATGCCCGTATTCAAGTCTCATCTGGCGGGCCGCTTCTAGGAACGGTAGACTCTCGATGTCTCCTACGGTTCCTCCGATCTCGATCATCGCGACATCGGTGCTGTTTTCTGTTGCGATCTGAACGACTCTTCGCTTTATTTCGTCTGTGATCTGGGGGATTATCTGGACGCACTTTCCGAGGAAGTCCCCTCGCCTCTCTTGGTTGATTACTGAGAGGTATACTTGCCCGGTGGTCATGTTGTGGGTCTTAGGGATGTTGATATCCAGAAATCGCTCGTACGTGCCCAGATCCATGTCTATCTCGCCTCCGTCCTCTGTGACGAAGACTTCTCCATGTGTGATCGGATTCATTGTTCCCGCGTCCACATTGAGATAAGGGTCGATCTTGGCGGCCGTGACTTTGAACCCTCTCACCTGAAGGATCTTGCCGATAGATGCGGTCGTCACGCCTTTGCCTATTCCAGACATCACGCCGCCAGAGACAAAGACAAACTTCGCCAACGAAGGGTCCCTACAACAAACTAGAGCGCCGGCGTAATGGATATTTAAGAATAAGTGAACTGGAGTTGTCTACGGTGCCGAGGCTTTCTCAGCTAAGTCACGAAGGTCGTAGCCTTGAAGCCAAGAAGACTGTAATGTCATCCACAGGCAAACCGTTGGAGACTGCACTCAGCTGATCTAGGCAGTAGGGACATGAAGTGACTATTCGGTCTGCATTGACTTGATGTGCCTGCTTGATTCTTTCGGCCGCCATTTCTCTGGAGAGTTCCTTAGAGTACGTTTCGGTGATTCCTGCCCCTGAGCCACAGCATCTAGTGTTCTCCCTCGCGTCAGCCATCTCCACGAATCTGATGCCCGGGATTGAGTTCAGAAGCTTCCTTGGAGGTTCAGTCACCTTCATCAGGCGGGCCAGGTAGCAGGGATCGTGATACGTCACAGTCTCCCTCGTCTCCTCAAAATGAAGAGACTCGATTCTTGACGAGAGGATCTCAGTGATGTGCGAGGTGTCGGGTGCTCTTCCCTTTAGGAGTGTGGGATAGCTGACTTTGACTGTCTGGAATCCTATTGGACAAGAGAAGATGGTTCTTGATGACTTGATTTTCTCGAAGTTCTCTCTGGCCAGTGCTTGGAACTGGTCCAGGGCGCCTGCCAGCATGAAAGGTGCTCCACAACAGTCAGTTCCGTTCCAGAGGCCTGCTTGTGTTCCCACCTCATTGAGAAGCCTGAGTGATGATGTGATGATCTCTGGGTGTTTGTGTTTGATGTTGCATCCTGGAAAGAATATCAGGTCTGAGTCCTTTTCGGGGGTTCTCTTGTTTTCTTTGCCGTAGATGTTTCCAGTCTTGGCCAGCTTTGCGAGGAGGCTTCTGATTGAAGCAGGAGTGGAAGAGCCTTGGAATAGGGTCGATCTGACTGCGAGGGCGATGTCTCTGACTTTTATTCCTGGGGGACATTTCACGACGCATCTGCCACATGTTGTGCACGAGTAGGCTGAGTCGACTAGGGCTTTCGAGGGACGAAGCTTACCTTTCAGCAGTCCATATCCAATGTTGACGAGTCCACGTGGTGCATAGGATTCCCAGCCGCGCTTCTCCAGTGTCGGACATACTGGGCGGCAGAAACCGCACATAGTGCAGACGAGCATCTCGTTTTCAAATTCGCGCAGCAACTTCAATCTCCTACGGGGTATCGGAGTCGGGTGACGAAGGTCTTCGGAACACTGTCGAGGGAGAGCTTTCCCGGATTCATGATGTTGTTTGGGTCCAGTGCCATCTTTATTGTCCGCATAAGATCCAATTCGGCCTTGTGCTCCATTCTCATGAACGGGGCTCTTGTGTAGCCGATCCCATGCTCTCCTGCCAGCGATCCTCCCAAGCTGATGCATTTGCCATAAATTTCGAGGCACGCTTTCCAGGCTCTGGTCCAAGCATCTTTCTTTCTTACGTCGAAGAGGACTTTTGTGTGGAGGTTTCCGTCTCCGCAGTGGCCGTAGGTTCCGATGACAAGGCCGTGTTTCTTCGCGATTTTGGAAATGGTTCCAATAAGCTCAGGGATGTTCGAAATTGGGACAATCATGTCTTCTGCAACTGAGACAGATACTGCTCCGTCCTTAAGCCGAGACATAGATGGAAGGACTGCCTTTCGTCCAGCCCAGATTCTTTCTTCTTCGGCGGGGTCGTCTGAACTGGAGAATAAAGTGGGGTTCTCGGCGCGACATATCCCTTCTGCTTTCCTCATGTCGTCTCTGACGGCGTCAGGGTGGCCGTCGAACTCGACTATGAGTATTCCTTCCACCTCTGGCAAGCCCAACTTCAGTGACTTGTTGACGGCTTGTATGCAGGTTCTGTCCATGATCTCGAGAGCGGCTGGGAGCAGGCGACATCTTATCAGGTCGGCGACGGTCCTTCCGGCTGCTTGCAGGTCGTCATAGGCAACGATCGCGGTCGAGGAATAGGTCGGAAGCGGTGCTACCTTGAGCGTGACTTCGGTTATGACGCCGAGAGTTCCTTCGGATCCTGTGAATAGTCTGCAGAGTTGGTAGCCAGAGGAGTTCTTGATGGTTCTCGACCCGGTCTTGAGTATGGTTCCGTTTGAGAGGACTACTTCGAGGCCTAGGACGTAGTCTCTTGTGGCTCCGTACTTGATGGCTTTGGTGCCGCTTGCATTGACTGCGACCATGCCGCCTATCGTGCACACGTCGGCGCTTCCCGGTTCTGGAGGAAAGAAGAAGCCTAAGGGTTTCAGAGCGGCATTCAGAGTGGAATACACAATTCCCGGGCCTACAACAACATAGAGATCTTCCACATGTGTTTCTGAGATGTGATTCATTCGCGTCATGTCTAGGACTATGCCACCGTTCCAGGCTAGGGAGTGGCCGCACAGCGCAGTGCCAGCGCCCCGAGGAACAATGGGGATCTGCTTCCGATTGGCGTATCGGACTATTTCTGACACTTCTTTCGTGTTGGAAGGCCTGACGACCACGTTCGGTGCTGATGTATGGATCGAAGCATCAAAGGAGTAGCAGAACAGTTCAGCCTTATCTGTTGAGACGTTGTCTTTGCCGACGATGCGAGCGAGTGTCCTTTCATATCCTCGCATGACGAGTCCTCATGAACGCATGCCGTCTATTGCGCCGCCTTAAAAATTGTTTCAAGATCTTAGGCTGATGAGAGTGTTTAAATCGGATGCGAGATCAGTTGCTGGTGATGATGAAGAATCAAAACGCCGAGCGTTCTCAGCCGACGCTATGAGGATTTTTCGACGGGCGAACTGAACTTCGCCCCTCTTCTACTTTCAGATTGTGCATCAGAACGAGTCGCACTGTCGTTGCAGTGTTTGAAAATCTTTATAGTGGGGCTTCTGACCTGATGTGTGGGTCAAGGTCATGCCGTGCACGGTCGTTGTCGGCGGATTCTTCGGCGATGAAGGCAAAGGTCATCTAGTCTCATACCTTGCCATGAAGGACAAGCCCGTAATAACGGTGAGGGGCGGTGTTGGCCCCAATGCGGGTCACAAGGTTGTGTTCCAAGGCAAGACCTATGGCCTGAGAATGGTGCCTTGCGGGTTTGTCAACCCGTCTACAAGGCTCTTGATCGGCCCAGGAGTCCTCGTGAATCCCAAGGTCCTTTTTGAGGAGATGAAGCTCACTGGAACGGAGAACCGACTTGGAGTAGACAACCAGTGCGCAATAATTGAAGATAAGCACATAGAAGAGGAGAAGAGGAATGCGCACCTCACCACCAAGATCGGAACTACAAAGACAGGGGTAGGAATCTGTCAGTCAGAGAGAGTCTATAGAAGGGCCAAGGTCGCCAGAGAGTTCCCTGAGCTGTCTCGCTATTTGACTGATGTGCCACTGGAGGTTGGAGAGGCCATTGGCAAGAAGGAAAACGTGCTGGTGGAAGGAACGCAGGGAACGTACATCTCTCTTTACCATGGCACTTATCCGTACGTCACGGCAAAAGATGTGTGCTCGTCCGCCATCTGCTCAGATGTGGGGATAGGCCCGACGGCCGTCGACGATGTTGTGGTTGTCTTCAAGGCTTTTGTGACGAGAGTGGGCGAAGGTCCGCTGGAGAATCAGTTGTCCGAAGAGGAGTTGAGAAAAAGAGGCTGGCTAGAGTTCGGAACTGTCACCGGCAGGCCGAGAAGAGCTGCGCCGTTCGACTTCAAGTTGGCCAAGAGAGCGGTCATGCTCAATGGAGCGACGCAGATAGCCATCACAAAGCTCGACATTGTCTACCCTGAGTGTAATGGTGTCAAAAGCTTCGAGAAGCTTTCGGACGCTTCCCGAAGATTCATTGACGAGGTGGAGAGTGAGACCGGTGTTCCTGTGACGCTTCTGGGAACCGGCCCGTCAGTGGAAGACACCGTTGACAGACGGAAGCTTTAGTTGTGGAGGCCGATGGTTGCGGGGCTCTTCTGATTGGGAGGACTAAGAGGATTTGCGTCGAAAAGAATCGATAGATTCCTCAGAATCCTTGATGCAGTCTCGTCGAACCGAAGAGTAGCTAAGATAGTGTATTTGTCAAGCGCAGTTTTCTTCTTCGCGCTGATATTGCTTCCTCCGATGTTTGGTATACTGCTCAAGCTCGGAGAAATGGGAGAGATCTTCCGGGATCCGGCACTTCTAGCCAGATCACAGTCAGCGATCTCTTGGTCCATGATACTTGCATTTTCCGTTGCTTCGCTTGATTTGTTGATTGGGCTTCCGTTGGCTTGGTTGATCGTAAGAAGCAATCCTACGCTCGGGAGCGTCGTTGACACTCTGGCCGACATTCCGTTCATGATACCGACAGTGGCCTTGGGCTTCTCGACCATGATCTTTTGGGGCCCACAAGGTCCACTTGCCCCAGTTTTTGGAGGGGCTTTTCTGACGCCGGGGTTGGTTCTGGTTGTGCTTCTTCACTTTGCCTTCTCTTTGCCAGTTGTTGTGAGAGTGATGGTTGGCGAACTGTCTGGTTATCGAGAGACCTTCGAGATAGCTGCGAAGACTCTTGGAGCCGAACCTCTTACGGCAGTGAGAACCGTCACCCTTCCGATCCTGAGGCCGGCACTGGTCGCTTCGTTCCTCCTCTCGTTTGCAAGATCGCTATCCGAGACAGGGGCCACGATCATTGTGGCTGGAACCTTCGAGAACGGCCCGGTTTTCATCAAGAACGTGAAAGACGCAGGGCTTGAGGGTGCGCTCTCGTTTGCGAGCTTTGTTCTGATAGTGGGATCGATAGCGGCCTTTGTGCTCATCAGATATCTTGGTTTGAGGTTGAGATTACCGGTTTCAAAGGTCTGGCCTGAAACCGAGAGAAAGCTGAGTGGGCAGAGGGCAGTTCTGGCGAGGGACTTCACGGTTTTCGCTGTTTTTGCTGTCATTGCGATCGCGCCTTCACTCTTCATCGCGTTGCCGAGTGGTCAGGCGGTGTTCGATGGAACTTTGAGTGAGGCTCTTTCCGGCCGAGGGGTGTGGGAGACCTACTGGCAGAGCCTGATTTTGAGCTACGTTATTGGAATAATCGCCACGGTCGTCAACATGTTGGTAGGAATGCCGATGGCAGTGCTCATAGCCAGAAAGAGGCTCGGAAGGCAACGCACATCGCTCATAGATGCGTTGGTAGACATCCCGATTGTTGTACCGTCTGTTGCCCTCGGGGCCTCTCTCGCCTTCTTCTGGAGAACGGTTGGGGCGTTGCCTGAACTTTTGATTTTGACGATCTCGCATCTCACAATCACGTACACCTATTTCGTCAGAACCATGTCTGCCTCGATTGAGTCAGTCCCTGTGTCTCTTGAGGAGACAGCCAGAACCTTGGGAGCAAGACCTCTCACCGTCTTCAGACGAATAGTCCTTCCCCTGACAAAGTACTCGGTGCTTTCGGGAGCGATATTGACCTTTACAAGAAGCGTTGATGAAACGGGTGCTACAGCTGCCGTTACGACTAAACTGAAGACGGCCCCGGTGTTGCTGGTCGATTGGATCAAGGGAACCGTGAGAGTCTCATCTTCAACACAGAGCCTTGGGGTAGCGATGCTTGTAATGGTATCTTTCGTTGCCCTTCTTGTGCTTCGCCTTGCCCTTAGGAAGAAGAGGTAGCCCAGATGCCTTCCGTAAGACTTGTTGACGTAGTCAAGAGATTCGGAACGATCACAGCGATCAACAGACTGAGCATGGAGATACCTGATGGAGAATATGTGTGCATATTGGGGCCCACGGGTAGCGGAAAGACAAGTCTACTCAAAATAGTCGCTGGCCTCACCATTCCGGACGAAGGAGAGGTCTACATCAACGATAGGCTTGTGGTCTCTATGCCTCCAGAGGAACGCGGTGCAGTCTACGTTCCCCAGCAGTATGCGCTCTTTCCACACATGACGGTGCTTGAGAACGTGGCCTTTGGGCCTCTCTCACGCGGAACAAGCGAAGATGAGGCACTTCGCACAGCGCGAGAGATGCTGGAGATGATGAGGCTGGGTCACCGGGCTGACTCGAAGCCTGATGAGTTGAGCGGAGGGATGCAGCAACGTGTGGCTCTCGCCAGAGGGTTAGCTACAAAAGCGAAGCTTCTCCTTCTTGATGAGCCTCTTGGGGCTTTGGACGCGAGACTGCGAGTTGAGTTGAGGCACAAGCTGAGGGAACTCGCAAAGGAATCAGGGATAACTGCGATCCATGTAACGCATGACCAAGCCGAGGCGACCGCGATTGGCGACCAGATAGTTGTTCTCCGTGACGGAAGAATAAGGCAGTACGCCACACCCTTCCACGTCTACATGAGGCCTCAGTCACTTTTCGTCGCGTACTTCGTTGGCGGGGCCAACTTCTTTCAGGCTATGGTCGCAGAAAGACATTCGGATGGATCAATACTAGAGCTGAACCAAGGCCTTCTGGTAAAGGTCCAAGACAACACGTACCTGCCTGGGGAAGAGGTCGTCTTGGTGATTAGAGAGGACCGCGTCAACGTCGCGGAGCCAGGTGAGCAGATTCCATCAGAGTTGTACAATGTTGTTCAGGGAGAAGTACTGTCCTCGCGGTTTCTAGGTGAATTCATCAGCTGTCAGATACGCCTTGCCAACGGTGACCTTCTGACGTCAAGGACTCCGACATCGAAGACTGATAGACTCCTTCCAGCCGGACAGAAGGTGATAGCTCACTTTGAGCCTTCTGACACCACGGTCTACTCCTATCCACCGATAGGGTTGACACGAGAATTGAGGGTGCTGTGAGTGCCGCAAGTACAGATAACGGGGTTAGCAAAGAGATACGGATCGATCACAGCGCTTGAGAACATCAATCTGACCATACGTGAAAAGGAATACGTCTCAATAATCGGGCCAAGCGGATGTGGCAAGTCCACCCTCATCAAATGCATTGCAGGAATAATCAAACCGGACGAAGGCAAAATCCACATCAACGGAAAATCCATGGGAGATGTCCCGATCCAGCACAGGAGAATTGGCTATGTCTTTCAAGAACTCACTCTATTTCCCCACATGAGGATAATCGAGAATGTTTCGTATGGGCCGCGAGTTCAAGGACAAAGCCTTCAGAGTAGTAGGGCACTTGTATCAGAGCTACTTGATCTAGTAAAGCTCAGCGACCGCGCCGGTTCATTTCCTTCGGAGCTGAGTGGAGGCGCCCAGCAGAAAGTGGCGGTTTCGAGAGCGCTTGCATCTGGCTCCACTCTCCTGCTGTTCGATGAGCCTTTCGGTGCTCTTGATGCGAAGGTTCGCATGGAACTGAGATACGAGATCAAGAGGATGACCACTGATCTGGGACTCACGGTTCTACACGTCACTCACGACCAAGAGGAAGCCATGTCCATAAGCGACAGAATCATCGTGATGAAGGCGGGCAGAATCGTTGAGGATGGTTCTCCTCTTGAGCTTTACTTGCGTCCGAAAAACATTTTCACAGCGAACTTCCTCGGAGAAGCAAACTTCCTCGAGGGTAAGGTGGTGGAGCAGACTCCGGCAGGTTCAGTTGTGCAGGTCGGAGACACGTGCCTCCAGACCGTTGATCAAACTCGAAGAGTGGGAGAAGAAGTGATCGTTGCCGTCAGGCCAGAGTTCCTGCAGGTTACGCAAGATCTCAAGGGCCAGAATTGCCTGAGGGGAAAGATCTCGGGAATCAGGTTTATGGGACACATGACTCGATTCGAGGTCGAGGTGTCAGAAGGGAGGACTTTGTCTGTGGAGCACCCGATCTGCTTCGGGGAACTAGACATTGAGCCTCAGGACGAAATCACGATTGCAGCATCTCCGCCTCACATCAGGGTTTACCTTGTGCCGGAAGATGGATTGGATAGAGAACTTCAGCTGGAATAGGAGCGAAGGTTGAATTTGAAATGGCTGTGAACGCAAACTCTTATTTGCAGAATCCAGTCTTTATGTTGCGAAAGAGATTTCCAGACTTTTGAGAGTTTTGCAGGGCTGTGTGTTTGGCTCAGAATATGTGAGGACGATGGGAAATTGAGTGACAAGCTGTTGACATGGTTCGGGAAAAGGAGGCAGACGAAGGCTGTGCAGCTGATGCAGTCACATCTCTCTCTGACAACTCGTGCAGTAGAGGAGTTGGTGAAGGCGATGGAACACAAGATCCATCGAGAGAGGGAGCTGATGGAGGCAAGCATTGCGAGACTGTCGAGGATGGAGGAGGAAGCTGACTCTATCAGGAGGGAGATTGCGTTTGAACTGACTGCAGGAGAGATTCCTCCACATGAGAGGGATGATCTGCTCCATCTTTCTAGGGACATTGACTGGATAGCTGATTGGTCGAAGGAGGCGGGCAGGATACTGTTAGTCGCCCCGGTGGAGAGGCTTCCCGATACGTTGGCGAAGAAGGGAATGGAGATAACTCATGTGGTCAAGGAGACTGCAAATGCTGTACGCGCCTGTATCGAGCAACTGAGCGAGAGGCCCAGGGAAGCGATCAGACTAGCAGATAGCGTGGAGGATCTTGAAGAGAAGGTTGACGCCCTCTACATGGAGATTCGAAGTCTCTATCCAACCATAGACTTCTCCAAGGTGAACCCAGGAGAAATGTTCCTCGTAGGTCAACTGTTTGACGCCATCGAGAACATTACGGATTGGTGTGAGAACACCATAGACCAAGTGAGATTGCTGGCAGTCAGAATGCTCTGAGCAGCGTCCTTCTCTCTCAACAAGTCCGATTGAAGCATCTGAGTGAGTAGACACGGTGCCAGTCTTATCACCTACTTGTGGTGCCCCAGTATCCATGCATTTTGAGCAACCCAAGGAATCCTGAAAGCCGCTCCCCGTACAGCGATTGCTGCCGGCACCGCCGAGATGAAAGCTTGAAGCGCGTTGAATAGCGCAGTGAGGAGTATGGTCCACATCAACACCACCTGGGTTGAGGTTGAAGCCAAACCTATGAGCTGCAACATGCTCCCAGCGAACTTGAGGAAGTCAGGTGCAATCAGAAGCAAGGTGACTATGTTCATGATTGAGGTTACCGCAATCCTGACTAAAGCTCCGACGACTGTTCCGAAAATGAATGCAGGCCCAAGCTTCCCCTCATGAAAGAGCCGTCTGAAGGCCCCCACTCCGATCCAGTATCCCAGAATCATGGGCGCCACTGCCAAGAACTTCATTGTAGGGCCAAGAACCCATCCCCTCGCCACGGACAGAGCAATCCATCCTACTACCTCAGAAGCCAAGGCTGGAACAGGCCCCATCAGGAAGAGTAGCATCAATACCGGAATTTCGGCCAGATCAAACTTGAGGTAAGGAAGCAAGGGAAAGGGAACTTCTGTGTTCGCGAATGTGAGGACGATTGTCAGCGCTGTGAATACGCTGGTGCTGGTTATAACGACCGTACTACTCGCTTTCATGGCACCGAGTAGGATTAGGCTACTCATTTAAGGTCTTCTACTCAGAAATGAGTTGCTTCCGCGGGTCAAGCAGAGAGCATTCCCATAAGCAGAATACAGAGGCGGAAATGCGATGAATCAGTTGCGGTTATGGCGACTTCTCAGTCTGCACCTTTCGGAGAATCTGCACAGCATACCTTAGCTTCTCGTATGACGTGCTTGGGTCTTTCTCTATTAGTTCCAGGCTGTCGTGTAGAAGGCTCTTTGCGAACGAGACTACTTTCTCTATCTCGGTCTTGAATAGGCTTGTGTCCCTGAATTCAGGGTCCACATCAGTGAACCCGTGAGTTAGCGACAGGACTGCGGCCGCGTACTCTGTCTCCTCAGACGCATGCCAAAGGACATCATCGAGGCTCTCAGGTCGAGCATCTGAGGTCTGTTCCAAGAGTGAGATTGCCTTGCAGATCGCGTTTCGTATCTTGGGGAGATATTCGGCCTGCATAGGCTTCTCGTCCAGCGCTTGGGTCGTTTTCCTTTCTCGGTCCCCATGTATCAGATAAGTAAAGGGTGCGTTTCTATTCCACGGTCACGGATTTGGCGAGGTTTCTGGGATGGTCTGGATCGTATCCCTTTTCCACAGACACGTAGTAGGCCAGGAGCTGGAGCGGGACGATGTAGACGAGAGGCGTCATTATGCTCGGGATGCCAGCAGGCATTTCGATGAAGTCGTCGGATATGCTCCTAATCTGCTCGTCGCCTTCCTCGATGATTGAGATTATGTTAGCTCCTCTTGCCTTCATCTCCATAACGTTGCCGATTATCTTGCCGTGGGTTTCATCTTTTGGAGACGAGAAGACAACTGGATATCCGGGTTCGACGATTGCGATGAATCCATGTTTACTCTCTCCGGCAGCATACGCAAGCGATGGGATGTATGCTACCTCCAGTAGCTTCAGTCGCCCTTCAATGGCAGTGACTTCGTTGATACCTCTTCCAAGGAAGCAGAGACTTGGCCTATCCTTGTACTTTCTAGCTATTTCCCGAACTCGGCCATCTTGCTTCTTTAGAACGGTAAGGATTTGGTCCGGAACCTCCTCAAGTCTCTCAAGCAAGTCTTCTGCTTCTGCACTGCTCATCTTTCCGCGTTTCTCAGCAAGAACAATCGCCAGCCTTGTGAGGACTGTGAGTTGAGCTGTGAATGTCTTTGTTGCCGCGACACCGATTTCCGGCCCGGAGTTCTGGCCTATGTAGACATCAGATAGCCTTGTCAGGGTCGATCCCATGACGTTCGTGACACTGATCACGGATGCACCTCTTGCCCTTGACGCCCTCACGGCGTTCAGAGTGTCTGCCGTTTCTCCCGACTGACTCAGGGCAATCACTGTCGAGTTGCTGTCTAGGAGGTTTGCGTGAACTTGATTGAATTCGGAGGCTATGACGACCTGTGATCTGAGGCCGGCTAGTTTGGCGAAAATGTAGCTGCCTCCCAGACAGGCGTGGTATGCCGTTCCGCAGCCGATGAGGTAGACGGCCTCTGAGGAGTCTATCTTTGAAGCCACCAGGTCGTAGTAGATTCTCTGCGTTCGCAAGGCGTTGCGAATGGCCTGCGGTTGTTCGTATATCTCCTTCAACATGAAGTGGTTATAGCCTGACTTCTCCGCTGTCTGCCTTGTCCAAGTGATCTCAAGCGGAGTCCGCTCCACAGCCTCGCCCGTGCTCAGATTTCTGATCTCAACCTTGTTCAGCTTCAGTGAAGCTATCTCGTCCTCTTCAAGCAGCAGAGCCTTGTTAGTCAGCGGCAGAAATGCGGAGATATCTGAGGCGCAGTAGGTCGCGTCCTGCCCGATTCCGATGACCAAAGGGTTCTCTTTTCGAGCGCACACTATCGTTTCAGGATCAGCGCTGGAGAGAACCACGATGGCAAAAGCGCCTTTCAGTTGAGTTACGGCGTCGGTCACAGCGGTCAAGAGATTTGGGCTCTCCTTCATCTGTTCTTCTATGAGATGAGCGACGACTTCGCTGTCAGTTCTGGACCGGAAGCTGTGGCCGTTTCCTTCGAGCCGCTTTCGCAGCTCCATGAAGTTCTCGATTATTCCATTGTGGATGATTGCGATCTTGTTGTGACAGTCGGTGTGAGGATGCGCGTTCTCCTTTGATGGAGCTCCATGGGTTGCCCAGCGAGTGTGTGCGATACCTATGGTGCCGAGCATATCGTCTAGGTTGATTCGAGCATGAACCTCTGCAAGTTTTCCTTTGTCCTTCTTTATCAGAAGTTCATTGTTGTAGACGGTTGCTTGCCCTACTGAGTCATATCCCCTGTATTCCAGGCGTTCCAGAGCTTGTCGCATTACAGGACCCGCTGTTTTGTCTCTCAAGATGCAGCCGAATATCCCGCACATGATCTGATTCACATCTGGACGCGAACCCCGGACGAATAGCTGCGACGTTTCATAAGCATTCCTAAAGGTCGGGTTTGAGCAATTGACGGCGAGATATTCTGTCCATGCCTAGTTCTTCTGTTTTTGGTCAAAATAGGGTTTTAATAATAGTATCTGCCGTTGATCTTGGTTCGCGATGTCTTACCTAGTGGTCAAAGGCAGAGATCAGGTGCAAGTGCTGCCTGTGCGGGTCTACTCCGAACCGCGATCGGTCAGGTTGATCGTTCAGCCCATGCGCTGGAAGATACTTCAGGAACTCGCACAGAACGCACTTTGTGCAAGGGATCTGGCTAGAAGATTCAACACGAGTGAACAGGTTGTGTCCCACCACATGCGTAGACTGGAGCGGTCTCGGTTGATTCGGTTAGAGAGAACTGAGAGACGAAGAGGCGCTGTGGCTCGATACTATACGTCGAATGTTAAGGCAATATCGTTGGTTCCGGACTATTCGAGGAAAGGGGCTCGAAGCCTCGAAGCAGAGGCTCCTTCTCTTGAGCGGTGCAGTGTGGTTCTTGATCCATTTACTTCTGAGAGGGGGAGAAATCTGACGATCGTTGTCGGTAGTCCGATTGAGCATGGTGAGCATCGGGCGAGGGCGAGGGATGGGCACTATGCGGCGAACCTCGCGCTCTTTCTCGGCTCACTCCTTCCTTTCACAAGACAATTCGTTGTTAGGCTGGACACTGAGATGAATGAACAAAGCACTCAGCAGAACCTGATTGTGGTTGGTGGGCCGAGAGTCAACACTGTAGCGGCCAGGTTGAACAGTCAGCTTCCGATAAGATTCGGCCTGGACGGTACAAGCAACATCGTCTCAACGATCTCGGGAAAGACATACAACGGAGACGAGGAGGGCTTGATCTCACTCATAGACAATCCCCTCAACGACAAGTCCAAGGTGCTCGTGCTTGCGGGCAACACTCACTTGGGAACCGCGGCGTCTGTGACTGGATTTGTCAGGCACACTGAGAACGTGGCTGAGGGCAACTCATCAGCAAAGAACAAGATTGCAAGAGTCGTGAAGGGTCTTGATCTCGACAGTGATGGGTTGATTGATGATGTGGAGTTTTTGGAGTAGCCGCTAGGTGACCTAGCTTCTTGAGGTTGACAGCTCAGCTAGCTTAGCCTTCAATATCTCTGCGACAAGCTTTGGATCGGCCTTTCCTCTCACCTCTCCCATAATGAGGCCCATCAGCCTTCCTTCAGCACGCCCACCCTGCTCCTTAATCAATGACAGATTCTCCGCGATCCTTCGCTGAATCAACTGTTCCAGTTCTTTCCGTGAAAGCATCTTGAGGCCGAGCGTCTCAACGGCCTCGTGGGGAGTGGATTGAAGGTTCCTGCAAAGCCATGCCAATATTCCTTGAACAGACTCCTTCGCTGTTACTCCTTGTGAAGCAAGGTGGAAAGTGTCAATGAAGTGGCTATCCGATAGACTACCTACTGGAAGGCCTTCTCGCTCTAGACTCTTGACGGTTTCAGTGAGTATCGTGGCGACGAAGGACCCTGCCAGCGAAGTCTGCCTCATCACCGCTGAGAACACGTCCAGGTAGTCCGAGTTGACAAGCTGATCCGCAAGCTTCATGTTAATTCCATGTTGCTCCATCAGTTGCTTAACTACAACTTCAGGCATTGAGGGAAGACTCCTCCTCACCTTTTCGATCCAGTCTGGCCCTACGAGGACAGGAGGGATGTCGGTTTCTGGATACATTCTTGCCGCGCCCGGACGGGGCCGCATATATCTCGTGGTTCCGTCATCATTCGCCGCGCGCGTCTCCTCTGGAACACCTCTCAACGCCTCCTTGCACCGTTCGATCACTGCCATGAGCGCGTCTTCCGAATTCTTTCGGTCATCGGCCACGATCACTACCGCGTCATTCTCGCTACAGCTCAATCGCCTTCTCAGTTCGCTCACTTCTCTCTCGGTGATTCCGTATTTTGGAAGCTCGTCTGTGTGGAATATTCCGCCGACCCCGCCCCAGAAGCGGGCTCGGTCCGCTAGCTCTGTGCCGAAGCGAAGGTCAGGTTCAAGCTCAGTCTTCAGTATTCCCGAGAACTTGGGCAAGCGTATGGCGAGGATCACTCCTCTTTCCGCAATCGCATCTTTGATCACGTGACACGCCGAGTCCTTGAACATGTCCGTGACATCGATAGGTTGTTGCTTCAGGTTCTCCTCTGACACGTTCCTGGACTTCAGTTCCCGGGAGATCTTGATGAGGAGCAGTTGCCTGTTGGTCTCGTTCTCAACGAATTTCGAGATTAGTTCCAGTTTCTGGACGCCCTTGATCTCAATGAGTGCACCTTCCCTTATCGATATGTTGAGGTCTTGACGTATCGTTCCTAGGCCGCGCTTCACCATTCTTGTCGCCCGGAGGACCTTGCCAATGGCCAACGCCACTTCTTGAGCCTGAGCGGGCGTAAAGATCACCGGGGCCGTTGTCACTTCCACCAAGGGAATTCCGACTCGATCCAACCGGTATCGGACCACCATGTCCTTCTCCCCTGTCTTCCGGGCCGCGTCCTCCTCCAAGCAGATTTGATTGACCGGAATGATCGCTCCGCCTACGTCCATCGATCCTCCCAAGGAGATGACGCACGTTCTCTGGAAGCCGGTCGTGTTCGAACCGTCGATCACGATCTTTCGCATGACCTGAACCTCATCGACTGGGGTAGAGTTCACAAGCAGAGCAACTGACAGCGTCGCGTCTATGGCCTCTCGGTTCAACTCGTGAGGTGGCTCCTCATCGATCTCTACGAGGCATGAGGTGTCATCGTCCAGCTCATACAGGATCATTCTGCCACGCTGGAATTCGAATAGAGCTGCTGGATCCACCTGTCCAAGTTCGCTTTGAGTGGGTCTGAGCCTTCTGAGAACGGTTCTTGAAGGTTCGCCTAGAGAGAGCTGGGTCGGGCAGCTGCAGAACATCTTTGCATTTGTATCCAGTTGCTGATGTATCTCCAAGCCGACTTTCAGGCCAACATCCTGATAGCTGACTCCACTCAACTCTCTCAGCTCCAAAGAAGCCTCTTCTCCGTGAGCTCGTTTGCGACAGGCGCCGTCATCATCTTCTTAGCGTTGGCTAAGTCACGCGTTTGGCCGAGCACCCACATCATCTTAACATAGGCTGTTTCAGAGATCATGTCACCGAGCGGAATGACCCCCAAGGCGAGCAAATCTCTTCCGGTCTCGTAGACGTTCATGTCGACCATACCCCAGATGCACTGTGAGGTCATAGCCACTAGCATATCTGCGTCGAGCGCCCGTCTGACCGAATCATAGCATGTCTTACTGACATGACCGAGACCTGTTCCTTCGAGAATTATCCCGCGATATTTCCTCTCCCTATACCAATCGATGACCTCGGGATTGAAGTTTGAATAGAACTTCAGGAGAGCGACCTTCTCCTCGAAATCCGCCATCACCTCAGGATTCCTTGTCTTGTCTCGTGGCTGGAAGAATTCGGTGAGAAGTTCAAGCCCCATGTCTCGTAGGTTGACTCGTCCCATGGGCTTTGAGTCTATTGTCTTGAAGGCGTCTCTTCTGCTGGTGTGACACTTTCGGACTCTTGTTCCGCGGTGGATGGTGACGTATTCGTCTGAACCTCCTTCATGCATCGCGACGACAACCTCTGCGAACGGTGCCTTCGCAGCTACCGTTGTTGCGGCGATCAGGTTAGGTGCAGCGTCGGAACTTGGCCGGTCGGATGATCGTTGAGACCCAACGAGGACCACGGGAAAAGGAAGATTTCGGAGAGCGAAGCTCAAGGCGGCCGCAGTGTATCCCAGCGTGTCTGTTCCGTGCGAGAGAACGACGCCTTCAGCGCCGCTCTTCATCTCTTTCAGAACCGTGGCTGCCATTTCTCTCCAGTGTCTTGGACCGATGTTCTCGCTGAACTCGCTGAAGAGAACTGAAGCATTGATTCTGGCTATGTTTGAGATCTCTGGGACGAAGCAGTGGAGATCTTCGGCTGTGAGGGCGGGTTGGACTGCGCCTGTTCTGTAGTCCACTCTGCTCGCGATTGTTCCGCCTGTACTGACAACAGATACTCTTGGAAGCTTAGGGTCTTCTTTAGGAGGTGGAGGAGGAATGAACTCGGGTTTTCCTCCCTTACTCAGGAATTCGATCACAACGCCGTCGGTCAGTTCGACTCCAATGTTGTAACCGTTCCTCAGCTTGATGATGATGTGACTGTCATCTGCGTATTCGGACCGAGGAAAGAGGGTGCCCTCGCACGTTTGGCCGCCTTTGACGATTTTAATGTTGTCTCCGACGGATACGCCTGCACGTCGAAGCGTCTCCGCTGCCTTCCCTCTGTATCCTGAAAGAGCCGTCGCCAACACGTTCACCTATGACTAATGGTAGCAATGAGAGCTTGCTTAACTATTGCGCCGCAAATGCAGAGGCGGCATACTCTCAGTGAATCTTAAAGGGCCTTTGAGACGTACGGGCCGTCGGAATCATATCCTAAGCGAGAGTAGTACTGTCTTGTGCCTAGGGCGCTAGTGACGAGAATCTTCTTCCTACCCTCTCTGCGGGCCAATGACTCAGCTTCGTTCAGCAGGATTCGACCGTACCCCCTATGCTGCCAAGCGTCCCCGGCCTTGGCGCCGACCGGAACCATTGGGCCGCAAACTCTCAGTTCTCTGACGATGGACGCGTCTCTGCCAGCGACCTCCGGCCTCTTCGCCGAGCAGGAGGGAATCCTCAAACGCACATATCCGACGAGAATGTCTTGCTCTGGATCCTCGGCAGAGATGAAGAACTCTTGGCCTTCGGAAGCCTCGTAGCTCTGGCAGAGGATCCTAACTCGGTCCGGAGTGGTTTGGACGTGATCCCTCAGCCATCTATGTCCCGCCTCACGGCATCTGACGCAGCGGCACCTGAAAGCTCGCTCCTTCATCTTCTCTCGCACAAGTTCCCGGAGGTCGCTTCGCGTGACTCCATCCTCGATGAGGTTTGCAGGGATGTCGCGTTGAACCCGCATGATCCTCACCCAAGGAGGAACACGGCGCTTCAGTTCGACTATGAGTTCTGCCGCCTCCTCAGACGAATACGGCCTGTACTTTCCTTCGAGCCACCAGTGGTAGAGCTTCGTGCCTTTCAGGACGAGACAAGGGTAGAGCTTCAGCATGTCAGGCTTGAAACGTTCGTCCGAGAAGACTTTGCTGAAGCCTTCAAGATCCTTTTCCGGGTTTGAACCCGGAAGGCCGGGCATGAGGTGATAGACGACCTTCAGCCCAGAGTCTTTCGTGATCCTTGTGGCCTCAACAACATCGGCGACCGTGTGCCCCCGGTTGACCGTGGCGTAGATGTCATCGTAGACGTTCTGGACTCCGAGCTCAACCCTTGTGACGCCCATCGCCAGCATCTGATCCACATGCTTCTGCCCTGCCCAGTCAGGCCGCGTCTCCACTGTGATGCCCACGTTCCTGACCGTGGCGCCTTCAGCCAGACGCTTGGCCTCCTCAAGATCAACGGCGATTTGCCCATTGGTTGCATCCAGGCAGCGCTTGACGAAAGACTCTTGGACGCTAGGCGGCAGTGAAGGAAAGGTTCCACCCATGATGATCAGTTCGATCTTGCTCACCTTGTGGCCGATCGCCTGAAGCTGCTCAATTCTACCCTTCACCTGCAAGTGCGGATCATAACCCGCCTGAGCCCCGCGCATCGAGGCAGGCTCCTTCCCAGTGTAGCTTTGGGGAACGCCGTGGTCAGGGCCTCCGGGGCAGTAGAGGCAGGGCGCGCCTTCGTGGGGGCACCGTGCCGGCGGCGTCATCACCGCAACCACTACAACCCCACTGATGCTCCGTACCGATTTCCTGGTCAACACTTCACGAAGATGCATCTCGCTGGGAAGAAGGCAAGCAATAATCTCAGAGTTGCGAGGAACCCTGTCCGCATTGAACTCCCTGCAAACCTCTATCTTGACGCGTTCAAGATCGGCCCTCGTCGGACTCCTGATCTCCAAGAGCTTACTGACAATCTTGCGAGATGGTAGATTAGTGGAGGCCAAAGCTAAGTATTCCACGAGTCATCGCGACGCCTATCTGATAACCTTTCCGACAATTCAACACAGCTGAAATGGACTTGTTCTAGAGCCAGTGGGTCACAGCGGAATAGTCCTAGCAGAGTTTGGTCTATAGATCTGAAGCTCTGTCCAAGAGGAGGCTTCTTTGTTGGACAGAGTCAGGTTGCTGCAGTCGTCTAATGTAGTGAAGTCGACTTCAACTTGATTCTTTCAAGCAAGCAAGGCGAGAATGATACAGGCATACAATGGCGTTTGGGATCTATGAATACATCTTCCAAGCCTTCCTCATCACCTATGGCCGACTCTTTCAGCGTCCTTTCTCGCCAAAATCGAGTGTCGCTCAAATTAGGAATACTTGCACTGCTCGGTCAACAACACGTATCTTGAGGCATATGCAGTCATGGCGCGGAATACAGCTCGATGAGTTTCTGACCAATCTTCAAAGGATCGTGAACTTCCGAGACATACCTCGGGCCTTGGAGCCCTATCTTTGGAAGATCTTGTTTCGAGATCAGCTCTTTGAGAGTCTCGAACAGATTGTCCGGATGGGTTCCTATGACTGGTGGTGCCGGGAACCGTTCGCAATGAAAGCGAAGCCAAGGTTCTCGTATGTACGCTATGACTGGCTTTCCCAGAGCCATTGCTTGTATGGCGGTCAGTCCGTACCAGCCAAACAAGAGATTGTCCACAACTATGTCTGCGCTTCTGATCACCGATGGCATGCTACGACTCGGAACCCTGTCGATCGTGACCAGCTCGACATTGTAGCCACTCTCTTTCAACTTCTCTACTGCTCTCTTTGTGTATCCAATTCCTTTCACATCTCCTCGAGATTCCAAGTTACCTGTCACTTGAACAACCTTGACTGTTCCAGACGAAGACAAGTTCTCGTTCTTGTCAAGCCTCCACATGTCCAGATCGATCGCAGCTGGAACGTAGACTGCTTCCCGGTCAAAATCAGACATGTCAGGAATCCCGTTGATCAATACATGGCCGTATCTCTTCTCCATGAGACACCGAAGGGTTGTCTCCTCATCACTACACAACCCAGAAAGCCCGACTCTGCATATGCCGCACAAGCATGGATCATGCTTTGCAAAGTTGCTCCTTAACTTGCTGTCTCTGCATCCGATGTGATAGAACACTATCTTCTTTCCGAGAGATCTTAGGATCGGGAGATCCTTGTACCTTGGAAAAAGAGGGCAGCTCTTCTCCTTTCCAGGAAAGAGACTCCAACCTGAGTAGAAATGAAACACATCGTAATCCCTTATGCATTCCAAAACGAACTTCCCGACCTTCAGATGGCGAAAGAATGCATTGATCCCATACGACCGGCCCTTGATCACTTTGCTAGTCAGTCTGAGGTTCTTATCCCATCCGTCAAGCAACCATTCTGAACCAAAGGTATCAAACAGCACATAGTCGCTTCTATGGCCCAACTTCCTTTGAGCCCGAGAGAACGCCCAAGGTAGCCCGACGACCGGAATAGGGCCGTGAAATATCCTTAGAGACGTCATGATGACATACCGACACTCGTTTTCAAACTCAGGTTCTCTTCACTAATATCCTCTGCGGTATAAATGGAGAAAGAACAGTCACATCTGAAGAACCCGACAGTGAACCCGTTCTCAGAACGCTTGCTCATCTTCTTACCCCTCTAGGATGATTGCATCCAATCAAACATCAAACTACCGAGACCCACATCCTCCGCACGCCAAAAAACACATAGAGACCTTGACTCGACTCTTGGTTCAGACTCACCTGTCGCGACTCCGCGGTCATGGGAAGAGCGTACTGCTTCTGGTCAGTCCGCCGCTCATTTGGTGCGGAAGCTTTGACGAAACACATATCATACGTGCCTGAGAAGCTATGATGCATGGGAAGAGTAGTTCGTGACCAGGCAATCAAAGAGTTCTGGAATGACAGGGCCAGACGCGAGAGGCTTCGGCCGGATGCAACACTGAGAGACAAGAACCTTAGACTCTTGGAAATCGAAGTCATCAAGTCGTTTATCCCCATCCGGAAAACAGTAGTCGACATAGGCTGTGGAAATGGCTTCTCAACTTTGGTTTTTTCCCGATCTTCCGGATCGCAAATGATTGGTGTCGACGCGTCCCCAGAGATGATCAAGTTCGCCAAGAAGAGATTCGGATCAGTGGGTGGAGAAACATGGCAGAAATCAGATTTCATCGTTGGGTCAGCGTATGACTTACCTCTTAAACCAGCCAAAGTTGATGGAGTGATAACTGAAAGATGTCTGATGAACATATCGACATGGTCGAAGCAGAAGAGAGCGCTAAGAGAAATCTCGCGTATTCTTAGGCCAAAGGGCACTTTCATAATGCTTGAAGGAATCGAGGAACGACTTGAGCAACTGAACAGACTGCGGACAAGTCTAGGTTTGAGAAGAATTCGCTCTCCATGGCATAATCTGAACATATGTGAGAAAAGATTTCGCAGGTTCATCAAGAGGTATTTCAGAATTGAATCCGTAAATGGATTTGGTGTCTATTACGTCGCATCACGTGTGCTCTATCCGCTCAGCATATTGCCTGACGAGCCCGACTATGATTCCAAGATCAACAAAGCAGCCAGGAAACTTTCGACAGTACTTTCCGGATTGGACGATATCAGCCATGAAATGTGCATTGTGCTGAAGAGGCGCTGAGAACGCGACCATTGAAATGACGGAACCATTGACTCCGATCTAACGAGCCACTTAACTGAAGGATTAAGCGACCATTTCAATCACCCACAGTTGAACAAATAACCCGTGGCTGAGAGGTCTGGAACGAACTCTCCGAAAAGCTGATGATACCTGGGCGACAGCGATACCGTTTCGCTCAAATGGGGGCAGGTCGGACCCGCTTCCTTTCACATCAAGATCTGAGGCTCTGACCATCTTTGAGCATAGATCAGGCCAGTCAAACATCATTCTGATCAGAGCCTCGTTCAATTCGACTAGCTTCGTCCATCTCCTGTCATAGACCTCTTGTAGGAAGGACGCGAAATCCATGAAGTATAGTGCTCTTGAATAGTCGAAGACCGGAGTTTTCCAGTGATTCTCTTTCTAGTTCGAATTGAATGTTGCAATGTCCCTGATGGCCATGCCGCTTCGGTGATAGACAGGCGCGGCCAGCCATTGTCACCCTCTCTTGGTCTTTGTTTTATTTCTGTTTGTGACGCTCCCCCCTAGTGTATGGGGCATTGTCAAGCAGCACAAATGTCTCAACGATTCGTGTCTTATCGAAGAATCCGAGCCAAGGAACGTAGTTAGATTGATGAATCACGATCGTGAATGCTCTTCTCCATGTCGCTACGTTTTGCCTTCATCGCTATGGAATCAGTCTCTTGTTGTAGACAACCACTTCGCCACTGGGATACAGCCCCGAATATCTCTGTTTGACCGTGGTCTTTCCTCTCAGCCTGAGGTAGCTCAGAAGTCTTTCTTCAGACAACCTTGCAAAACCCGTGAGCTCATAGAAACGGTTTGCATCGTGTCTCTTTTCAAGAGATTCTAGGGTGATCTCATCCAACCCTTTCTCTCGGCAAGCATTCTCAAAGCTCCTCATCAATCCAGTTCCTATCCCCCTCCTTCTGAAGAGAGAGATCACAACGAAGCGGTGTACGTGTGCGCATCTATTGCCATATCTCGACGCGATCAAGTACCCAACTGGCTTCCTCTCACAGAGTGCAATCCTGCTGAGCCTGAACTTGTCCGGAAGCACTCGTTCAAAGTTCTTGTGAACCCATGCATCGTCCCTGAAGGATTTCCTATCAATAGAACACAGATCCAGTATGTGCCGCTTCATCCTTCTCTTGTCAAGCGGCCAAATTCCTGCAGTCGAGTCGTTCACACCTCACTCCAGACGGTATCCTTTCAGTACGGAAATGTACATGTGAGAGAGAGTACATGTGCGAAGGATATCGTCCTGCAATGCTCGGCATATGCATTGTCCCTTGGTCCGTTACAGTATCCTGAGACTGCCGCTAGTAGCAGACAACCCCTTTTTAGACTGTTCGCCTAGCATCATGAATCATGCTTGGCCAGGTCGATGCTTCCCACAAAACCACTATTGTAGACACTTGAGAGGTCTCCATGAGCTACCATGCCCTCGCTCCCAGATTCCTCAAGACATCCGGAACAACCGACCGCCTCTCTCTTTCATTTGTGATCACTCTAGGAGACGAAACCTCCTCCACCATCATCTCTTGACTAGTCGGCATATCTCAGAAGGTTGGCCCAAGCAGTTGGACTACTCCCTTTGAGGCGCTGTTTCGGGCCGCTAAGCCTGCTTCGCGGTGGCACGGGTGGCTCGTGAACCGGCCCGGAACTGGGGGGTGTGTGGCCACAGGTGTGGCCACAAAAACCTCGGCCTCTGTTGACACGCAAGTTACGTATCAAGAGAAGACTGGTTCATTAGCAAAACAAACCACAGAGAGAGGACATCGGGGTCAATCGATCGCACTTAACGTAGCCCAACATCACACATGCAACAGAAGAGGTTGCAGTGATTGTTCACGACGAGGAATACGGCTGAAAGAAACGGCGCGCAGCTAAGCCGGCTCCACAGCCTCATCTGCGCCTTTCTGGCAAGAAACATTGCATATCGTGCCGGTCGAGACATCGCTATCGCTTTCACTTACTGCCGCACTGTCCTGCCCTTCCCGTTTCCGTAAGCCCAGAACTCCATTATGCCGATATTTCACCATTATTCCTAGGCTCACATAGCTTCTTGAAACGGGCCGTCCAAATCGCTGATTAGATTCCCCACAGAACTGGCCTGTGCTCTCCCGTTGGCCAACACAAGAGAGGCCGATCTATGGATCCACGATCAATGATGCATCAGTAGAGTGCTTGGGTCGCAAACAAGACGCCTAACGGATTGAGGCGGGATGCCATTTCTTCTGGATTCGCAGCGCCTCCGCCTCACCCTTCTCCTCCAGCCTCTTGACGATCTCTTGGACGGGTGTGTGTTTGGCTATGGGGCGATCCTCGTTCGCGATCCGCAGCAAGAATTGGGCGAGGACCATGGAAGCCTCCTTGAGGCCTCGGGGATCCACCTTGTCCACGGTGTCGGCTGAGGTGTGGCCGAACCCTCTTCCCAGCGCCGCCGCGATTGCTCCGGTCACGGGGTCTGGTGGGCCTGCGGCGAAGCCCACGGCCGGGACGCCGGCCATGAAGAAGGGCCAGTGGTCGGACGCGGCGCCTAGAGGCGTGGGAATCGTCATTGGGTAGTTGATCTCCTTTGAGATGGCCTCAAAGTACGGAATGAGATCCGACGGTCCGTAAACCGCGAACCTGTGCCGCAAGGCTCTTCCCGCACCGTCACAGTTTATCATCAATGTCATCTTCGGAAGCTCAGCCTTATGCTGGTCGAGGTAGCAGGTTGAGCCTGTCACGCCAAGTTCTTCGGCGCCGAAGAGCAAGAACCTGACCGTTCTCTTGACCATATCCTTGAATGGCACCATTGCCCGCGCCACATCCATCACCACCACCGCTCCAGATGCGTCGTCAGCCGCTCCCTGCGCAATGTCATGCCCATCGAAATGGGCTCCAACAAGAATCAGCTCATCAGGGTACTTGGAGCCGCGAATCTCTCCCACCACATTGTAGGCGGTCCAGTTCTGCTTCACCTCGTTCTGAACATTCAAGCGCACCCGTACGCCTCCGCGCTTCAGCTGCCTCTGAATCATGGATCCGGTCTCCAAGGAGACTCCGACCCCCGGAATCTCACCAATCATCCTGTATCCAGGCCTCAGCGAGCCAGTCTGCGGCAGCTGGCCGGGTAGATGCTGCATGAAGATGAAACCCGCGGCGCCATGCAAGACAGCGTAACCGTACCTAGTCCTTCGATGACCCCAGTTCCCCTCACCTCCGAAAGGCTCTGTGGAGCAAAGCACAAGCTTCCCGCGGACCTGCTCCTTGACCTTCTCGTACTCCTCCTTCTTCCCCGCCCCAACATTCAGGACCTCAGCCTCCATGCCTTCAGGCGGCGTGGAAGGCGACAGCGCCAGAGAGATGCAGGGAAGCGCGCATTGCAAGGGCTCCAACATCTCCATCTCAGCGGTTCTCCGGAACCAACCCCCGTACTTGAAGGGCTCCGCGGCCACGTTCGTCAGCCCGTAAGCCTTCAGCCTGCCAGCCATGAACTCAACAGCCTTCTTCTCACCTTCGGTCCCGGCGAACCTGCTTCCGAACTCGTCGCACATCTTGACTAAGTTCTCGAACTGCTCATTCGACGCCCAGACGTCTCCAACAACGGCCTTCTCGGCCTTTCTCAGCTCCGCATCCAACTTCTCTCACACTTCAACAAGCATCCAGAATCGCGCAGCCTAGGTTCACTCTCAATCATATTTAAGACAAATTCCCCGCTCGATCAAGCGTCAAGGAAGTGTCGTCGCACATTCAGGAATTGCGCGATGAGAAAGGGCTTTTCGCCGAAGTCTCATCAGGAGCGAATGTACTGGTTGCACTAGAAGAAGCTAAGAAACTGGGAAGAGAAAAGAGAGTCGCCACGATCCTGCCGGACAGTGGAGACAGATACCTGACAGAGGAGCACTACGTCACGTAGACCTCAACGGCCTTTCCTGATCGGCGTAGTCTTCCGTAACTCTCTGTTCTGTCTCATAGGCATTATGAGAAGCCTCTTTCCTTGAAGATCCATGACCACTCTGACAGGCGCGGATGATTCCGTGTAGAGAGGAAATGCAGTATCCTCCACCAAATGCTTTGGCAGATACAAGAAATACTTTCCGTCCGTCCTCTTGAATATTCTTCCTTTCGCCTCTGCAACCAATCATTCATCCTCCACGAACCCTGAAGAACGGCCGCCGTTTGTCTCCGAACCATAAAAAGCTATCCATCGAGAAGAAAGGATCATAGTTCCGAATGACACCACGTAGGGAGAACACCAAGCATCTCCGACTTGTAAGCTGAGTCTCTTCAGCAACACTGAAAAACGTTTGCCATACGAGTCATGCTTCAGGAATGAAGGCGCAACAGAAACGGCTTCACACACCTTCCGGTTGTTCCCACTTCTCGCCGTAGTCGTGGCAGAACTCTGAACCGACTTCGACCACTACGCCATGTGAGGAGCACAATTGCTCCGACGACCGACGTTAAGAAGACGGTGCGTCCGAAGACTTCCTCATCTTCAAAACGACGACTGCTACGACGATCACAGCTGCAACTGCAACCAACGCCAGCATCGTCTGCACGTTCAGAAACGGAGACGGCTTCTCTATCGAGAACGTGATCACCTTCTCGTAGGTACTAGAGTAGGTCCTAGAATAGGTTTCAGTGAACCTCTGTCCTCTGCAATATTCCACGGTTCGGCATCGTTCTTCGATATGATCTGCTGATACGTGCTCCGTGAACTGGGGTTGATGAGAAGTGCCTATTTAGACAAACGCCTGACTCAGAGGCATAATACTCGGATGGTGGATTCGCAAAAGTGACTTTAGGTCGGAGGAAAGGACCAATATCGTAATCGGCATTTTGGACCTGCTTAGACAAAGAATCCGCTATGCAAGATGCAGTAAACGAAATCTGGAGAGTTCTAAGGGTAACAGACGAGGGAGGCTTGAGAGTCCGGGTCCTTTCCTATTTCGTTCATGGTTACTTGGACGGCGTCGAGGACTTGCAGCCCTTTCTTGAAGAGGTTCCTCGCCAGCGAGGCTATGGCTTTGTCGTTGTGGTCCAGTGTGACGCTGTTAGTCCATCCCACGACTCGTGATGCGCCTCTGGCGGTCAAGGCCTTCGCTAGGTCTTTGTTGACCATGGACTCGCATCCTGCAACGACTATGAGTGTGCCTGGAAAGGTTCCTTCCATTGATGCGGTCACGAAGTCCGGTCCGACTCCGAAGAAGGTTCCGGCATCGATCTTGACGGCGCGCACTCGCCCCATCGTCTGCTCGTAAGGATAGCTCAAGGAACTGTATGGTTCACCTGTCAAAAGGACGACCGGGGCTCCGGAGGCTGTGCGACCTTGACCCAAGTCGACGGTTGAGGTGGAATGAACGCGGAGAATGATCACATCATACTCTCTTGAAGGAAGCTTGCGGTACAAGTCAACTGTGACCTGAACCCCTGAGAAGACTTCAACTCTATATCCCGCACCGACAAGACAGTCGCGTACCTCCTCAATCAGCTTCTGATTGATGTTGTAGGCTGCGACTTGGTCAAGTATCGCTGCAGTCTTTTGGCGTGTGCGCATCGTGAATGCTGGTTCTGAGGTTTGGGCGACGGTTCTGGTCCAAGCGGATTCAAACTGCTGCCTGGGCTCGGAGTAGAAAGTCACGGCTACGACAGCGATGGGCACTGAAACAATGAGAAGGTATCCGAACCACCGGAATAGGGTCTGTGCCTTGAAGGTCTTCTTTCTTGTTCTTGGCTTCCGGGGCAAGGCGATCGGATCCTACTCTGTAGGCCATTTCTAGAGTTCGTGACCTTAATAGATTCACCTGCGTGGATCACAAGGACTAGCTACATCGCAAGTGGCATATCTTTGTTGGATATCGGGTGCGAACACCTGAACAATCACATATATATTCTCAGACGGCGAAGTCTTAGGTCGTGTTGCGCTGATCGGTGGATGTGTGAAACTTGGTGATTGGACGTTTCGGTCATCGTAGGGCAATGGAAGTCGACGCTCTGAGAGTAAGCCCTGGTCCGACCCGAAGTGGAGTGGAGACAACAAGAGTTGGAGGAGTAATACTTCAGTCAGGCGTTGGAGGAGTCATCACTCTGTTCGTGCTTCTCCTGATTCTTCTCTTTGCCCATGTGGTCTACGGGAAGCGTAGCACGATTCTGAAACTAGTCTTCCCGATGTTCTCCCGGTTGATGCGCTAGGCCGTTTGGGTTTTGCAGTTCGGGTGGGGCCCTAAGGGGTTTCCGTCAGCCAGATAAGGAAGAAGTCTGCAGAAGAAGTCCTTGCATTTTGCCAGATTCTTGCATTTGCCGCATTCAATTAAGTCGCTTGTTTTGACTCCTCCTCGGAAGAACAGCCATTTCGGTGAGAACCAGACATCCAGTATTGTGTCATTATTTATGTTTCCCATGATCCATTTTGGATCGGAGATGACGAGGTTGCACGGATAGATCGAACCATCGCTGTCTACTGTCAGTCTAGCCTTTCCGGCCTGACATGAGACGTAGCCTCTTTTTGCCTCTTGAGCAGACTCTTTGAGGGGATCGCAGTGAAGAAAGGTGTCTAAAGCGACGTCTATCTTTCTTCCGTATCTGACCTTTGCCATCATCAAGTCAAGCATCGCTTCCTGATATTCCTCGTTGCTTGGAATCCATTCCATGTGATTCCTCATTCTGCCCGCAGCCTTCAAGTCGAGGAAAGCGATTCTCGAAGCCCCACACTTCACCGCCAAGTCTATGATGTTTCTGAATCTGCGCAGATTTCTTCTGTGTAGACAGCAGTTTATTCCATACTGAATCTTGCTGTCTTGCAGGAGCCTTAGGGCTTCGATTGTTCTACTGAAGGATCCTTTCACTCCTCTGAAAAGATCGTGGCCCTCTGCTTCCGAATCGTCGAGCGAGACCGTGGGTGTGGTGTCCGATTCCTGAAGAAGACGTATTGTCCTACTGTCAAGCACCGTGCCATTCGTCAATATGACCCTGCGGAACCTCTTCTCTCTCAGGAGTGCGAGGATCTCCTCTATTCTCGGATGGAGAAATGGCTCGCCTCCGTTGATCCTGACCTCAAAGACTCCAGACTTCTCAAGCTGGTCAAAGGTCGAGCGAAGCTGCTCCATGGAAAGGTCGCTTGGGTTCGCCATTTCGCTGTCTGAGAAACAGTGGACGCAATTTAGGTTGCATCGACTTGTGATGAAGACATCAACCGAGGTAGGGGCTGACAGAAAAGGAAGAGGAAAATTCTCGTAGAGTGTTGGGCTCACATCAACTCTCTCAGCGGTCCGGATTCCCGATGGCGCGACATTTTTCTGAACGTATCCCAGCCGCAGCATTCGCTTCAGGAACTTCTGGCATTGGTCGCGTTTCACTTCAGCTTCCTTGGAGATTTCGTCAATTGCTGCGGATCTGCTTGAGATGTACTTCAGCGCCGCGAACTCCTCTTTTGTCAGAAACTCGGTACTGACCTGTCGATAGTCGTAAGCAGCGTAGGTGTTGTAGTATTGAGGTTCAGACCTGAGCACAATGTTCGAACTCACGGAGAATCTTTCTGACAATTTCCGCTCACTAGTCAGCTGCAAATACACCTTCTCCAATCCATCTGCTATACTATATGCGTTCCTCAAACCGGCCGTTGAAAGCTAAGATATAGACGGTTGGTTATGTGTGATGTTTTTGGATCGGAAAAGAGCCGAGGAGAAGATGGACAAGTATGGCGTGAAGGCTCTGGTTACATTCTCACCTGCAAACGTCTTCTACACAAGCGACCTCTGTCCCTATGAAAAATGCTTCATTCCCTACCACGCGAGCCGGGCATTGGGCCAGCTCTGGCCGCTCTGATCTCTGGCCCAACGCCCATCGTCCTGACATCACCACCATAGATCAACGATGTGCGCTGCAGGAAGTTCTGCAGAGATCCGTCCAGCGAAAGAATTCATGACTGGTGCTGAACGAAGGCTGATCAGAGTCCAAGAGTCTTGGGAGAAGAACTAAGAAGCAGCCACCCGATCTTGAAGCTGCTCAGGCCCAAGAGATCATGAGAGAGATACATGCGGTCAATCAGACGAGAAGACCAGACAGCTCCAAGAGGCACTGAGAAGCTTGGGCCACCGCTTTGGAACAGGCCAAACAAGACATGACGGAAGGAGAGTTTGGAGAGATATTCGAACACACGACAATCTCGGAGGGAGGACAAGTCTCTGCTCCGATGGGAACGTATGGGTCACCTGTTAGGTTCGGGCGGCGCGCAGTGTGTCCTGACAGCAAGCGCTATTAAGATCATTAGACGTGAAGACTCTGCTGGATCTGGTTACTTCATGAGACATCTGAAACTGATCGTCGGATTGATTCTGATAATAGCCGCAGGCGCGATGATGTTCGGAGACTTCAAGCTCTTCAAGACTGTCACATGGTCCGACGTAACCAAGGCGCCGGCCATCATAACCAGAGACGCCGGATTCGCATACGTCACAATGAACTTGAATGCGGGAAAGAGCCTAAAGGCAGTTGCGACTCCCAAGGAATCAGCGGACTCCATCCTTCTCCTCTTTATGACAAATGAGAAGTTCACCAAGTACAAGACAGGATCAGTCACCAAGAGCGAAGTCTTAGCCTGGGTGGAACCCTCGGGCCTCGGACAGCAAGTGAGCTTCGAGCAAAGAATAACCACATCAGGAGACTACGTAGTCCTCCTCCATCCGCGAAAGGACAATGGAAAGGACCCGTGGGACAACGGGATTCCATTCAATCTGAGCATGGAGGTTTCTGAGCCGCTAGATCTGATGTTGCCTGGCACAGGGGTAGCTGCTCTCGGAATCGCGTTGATAGTCCTAGACGTAATGAAAAACAGAAAACAGGTCGTTCGGCCAATCCCATCACCGCCAGCTCCAAGTGGAGGAGTCAAGTACTGTTTCAACTGCGGCGCACAGATTCCAGCGGACTCGGGATTCTGCGCAGAGTGCGGAAAGGCTCAGCAATAGACAAAGATCGGTCTTCAGGTAGTCTGCATCTTTGACAACGCTAACTTCCATGACACGCTGATCCTAGGTCAACGCATTGGTCAACTCCTCTTCAGTGCAGAAATGAGTACTCGACTGTGAACGCTCTCTGCACGTGGAATGTGCCTCACGCCACATCCGACAGATCTGGTGCTTGTTTGTCCTCTTCAAAGAGACAGCGTCAGCTTGTTCTCCAGCACTCAGCGTGAGAAGGCTTTTGCTGCATTACCTGAGAACGCATGTTTCTGAGAAGCTAAACGAATTCCCCAGCGGTCTTGCTCTCGGACATCTTAGCAATGACAAATATCGCGCATGTAGCTAAGAGGATCGTTGCCAAGACTGCAAAGGAGCCAGCATAGCCCAGGCGGGTCGAGAGTATGAATCCGGTGATGATCGGGCCTAGCGTCTGTCCTACATCCATGATCGTGCCGAGAAAACCCATGGCCGTGCCCATCAAGGCCTCATCCGTGAGTTCACTTACCAAGGCAGGCGTCGAGGAGGTTACTGCTGCGAATCCCGCACCGTACATCATTGAGAGCATCAGGAGAAGCGGAAACTGAACGGTGAAAGGAATCGCGGCAAGAGCGGCGGCGCTGATAAGCGAACCAAACGCTATCGGAAGCTTCCTTCCAGCCCGATCTGAGAGTCTGCCTATCGACGGCTTGAGGATTGGAAGTATTGCGAGCTGAGATCCCAAAATCAGGCCAAAAGAGAGAGAATCGAGACGAGCCACCTCTCTCAAGTATCCGACGAGAAAGAATTCCGTGGCACCAAACGCATAGTATTGTGCAGCTTCTACCAAGCCAACAGCCAGTATCCGCGGGTTTCCCGTGACTGCGGCCCATCCTTTGAGAAGCTTCAAGCCAGCTTCACCGAGACTTCCGGCATCTCTTCCCGGTGTTCTAGGCTTCTCCTTCAGAAGCAAAAGTGAGGTCACGAAGGCCGTGACCCCAGCCACTGCCACAGCCAAGTAGAGCTGACGGAAGCCGTAGTTCGTGATGAATAGAACATAGCCGCCGAGAAATGGGGCCGCAGTCCTTCCCACTGTTGTGATGGAGGAGAAGAGTGATATTCGCTCGGCTCTCTTGGCTGGAAAAAGCTCTGCAACGAAAGCATTGGTGACTGGAACGAAGGTGGCAGTGGCAAAGCCGTGATAGAACCGGACTAGAGCGAGTTGCCACCAAGAGTTGACGAATAGGTATAGGAATGGGGCTGAAGCGAATACTGCCCCGGACACAAACAGGACTCGTCTTCTTCCAAATATGTCTGAGAGAGAGCCTGCGGGCAAGCTGACGAGTATTCCCGGTATCGTGGAGGCTGCCGCAACGAATCCCAGCAGAGAATCCGGCGTGCCTAGAGCATGTGCGAAAGGGTTCAGCACAGGATTCTTTGACATGGTCGAGCTGAGGATCGCGAAGAAGCCTATGATGCAGATCGCCCAGAACGAGTAAGTAACTCCTCGTCCAGTGGTGGTCATGATGAACTCCCGTCGGACTTCCTGAGAGACTCCTGATTCCGCCTGCTATCCGGACGCTCAGGTTGGCTTCCACACTTCTGCCTGATCAGACCAGATCTACAGAAAGCGTAGAGCGCGTCGTGCAGATGCGTTTGCTTTTCTGTCGCGTCAGAACTACACTTGTCTTCCTTATGACTCAGCCCCACTTCATAAGCAAGAATTATAGTCTTCTCCTTTGCTGCTGTCCCCTGCACTTTGCCAGAAGGAGCAAAGAGGGATCGCGTAGCTGGATCAACGAATGGCTCAGTCAACCAAGAACGGGATATTTCACCGACATGAGCGTTCCCATGCGTCACCCGGTTCACTTGCATCGCTCTCCCAGAATCTAGCAACTTACTCTGTTTGATCGAGACATAAGACTTGTTGGAGGAAGCTGGCATATCGTGAAAGACAGAGAAACTCAAACCTTTTTCTCATACATGAGAAGGAAATCCATCCCCATTGCACGGGGCAAGGGACATGAATCAAAGATCAGAAGCTCGACGCCCAGACAGGTTGTGCGTTCGAGCCAACATCGTGTTCGTCTACTACAAGGATCTGGCTGCTGCCCAGAGGTTCTACGAGGACATACTTGGACTCAGTTTGATCACCGACCAAGGATTCTCAAAGATCTACCAAGTTTCACCGACATCCTTTGTCGGATTGGTGGACGAAAAAGAGGGCATGCACTCCTCTTCGGAGAGCAAGGCCGTGACTGTCTCCTTCGTCACCGAAGAGACTGATGAATGGTACGAGTACCTGCTGAGCAAAGGAGTGAAGATGCGCGATCCAATCGCGAACTCAAGCCGCCATCCCACTCGGGGATTCGTAGCCTACGATCCAGAAGGATACTACTTGGAATTCGAGAAGTTCCTTGACCATCAGCAGAATGCAGCACTACTGAAGGCGCTGAGAAAGAAAGATTGAAGCATACTGGACGAGATTGCCAACCCATGCAGCGAAGATTTGATCTTGTAATATTCGATTTGGACGGAACCTTGGTCGATAACAGAGTTGCGATAAGGGAGAACTTCAACCACGCACTCGCAGTGTACGGGTTTCCTAGGCTGAAGGACGACAAGATAGATGCGATGATTGGCACACCTCTAATTGAGATGTTCGCCAAGACCCTTCCAGCACCTAGCAAACATCTGGCACCCAAGCTGGTCGATGCATACGTGCAACGATATCTCTGCACAAGTCACGTGGGAACCGTTGTCCTAGAAAGCGTGACCTCAACCTTGGAACGACTGAAAGAAGATGGATTCAAGCTGGCGGTCGCAACCACAAAGGCGAATGAGACTGTGCAGCCCCTACTTCAAAGGATAGGATTGGATAAGTACTTCGACTTGATGACTGGTCGCAGGGAAGGCATGAGGAACAAGCCCCACCCCGACATGCTAAACTTCGTTACGAAGACGCTTGGCGTCAAGTCCGAGAGAACTGTGATGGTTGGAGATACTCCTGTGGATGTCATGACAGCTAGGAACGCAGGCATCTATGTGGTAGTCGTGACGAGTAGCGTAGCCTTGCGCATAACTACTCTTAACATGATTCTCGAATCGAGGCCGGACATGACTATCTCCTCTCTGCAGGAGTTGCCGGACATCCTATACATTTAGACAATCAGAGTTGATCTTCGTCCCTCTTTTCTCATTGAAACCATACGGGCCCATTCGCACAGTCACAATGCACTGGGTATCACTCAATCGTCTGCTCCATCATCTTTCCGCAAACAGTCGTCTCTTCTATTGCTCGACCTAGTCGCATGTCACCCACTAGGCAAGTCTCCAAACCAAATGTCATAAGAGTCTGAGCGCCAAGACGCCTGCTGTGACGGGACAAATCATGAAGCCGAATCGGACAGGGCGTAAAGACTTCACGGTAAGAACTGCTGAGAAACGAGATCTGCGTGCGATTGTGGAGCTGAGGAACAAACTTGACAGCCATCACAGGCACCCACGCATCTGGCCGCCTGAGGGAGGAAAAAAGCAGAATCTCTCCCGGTACAGACAGATGCTTAACCAGTCCACAGCCCGACTGTTTGTAGTCGAGAGCAATGGCCACAAGATAGTCGGATACCTGACAGCAATAGTTCAGACTAGGAAATGCTCAGATAGAGGCTACAGGAGAGTCGGAGCCATCAGTGAGCTATTCGTGGAGAAGCGCTGCAGGAGACATGGCATAGGCCGGTCCCTTGTCGAGGCGGCAACACAATTCTTCTTGAAGCGCAAGGTCAGACACATCACTGTGCGTAACGTTGTATTCAACAAGTTGGCGAATGGGTTCTGGGAGCGACTCTCTTTCCGGCCCGTGATCTACACCAGAACGACAAATCTCTACAAATTGACTAGAGCGCTACAGAGAAGAAAGCACCAGTCATGAGAGGTGAGTTTCATGAAACAGCGGCGAGTCAGGCCTTTGGCGATCTGTGTCTTCAGGAAGGCTGACTTGATCCTTGTCGCAGAAGGGTACGATCCTACCAAGGGAGAAACCTTCTATCGTCCACTTGGTGGAGAGATTGATTTCGGCGAATATGGTCATCAAACGGCTGCACGCGAGGTCCGTGAAGAGATAGATGCCGAAGCCACGGACCTGCAGTATCTGGGTACGATTGAGAACATCTTCACGTACGACGGGCAGCCGGGTCATGAAATCGTGTTGGTCTACGATGGGTCGTTTGTAGACAGGTCAATGTACGAGAAGATTGAGGTGAGCGGTCAAGAGACTGGATACGGTTCCTTCAAGGCGGTGTGGAAGCCCATGCAGGATTTTCAGAATGGTTGGGCCCAGCTCTATCCTGCAGGGTTACATGAGTTGCTCATGAGACATCAGATAAATATGAGGGAAAAAGAAGAGACAGAGCGGTGAAAGAATGAACGTAAGAGGTTCCGCGAAGCTTACGGCAGTGACGGCAGTACTCCTTCTGATGGTTGTGTTGGGTAATCTGAAGATTGCCGCAGCAAACGTACCTAACGTCCTCCAGATCGAAGACATCTCCGAAGGCTCGACTGGCAAGATCAAGCTGCAGATCAAGCACCTTAACCCGGGCGCGGGTCATTACATCGACATTGTCGAGGTCGACGTCAACGGGCAGGTGAAGAAATTCGATCTTCAACCACAGAGCGCTGACCCATTCACTGTGGAATTGAACTTGGGACAGATCGAGGGAAGACCGAACATCAAAGCTAGAGCGCACTGCAGTGTGCATGGATGGAGCGACTGGTTTGGCCCGGTACAGATTCCGGAGTTCGCTGAGGTGGGAATGACTGTCTTCCTAGCGCTGGCCGCATCGTTTCTCCTAATAAGAGCCAAGAGAAACTAAGGCAGCTACGCTCCATCTGACGTGAAGAACCAGCTCGGCATGCATCTACATTCGGATAGAACACGCGGGACTCATGAGTGCGTCGCTTTGCTGTGAGGAGGACTCCATGGCAAGAAGTATCACGATTTTCGATCTCAACATCGTTCTGCAACTTTTGGTCTTCGCACTGTTCCTGACAGGAATCTACTACATCAAGACAAAGAAGAATCTGAGAAGACATCGCTTGCTCTTGGGGATGGCCACTGGCTTGAACGCGATCTCCATTCTCTTCATCATGGGAAGACCTTTCTTCGCGTATTTTGGCCTCTTGACAGCAAGGTTCCATGAGCCAAGTCTTCTTATGATCGGAATCCATGCCATGTCGGGAGGTTTGGCTGAAGTACTTGGGGTAACGTTTCTCTGGAAACATTCTACTAACGTACGCTTCAAAATGCGTGTGGCCACAATTTCTTGGACCATTGCCCTGTTCCTTGGAATCGCGTTCTATGCATATTCCTATCTACGTTAGGTCCTGCCAGATCTTTCCTTTGTCCTGCAAGAATCTCTCAACGCAACGTGTAGTGTTGAGATGTGGCGCTACAGAAGGCGGAGATCCTCCTTCGCTGCCGTAAGAACCACATGTGTGTTCGTTCTTTCGATGAGCGGAAGCGAGAGCATCCATTTTGTGAAATTGCTCAGTTCGCTTCGGTTCTTGAACTTCGCGATGATGAGGCCGTCAGACAAGCCTGTGATGTTGTAGACGCAGCAGACGCCAGGGTAGCCTGATATTTCCTTTGCTACTTCCATGATTTTGCCTTTGGACACTGTGATCTCTGTGGCCGTCGTGAGCTCATAGCCGAGCTTCTCGTGGTTCAGGCGCAGGGTGTAGCCCTCTATGATGCCGCTCTTCTCGAGCTTCTTGATTCGAATCATGGCTGTCGCTGCGGATATTCCGCACCTCTTGCCGACTTGCCTGTAAGAGAGCCTGGAATCAGCGAGAAGAGTCTGAACGATCTTGACATCTGTTTCGTCCAGGGCCATGTCCTTCATTTTCATTAACCATTTGCATGGAAAATGCAAGCAATATTAAACGTTTTCTCCATAATTTCTCAGATCGCTTTATATCCGAATTGTCATGCCATTGAACCTGACGGCCGATGAAGAGAGTCACAATCACCCTCAACGGCAGAGAGACAGACGATTGGCTTTACCAGTACTATGAGAAGGAGAGACTCGCAGCCATAGGAGTCTTGCAGTAGCTACACACAACAAACGTCGGCCTTCAACGCGTTCTACCCTGTGAATGGGCCTCCACAGGAAACATAGGCTCTTGCCCATCCGTACGCACAATCACATACCCCGACTCATGAAAGACACTTCATCGAAAGAGATGCGTACTTATTGAGAAGCCCAGACCTTGAGGTTTGAGAGACAGGGCGGTATCACTCATATAGCAAGTCTCTGAGACAAGATATCAGCCCGATGTGGTTGTCATGGACAGTTATGTGCTGGACTTGGCGAAGAGAAGGAAGACTACCAGAAGATTCTCATCAAGGCCGATAGACCTGAAGCAAGTTATCGCAGCCCTCGAAGCTGCTTGTCAGGCACCGTCCGGAGCTAACTCGCAGCCTTGGAGATTCTTGATAGTAACTGACCCGAAGGTGAAGAAAAGAGTGAGAGAGGCATGCGAGAACGGTGAGAAAGCATTCTATTCGAAGGTTAAGGGGGAATTGGGTAAGTGGCTTCTTGCCAAGGGCCTGAATTGGCAGAAGCCTTTCTTGGAAGAGGCTCCTGTACTGGTTCTGATATTCTCAGAGACAAAGGCACCTTACGCAATACAGTCGGCCTGGCTGGCAATCGGGCATATCCTTCTTGCTCTAGAAGAATCCGGGCTAGGCACAATGACCTACACTCCATCAATCACAAGAGAAGTTACAGAAGAGATTGATCTCCCGAAGGGATTCAGACTAGAAGCAATACTCCCTGTAGGAATCTCGGTGGACGAGAAACCCAAGGAACCGAAGTTCGGCCTACGCCAGGTCGCATACCTCAACTTTTGGGGGCACCGTCTCGACGCGACTGCTCTGTTATCAGGAACTGTGTCAAGACAGCCTTCATGATCAAACGCCGTTCTGAGAAGCTCATGGCTAATTGCAGTTCTATCAGCCTCAACCTCTCAACGCCAAGATCGGTGAGAGCTGAGGCATCTCGTTGATGAGCTGTTTCGGAGTATATTTCTTCAGTGCCTCAGTCAGATGAGGGTCATCGAGTCTAGAAGCTTCGATCGGAATCGATATGCCGTCCACAGTCATGTAATCAGACATGTGGAGTGATCCGAGCGGGGATCTGGCGAGCTTTCCTGAAGGTGACTGAGAGGGATCAATGGTGATGAATCCAAGCTTCTTCTCATGTCCTCCAATGACCTTGACCTTTGTTCTCTCCCTTACAAGCTGAAGCCATTTCGCGGTGAACCCTTTTTCAGGCGCCTTCTCTGTGTACTGGATCGCCTCTGTGTAGAAGCTCTGTTTCTGCCTGTCTTTCAGGAATAGGTAGATGTGAAAGGACGAGCCAGTCCATGAAACAAGAGGAGGATCGATCATCAACTGACAGAACTCTCCATCATTCTGCACAACCTGAAGAAATAGATGAGCGACTTCCCGTGCAGCTTCATGCGACATGTCTTTCGGGCGATCAATGTCATAGAATATTCTGTCGATGTCTTTCCCTTGACCTTCATGGTTTGTGGCGTAGAAATAGTCACAAAGCTTCCTTGGCGGAAAGTATCGCCAGATCTTTTCTTCTTCAGGGTTTAGGGTGCCTCTGGCTTCGGGCAAACCCATCTGTGCTCTAAGCTTCAGCAGATCAGGAGCTACGTTTCGAGCGATCTCCTCTGCGTGCAATGGAGGCAGTTGTGAACCTCGGTTAAGCAGGGTTCGCTGCTTCAGCCAAACCTTCGAAGCAACCTCTCTATCTCCAAGAAAGTCCTCAAGCGAAGATGATGCCAACGCGTACAGCAGGAGGATGTCAGGCTCGCCGAATGGCTTCAGGATTTCGCGTTCATCAGCCAGTTCCATCAGATCCATGATTAGCTCACGGCCTAAGGCTTTTGCCGATCTTTCATTTGTGCATATCCTAATATTGTTAGGCGGTGGTTCTGGCACTAGTCGAGAGGCTGAAAGTTATGAGAGATTCGTCACAAGGCTGGTTGTCGAATAGGACTAAGGCGGTGGAG
>Ga0315277_10001125_pt1 | contig 39621 bp, 45 predicted proteins | sample YL17G05_15_MG_FD_203695 | JGI IMG/M metagenome (GOLD analysis project Ga0315277, IMG submission 203695) | Sediment microbial communities from Yellowstone Lake, YNP, Wyoming, USA - YL17G05_15 | ecosystem: Environmental > Aquatic > Freshwater > Lake > Sediment | place: USA: Wyoming | collected...
GGATGCCCTTTACAAAATGAGCTGCTATTTGTTTAGGAAATAGCTTAAAAAGTGAACTGCCAGCTATTTCTTTAGATTTTTTTCCAAAAAGCCTTGCTGCAGATTTATTCAAAGATAAAACTTTATTGTTTTTATCAATCATGTAAATCATGTCTGTTGTATTTTCAATTAATATTCTATATTTTTCCTCGTTTTCTTTCAGTGCCTCCTCAGCTTTTTTCTTCTCAGTAACATCCCTGAAAATGCCCAATAAACAGGGTCTTTCATTTATTATTATCGGAGAAGAATTAATGTCGGCATAGAATATGCTGCCGTCTTTTCTTTTAACAGGGATGTCTTTGGCAACACCAATCTTCTTCATTGATTGTAGCTTAAACTGGCTCATGACATAGGGCAAATCTTTTTTGGAATGTATGTCTAAAATGCCTAAATTCTTTAATTTACCCAGACTGTAGCCAAGCATTCTGCAGATAGTCTTATTCCCGGTGTAGAATTTCTTGTCTTTCGTGTCTGCAATAAGAATTCCGTCATTAGCATTGTCAAAAATAGTCTGTAATTTTTCTTTCTCCTCATTCAGCTCTCCAATTTTCCTCTTAAGCTGATGAATTAAATTCGCATTTAAGCCTTGAAAGTTTTTTGTCATCTTATTTTAGGTTTTTTGGCAGATTATATCCTGCAATTAAAAAGATTATTAGCGCCGCAGTTCTTAATGTATCATCTATTTGTACTGATATTGCGGAAGCATTTTCAATACCCATTATATGGGAAATAAAACAAATCACTGAGGATATTCCAATTAATGCTATTCCAGCCGCGCATAGTTTTAGGACGTTTCCCAGGATTCCGCCAAATATTTTAGCTCTTGTAAGGAAAAGATATGACCCAAATATCGCTGCTACAAAGCCTATTAGGCATATAGCCCACTCAATGTCTTTTAATTCTGCTGTTTTATCCTTGGCTAAAAAAGCCAGAGTTAATAGAGACAATACAATGATTAATGCCAAAATTATTTCTAATTTTATCTTCATTTTGTTTTATGTTTATTTGAGCTCTTTTGGAATCTTGAGTCCAGGATTTTTTTCAAGTATCTTCTGGATTCCTTTTTTCGCAATTGTTCTTGCAACAGGGCCGATAAGGACATCATAGGCTTTAACCAACAGCCCTATTTTTTTGACAGGATTTCCTTGCAGGCTTATGTCTCCAGCAGCTGTAACTTTTAATCCCTTTATGTTATTGGCCTGCATAATTGCAACAGGCCCTATAATCTGGGCTGTCTGGTTTACTATGGCAATTATTACTTTTTCGTAAATTATATCTTTCATTTCAGGATGTTCTCAATCTTTTCAGCAGTTTTTCCCATCTCTAATAAAGCCAAGCCAAGATTGATTGACCTCGAAGTCAGTATGACAAGTATTGCCTTTTTTCCTGCCCCTGTAGAGATTATTTTTCCCTTCCCTGTTTCTATGATTATCTGGTCAACTTCTCCCTGCTTTAGCTCAGATGCGGCTGTTTCAGCTGCTCCCTGCATTGCCGCTGACATTGCGGCGAAAGTGTCAGCATCAATTTCTGTTATATTGCTGGCTATGACTAATCCGTCCCTTGAGACAATTATGCTTCCGTTTATGTCGCCTATTTTCTGCATTTTCTTGAGCAGTTCAATCAGCTTGTCTTTTTTTGTGTCAGGCATTTTTTCCCTTTACAATCTGGAATATCAAAAGAGCAAAAATCAATACAGCTATGTTATAGGTTATCTCCCCCATATCATGGAATATCTCAAGAGTGTTGTGTGATATCAGCCCGATTAAATTCCCAATAATCAAGATAATGGCGCCTATTGCTGCTATCAGAAAAGCAGTTCTAAATTGTTGATACTTCAGAAAAATGCTTGTCCTTACAATATCCTTGTTTTTCTTGAATAGCAAAACAACTATTCCTGTCAGAAAAATTCCTGCCAGAATTCCGCTTATATGATAGACTATTTCTAACATATCGAATGCCATCTTAGATTATCTCCTTGAACAAAGTGTCAAGAACCTTGCTGACATCTTCTTTTTTCAGCTGGCATATCTCTTTTTTGTTCCTGCCCTCTCTTATTGCCTTTATGCTTGCCGCAATCACAGGAATTATAGGAATCTCTTTTGGAAGATTCATTTTTTTCCTTATCTGCTCTGGCTTTAATGCGCCATGCATATTTGCCTTGTTAGCAACTACAATGTTCGGCAGCCCCTCTGTTTTTGTTTTTTCAATCATTTCTTCTGCCCTTTCAAAAGTTTCAGGCGCAGTTGAGTCTATAACGACAATTACGCCCATGCTTTCTCCTCCAAGCATCTCAAGAAGAGGGTCAAATCTTTCCTGCCCGGGAGTTCCGAACAAGTCAACTGTAAACCCTTCAAAATCAACATTTCCATGGTCCAAAGCGACAGTAGTTCCTTTGCTGTCCAATCCTATTCTTTCAACAGAGACTGCTTTTTCGCTTGCAGAATGAACAAAACTACTTTTTCCGGCGTTATAAGGTCCTGTTACAAGAATTTTTGGGATATACACTTTAACTCCGCCAGGATTTACTATTTTGAAAGGTATTTCTTGTCTTTTCAGCTTGCTTATCCAGCTTGCTTTATTCAATGTAAAATAATTTCTCAAGAAAATTGTCCTTTCAACAGCCTTTAATTCTATAATACAGTCAAACAAGACCCTGATTTTTTCCTTCATTCCCTTGTCATATGGCCATTCAGTAAAAAGAAATATGGGCGTTACGTTGATTTTTTTTAATTTTTCAAGGCATTCTTTTATGCATAAAAACAGCTCTTTTTTATCGCATAAATCCATGAATGTTGAGAGAGAGTCTATTATCAGAAGAGTGTTATTATTCCTCATCTTGCCTAGTGCCTCAAAAAGCTTTATTTTTATCTCCTTTAAATCAAACCGGCTGGAGAATCTTTCCTCTGAAACTCCCCCGATAAAGCCGGAATAGCAGTCAAAGAACGCAAAAAGCCCCTTTTTCTTGAAGTTCTCAATGTTCCAGTCAAAATCCTCAAACTTCTTCTTTATCAGGGAAGGAATTTTGTTATTCACTAGATATAGGACATGGTCTCCTTTCTGCAGCCTGTGCATGATTAGATGATGCGCAAATGAGTTTTCATCAACTCCAGGCTGGCTGTAAAAAAGAACGCTCTTGGCAGGCTCAATTCCTCCGCCCATAAGCTCGTCTAATTTAGGGATACTAGTCTGAAGCATTGACTTATATTCGGATTTTTCTCATAAATACCTTTTTTGATATTTAATCAAGGTTAATTCCATTATTCACCGGACAAAGAGAATTGTGTTGACTTAATATTCTGAAAAAAAGGGCTATATAATCAAATAAAACAAATAAGGATTATGTCCATCGAAGGAATCGGAGCAATACTAGCAGGGCTCGCGATGCTTATTTATATCTTAAAATCAAAAGACAAGCTAAAAAAATTCATTTTAAGGGGCTACAAATGAAAATATTCCCCTATCTTATTTTTGCGGCGGTTCTTTCAGTAATCTATGTTATAATCTTCATTCTTCCAAATCATGTTCAGGGATTTGCATTAATTCCCGAAAAAATTAGCCAGGGAGAATTCTGGAGATTTTTGACATATCCATTTGATCACATAGACATGAGCCATTTATTAAAAAATTTTATTGGATTGGCGATAATCACTGCAGGAGTAATAGAGTTAAAGACAAAATTCTCTGATTTTTCATCTGTTTACATTCTTGCAGGATTTCTTGCGGTCCTGCCATTATGGTTCATTCTTCAGTTCACTGCTTTAGGGGCTTCTGTCGCAATTTATGCGATTTTCGGCCTTATCGCCTTGGAGTCAAAGAAATATGAAATCAAGGCAGGGCATGTTCTTTTGCTTTTTGCATTGGTTATTTTGATAGAATCATTTTTATCCGGGGCCTCAACAGCAGTTCTTTCATCAGCGTCGCATCTTTCAGGATTATTTTTTGGGGTTTTTTCATTTGTTTTTGCGGATAAACTAAGAATCATGATGAACAAAAGGAAAGTACAGTGTTTGAGGAAAATATGAGCGATAAAATAGAGATTATCGGGGAAAAGAATGAAAAGAAGAGCAGGAGAGTCAGGACTTCAATTGAAGGGCTTGACAAGATGCTAAGAGGAGGTCTTTTGCCAGGAAGGACAGTGCTTCTCTCAGGGCCGTGCGGCTCAGGCAAGACGACATTATCAATGCAGTTTGCATGCGGGGCATTAAAGTACAATGAAAAAAGTTTATACGTCACTTTAGAGGAGAAGAAAGAGAAAATCCTTTCAGACATGGCAAAACTTGGGATGGATGTTGAAAAAGCCCAGAATGAGGGGAAGCTCATGATTATAGGGGGGCCTATAGCAAGCCTGAATACTTATATGAATAAGGTTGATGCAAATTTTGAAAATGTAATAGAGGAAATAAAGGAAGTTGTCAGGCAAAACGGCATTCAGAGGGTTGTCATAGATTCAATAAATCTCCTGACAATGCTTTTCCAGACAGATGAGGAGAAAAGGCTGGCTCTTGCTTCTTTATGCAATACTCTGTCTTCGCTTGGCTGCACAACACTTCTTACTTCAGAAACAAAAGAGCATTCCATGGACCTTTCTCGCTACGGCATAGAGGAGTTTGTTGTTGACGGGGTTATTGTCCTGTATCTGGTGAGGCAGGGCTCATCTTTTGTTCCAGGGATTGTTGTAAGGAAAATGAGAGGAATAGCGCATGATAAGGGGATAAGATATTACCAAATTACTGACAAGGGGGTTGTAGTTTATCCTGAAGAGACAATGTTTGCCGACATCTGATCATCTCTTTCTTTTTTCCAGCTTATTTTTCTTCTTTATCCTTTTTATTATAATCCATGCCAGGATTATTATGGCTATAATCAAAATAATCCAGTTTGCGGAAAGCGGCACTTCATTTCCGGAAATGTTAGAATTAGCAGGATTGATTACGCCCGTTATTGGTAGGGAGAACATTTATTTCCTCTTTTTCTTTTTTCCCCTTGATTGTTCTATGATTTTCCAGCTTATGGACACAAAAATTATTAAAATTAATATCGTGCCGATCAAGGTCACACTAAGCGGAACTGCTGCCGGAGTTTCTTTAGTTTCAGGAGCTTCGGTTTTTGCAGGCGAAGGAGTTTCAGCAGCCTTTTCAGGCTCTGCAGAGACTTTTGATGCTAATGCGGGAATTATCTCGCATTTTCTTGTTTCAAATACTGTTCCGCATCCCCTATTGCTCGCGCATGTTCTTGTCTGTATATTATTAGAACAACTGCTCCACGGAGTGCATCCTTGCATGTCGCATCCCCCTCCGCTGCTCCCTGCTGCAGGAATAGATCCGAAAATTCCCCAGTCGCTGAAATGGGTTGTGTTTGCCCAGACATAATTTTCTGCTGTATTCACACCGCCATTTGGAGAGTTATATGCCTGCCAGCTTCCGGATGTTTCGTTGTAATAATAGAGCCTTAAAGTGCTTTCATCCAAGTTTGCTGCAGAGACTTCGCTGTCAGTATAATAAATCTTGATTATTACAGATGAAAGAGCATTTTCAAGGTTAGAATCCATTCTTATCCCAACATATTTTCCAAGAGATATTATTCCGACTGCTCCGCTTGTTTTGGGATTTTCAGGATATTGCACAATCTCAATAGTAGAGTTAGCCACAGATGCATTAGTTGATATGTCCAATGTTGCATTGAGCCCGCCAGTAACATTGACTGTTGTTGCATTATTTGTTGTCGTTATAGTGCTATTGCTGTAATCATTTGTAAGAGTGACAAAACCGCATGCGTAAATTTTGTTTGCAGACAGATTGGCCGCGGTGATTACGGGCAGAGTCTGATTTCCTAATGCAAAGTCAAGAAGCCAGCCGAATATTCCCCCTGCTCCTCCAGAAGGCTTTAGTGATTCTCCCGCTGTCCAGTTTATTCCTAAAAGAGACTGATTGAATTTAGAGGTATAATTTCCTTTTCCAGCATTGAAAAAATCTGTCAATGAAGTTATGCCACTGCATCCCTGGCTCCAGTTGATTCCAACAGCATTTGCAAAGGTGGAAACAATTCCGGATAGCCCAACATCGGGATTATTCATCAAGTAAGCAATCATGTATTTTTTGACCTGCGTTCCATTGTAAACATAGCCGCCAATAGTAAGATTGCCAGATCCTATAATGGGATAATTGAAGGTTATTCCTGAAGGGCTTGTCGTAGCATCAAAAGTAATGTTTCTGACTCCGCAGAATACATTCCCCGTGGAATTCAGGATATTTCCAGATTTCCTGTAATTTTCCATATAGCTCTCGAAAGTGCTGTTGCAGGTGCTTGTTTTCAGGGCATTCAAGAATTCTGGCGCAAATATTACTTTTCTGTTTGCCGTGAATGCTGAAAGGTTATTATCTATTGCCGAGCAGAAATAAGCTGTATTAGTTCCTAAAAATACTGTTATGTTTGAATTTGTTGTGCTTGTTTGATTATATGAAAAAGGCAGGAATACAGACGTTCCGTTGCTGAAGTTGATATTGGCAGCAGAAGAGACAGGGCAGTCATTGTCAAACGCAAGCGTTGCGCTTGCGTTTGCACTTAACATCAAAATTACAAGGCTGAATACAGCTGCGGCTAAAAACACATTCAAATTTTCAATTATTCTTTCTTTCTTTGTCATTTTAATACGTTAAAAACCGCAAGCGCGACAACCGAAAAGAAGATTATTGACAGGGCAAACAATGCCGGGGCAAACAATCTTCTGCTTTCTTCTTTTGAGATTATTAATTCATACATTAAAAGAAAAGCTATCAGGATAAGGGTTCCTATGATTGTATTAGAGCCTATAATAAACCCTGTAGACGACATAGTCGAAGACGCCATGGCAGACGAGGCCATGGTCGAGGACATCATTGATGACAACATACTTGAATAACATTTTTTCTCTTTTCCCGGCCTGTCTTAGATTTCTATTCCTGTTATTTCTTAAAGAAAAAACGAAAACTTTTCTTTTATACGCTTTTTTTTATCTTGGCAGAAAACAATTATTATCTCTTAATAGAGAAAATTACCTTATTAATATAGGGCTAAGGACGAAAAGCGAGAAATTAATCATTCCATGCAAAAAGGACACTAAAACAAGATTTTTTGTGTGATAATATATTATCCCGCATAAAGAGCCTACAGCGAAAACGAATATCAGCTCGAGATAATTCAGCCAGATAAGGTGCATAAACACGAATATGAGGTTTGTCAATAAAATTGTCGTGGCAATATTGAATATCCTCAAAAAATGATTCTGCATTAATCCCCTGAAGATAAACTCTTCAGCAAGCCCTGTCAGGCCCATTATTCCAAGACCTAAAAGAACAGTAAGGATATTGAGGGATCCAAAAACAGGGGCGGGCCTTAAAATTTGGAATTCTATCCAGCCAAATACAAGTCCAAGAATAATTGCCAGGGGCAAAAAACCTATATAGTCTTTGCTTGAAATCTTCTTCAGATTTAAATTTTTGAATATGATAAAAGTGACTATAATCAAAATTGAATATACCCCGACTATTCTGGACAGAAAAGACAATTTTTCCAGGGGCAGTAATGCTCCGAGAAGCCTCATTAACGGAATAATGCCCGTTATAAAAAGCGCTTCTTTGACTTCTAACCTGAATTTCCTGAATATTAGCGATAAAACCAAAAATGCAAGAAAAACAGAGTATAATACCAAACCTATTTCTATGTTATATTTGATTAAAGTGATTTCCGCTACAAAAAAAGCGCCTAAAATGAGAAAAAGCATCCTTTTCCCGTCTTTATCTATAGCAAGAATGGCAAGAAGCGCGAAGGCAAGAGCTATGATAAAAACCATTGCCGGGATGCTGATATCGAAAATAAAATGCGCAAGGCTAAGAATGACAAACGGAACCAGGAGCAGGAGCAATTTTATGAAAAACTGATGATGGTCTTTATGGTGCATTAAATGAAGCATGTCCTCGATTTCATCCCTGTCAAAACCCCTTTTTTCTATATAATCAATTATCTCTTTTTTATGATACCCCCTGTTCAGGCAGTCTTTCACATATTTTTTCAGTATTTCCCTTGTTTCTTTGTCCATTTTTATTCGAAGATATAATAAAAAAAGTGAATGTTCTGTCCGGAATCAATTGAGACAGTAACATTTCCTTCTCCAATTTCTTTTGCCTTGATATTCCTTGTTATTGTCATGTTTTCTCCAGGAGCTAAGGCAATATCTCTATTTTCAGAGATTAGCTCAGAAATTATAGAATAGCTATAGTTTTTCAGCCCTTTTTCATGCGAGATGATTGTAAAAGAAAAATTATTTTCCTCATTTATTTTAATTATTTTAGGCAAGCTTTCGGGATTGTTAAAATAGAGTTCAGTAAATGTCTCTTTTGGAGAGAATGCATAAACAATGAGGGGCAAAGAGATTATTAAAATAAAGGCAATCAAAATTAAGGCTGTCTTCATAGGATTTAATTTTCTTGCAGGCTTAAAATCTCTTTTCTACTCTGGATTTTATCTATTACTCTTCTCTCCTTGTGGAGAATAATAACTTTATTCAAATTTGCGATTTAAAAAGAGTATATATCTGATTTATCAAAGCTTATCTTATGCATGCCAATCCTTCTGCAGGCAATCCTTTTGTTTCAGTAGTCGTTCCGGTGTATAATAGCCAGGAGACAATTGAGAGTTGTCTCGACTCGCTCGTTAATCTGAATTATCCTAAAGATGGCTATGAGATTATAGTAGTCGATGACCATTCAACTGATGAAAGCGCGGATATTGTAAAGAGTTTTGCTTATGCTCAAGGGAATATCCGGCTATTAAGGCAATCCAAAAGCAAGAAAGGCCCTGCTGCGGCAAGGAATTTAGGCATAAGGCATGCAAAAGGTGAGATAATTGCATTTACAGATTCAGATTGTATTGTTCCGCAAGACTGGCTGGAAAAGATATCTCTCTGTTTTAGCAGGCATAAAGAATATTCAGCTATAGGGGGCACGTTAATTTCCTGCGCGTCCAAGAAGTTCATAACTGTCTGTGAAGGGATTTTAAGTGATTGCATAGGGCACAGGGCTTTAATAGCGGCGCCAAATTCCGCATTTAGGAAAAAAGCCCTTATCGAAGCGGGGCTTTTTGATGAGGCTCTTGTTTCAGGAGAAGATCCAGATTTGGTATGGAATCTTGAAAAGCGAGGACATAAAATCAGTTTCTTAAAAGATTTGCCCGTTGTTCATCATTACTACCGTTCAACTTTTAGAAGTTTTGTTAAGCATCATTTATGGTACGGCCGAGGAAGAGTCTTGCTGGTAAAAAGACATCCAGAAAAGTTTAGTTTTGCTGAAAGGCATTTTTTATGGATAATCGGGCTTATTGCAGTCATTTCATCATCCGTTCTGGCTTTTAGAAATTCATTTATGCCCTGGGCTATTGCCATATTCCTGTCTTTCATGCTGTTTTCATTTGCAAGAAGGGCTAATCTGCTTACAAAAATAGCAGAAGAACATGGTCCTGCCAATTCAATAAAATGCTCATTGCTTTTTCCGATAATCGATATGGCAAACCTTTATGGCATGACCATCCAAAAGTTTGGATTAAAATGAAAATCCCGTCCAAAACTGAGTTAAAAAATGAAGATGAAAGATATTTGTATTGGCAAGACACAGATGCTCATGGTTCTTTTGCAGACTCTAAAAGAACAAGCATTATAATCCAATCAGTTAAAAAATATTCTTTTGGCAAAAAGATTTTGGATATAGGGTGTGCTCAGGGAAACATCGCGACTCTCCTGGCAGAAAATGGTTTTGGGGCTGTTGCACTGGACTTGAATCAAAGCTTCCTTAATTATGCGAAAAAGAAAAGGGAATTTGGGGATATATCCTATGTATGCGCAAGTGCCTTGAATATGCCTTTTGAGAATGAAAAGTTTGATGCCGTAATTATCGGGGAGCTTGTAGAACATGTGGCATATCCGGAAAAATTGTTGAAAGAAGCGAAAAGAGTTTTGAAACCAGGGGGATTAATGATAATTACTACGCCAAATAATCATATTTTTCTTGGCATGCTTTCCGGGATAAAGCCGGAATTATTTGAGGATATTAAAGACAGAAATAAATTGCTGAAAAGGCAGTTCGGCCCAGCAGGAAAAGATCATCTGTTTGTTTTTGACAAAAAAAGCCTCAATGCGCTTTTAGAAAGGCAAGGTTTTGAAATAATCTTAGGAGGATATGTCAACTCCTTTTTGATGAATCCGTTTACATATCATTTGTTTAGATTTATTCCTGATTTTCTAGTTAAAATCCCTTTCTTGAACAGCAAGCTGTCTTTAGGGCTTTATGCTGCTGCAAGGAAAAAATAAAATGAAAATCTCTATCATTATACCGGCATGGCATGAGGAAAAAATAATAGTCAGAACTCTTGATGCCCTAAAGCAATTAAATTATCCGTTGAAAGAATGCGAATTGATTATTATTGCAAGCACAGATGATCAGACTTATTTAATTGCAAAAAGAAAAAGGATGCGTGAATTTGGAAAATATCTTGTTTTAAATCAAAAGCTAGGAGGAAAAAATACTGCATTGCAGCAGGGAATCAAAAAATCTAAGGGGGAGATAATTGTCTTGCTGGATGCAGATACTCTTGTTGACAAAAACTGGCTTTCAGAAGTTATAAGTCCATTAAAAGAAGATTACTATTGTGCCAACGGGAATTGGTTTCCATTAGAAAAATCCTGGCTTAACAATTATTCTATGATTGAAAAAGTTTGGGGAAGGCAAGTGCTGAATCAGCAATCTGCAAATGGGGGAGGGGGCATTGCATTCAAAAGAGGGATCATCGACAAGATAGGCTTAGAAAGATTGTTTGACAAGAAAATTCATGTTGGAGTAGACCATTATTTTGGAGAACAATTTATTAGAAATGGAGATAAAATTCATTTTGCAAAAAATGCGAAAACAAGAACATTCCTAAATAAAACTTTTAAAGGCTTTATCAGGGATAACCTCAGATGGAAAAAGGGATATTTTGATTTAATAAGCAAAACAAGAGCATTTATGATTGTAGGATTTAACCTTTTTATTGTTCTTTCCCTAGCTTTTATCCCATATTCTTTTATTCAATGTCTTTTGTCAGCAATTGTTTCTGACTTAAGCCTTGCCCTTTATTTTCCCGTTTATCTTTTTTTGGCATTAATTGACAGATCTCTCACTATTTATGCGGCCTTTTCACGGAAAAAGCAGGAGATTCATTTTAAGGGGGAAAGATGATAAGCACAATAAAAACAGCAATTAAATTCTTCAGTGAGCAGGGGATTCACTCATTGAACCATATAACCCCCCCAAGCGCTTTAATAATGCCTAAAATACTCTCTGAAAATGCCTTCTTTTTTACAATGGATGATGTCTGGGAGAAAACAAGCATTTCTGATTTGAAGAGACTCATTAGTCTCCTTGATAAGCACAGGGTGAAAGGCACTTTTTTCATAACTCCCTACTATGGTTATAACGCGCTTTCAGCGGAAAAAGCAAAGCAGTTTAAAAAAATCCTTGGGAAGCAGGAGATTGCAATGCACGGCATAAGGCATAATGGGGATTTGATTAAAATAAGCAACAAGGAAAGAATATATGAATTAAGTCATTGCAAGAAATTTCTTGAAAAAAAGCTAAAAATAAAAATTAAAGGCTATAGATCCCCCTATTTTTTAAGAAATAGGCACCTATTAAAAGAGCTGGCTTCTCTCGGCTTTTTGTATAATTCAGACCAGTTTTTGTTCAGGCCATATCCGTTTGTCAAGGATGAAATAGCAGTCATTCCGTGCCATGACAAATGCGACCCCTTTGCTATGGGTCTTAATGACGAGAGCATATTAAATTTGGTCAAATCTAAAATTGAATATTCAATCAAGAGCAGAAAGCCATATGTTTTTTTGATGCATGCCTATGACATTAATGAAAAAAACATAGGCATATTATCTAAAATATTTGAGAAAGCCAAGTCAAAAGGATTTATTGCAGATTTGAGCCTTTCAGATTTTGCATTCTCTCTTGATAAGAAAAAGACCTAATTTTTTCCATTCATTCTCCGCAGCCCAGTTGTTTTTCAGGATTATCTCCCTTTGATTAAACTTTAATTTTCTTTTTTCCCATAAAGAATACAGCTTTTCTATCTCTTTTTGCCAGCCTTTGACAGAATTGTCTGTTGTTAAGACAGCTTCTTTATATTTCTGCAAGGGCCCCAGGTTTGTGCTTAAAGGAATAGTATTGCATGCAGCATATTGGAATGCTTTGTTTTGAAGTGTCAAATTGCAGTGCCCATTGTTCTCATAAGGCGATATTCCAACATAGCATTTTCCTATTATATCAGAGGATTTTTCATGATCTAGCCAACCATGATATTTGTATTTGCAGAATGTCTGAGACAATAGCTTTTTATCCCCTATTATATGGAACTTTATTTTATGCTCTTTCTGCAGGTTATCAATCGCTTTAGTTGCGTTTGTTAGGTCTCTGCTAGGCATGCAGACTCCGAAATAGACTATAGAGAAATCTTTGAATTTAGTCCTGGTTGGTTTGAAATCGCCAATATCTGGAAAATTCCTTATTGTAAGGAGATTATTTGTTTTATATTTATTTTTTAGATTTTCAGTTTCTTCTCTGGTTACAGCAAGAACAATTGCGCTGTTTTTTACAGCAATCCTTTCAAGTATGCTAAAGAATGCCCTGCTAACCCCTTTATGCATCTCAGGGTGCGGCTCAAGAATATCTGAAATAGCCCTTATGTTCAGAATTCTGCACATTAGAACAAGAATAGGATCAAGATTTGGAACATAAACCCAATTATTTTTCTTTAGTTTGGATAATTTTATAAATTTGTTTAGCTGGCTTAAAAAGGGAATTTTTGTTTTGGTTTCATAAAACTCATGTTCAAATAATCCCCCAGTATATTTAATAAAATTCTTCGTTCTTACATAATCTTTCTCAGTATTGAAAATAAGACATTTCATCTTTTCCATTTTATTCCTTCAAAAATTCCTTTTATTTTTGAGTTCAGCAAATCAAATCTTCTTTTTTTTATAAATATTAAAGAGGGAATCATGGATTCAAGGAAAAGATAAGCTAAAAATCTGTAAAAACTAAATTTATTAGGATATTTTTTCATAAATATGACTCTGTTTCTATTAAGCAGATATTCTTTAGATGGATTGCTCTGCCCCCCGGTGGATATTGAAATCTTATGCCATATTTTCGCCTTTGGGCAGAACATTATTTTATATCCTGCCTTCCTCGTCCGAATTCCAAAATCATTATCATCAAAATACATAAAATAATCTTCACTAAGCAGGCCTATTTTTTTAAAAACTTTTTTTTTAACGAGCATGCATGCTCCTCCGCAAAAATCCATCTCTTCGATTTTGTCAAACTGCCCCCTGTCTTTTTCTCCATATCCTCCCAGAATGCATTTTCCATTTTTGAAATTAAATCTTAATACTGTATACTGTAAAATCTTGGGATTAGAGTAAAAATAAGCTTTTGGAGAGACTATTCCGATTTTTTCATCGCTTTCAGCTAATCTTACCATTTCAGAAATAAATTTTCTGTCAACAATAGTGTCATTATTCAATAAGAGAATATAATCCGCTTTTTTCTCTATAGCATATTTTATCCCGATATTATTTCCGCCAGCCCAGCCAAGATTTTTCTTGTTTTGTATTATTCTGACTTTCGGAAAATTCTTCGTTATCTCTTTTACAGAATCATCTTTCGAATCATTATCTACTAAAATTATATTATAATTTCCATAGTTTATTTTTCTCAAGGAATCAAGGCATTCTAAAGTGTCTTTTTTCCCGTTCCAGTTCAAGATTATGATAAACACTTTAGGGTTCATTTTTGAAGCACTATTGCCATTTCTCCTCCGAAGAACTCATTGAGTAGGGGGAGTTTAGAAAGGGCCTTGAATATAAAACTGAGAGCCGGGTTTTTTGAATTCATGCCAAGATTAAACAATTTTACCTTCATTCCAGTTTTCTTAACAATTCTTCTGAACTCTCTTAAAGTAATTTTATTGAGATTTCCAGCCCCCAGGTTTTCTAATCTGGCTGGAAGAGGCGTATTGTTTATATTCGGAAACTGGAAAGCGATGTATTTTTCTGATAAAGACAGCTGTTTTAGCACTTTTATCAGTGTTTTTTCAGAAAAAAACACATTGTTCCAGGGAATATATATCCAGTCGTTTAAATGAGAGCCGCTTGGGCTGAGCCATGTTGCAAAGGAAATACAGATTAATCCATCTTCTTTGAGAACTCTTTTGGCTTCCATTAAGGTTTTTAGAGGCTCATCAAAATGCTCCATCACATCATTCATTATAATTACATCAAACGATTCTGATTTAAATGGCAAATTTGGGCTATCAGCGTAAATAAATTTTGTTTTATTTTTTACTTTTTTTAGCCTGCTAAACTCTTTAGCCCTTCTTAGTCCTTCCTTGTCTATATCGCAGCCATAAACTTTTTTTGCATATGAGGCATAAAAAGCAGCTTTCCCCCCGTTTCCACAGCCTATATCCAGCACTGTTTTATCTTTAATATCAGCAAAAGGTCTAAATAAGTTTAATATGCGCTGCCCGTCTTTCCATAGTTTTTTATTATAGGGATAATCCGGCATGACTTTTTTGCTTGAATCATAAACCATTTTTGATGTGGGCATAGGATTTTTGAACCTGTCAAATAATCCTGACTTTAATAAAAAAAGGCATATTTTTTCCCCAAGAAGAGTCATTTTTTAGGTTTAATTATACTGGAAAGGATTTCTTTGTCCTCCTCTGAAAACCCTTTTATAAGATAGAAAACAGCAAAGTATACTAAAGCGCCAGCAGGAATTATTATTGCAAGGGTTAATCCGTTCATGATTAACACAGCCAGAGACATGAAGATTGTAGCAATTATAGCCCTTATTACAAAATCTAGCTTTATAATTCCAAGATATTTGCGATTAAGATAAAAAAGAACTGAAAAGACTGCTATTTGGGTGATTAAAGTGGCGATTGCAGCCCCATACATACTTAATGAGGGGATAAGCATTAAATTTAGCATTATATTGATTAACGCTCCTGCCCCGACTGCATAAGTGAATAATTTTTGCTTGTTCATTGAATTCAAAACAATCCCTGACAGCCATCCTAAAAATGCAAAAATCTGCAGCCATGTCAGGATTCTTAATGCGCTTATTGAAGGAATATATTCAGAAGTGAATAATAAAAGAATTATTCTTTCAGACAAAAGGAAGATTCCTGCTGAAATAGGCAGTATTATTATAAACAGATATTTGAAAGACAGATTATAGACTTTTTTCAGAGATTCCTTTGAAGTTATAAAATATCCTGAAATAACTGGGAAAATAGAGGCTAAAAATACTCCTGCAATAAATGAAAGAGAAGAAGTTATATTTTGCGCTGCATTATACTGCCCAACAACCGAGTTTCCTTTCATTATAGAAAGCATAACTGTGTCAATCTTCATATAAAGAATTGTGAATATTCCTGCAAGCGCAAAAGGGATGCCGTTTTTTATCAAAAAAATCCATACTTCATTATTTTTTTCAAATTTTAATACCGTTTCTCCAAATTTCTTTTTATAGATATATAAACAGATAAAGAAGCGCACCATGCTTCCAAATAAGAATGTGTAGCATACTTCTATAAGCCCGTAGCCCTGGAAGAGGAGGAAAATGCTGACTGAAGCAACAATGATTTTTTCTATAATGTTTGTTAAGGCTTCATATTCCATTTTTTCAAATGCTCTGAATGCAGAGCTAAACAAATCCGAGAATGCGCCGATTATTGTTGAAATGCTTATGACATAGACTGCTGTCTTGACATCAGCAGGATATTTCATCAGGTTGATAGTCAGTATAATCAGAAATAAGATAATTCCAGAGAGTATCAGTCTGATAGAAGTGGCATTGTTAAAATATTTACTTAAATCCTTTTTATTGCGTGCAACTTCTCTTGTAAGAAGTGTATTAAAACCAAAGTCTATGAATATTGCGAAAATTGCAATAAAAGAAAAGACGAAACTGTATTTTCCATATCCTTCAGAAAGCAAGAATCTGGCCAAGAAAATTACCATTACTATTGATAAAACAATGCTTATTGCTTGTGCAATAAAAAGAACCAAGGCGTTTTTTGCAATTCTTCTTACCGTGCTCATTCTAGCGCCCTTTCATAAATTTTTTCAAAACTCTCAGCCATTTTTTCTGAAGAATATTTCTGCCTGACTAATTTTAATGCGTTTTCTCCTATTTTTCTGCGAACAGCATTATTTTTGAGAATATGCAGGATTGCATGGCTTAATTCTTCAATGTCTTTTGGTCTGACAACAATTCCGGCATTGCTTTTTCCAACATCTTCTGCTACTCCTACGATATTAGTGCATATAACGGGGGTTTTGCAGGCCATTGCCTCTAAAAGAACAATCCCAAATCCTTCCTCATGCCCTACAGATGGAAGAATAAAAATTTGGCTTTGATTATATAGTCTAATTAAATTCTTTTCTTCAATATAGCCTGCAAATCTGATATTATTTTCTAAGCCAAGATTTCTTGTTAGTTCTTCATATTCTTCGGCAAGCTCTCCTTTTCCGCCAACAATTAGCTTAATATTAGGGATTTTTTGTTTTACTTTGGCTAATGCCTTTATAAGATAATCCAAGCCCTTATACCTATGAAACTTGTCTAAAATGCCGAGAAAGAAAAGAGTATTTTTGCTTTTCTTCTGTTTCAAGGGCTTGAATATTTTTGTATCAATGCCGACTGGAATAGTAACAATCTTATTTTTGTATTTTTTCAGAAATTTTGAATAATTGATGTATTTCGGCTGGTCAATTATAATCGTCTTAGCATTTTTTAAGATAAATTTCAAGAGAGTACTGCTGTAAATTTTTGCCAATATGCTATGTGTTTGGTGGTTTATTATATCATTATGATAAGTAAGAATCAAGGGCTTGTTTTTTAGAATAGAAGCAATCATGCTCCAATCACAGTTCCAAGGAGTTGGAAAATGGGCATGGATTACATCAAAATTTTCTTTTAGGAGATTGTATGGGAGAGATAAGGAAATATTTGTATTGGCTATTTTCCCAATATAGCCCTCCCTTTTTACCATTATCCCCTTTATTGTTTCAATTTTTCTAGATTTTGGCTCATTGGCACATATAACTTTGACTTTATGCCCTCGTTTGGCTAATTCAGCAGACAGTTCTAAAACATAGTTTTCTACTCCCCCAATATAGGGGTAAAATCTTACTGGAGTCTGCAGAATTTTCATCTGTAAATCCAAACCCCATTGTCATAGACTTTGTTCTTGTTTTTTAAAATGCTATTAACATTCTCAATGTAAATGTAGTTTCCCTTATCTTTTATCAAAAAGCTGTTATGCAGGGCATTGTCATATCTCAAATAGACATAAGAATTGGCTAAAGTAGAATTCTCAGTCAGCAGATATCCTCTTGGTATTTCTCCTGATGTGACATAAATTGGAATTATTCTCCCATAACCCCATAATCTCAGTAGAGCATTAAAATCCCCATAAACTCTTTCAGGATTCTGCACAGAAAGCCATTCAGCAGAAATTACTTCCTTATCTGGAATATTCCACATCCTGTAAGCAAGAGCATCATTGTTTAATGAAGGAGAACTTGGCATGTTAAATAGATTGAAGATAAATCCCGATTGAAACAGGAAAAAAATCAAAAACAGGATTACAATCAAAATTTGGACGGTTTTCTCTTTAATTCTGACTTTTTCAAAGGTTGTTTTTATCCCAAGCATGCAGCAGAAGCATAAAATCATCAAAGACTGCAGGAATATTCTTTCAATGTCTATTTCCTTTGTTATGACTGGCAGAAAAATTGAGAGTACTACAAACATTAAAGAATAAGCTGCAATCACCACAAACTTTTTTCTAATATTTAATTTCCCCGAGTTAATAATCAGGTAAACTGTCCCTATTATTATGAAAATTTTCATCAAAAGGGAAGTATAGCGGCTTAACTTAACAAGCAGCTGCCCGGCAGGAAGGCTTAATGAAGATAATGCTACTGCAGACCTTGCTTCCATCGAGAGAAGATTTGCAAGATTATGAACCATATTTTCTATTATGCTAATGAGCCCATTAAAAGGAGATGATATAACCTGCCCATACCATAAAAAAATAAAGGCAAAAAACAGAAAAGCGGTCGTTAGGACTACAGTTTCAGTTCTATTTTCTTCTTTTTTATGCAGATTTGAGATTGCCACAACAAAAATCATTCCAAGATAGATATAGCTTACAGTATAGTGGGAAAGGACAAGGGATGCAGAAAAAACAACAAATAAAATCTTTTTCAAAGTTATTTTTGTTTCGCTGTCCAGAACTATCAAAAGAGAGAGGGCAAGGAAAAAGAAGGCGATTTCGCTTCTTACTATTATGAGGAAAAGATAGAATAATTCAATGCTCAAAAAGAAAAATGCTGATAAGAAGGCATATATGGGTTTTGTATATCTGCTAAGAAAAAGAAAAATTATCAAAGGAACTAAGGCAAACAATATCTGGGCTATGACTTTAAAAAAGAATTCCTCTGTTATTCCGGACAATGAAGAAATTATTCCGGGAAGCATAGACACGCTCAATGAAGTGCTGTATGCATAGCTTGATGGTTTCCATTGCATTGAATCTTTTGTCAGCTGGGAAACAAAATACTCGCCATTGACATCGCAGCCGAAAAGATGCTCCGAACGCAGAGAAATCATGAAAATTAATGAAATTGCAATCATTAGAATTGCAATCGCAAATGTGTCTTTTGAAATATTGCCGTCTTTGTTGGAGATTGTGAGAATTAGAACATACAAAGCAATAAATGCGAGAACAATCATGGGTATGATGCTTTGCGGATTAATATTCATATGATATGCCCCAATTGCAGCAAGAATCGGGAATAAAAAAGGAATTAATGTGAATATCTTGTTTTTAAGTGAGATGCCTTCAGAATTTGGTATTTCTTCATGATAATCCCCGTTTTTTCGTGTATAAGCAAAAACCCATAATATCAGAAGAATTAAGTCAAATATTGCAAGTAGTTTAAATTCTTCCAGGGGCCTTAATATTCCGACAGCAGGCAATATAATGTTCGCCAAAAGCCCGATTATCATTAAAAAAGAAACGCTCAAGCCTATAGAATATACCAAGTATTCCCATTTGTTTTTGTGTGGGAGGTTTAGGCAGGATAAGATTAAAATGCCTGGAACTGTGAAAAACACAATTATCGAAACCACTTCTCGTAAAAATGGAACATCTGCAATAATCAGAATATTTGCCAGTATCAAAGACAGCAAGCAAAAAATTAATGTTTTATTATTCATTTTGGTAAGCCGCCTCTATTCTTTTAGTCAATATATCTAAATCATAATTTTTGCTTTCCTCAATGCAGTTTTTCTCCATTTTCTTGTAATAATCATTGTTTAGAAGAAACCCTATTTTTTTTGCAAGTGCTTCTTCATCCAATTTGCAGACAAAGCCGTTTTTCCCATTTATGATTAATTCTTTAGCTGCATTGTCTTTTTCATCTACAGTAATTACTGGGACCCCGCAGGCATTAGCTTCTATGGCTACGATGCCAAAACCTTCTCTGGAAGAAGGCAAAACAAAGACAGAAGAAGATTTTATTTCTTTGATTACATCATCATGCCTTTCAAATTCTGAGAATTTGGCATCAATATTTAATTCTTCAGCCAGTCTTTCTAGCCTTTCCTTTTCCGGCCCGTCTCCAACAACTGAAATTCTTATTTTTTTATCACACTTTTTTACTGCCTTCAACAGAGCATCAACATTTTTGTGCGATAAAAGCCTTCCAACATAGACTATTTTGTTTTTTCCCTTTTTCGCAGCTATTTCCGAGATTCTTCTTAAGTCAATGCCAATAGGAATAGTTGCAATTTTTTCTTCATTGACATTCATTTTGCGCATTAAGTTTTCAGTTGTATGCCTTGAAATAGAAATTATTTTATCAGGCATTGAAACAGAAAGTTTTTCTATCAAATAGCCAAAAAGTCCCTTCCAGCCAAGATACTTGGTCCAGTAGTCATACCCCCATACTTCATGCCATGTTGCAATCATCTTTTTTCCCTTTAATGAGCATACTATCCTTGAGAAAAAAAGTGGGAAAAAAGGCATTTCATCCACATCTAAAATTTCAAAATCCTCCCCTATCAGCTTTAAGCAATTGAATCCGAAATAAATCCCCTGCCAGATAGACCTTTTCCCGTTTTTTGTGTATAAAGGAACAAGTTTGGAAATGCCGTGATAATAAATGCCTTTTTTTTTAATTGTATCTTTTCCTTTCCACCATTTCATGCAGTAAAGATGTATCTCATTATTTTTTTTAAGCCTTGAAATTATCTCATAAAGTCTTTTCTCTTTCCCGCCTTTATTATATGGATAAACGGCGTCATCAACAAATCCTATTTTCATTTTCCCTTCTTCTTAATAGCCTCTTCCATCCTGCTCAGCTTTTTCGTTATGTTATCGATTATAAGCCCTAAAGAAAAAAGCTGGATGGATACAAGCAAGGACAGCACAGTTATCAGAGGATAATACGGCCTTTTTACAATTCCTAAAATCAAATAATCTTTAATCAGCCCTATTCCTATGAGCAATCCTATAAATCCAATAACTATCCCCGGAATCATTATCATCCTGGCTAAAAGGGTGGTTTCGCTGTAAGCAACGCTGATTAGGGAAAAAAGTATCTTGATCCCGTCCTTTGCCCCATTTATCTTGCTTTTGCCTATCCTTTCCCTGTATCCTATCGGAATTTCCCTAATCTTGTAGCCCAGCTTGGCCGCCCTTGCAGTGGCTTTAGGCTCATATTCCAAGGATTTTGCCTTTACATCTATTTCCGGAAAAATCTCCCTTTTGAAGGCCCGCATTCCGCTTTGGCTGTCTGTAATGTCTGTTGATGAAATATAGCTCACAAGCCCTGAAAACAGCTTGTTGCCCATTCTATGGGAAAAAGACATATTTGCAGGAGGATTAGGCATGAATCTGGAGCCTATGACCACATCCGCCTCTCTCTTTTCAATCTTCTTAGCCAGCTCAGGGATATGCCTGCAGGGATAAGTGTCGTCAGCGTCTATGAATACTACAATCTCCCCTGTCGCATTTGAGACTCCTGTTCTCAGGGCATCAGCCTTCCCCTGGTTTATAGCGTGCCTTATCAGCTTTACTTTTGCATTTTTAGAAAAATTTTGTCTTACAATCTTCGCGGTATTGTCAATTGAGCCGTCGTCAACAACAATAATTTCATCTGCATAGTCCAGAGCTTCATCGACTACCTTTTTTATGGCTTGCTCTTCGTTATATGCCGGAATGATTAAAGAAGTTCTCATTTTCCCCTAGTTAATCTAAGAAATTCTTATTTTGCATATATACCTTTTTTAACTAAGGCAATAAAACAACAGGATTATCCACTGAAAGTTAAGAATCGCCTATTTTTTGCTATTGGGATTAAGGATTAAATCATCCATAAACTTTGTAAATGAGTTGCTTAAAATCCACATTCCAATGTCTCTGCCATAAACTAAATTCTCGTCATCTGCAATCGGCTCAACAACCAAGCTTTCTTTCCCGTCAACCGAAAACATGTGGTTTCTCGCCTTTTCAGTATGGGAGATGCTGCAGAAATCCAAGTCCTTTGCATCCTGCTTGTTTTCATTCGTCATTACTGCATTCACATTTATTTTCACTCCTTTTTTGCTTGCCGCTTTTAACAGATCCCTGAACATCACTAATCTTTTCAGCCCATTTTCAGAAGTGACTATGTTTATATTTTCCTTAGATTTCTTTATCAGCTCCTCTATTTTGTTGTTGACGTTAGACCTTCCGTTTATAACCCAGAACATGCTTTTTGGCTCTGAAAATTTCTTTGTTCTGGCAAACATTGGTTCAAGCTCTTTTATCATTTTGCTTTCTAATTTTTCAAGTTTCTCCTGCATGCCTCTTTTGGCGTTTAATACAGCCTCTTTTGGAGAGACTGCCTGGAACTTCATTGGCTTAGTAGGAAGTATGACAAGAAATCCTTTTGATGAAAGGTTATTCATCACTTCATAGACCTTTCCATATGGAATTCCGGTAATGTCAGAAATGTTCTTTGCAGAAGAAACCCCTTCCTCTATAAGAGTAAGATAAACCCTCTCTTCATACTTGTTCAATCCCAGCTCTGAAAGCGATATTGTCATCTTTTAGTCTTTTGAGTGAATCCTCTTTTCTCCCCGCCTTCAGATTCAAATTCTTTGTTTCTATAAATAGATTTTTTATTCTCATTTTGTGAATGGAATATTCTCTACTGCTGGAGAATAATATAATAACATTATCTTGACAAATGGATAAAATTTAATCTTGGGGGATAAAAACCGGGAATTTATCTCCTTTTCTTGAAATTAAGGATAAATTCTGCAAATGAAATTTATATAGAAAATTTATCCCCATGAGGTAATAAAAGATGGGGATGAAAAAATGAGCACCAATAGTCTTTTAGTGAATTATGTTGGCTATCCGCTTGTTATAAGCAATCTGATGCCTGATGATGGTCTGGCCAGCCTTGCATCTTCGTTGATTCATGCCGGGCATAACACAAAAATTTTAGATTATTCAACAGTCAAAACTGTTGAGAGGCTTTTTCCATCCTATTATAAAAATGAATTGGAAGAAATAATTGGGGAGATAACTTCAAATCTTTCAAAAAGTGTAACTCCCAGTCAAGCTGTTCTTGAAAAATTTTATAGCCTTGACAGGAAATTAATCACATTCCACAATGAGAAGACAAGGGAAATTGCATCTGAGTTAAATTCTTATATTGAAGCAAACGATGTGGATTTTGTAGGATTCAAGCTTTTTCTTGGAGAGGGCTTTTTCGGCTCAATTGATATTGCCAAAGAGCTGAAAAAAAGAAATCCTAGACTCAAGGTTTTTGGAGGGGGCCCCCAGGTTGACTGGTTTAAGGATATTATTTATGAAGTCACAGATGTTTTTGATGCTTTGGCTTACGGCGAAGGCGAAGAGACAGTTGTCCAACTTGCGGAATATGTGGAAGGGAAAAAAGAGATGGGTGAAATTAATAATCTAATTTATAAAAAAAATGGGCAGACAATAATGACGCCTATAAAAAGAATTGAAAATCTAAACGAATTACCATTTCCAGTCTATGATGAAGAAACTTATTCTGCAATGAAAGGCGATGATAAAATAAAAATTATTCTTCTTGATGAGAGCAGGGGCTGCCCGAATTCATGCAATTTTTGCATTCATCCTTTGAAAAGCGGAAAACAATGGAGGACTAAATCTCCTGGGAGGATAGTTGATGAAATGGAAAAGATGATTTCTGATTATGGGATAAGGGCATTCAGGTTTGCGGGCTCAAATACCCCTCCTGCATTGCATAGAAATATTGCAGAAGAGATAATCAAAAGGGATTTGAAAGTTACTTACAGCGGATTCGGGCATGTTGGCAATGCTTATCTTGAAAGTTATGATATCCTGAAAAAATCGGGCTGTCATGCATTATTCTTTGGGGTTGAGTCAGGAAGCCAGTATATACTTGATAATAGCATAAACAAAAAAAGCTGCGGAAAAAGGACAACATTGGACGATATAGAGAAAGCATTTAGCGCATGCAAGGCTGCTGGAATCTATAGCATTGCAAGCTTGATTTTTCCAGCCCCTCTTGAAACAGAACAGACAAAAGAAGAGGGATTAGAATTCATAATTAAATTAAAGCCAGATTCTGCGATAGTTTCTCTTCCAGGCGTTGTCTTGGGGACAGAATGGGAGAGGAATCATGAGAAATATAATATTGAAATCGCAGATGAACAAGATTTTAGAATAAAATTAATGGCGCACAAGCCAAAATTCACATATCCGCCTGTTCTCTGGGATCCCATACCTTATAAAATCAACGGAAAAGAATTTAAGGAATATATGAAAGAATCAAGTGATTTTGCATTGGGGCTTGAAAAAGCCGGCATTTTGATGCATATGACTGATGAGATGCTTGTGATGGCAAAATATTCTGGCATGCCTCTTAAGGAATTCAGGGATAAAAGCAGGCATTACATTTCTATTGGAGATTATGATAATCTTGGGCAATTAATCAACAGAATTAATTCTAATATCCAAAACTGAAATGACACTTGAAGTTAAAATTGCAGAAACTGACAGTGAGAAAAAGGGGGCATATAGTTTAAGATATAATATATTCTGCGAAGAGCTTTGCTATCTTGATAAAGGATTGTTTCCTGATAAATTAGAAGTGGACAAATATGATTCTTTAGATGAAACTTTTACATTTATAGCTATGGGGAATGAGAAGGTTATAGGCACATCAAGGCTGATTAAAGAAAATGAGAAAGTTGGCATGCCAATTGAGAACTTTTATGATTTATCCAAATTCCGCAAACCGGGAATAGTGTTTGCAGAAAATTCTCGTTCTATTGTCCTACCAGAATACAGAAGAACAAAGGTCATATTTGACATATGGTCAGCAGTCACACAGTTTGCGCTTAAAAATGGAATAACTCATTATTGTACCACTTGTCATCCAAAAGATGTAAAGATGTATAATAAATTAGGGTTTAAAATTATATCCAATGAAATAATCTGTGCCCATTACAATGATAATCCGATGGTCGCCCTTGTTTTAGAAATTAAAAATATGCTTGAGCCTTTCAAAACTTCTTTTTTGTTTAAGAGGGAGTATATTAAAATTTAACCTCTTCATGGCCTTTATTCTTTTCTATAGGTCTTACTATAAATTCACAATAAGGGTGGCCCATCGAAACACATTTTGTTTCTATGCAAAATACTTCTCTGTTAATTATTCCTTCTACCATTGCGGCCCCCTGCCCCCTTATAAAATGATCTACAGGACTTCTTTGAATACCATAAATTTTTTTGTATTCTAATCCAATACTGCTTTTACCTCTTGCAACAAAAAACCCTTTATTAAAATCTACAACAACCCATTTAAAAATTCCAAGACCTGTTACTTCGGATTGTCCTGTTGAAAATTCTAAAAGTTTTCTTTTGTCAGTTATTTTTTTAGCATATCCAAATTTTTCATTTGATAATTTTGCACCCTCAAGACCTTGAAATTTTCCAAGATAGTACATTAGTTTTGATGCGCCTTTCCCTAACTTTTTTTCTAATACCCTTTGAAGTTGTATAATTGTTGAAAGTGGAGAAAGCATTCCAGGAATTCCCCAGAGAATAAGATTTCCTTCCTTGAATTTTAATGCCCTAAACATCAAAATCTTTTTTAAAATTGCAGACGCCATTTTATTTTATGTTATGCACAATAACCCCGTTCTTGCTTATCTCCAGGGGATGAATGTCCTCCTCATTTTTTGTCCTCCTCATTTTCCTGACTAAAAGCGAGCGCGAGAACTGGCCGCCCATTGACTCAAAGGTCAGATGGACTATTCCGTCGCAGATGAATTCAGAGACATTGTCCCTTGAAAGGCTGTCATCGCTGATGCTCTGCGAAATCAGAATGCTTGTTATGCCGTCAAACTGCTTTAATTCATCAACAAACGAGTAAATGAACCTTTTTATTGTGTACTCGTTCATTTCATTCACATTAAGATAAGTTGAAGGGGTGTTTATTGACAGGGTTGAAAGGGAGTCTATCACAAGCCTCTTTATATTGTGCTCCTTTGCCAGCTCTATCATTTCTTTTATCGTGTTTTTGCTGATTTCGCTCGGCGAAACATATCTTATTATTAATTTCCCTTTTTTCTCAAAATCATTCAAATCCCATCCGAACTGCAGCGCCTGGTTTTTGAGGTTTGATTCCTTTTCTTCAAATGTTATGTAAAGCCCCTTTTCATCAAATTTTTTTATTCCATTGATAAGATACTCCAAAGCAAAAATTGTCTTGCCAGTCGCGGGAGTCCCGCTTAAAAGAACAGACGAGCCTTTGGGAAAGCCTCCCTCTATCAGGCTGTCAAAGCCCTTTATTCCGGTCGCAACTCTTTCCATGTTATTTTATCCTGTCCATGACATAAATGAATATTATCCTTGATTTTGTCTCTATTCTCTGGCACTTTGCTATATTTTTGTATCCCAGATTGCTTCTCATGTCCCTTGGAATAAGGAAATATCTTGTTGCGTCATTCTTTCCCCTTTGCACCATATTTGTCTTGCTTTCAGCTGTTTTCTCAGAAAAAACATGTATGTTCTCAAGATGGCCCTTTAATTGAAGCGCCTCTTCATGGTCAACGCATATTTCAAAAACTACCTTTCCATCATCCTTTACTCTAGAACTGATTACGCTTCCCATCCTCAGCCTCTTTTTATCTTATTCTCCAAAGTTTATAACTTTTATAAGCCTTTCTCTTCTAAAAGAGAATAAAGTTATCCTTAAAAAGTGAATAGTTATCCGAAATGATTAATTATGAGTTATGGCCAATTTTGGCAGTTCAGGCATGCCATTCAAAAGATTTTAAAAACTGATTTTTCTTCGTTATCTTAAGCCCCTGTCGTATAGCAGCCAAGTACACGGCCTTCTCGAGGCTGGAACCCGGGTGCGAGTCCCGGCAGGGGCATTAGTACTTCATGGTCTTTTCATGGGATCTCGGGGTGTTTTCTAGGTTTAAAGGGTGTTGAAGTCGTAAAGTTTAAATATTGATATTCATCAATATGACTATGGGTAAAGATATTAAATTATTAAAAGCCTTAGCTGATGAAACAAGATTCAAGATTGTTGAATTTCTATTAGCAGGAGAAAAGTGCGTCTGCGAGATATTTCCCTATGTCAAAAGGACTCAGTCTACTGTTTCTATTCATCTAGGGAATTTAGAAGATGGGGGAGTTCTTGAATCAAGAAGAGATGGCAAGAAGATTTTCTATAAGATTAAAAATAAAAGAGTCTGCGATGTTTTTAAGGCGCTTGGAAATTCTAGGGGTAAAATTCTCAAATGCGCATGCTGTTGTGAAAAATGAATAAACTAATTTATATTGGAATTGGAATATTTATTCTACTTTTAGTTTTCTTTGTACCAAAATACATTAATGGTGATGCAACTGCTACAAGTAACAGTAAAATATCCTCAGATATTGAAAAGGTAGAAGTTTATCATTTTCATGCAACAAGACAATGTTATACTTGCAAAACCGTTGGAGCATTAGCTGAGGAAACTGTAAACACTTATTTTGCTGATGAATTAGAATCTGGAAAACTTGTTTTTGCCCATGTTAATGTTGATTTGCCTGAAAACAAAGAGCTTGTAGATAAATACGAAGCTAAGGGCTCTTCATTGTTAATAGGGATTTATGGCAAAGACGGAACTTTTTCAAAACAAGAAGATAGTGCCGTATGGTATAAGATAGACAATAAAGAAGATTACATGGATTATCTAAAAGGCGTGATTGAACAGAAGTTCTTGGGAAATTAAAATGACTATAATGTCTTTTATGCAGTCTATGGGGACAAGCAGTTTTCCATTAATTGCTGCTTTCTTCATCGGCTTGATGACTGCTTTAAGCCCTTGTCCTCTTGCTACAAATATTACTGCAATAGCCTATATTTCTAAGAAAATCGGAGATGGAAAAAAGACCTTATGGACTGGCATTGTTTACACTTTAGGAAGAATGTTTACTTATGTTTTGTTGGCTAGTTTAATTGTCTATATAGGAGTTAATGTTCAGGCAATTTCATTATTCTTGCAAAAATATGGTGAAAGAATCTTAGGCCCTTTGCTGATTCTTATTGGCTTAATCATGTTAAATTTCATTAAACTGCCTTCATTGAAGTCAGGAGATAAGATTAACAGATTAAAGGAGAAACTTTCAGAAAAAGGCTATCTTGGCGCTTTTTTGCTAGGAGTTTTATTTGCATTGGCCTTCTGCCCATTCAGCGCAGTATTATTTTTTGGGATGCTTATTCCTTTGGCATTGAAATTTTCAGATGGGATTTTGATTCCATCTATCTTTGCATTAGCAACAGGATTTCCAGTCATTATTTTCGCCTTTATTCTGACATTCAGTGTTTCCAAAATTGGAAAAGTCATGAACAAAGTTCAGACTTTTGAAAAATACATGAGATATGCTATTGCTATAACTTTCCTTATTGTGGGCGTTTATTACACCTGGAGAATTTGGATTTGAACAAAAGATTTAAATATTGATGTTCATCAATATGTTAAAGGAGGATTATAAACATGAAAAAACAAACAGCATTAAAAGCTTTATTCGGAGTATCAATTGCAGGAGCATTATTTTCAGGTTATTTGAGCTATACTGAAATATTCCAGCAAGTATGCGCATTAGGAACTTGCAGTGCCACTGTTCTCAGTGTGCCTTCATGTGTTTATGGCTTTGTAATGTATATTGTAGGGCTCGTTATCTCAGCTATTGGATTAAAATCTAAGAACTAATAAAGTAATATTTTTTAATATGGAACAAAAAGACAACAAAAAATTTAGCGAGTGGCATGGAATTGACAGGGATAAAATTGACTGGAAACCTTCTATTGATGATGAAAAATGTATTGGTTGTGGATTGTGTGCTGCAACTTGTGGCAGAGGGGTTTATAGATTTGAGTATTGCAAGAAAAAGCCAATAGTCACCAGCCCGAATAATTGCCTTGTTGGATGCCAAACCTGTGCAAATCTATGCCCTGCTAAGGCAATAAAATTTGCAGAGGGCGATAAAACAAGAAAGAAAGCTCAGAAAATAATAACAGAGTTCGATATTCTTCCTAAAATCAAAAAAGAATTGGAATTAAGAAAGTCTGAATTAAACACAACAGATGGCTGTTGTGCAGGATGAAAAAATGAAAATAAAAGTTATTGGTTCAGGCTGTCCGACATGCCATAAACTGCATGAAATGGTTTTGTCTTTGAAGAAAGAAGGCAAAATCAAAGCAGATGTTGAATATTCTAAAGATATTAATGAATTAATTGAGCTAGGAGTCATAGGAAGTCCTGCCTTGCTTGTTAATGGCAAAGTTGCAAATACAGGGATGCCTGAAAATGAAAAAAAGCTTCTCGAAATAATCAAAAAGAGTTCTAAATAGATAATGGCTAAGATAAAAAAAATCAAAATATGGTTTGTTTATAAGAAAACAGTGAATAAAAATGAGAAGTTCAGTAAGCTTACAAGGAAAGTTATAAGGATAATAAATAGGCTTGAAAAATCCTATAGTAAAAATATTCTAGATTTGCGAGCTATAGCATATAAGAGGTTTATCTTGGAACACAAAAGCATTGCAGTAGACAAGAAAGACTTGCCTGTTACTTTACTTAACAAAAAGGTTGTCTTTACTAAAAAGCTTCCTGCTGTTGACAAACTCAAGAAAGAGATTAAAAAGAGTTCTAAATAAAAATGGAAAGAAAAGACTGGAGTATGCTATTATGGATAGTTTTAGTATTTGGAATTCTATACCTCGTTCCTTCTCAGACAGCTTGGTTTAAAACTTCAATCTTATCTGCTTTTGATTTATTGCATGAATATGCTCAGAAACATGTCTTGACCTGTTTAGTTCCAGCATTGTTCATTGCGGGAGCAATAGCTGTCTTTATCAAAAAAGACAAGGTTATGAAATATCTAGGGCATGAGGCAAATAAATTTGTCTCTTATGGCGTCGCTTCTGTTTCAGGGGCAATATTGGCGGTTTGCTCTTGCACTATTCTGCCTTTGTTTGCAGGAATAAGAAAAAGAGGCGCAGGCTTAGGCCCTGCGATAACATTCTTATTTGCAGGGCCGGCAATTAACATTGCCGCAATATTCTTGACTATGTCTATATTAGGCTATAAAATTGGCTTGGCAAGAGTAATTGCAGCGATTTCTCTTTCTATAATGGTAGGATTAACAATGGCCCTTATCTTTAGAGAAAAGGTTAGCAAGGAAAAATTAATAGTTCAGGAATCAGAAGAATCAAAGCTGTCAAACATTACTCTTGCAGTCTTTTTCGGATTAATGGTTGCAGTTTTAGTTGTTAATGGCCTGCAGATTGATAAACTCTTAAAATACTCTTTAATAGCGGTTTTTACCTTAAGTGTTGTTGGATTAGTTTTATGGAAATTCAGAGACCACATCACTCAAAAATGGCTTGAAGAAACATGGAGCTTTTCAAAGATGCTGATCCCATTATTGTTTATAGGGGTTTTCATTGCAGGATTTATTATGCCTCTATTACCCCAAACTCTAATAGAAAGCTTAGTGGGGCATAATACTCTGCTCGGAAACTTAATTGCTTCAATATTTGGAGCATTTATGTATTTTTCAACATTAACAGAAGTTCCAATATTACAGGCTCTAATTGCTAAAGGAATGGCTTCAGGTCCTGCTCTTGCATTGCTTCTTTCAGGACCTTCTTTAAGCCTTCCTAGTATGCTTGTAATCAGAAAGGTTTTGGGAACAAAGAAAACTCTTGTTTATGTTGCACTTGTAATCTTATACTCTACAATTGCAGGACTGATTTTTGGCTTGATTTAAGCTATCACTCCAATCTCGACAATCCTTAAAAACTACGCCAGCATCGAGAGATTAACAGAATATGCCCCAACAGGGCATAAGACCAAAAAACATCCCTCTCGGATAACCAAACCCCATCGCCTTCGGCAGGGGCATGACGCTGTTCTCGCGAGCCCCTTTTTATAGTTTTATTTTTCTTTCAGAAAAAAGAGGGGACATTACTTTCTTATAGAGTTTTATCCCGGTTCTTGGAATAGCCTGATAATTCAATCCGTATTTTTTCTGGATTAGATTCTGCATCACTTCCTTGGAGGCTGCAAAATCAGAATCAAGCTTTTTCTGATAGTCCTCTGAATTGATGCCAATCTTTGATAGTCTCTCTTTTTCAGGGCCGTAAAGCTTTAACTTGACAATCCATGTCTTCAGGTAAAACCCGTCTCCGAACATTCTTGCCCCGTTCTCCATAAACTTCTCCAAAGTCTTTGGATTGGGCGCATAGATAAAAGGATAAGTGTCAATTCCGGCCCTTGTCAGCTTTTCAAATGTGTACCATCTCTCATTTTCAAGAAAGGCAAATTTCTTGTCAGGGACGAATTTTCCGTTCTCGTTTTTCATGAATCCGCATGCCTCAAGAAAGCTTTCCTCATCTGTTCCTTTGAATGAGCACAGCAATCCGAAGTTGTCGTGCTCTCCAACTTTCTCAAGAATATGCGGCTCTAAGCTCCAATCATCTTTCTCAAGATAATCCATAAGATGCCCTGTTGTCAGGTTAGTGTCTCCCTGCACATAAACGTTAAGCCCTCTTTTTTCAACTTGCCTCAGGCTCTCAAGCCACTGCTCTACTGCCAATGTCGGCTCTCCTCCAGACGGCCTAAAATTCCTTATATTCTGCGTCATGCTTTTTTTCTCAAAAACATCAAAAATCTCATTTGAGGAAAAAAACTTCCCGTTTCCCTTTTCGCCGTTTTTATTGCAGTCGTCAACATAGCACCACGGGCAGTCAATGTTGCATGCTTTAAGCTGATAGATAAAAGTGTTGTTGAAATCCCTCAAGGGAGTATTTTTTAACGACATGAATGCCCAGTAAGGCATGTCAAATTCATCCGCAAGTGAGTCAAAAACCTGCTTGTTGTCATAGAAGTCAATTGCGTGCTTGCCCTTTCTCTGCATCTCGGTTTCATCAAATGCCTTGACGTTGATTTTTACCCTGAAATAATCATCTATCAGGGGCGTTCTTGCCTCTATGTCTTTTTGCTGCTCGGTTCCAGTAAAATTTGCCAGAAGGTATTTTTTTTCTTTGCTTTCTGCATCCTCTGAAACAACATTGTCCCTGAGTCTCTTGCAGTATTCTATCCAATCTTCTATATTATCAAGCCCCATTTTAACCCTTCTTAATGCTTTTTATGGCTTAAAAGCATTGATGAAAAACAAGAATATCTTTGCAAAATATATTTAAATCCATAATGTTTACTCATTCCATGGCAAAAAGAAGGGCAAGGAAAGAAAGCCTTGCGCAGAAAGGGCTTGGAAATGTATTCAAGGCGCTGATGCTTTTAAGCGGCATAGGCATCTTTTACAGGATGTACTCGGAAATGCAGGCTTCAGGGGCTGTTCCAACCCAACTGCTTGCGCCGCCTTTGCCGGCATTATGGCCGTATGTTTTTATTGCCGTGATTTTAGTTGGAACGGTTTATTTTATAGCCAAGGCAATCAAGAGAAAAAAGATGAGTGAGATTCCCCTAAGTTTCTAGATTTTAAAGAGCGGCGTTGCGTTAAATCTTTCAGAAACAGAGATTTTTGCATGCAGGTCTTTTCTTTCTTTAAGCAGAAAATTGAAAGTATCCAGTGCCAATTCTGGCTTGTTGTTTATCTGGCTTAAATGCGAGAGGATAATATGCCCGAGTTTTTTATTGGCATACTCCAGGACACACAGGGCAGACTGCAGGTTTGACAAATGTCCCTCATTGCTTTTTATCCATTTTTTAAGAAAGTAAGGATACGGTCCTTGCTCAAGCATCATCTCATCATGATTAGACTCCAGGCAAAGAAAATCAGAATCTGAAACATTGTCAATGATGTTCTGGCTTGCATAGCCCACATCTGTAATGACAGAAACTCTTTTTCCATTGAAAATGTTGTAAGAGACTGGATCAACGCATGAATGGGGCTTGGAAAATGCCTCTATTTTCATCCCGCCCAAATCAACAATCTCATTGTTTTTTATATGGTTTATCAAATCCTCCTGAGAGCAAAGGAAGCAGTTCTTGGCTGTTTTTTTGGTTGCGAAAACAGGAACCTGGAATTGCCTGGCAAACACATCAACACCCCTTACATGGTCTCCGTGCTCATGGGTTATGAAAATCCCTTTTATATTTTCAGCGCTTTTCTTCAAATTCATCAATCTTTCAACAATCTGCTTTGCTGAAATTCCTGCATCAATCAGCACCGCATTTCCTTCATTCTCAACATAGAAACAGTTTCCTGAACTTCCAGAAGCTAACGCTGAAATCTCCATAATGCACCTTTTTTATAAGTTAATCAGAAGAAGGCAGTTTATAAGATTTTATGTTGTGAAAAAAACATAAAAAATGTTTTTAGCATCCTAAAAACGAATATAATTCGTTTTTTTGATAGAAAACTTTAAATATCATCCAAATTTCCGGTTATTATGGCACAAGCAAAGGTGTTTGTTCATTGAAAGAAATAATAATTCTAGCTGTGCTTTTGATAAGGTTTTTAATGGTTCTTTAATTAAGAATAAATATAATGGCTGCGATAGTTTAATGGTAGAACTTTCGGCTGTGGATGGTATAGTGTGTAACACCCTGTACACCAACAGAACCCGGATGACCTGGGTTCGATTCCCAGTCGCGGCCTATCTAGCGCTGAAAGCGCCTGATTTACTAGCGCTGAAAGCGCAAGAGCAAAGAGCAAGAGGTGAAAAATGAGACTGCAGAAAGCTTCTGGCAAGGATATAAGGAAAATTGCGGAAATATACAAGACAGAATACTCCAAATTCCCGTGGAATGAAAAATGGACGTTTCCATTGGCATTGAAAAAGATAAAAGATTATGCAGTTTTCTGCGAGATATGGAAGTTAAATTCTGGAAAAGACTTAGTTGGATTTGCGATAGTCAATGTCAAGGGAAGCATAGGGCTTCCGGATGAAGTGGCTTTTTTAGAGGAGATTGCAGTTAAAAGCTCATGCCAAAGAAAAGGATTAGGAACATTTATCTTGAAAGAAATATTAGGAATATACAAGAAAAGAGGATTCAAAACAATAATGGGGATAGCCAGCAAAAAAGGCAAGCTTCTTGATTTTTACAAGGGATTAAATATTAAACCTAGCAAATATAATATACTGATAGAAGGAAGGTTAAAATGACAGGAGAATTGGTCAAAGGATTCAAAGACTTTATAGGAGAGGAAGCCAGAAAAAGAGAATGGATAAAAGACATTCTGATTAGAAAATTCAGACTTTATGGCTTTGAGCCTGCCGAGACTCCAATAATAGAATTTGAGGATTTTGTAAAGCAAGGTGAGCAGGAGGATGAGGCTATTTCCGACATCTTTAAATTAGAGGATAAAGGAAAGAGAAAGCTTGCATTAAGATATGAGTTTACCTTTCAGCTGAAAAGAACTTCCCAGAATAAGAAAATGCCCTACAAAAGATACCAGATTGGGGAAGTCTTTCGTGACGAGCCTACATCCGCCAACAGAGTGAGGCAGATTACGCAATGCGATGTTGATGTCATAGGCTCAACAATAAAGGATGAGGCAGAGATTCTTGCCTTAATATCTGAAATTCTGAAAGAATTGAAAATCAAAGCAATAATCTATTTCAATAATCGCAAGCTGCTCAATGAAATTCTTGACAAGGAAGGAATAAAAGATAAGGCGCAAGTAATAAGAGAGATAGATAAATTGGACAAGCTTGGCGAAAAGGAAGTCAAGGCAAATCTTAAGAAATATAAGGCAGAAAAATTGCTTGCCCTTTTCAAGAAACCAGAATCTTTTTTTGAAAAATATGATTCTTACAAGGAAATAAAAGAATTGAAAGACTCCTGCAAAGAATATAATGTGGCTGTGAATTTCCAGCCTTCTCTTGCCAGGGGATTAAGCTATTATAACGGCTCTATTTTTGAGATAAAAACAGAGGAAATGAAAGAATCTCTTTTTGGAGGCGGCTCATATTTAATCAATAACATCCAGTCAACAGGAATATCCTGCGGTCTTGAAAGGCTGTCATTCCTCGCAAAGGTAGATGCAAAAGACGCCAGAATTTTGATTATTTCAATAGGACAGGATGAAAAGTCTGTAAGCCTTGCAGAGAGCATGAGAAAAAACAATATTCCCTGCTTAGTCATGTTTGGAAAAATCTCAAAGGCTCTTGAGTTTGCAAATTCATACCAGCTGCCTTATGTAATCTTCCTTGGAGAGGAAGAAGCGAAGAAAAAGAAAGCAAAATTGAGGAATATGAAGTCCGGCGAAGAGAAAATGCTTTCTGAGAAAGAATTGATTGATGTTCTGAAGGCTTAAACCCTGTCAAAATCTCCCATCTTATCAGGCGCTGATTCTGAATTGTCTTCTTCAACAAAACCATCGGCATTTTTCATCTCTTCTATTTTCTTTTCCTGCTCAGTCAGCTGATTGGTGAAATCTTCCTGTGAAATTGTCCTGCTTTTAAGATAAATGTAAATCTCGTCAAAATGATTTAATTGTTCGAGCATTATCTTTTCCTGGTTGTCCAGGTGAAGAATTGGCATGAAGCTTGAAAGCTTCTCTTCCCTTGAATTATTAGTAAGTTGCGTATAGGACATTTTCTGATCCTTGTCTTTTGAAAAGAATCTGATGATTTTCTGGTAAAGTTCCCTGATTTTCAGCCTGACATTTGTCCTTCTTTTAGGAAGGAAGGCCTCAAATCTTGTTATGGCATGTTTGGTGTAGATTTCTCTTTTTATCCTTCTGTGCTCAGTCATTATTGCCCTGTTTAATGCGCTCATGAGCTCCTGCAAAGTGACTTTTTTCATCCTGGGCAAAGGAGTCCTTGGAATCAAGTCGTTAACATCGTCCAGATTAATATTCAAAGGCAACTTTTCCTTCTTTTCTTCCTTGCCAAAAAGGATTTCATCAAGGCTTTTGATGTAATATTTCAGCAAAAGCTCGGATTTTATCCTCAGCAGAATCGCTGCTGCCAGAAGTATTTTTGAGGAAATGAAAAAATTGGCATCTTCCAATCCCCTGATTTTTTCAAGGTATTTTTGAGATAGTATGCTGATGTCAATATCCCACGGGTCAAGCTGCTCTGACTGGATTAGGTCATTAATAATCTGATGCCAGCTTAATTCCCTTGAGACAAGAAGATTGTATATCTCGCTGTTGCCCATCTTGCCGTTGCTCATTTCCATTATCCAATATATCCGGAAAACTATTTAAAGATTGGCTGGCTGATGCATTATATAACCTATTAGGCTGTCACTTTATAATTACTACAACCGAAAAGTTTAAATAGTGCCACTACTATATAATAACATCACCTCTTTTTGCCCGGAGAGAAGCCTTTCCGACATCTCTTTGACCGTCAGAAAGGCTTCTTCAAGGGTTTATCAGACTCAATTGTTCAGAAGATTGATGATTCATACTAATTATTTATTAGAAAAAAACTCTTAGAGTTTTAGTGGATTACGCCATTATATCTTATTAGAATATTGGCCCCACGTTTTTTTATTTTAATGCAATGCCTATTCCGAAGGCTTTTTTCTCAAGAAAGCATACCAGATAAATGCGATTAATGCTATTATCAATACAGCGACAATCCCTATCATAAACATCTTTTTGCTTGTTTTCGGCTCTTCCTCGCCTGGAGGGGTTGTCGGAACAGCATTCTTTTCTGCAGTAATGGCGAAAAAGCTGAATCCTGGAGTTTCAGCTCTGAAATAAGCCTTGTCAGAATCCTCTGAAATTTGTATAGTATTCAGCTCTGTCCAGACATCCTTGTATCTTTTCAGTTTTACAGTGCTTTTATTCAGGTTATTTGAGCTTATCCAATTCTGAGTTACTTCAAAATCAATCGAGACATTTTTTATTGATGATTCATTCAGATTTTTTGCTGAAATGTTAAAGTATTTGTAAACATTTTCTCCCGCGCCTGCTGCCGCAGAATCCAGTTTCTTTAAGTTGATTTCAACACTGCTTATGTTAATCAATGTGGTAATTGTTATCTTGGTGATTCCCTCTTTTGCAACATCAGCCGGGATTGTAATGTTTGCAGGAACATCTGCCTGAATTTGCACTGTCTGCGTTGTCTCAATTGCTGGAGTTACATTTATAGCCGTAGTTGTTATTCCGCCACCTCCGCTGCTTGGAGGGGTTATGATGCCTCTTGAGCTTACTGTCAATGTCTGTGTTTTAGTGTCTGAATTTCCGGCTTTATCCATGGCTGTGCAGTTTATCTTGTATGTCCCTATTCCTGATGAGCCAAGATGTGTATAAGTTAAAGTCGCAGGAATTATGGATGAATTTTTTACCTCTCCCCCAACATATAATCTCAGATAATCTAAGTTTGCTTCAGATGGTAATGTGCAGTTTATTGATGCAGATTCATCTGCGTATATGCTAAGACTTGAATATGACAGCGATACTGCAGGACTTATTGTGTCAACAGTAAAGGAGTTATTTCCAGCCAGGAAATTTCCATTGCTGGAAAAGTCATAAACGAGGGCATTCCATAAATAATATCCATCGCTTAAATTATAAGTCCAGTTTGTTTCATTATACATTCCAGTCAAATTTGTTGAATTTGGCGGAAGCAAAGAATAGTTAGAGGTTATGGTGGAATTCCATACATACAACGTGGCATTTTTTAGTGTTGCATCAGTGGCGTTTATCTTGAAAGTCACGTTTTTATTATTGGTATAATTATTATTTGAAGGAGAGACTAAATTGCCTCTTGGAGCCAGATTAAAGGCTTCAACATAAATCCATCTTGTCAGGCTTGAAGATGAATAATTCTGGGTTGAATTATAGGATGCAGTCGTGTTTACAGTAGCGTTTACCTGGCTTCTGTTGGAAATCAGATTAAGCCCTGAACTGATTCTGCTGTCGTTCAGATACAGAATAATCGGGCCTTCTGCGCTTGCAGTCGCGCTTATGTTCACGAATGTCCCGTTTTCAACAAAAATATCCTGGTAATACAGTATTCCCGAGACATTGAATGATAAATTCAATGAGGGATCTGCCTGAAGAATGCTGAAATTATACAAGTCAGTGGTGTAATTCAAATTTCCAGCAGTATCATTCGCGAACCACTGGAATGAGTAATTGCCTGCAGGAATTTTTGTAAGTGTAACATTATACATTGAAGAGACATTTGAAGCTGTGTAGTTTGACTGTTTTGTTGAATTCAGATAAAAAACAAGCCATACTCTGCTTAGCTGGATATTGTCGCCCCATGTTGAATTAAAATAATTTACTGCAGAGCTGTTGTAAACGCTGCTTTGCTGATAGCTTATGTTTGAATAAGACGGATATAAAGTATCATTTATCTGCAAAACAACCGTATCAGTAATATTTGTATTCCCAACAGCATCTTTGAAAGTCACATTATAAGTGATGTTATTAAGATTTGCAGGAGTAATGACATAAGCATAATAGTCCCCTGACTTGTTCATCTGATAAGACTGTGAATTTAATGTAATATTATAAACAGTGATTCCAACATTGTCAGTTGCGCTGAGATTTATAGTGACTGGAAGCCCATAGCTGATATTTGGCTTGCTTATCCATACATAAGTCGGAGCTTGGGCATCAGTGGCATTTTCTGCTGACAGCGCTTGATAAACATCGATTCTTGTGTAATTTAATCCAGTTGCGCTGTCTGTTATGTTTTTTCCATTTCTTAAAAGAGATGTAATTTCAGAAATAGTGTTATATCTATTAGCCATCAAAAATTTTGCCTGTTGCAGAAGCAAAACTTCTCCTGAAACATGGGGCGTTGCCATTGATGTTCCTGACAATAAGTTATATATCGGATTTGTATAAGTTGAATTTATATTTACTCCGGGTGCCAGAACAGTAGTAAGATTATTCCTATTGCTATTGCTCGCAATGCTGTCACTTTTATTGACTGAACCGACTGAAATAACTCCTGACAAGCATGCAGGGACAGACATTCCATTATTGTTCCCATCATTCCCTGATGCAATAACTATTGAGATATTTTTGATAGTTGCATTATTTATCAGAGGAACATATAATGGCCAATCATAATCACAATATCCAATATAAGTTAAACCTAGAATTCCAATTGACATGCTTATTATACTAATATTATATTTCTCGCTGTTGTTTATGCAAAATTCCATTGCATAAAGAATGTCTGAAGTGTACCCTCCGCCGCCGCTATCTAGCGCCTTTGCACTTACAATCGTTGCATCAGGTGCAATCCCTTTTATTCTTCCATTCGCCGCAATAATTCCTGCAACATGTGTTCCATGTCCATTGTCATCATAAGGGTCTGCGTCATTGTTTACAAAATCCCAGCCACCAATGATTTTTGAGCAGTTTCTCCAGTCAAATGTTGAATTTGTTGTCCCGTTTCTTATATAATCTATATAAAATCCATAATCTGTAATTTCGCTGTCTGTTGTTAATCTTACATAAATAGTATCATTGTTTGAATAGGGGGTCCAAAAATCTTTTATGACGCTTCCATTTCCATGATAATCTGCGATTTCTCTCATTTGATAGTCATAAATTCTAATTCGGTCTAAACTGTCTGAAGTTGAATTTCTCAATTCAAGGCTGATATTTGCAAAATGAACTGAAATATTGCTGAAATTTGTATAATTTATTTTCCAGGTATAATCAAAATTATTGGCATAGTTGTGCGCTGATTCAAGAACATAGCTTATGTTTGTCCCATTCATCACATAAAACTGCCTGCTGCAGTTTCCCAAATCAGGATGGCTATAATTTACTCCAGTATCAATCACGCAGGCACTCAATCCTTTTCCAGTGATGTTGATTCCATTGACTTGTTTTGTCCATGTCAGTGTTGCATTGATTAATGGGGCAGAATCCTGCAATGCGGTATGAACGGGGGTA
>Ga0315277_10001127_pt1 | contig 39558 bp, 35 predicted proteins | sample YL17G05_15_MG_FD_203695 | JGI IMG/M metagenome (GOLD analysis project Ga0315277, IMG submission 203695) | Sediment microbial communities from Yellowstone Lake, YNP, Wyoming, USA - YL17G05_15 | ecosystem: Environmental > Aquatic > Freshwater > Lake > Sediment | place: USA: Wyoming | collected...
TTTCAAAGACGAAAAGAGTTAAAGAATGTAATCATCTTAAGTTATGGGTTATACTTTCTCTTTTTTGCTGTAGCAAACGTATTCTATTTTGTGGCTATCTTTTATCTAGAGTCTGGCGAATTATATAATGAATTTTTGATTTTATCAATCGTTATTCGGGGGATTGGAGGGATCATCTTTTCAGCGGTCATCGAATTTCATATTCAGAAGCTTTGGAAGACGCGATATGTAGTTACGCTCCTTTTTATAGGTTTAATGGTTGCCATCCCATTTCTTTTAAACTCACCACTTTTCACTCTCGTTATGAATGGATTTAATGTTCTCTTCTTGGTTAGCCCGGTTCTATTTACTATCTATTTCGAGAGGAATGTCTATGGAGAAACAAAACGGAAATTGAGAGCAAGTTTGGTGGGGTTTTTGCTAGTAGGTGTTGGTCTATCGGTCACATCATATGGAATTCTAAACTTCGTGGAACCCCTTGAATATTTCCCTTATCTCCTGTTTTTCTCTCGGCTCTTGGCAATTTTTGGGGTTGTTCTTGTGTTTTTTGGATTTCATGGCTACGCGTTTTTCTTAGAATACCAGTGGAAAGAGAACCTAATTTCCTTAATCATTATTGATAAATCGCGGACTGTTGAACTTTATCACAAAGATTTTGGGGGAGGAAAACTCTCTGAGGGAGGGCTTTTAGCCGAGGGAATAGCCGGCATTGTCAAAATTATTAAACAAGTAACGGATTCTCAGAAAAATATCGATGTTATCAATGTAGAAAATAAATTAATCTTATTGGATCATGGAACCCACATTATAACGGCACTCTTTGTGAAGAAGAACCTCCAACATGCTAAATACATTTTAACGCAGATTACCACTAAATTTGAAGCGTTTTTCTGGGATTATTTGAAATCCGCTGCCGCTCAAGGCGCTTCATTTGCGCCAGAAGAGATCTCTAAACCGATGGAAATAATGCTCCGAGATATCTTGAAACTGTAAAGGTGATGTGAAGTGGTAGGCTTTCCGATTACAGGTCCGTACCGGGAGTTACTCCTCACGTTAGAATTTATAATTTTATTTACATTCATGGAGCTTTCCATATTCTTCTTCTCTAAATTCTGGAAAAATCGAAAAGAATCAAATCGTTCCATCGTTGAATTTGACTGGGGAGTTTTTTTTGCATGTTTTGGAACTGCTAAGATCTTCTTTATTATGGGGGATTTTTTTGGCTTTGATCATATCATTTTCCCCACCTATGGTTATTTTAGTCTGGCGATTGGGGGGACTATTTTTCTCTATCATATTGAATCAAATAAGATCCTGCCCACGAAATTTTTTTCCACCGCATTTTTTGGGATCTTTACGCTTGTGCTCTTAGTTGTATTTTTAGTAAACCCCCAAATAATAAAGACTGTTGCATATAGCTTAGGCTTCGGCGCCTTTGCAATTCTACTTTTTTATTTTTCTATCATTCTTAGACGCATTTGGAATCAGTATCGCCTTAACTCTATTGGGCTCCTTATAGGGATTTCTTTGTGGCTGCTTGGATTTCTAGGCACATCCGATGTGGCCATTGCTCTGTTTAATGGATTTGAGATCAGAATCGCAGGCGATATAGGATTGCTAACGAGCCTCCTGTGCGTGGGACTTTTTCTCAATTCAATTCCCTCTTTAGCGGAAATCGGGTGGCAAGGCAAGGTAAAGTATGTTATCTTAACCACGAGAACTGGAATTAATTTATACACCGAAAATTTTCAAGAGAAAAAGACAGGACTTAATGAAGTGCTGGTGGCGGGGGCATTATGGGGAGTTCAGAGTTTCCTCCAAACTGTGCTTTCAGATTCGCATCTAAGAGTTCTTTCGAAGGGGACCGATGTCATTCTCATGGAATACGGAAAACATATTGTAGGAATTCTAATTGTTGAACAAGAATTAGAAACGCTGAAATTGCTTCTCAAGAAATTGGTGACCGAATTTGAATATTTCTACGCTGACATTGTCGAGAATTGGAAAGGGGATCTCTCAATTTTCAAACCTACGGCGCATCTCATCAATGAGATTTTTTCCCTGAAAAAGGGTTAAAGATAAATCGAAGAAAATTCAGAAAAAAACGGAAAACCGGTCTTATTCGGGGAGTGGGAGTCTAGGTTTTTCTGGATCTCAAAAATGATTTCTCATTGAATTTGGGAGATCAGATAAAAAGTTTAAGTAATTTTCTGTAGAGATTATTAGTAAGAGGTTTTTAGGAAATTTTTATTTAGCTCAAGGTCAGAATTGAGGGAATTTAAACGGATTCAATTGATTGGAGTGTCGTATTTACCGAATTAGCGCAGGGGTTAGGTTATTTCATACTTTTTTTGTTGCTTCAAGCTGGCCTTTACTGTTTTAAGCAGTATTACGAAAGAAGAAAAGAAAAAACAGAAACCACAATTTTGAGCTATGGATTTTATTTCGTTTTTCTTTCGGTGGGAAGTTTTTTCTACTTTTATATCCTGACACCTAGTATGCCCACCCAATTATTTGACACCATTTTAATTGGGTCGGTATTGATTAGAGGAGTCGGAGGATTTCTTTTCTCATTTATTGTGGAATATAATGTGCAACAAATATGGAGAACTCGATATGCGTTTTCAACCTGTATTATAGTCCTAGTAGTCCTTGTCCCGTTCGTTTCCAAGACGTTTCTGTTTTATCCTATTTTAAATGGAATGAATATGGTGTTCTTCCTTACTCCACTGCTATACACCATTTTCTTCGCAAGAAAGGCTTATGGTGATATTAGACGAAAGTTGATAATTGTTATTAGCGGATTTGTAGTTTTGGGAGTAGGATTAATATTCTCCTTGTATTCGATTTATGTACTTATTGAACCGCTTGAATTGTTTCCTTATCTAACTTTTTCTTCCAGATTAATTGCTATCCTTGGAATGGGGCTTATATTCAGTGGCTTCTATGGATATTCCTTCTCATTGGAATTCCAATGGAGAAAAAATTTAATTGCGGTGATCATCGTTGATAAACCACGCAATCTTTGTTTATATCAAAAACAATTTTTAGAAACTAAGCTGCAAAGCGAAGAGGTGCTTGCGGAAGGAATACCCAGCGTAGTAGGTATCATCAAAAATTTCACAGATTCCCAGCAGGAAGTTGATGCGATTAACATGGGGAATCAATTCCTCTTATTGGAGCATGGGAAAAGAATTATTGCCGCCTTTCTAGTTCAAAAGAACTTGCACCAGCTCCGCTTTGCTTTAAAACAAATCTGTACTAAGTTTGAGATTGTTTTCTGGGACTATTTGATTCAATACGAGTCGTATTCCATCATGACTCCTCAGCCTGAACTCTTTAAACCGGCGGAAGTACTGATTCAGAGTATTTTAAACCTATAGGTCTGATCTCAATGGTTGAATACATTACAGGGCCGTATCGGGAAATAATCTTAGACCTAGAACTCGTTATTTTGCTTACATGTCTGGAACTCTCCACGTTCTTCTTTTATAAGTATTGGAGAAATCGAAAAGAATCCAATCCATCGATTGTTGAATTGGACTGGGGCATCATTTTCTTCAGTTTGGCAGTTGCAAACGCTTTTTATATTCTAAGTGACTTTTATGATGTCGATCGCCTTCTTTTCAGTTCTTATGGCTATTTCGGCATAGCTATCGGGGTCATAATCTTTCTATTCCACATTGAATATAAGAAAATGCTTAAGACACGATTCATTTTAACCACATTTTTTGCGGTATATGCGGTGACTGTATTTGTAATATTTATAATGGCTCCCTCGTTAATGAAGACGGCAATATATAGCTGCGCCCTTTTTGCATACGGAATCGTGTTGTCCTATGCAATTGCTATCATCAAACGAATCTGGAACAATTATAGATTATATTCAATAGGGCTTATTTCAGGAGTGGTTCTTTTCATGCTGGGCTTTGCTGGGACATCTGACATAGCAATCAATCTTTTTAATGGATTCTGGATAAGGGCTGCTGGTGATATCGCAATGTTTGGAAGTCTGCTTGTTATAGGACTTTTCCTCAGTTCAATTCCCTCTTTAGCGGAAATTGGCTGGCAAGAGAAAATTAAATATATCATTTTCACCACCCAAAATGGGGTTGCCTTGTATAGCGAAAACTTTCGCGAGAAAAAGGAAATAAATGAAATCCTAGTAGCGGGAGCCTTATGGGGAATCCAAGTTTTCTTGAAAACCATACATATCGATTCGCATTTAAAGGTTTTATCAAAAGGTTCCGATGTCATTCTCATGGAATACGGGCAATACGTCGTTGGGTTCTTGATTGTTCAGCAGGAATTGGAAATTCTTAAAGATATCTTGAAAAAATTGGTCTTTCAATTTGAACGATTCTATTCCTCAGTTTTGGCAAACTGGAATGGGGACCTCAGATTATTCAGACCCACTCGCCAACTCATCGCACAATTAATTTCAACTGGCAAGTTTTAGATTTTTTTGTAGGCAAAAATAGAATTAATCAAATGCGTGGTCGGTTTGAAGAGATTCAAATCACCTTTCCAATCAGATAGAATGTTAGAATAATAGTATTCGAATTTCGTGACCAATTCTTTTAGAAGATAGCGCAGTAACTTCAAATCTTCCTCTACAACGAAGATGCCCATAATTAACTTCCCATTCTCGATGAGAACCACATCTGACCCTTTTGATATGACCTTTAAACTAGCATCCGCTATGACATTTTTTAAGAAGACCTCAAGTCCCCAGATTCCGCCTGCTATTAGGAGTTCATTAATGGGTTTCTGTTCTCGGAAATTCTCAGAATAAATGGGAATTCCGCTATTTGAGGTTAAAAGGATGTATTTGATTTTCTCCCGCCATCCAATTTCGTCCAGGGAGGGGATCGTATTGACGAAAAAGGCTACTATTACCATGGCGATGAGGATAATCAAGTCACCTATAACGCGAATCCATATTGTCCCAAAAAGAGTAATAGCAATATCGGTATTACCGCAATACCCCAACAACCATAGGAAAATGCCCAGAAGGAGACCCATGGAATGGGCTTTATAAAAGTTCCAAATTCGTTTAATGACTCTTATAAAGTAAATTATCACGATGCCGAAGCCTATAAACGATATTAAGTTAGCGGAGATCTGTAAGATCGTGGGAAAAAAGGAATATAAGATAATGAAAATCCCTACAAGCCCGCCAACCAGGATCGTGAGTTTATAATGGGTGTTGATGGTTTTTGTCAATTCTAGGTGGTAGATGAAGAGTAATCCACCGAGAACTATTGACAAATAAGCTGACACCAGAAAGAGATTACGATTTCCGCTTAGGTCAAAAAAATCGCCATAGATGTAGAATATAAACGCAACTCCAAAGCAGCTAAATAAAGTCGCCCAATCTAATTCTACGGTGGAAGGCGTGGCGGATTTCTTGTTAACCCAATATCGGTAGAGAAAGTAGGTGGAGATTTCTAAAAATACGAAAACGATCAGTAATTCGATTGAAATCAGGATTTCCCGGATTGGCTGATCAAGGATCGGATAGTCAACCATGCTTTTCTCACGATTAGATTTTTATTGTATCACGAATTAGCATCTCAATGGGTTTATACATTTCAGGTCGCCCTAACGACACTTTATAGGATTCATAGTATTTTATGTAATCCCAGAATAAGAATTCAAATTTTAATGTGATAATTTTCAAAAAATATCTGGCTTGCTGGAGTTCCTTCTTCACTAACAAGGCTGTAATAATTTTTTCGCCGTGTGATAACATTAAACAGTTATTTTCCAAATTTATAAGATCGATATCGTGTTGTGATTCTGTGAATTCTTTAATTAAGTTGATTAACCCGGCGATTCCTCCAGCTAGAACCTCTTCTTTTCTGATACCCGTTCCTAAGAAATCTTGATAGTATAATTCAACATTCCGGGTTTTATCGATAATGAGTAATGTAATCAAATTACTCCGCCATTCTGATTCTATTAGAAAGGAATATCCAAAAAACGCATAAAAGAGGAGAACAGATCCCAGAATTGCCCCCATTTGGGCAGAGAAAAAGAGAAAGCCAGGATAGGTAAGTGTAGTCTCAATCAGTTGCCTGATATTATAAGATACCAATATGAGCTCAGTAGAAATAAACCCGAATCCAACTAACGCAATGATTAACTTCTTCTGAATGTTCGCAGATGTTTTCCTAATGAAATAAAGAAAGAAAAAGAACGGTACTACTATCGTAAAAATTTTAAGGATCAGCAAAATCGGATTAAAAAAGAGAGACTCGGTAAAAAATGGAATGAGGACCAACAAAATGAGAAGGCTTAGGGTGAGAAGATATTTCGTTTTTTTGAGAATCTGCCTTTCGATGACGAACGTGAAAGTCAGCGTTCCAATTCCAGTTATAATAATGGAAAAGAGATAATAAAACTCAAAATCTGCAACAGCATGGGAGGGAACAATAATAAACCCATACACGCCTTCGCCCAGCGCAAGGAATACAAAAAAAAGCCCATAGCTTAAAATGAGGATATTGGATAGATGGAGTTTTCTATCGGTAAGCCATTGCTTTATAAAAAAAGCACCGACTTGCAGAAAAAAGACTGCAACAATGTAACTAAAACTTATAGAAGCTTCAATTAAAATCGCATTCAGTGCTACTAAATCCATTTAGGGCTCCTCGTTACGATCGATAGGGAGGATTCGGTTCAAATCTTATATTATACTATTTAGTAACTTAAGTATAAATAAAATCCTCTCTAAAAAGTATTAGAAAAATAAAAAAACGGTTGAGTATCTGTATCTGAAATTCTAGTCCGGGGGCGGTAACTCATCAATTGGAAAGAGATTTTCAGTCGGCGGTGTTTTCCGCATGCGTGAAGTGCTAAGCGAGTCCAAGATATCATATTTTTCACAGAGTTGGATGTTTTTCGTCGAGAGCCGGCGCAGTTCATCAGTTTGGCAAAGTGCCCATCGCACTCTGCCGAGAGAGATGTTCGGACTGAATTGCCGGACCGTTATTACCTCATCATAGGTGGGGAGTTCTTCGGTCCTCAGATCTGGATTAATTTTCAGGTCCCAGGGCACCTTTGCTTTGATTTCCTTTACGGTTCTTCCGGGAAAAATGGAATCCAGGTACATCTCTTTGGTATCTTTTTCAAAGCGGAACACCCCATCGAGTGTGATTAGAACAGATGGTCCGCCCGGTAAGCCAGCATCCTGCCGCGATGTGCCCCCTTCAAGCCAGCCCGGGCTCGTCCGGTAGAATAATTTGTCCATAAACTTACCGTGATGAAGGAGAATAATCAAGCGCTTGGCAAATCCGGCAATTTCATTGGCACCGCCGCTGCCTGCAATCCTGCCCCGAAATGACTCTTTTGGGTCCTTCGTAAAACTAGTGTTTAAATTTCCGTACTTATCAATTTGCGAGGTCCCTAAGAACCCTACATCAATTTTGCCCCCCATGAGAAACATGCCAAACATATCTACCATTTCACAGCAACATTCAACACCCGTAAATGCTGTGCAGTCGGCGATATGAATCGGTGGACGATAAGCTGTAAACCCTATGATTCCGCCCTCCATCACAAGAGTGACTTTCTTTCCTGCTTTCAAAGCGAGCATTGCCGCTAATAAGGGAATTCCTTGTCCCACGAAAACAACTTCGCGATCACGTAATTCTCGCGAGGCAACACTGCACATGACTTCATCGTAAGAAATCTTCGCCTTAATTTTCCCCATCGTTTAGATCTCCTTCCCGGTTTCAATTTCCATTTCTATTAAATCTGGATTGGCATCTATATCTTCCAGCTTGACACCAAGCTTTTGCATCTCCGTTTGAAAAGTAGAACCTAAATTATAGGGCGAGGACAACATTTGCTTGGCTTTTAATCTGTTCAGAGCATCGAAGCCAAATTTGTGGATATAATATTTCACGTATTCCTCTCGATTCTCTAACCCGTAGATCCATTCACCCGCCCATTTTTCAAAGAGGGCTAACGTGCCAGAAGCGGAAATGTATTGTGCCACAATAATGCGATCAAAATCATAGTATCCCAAGACCTCAGTCGGATGGGCGCCCCACGGCTCCTGCACAACGGCATCGACGTAAAAACTGGGAATAATCGTTTGATTGGGGCTCTTTTTAACGATTTCATCATCCACAATTTCTTCGGCAGAGACTATGACGTGTTTGGCTGCCATGGCAGTGTGTCGTGCAGTCCCCAAAGCGCCCCAGGATTGTGCATTTCCTTTCTTGTCAATCCGTTGCACGTGGACGATTGCGACATCAGGATTAATGGCTTGCACCAGTGTCACTTCTTTCTTTTCCTTTGAAAACGGGTTCTGGATGCGTGAAAACATTGCTTCGTTATCCCGCTTCGCCCAGTTATAGATATCCGATTGATAGACGCTCTCAGTACAGGGTAAGAAGGGCATATGATAGGCGCCTGCCATCAGCGCCAAAGCGCAAGTGTAATTGGTATAATCGTTAATTTTTATGCCGAATTCTTTAATGGCACGATCGATGCCGCGCACGCCCGAAATCATCCGAATACTCCACGAGAAGCTTACTTCCCGGAGACAATTTGCATTAGCCATCATGTCGATTTCGAACATACTCGTAGGTTGAACGGCGTGGAGTTTTCGCTTCTTTTGCCTTATAATTTCATGCACAGCACTGTATGGGATGTTATTGGCACACGCGCCAATGCCCAGCGTATCGCCATCATGCACAAACTTGGCGACCGCTTCTTTCATCGTCATAACTTTATCATATACTTCGGGTTCTGTCATGTCTCAAAACCACATCTGAATTTGGTAGGTGTGAATTCTGAAAAAACAACTAAGAGTCTATGTATAAATTTTTTTCAAAAAAAGCAAAGCAAGAAATATTGTTCAAAAAAAGGAGAGGAAAGAAATATTTAATCTGAATTCGATTTAATGAATAACTTTCATTTTTAGTCCAGTTCCCATTGAGATGATCTTCGAAGCATCTGGACGGCCTTTGAATTCATGATCGATATCCAAGAAGATTCCACGCACGGCTTCCTCCAGAGTCACCCCAATTTCTTCCAATTTAAGGAAATTCCGATCGGGGTATTTCCATTCGAAAAGAGTGTCGCGGTAGGTTTCCTTCTTCTTGGTATCGGGGAGTTTGCAATCGATGGTGTGGTAAGGCATGGGAATCCCCTCTTGCATTTGTTTGACGAAAGAAACGTCCCAGATCTCAGGAAAATTGTTCTTTAGCCAATTTTCCCCAGTCTCTTCAATGCTCTGAATGGCGAACTGTGATCCGGTGGTTAATCCACCCATGCGTAACGTGAAATCGCGTCGTGACATGAAGGTCAAGGTTTTCAGGAGCGTCGGCCAAGGAATGAAGGCAAACCAGAAATCGGGGAGACCGTAGACATCGGGGCGTACGCCATCCCAGATATTGGCAAGGGCTTCCCAATTGGATCGTTCCGCAAGTATATTTGCCATACCCGTGCCATAGACCATTCCGATTAAATAGCTGGAAGTGGCCCATTGAGGAGCGCGCTCATTTCGTACATCCTTCAAAACATCAATTAATTTGAATCCAGCTTGCGTGAGATTGGTGGTTTTTATGGGGATTTCTTTGATTTTAAAGCCTAATTTAATGTGCCTTCGTTGCAGTAGTTCGTCATCAGGTCCTGCCACCCACCAGTCAACCGGGATGCCGTCTTCTGAGTGCCCGTTCAAGATGAAGAAAATTTCGTTATTGTAATCATTGAGAGTCACGAAAGTCGTATCCAAACTTTCCCCAAAAAGTAATTTCATCGCGCCCTGCCCAAGATCACCGCGAATGCTGATGACCGGCGGAAAGAGCGTATAGGTAATCATTTTCAAGGGGTCTTTGACTTTTCCGTCGATGATCTCTTTGGCAGTCTGGATCGTCTCATCGAGACGCTCTTTGAGCTCAGGATAGATATAAGAAGGACAGGCATCAATCATTTTCAGAATAATTTCATAGCCCAAATTCTTGTTTATATTCCATAAATGCCGAGCTAGCGGCACATATCTCTTCGTGCGGACTGTATCCGGGATATCTGCATAAACATAACCCATGGTAAGGTGATCCTCCTTTGGAAAATTTTTTTAAACATTTGTTTTTGGGATATAAAAATATGCGGGATGAGTAATCTATTTCACGATATAATTTCTTCAACAATGGCGGTTTGTATAGGAACAGCCATAAAATCGTGTGGAAGGGATATTCGCCGAATTCTGCTTGTTCCGCTTGCCTTATTGTAGTTTTGCTTCCAATTCTTATCGAGGAGCTTCAGCGAGACATTTTAAAGTATGTTGGTATATTGCTTTTATTACCTATAAAGTGATAAAAAGGAGGGAGGAGATAATTATTAAAATAGAGTTTTAAAATTAAAGAGTGGAGACTACAAGATGACATTCACCCAACCACAAATTGACCTGCTTCAGTGGCTTACAGTGTTTATTATCATGTTAAAATTTGTTCTCATTTGTGCTTTGGCAGCGAAATTGTACCAGAAGCATAAACAGCAAAGTTTAGAGGTGACGGATTTCTTCGTGGGGGTGTTTATATTTTTCATAACGCTCTTCATTTCTCGGATAATATTTTTTTATTTTGATTTTTACTTGACAGATTTAGATACGGCCAATTACTTGATAGGCTCAAACCTGATGTATTGGCGGATTGGCTCATTAGTAACCGGCTTTGGGATCGGCTTTTTGTTGATTGTAGTGGATAAGCTTGTATTAAAGTTTAAACTCAAGGGCATATTGGGGTATATTGTGATCGGCGTGGGAATCTTGCATTTATTTTATCCCGTTTATACATTGGATGATTTTTGGACACTATCCTTGATCAGCACGGTAACCGGAATCTCGATAATGATTATTCCTATATTCTTCCTCTATCTAGGCATAAAAGTACCGGGTAGTCGTACTGTCGCATTCCTTATGGCGATTGGAAGCATTCTCTATGCCATAGCAGGGCTCGGTATTAGTGAAACAGTTCTAGGACTATTTGGCGAGGACATCCGATCAATTATCATCATCATAATGACCGTCGTGCGTGCCGGTAGTTTAATTATGATGGCCTTAGCCTCCGTCAAATTACATGTTTAGCCTAATTTTTTTGTCTACTTAAAGCGATTGAAATTAGGTATCAAGAAGAACCTTTTAAAACGGGTTCGTATTTGTTTTTTTATTTGAAGTTAAAAAAACGTGATGAATTTGAACGAACGTGACTATGCATTATTCGATTCCTATTTTCATCCGAAAACGATCGCTATAGTGGGGGCGACGGATTCCCCGTTCAGTGGGGGGTCGGGCTTCTTGAACGCATTAATTTCTTCACACTTTCCTAAAGATAGAATATTCCCCATCAATAACCATAAATCGGAGTTGCTTGGAATCCAGACTTATCCGACTTTATCAGCTGTGCCGGTGCCCATTGATTACGTCATTATCGCCGTTCCGAGAAAGTATATTCTCGAGGTAGTGAAGGAATGTGTCCAAATTGGCATTAAGGTGGGCACAATTTTCACTTCAGGCTTCACGGAAATTGGGGATACTGCGTTAGAAAAACAGTTGGTGGAAGTTGCACGGAAAGGAAACATGCGACTAATTGGCCCGAATTGCATTGGGCTCTATATTCCCGAGGAGCGGGTCACTTTCATCGTGAATCTGCCAGTTGGAGAAGAGAACGCTGGTCGGTTGGGGGTTATATCGCAGAGTGGGGGGCTTGCGGATATGTTTTCCTTTATGGGGCACTATCGTGGGGTTAAATTCTCTAAGGTTGTATCATTTGGGAATGGCTGTGATTTACATTGCCCTGACTTCTTGGAATACTTTGAGCAGGACCCAAAAACCGAAATGATCTTTATTTATCTGGAGGGCTTCAAAAACCAAGCGCAAGGGCAGAAGTTTCGCCAAGTTGCGTCGCGCGTGGTAAAGCAGAAGCCGATTATCTTTTGGAAAGGGGGCAAATCAGAGGCGGGGCAAGGTGCGATTTTCTCGCATACAGGCTCTCTGAGTGGCAATAATGAAATCCTTGAGAGTCTTGCAAAGCAAATTGGATTGGTAGACGTTTCGAATCAGGAAGAGGTGATTGATACCCTCACCGCCTTCTATTATTTGAAGGAAAGGCTGCCCATAGGACGCCGGTTGGCAGTGATTGGAGGGGGTGGCGGCAACACGGTTGCGACCTCTGATACTCTAAGCAAAGCGGGGTTTGAACTCCCAGCAAATCCAAAACGGATTCAAGAAGAAATAATAAAAATCATCGGAGAGGTGGGCGTCATCGTACGCAATCCAATCGATCTCAATGTTTTCATCTGGGATGGTAAGAAATTGTGTGATGTTGTTCAGATCATGGGCACTCTAGAGAACATTGACCTTCTGATTTTCGATGCAGGCATCGATTGGGGGTTCAATTTCGAACGTGCATTCGGATTAAAGAATGTTATTGAGCCGACTTTTAAGTCGGTCCTGCTTGTCCTGAAAAAGATCAAGGAGACCATGCCAGTCGCAGCTGTGTTCCCGACGGTCTTCTATGAGCGCGAAATAGTAGGGAAAAAAATGGAATTTGAACTAATGGTCCAAGAGTTAGGGATTCCCGTATTTCAAACCATGAGCCGTTGCGCTTTCGCCCTCAATAAACTGGTGCGGTACGGAGAACAATTCCGTTAAAGGAAAAATAATATTCAATCAACCTTATTTATGGCGTGCTTCTTCAGGAATTCTATCACCGCCGCATTGAAGGCATCGGCAGTATCAAGAATGGATGCATGACCTGCATTTGGAATTATTATCAGTTCCGCGTGGGGAATCAAAGACTTGGTGTATTCCTGATATTTCGGAGGCGTTAGAATATCGTCGCTTCCGCCGATAAGGAGCACAGGATTCTTAATGGTTTTGATGCGTTCTTGTAGGGAGTCCTGTTCCTGTGCACGGATCGCTCTAATTTTGTTTTTAAAGCACCAGTTCGTATTAGCTCTCACAAACATTTCTTTCATTTGGCTATAAACTGTCTCGAAAACAGGACTTTCAAACATTTTCTCGCCTATAATCCAAGGAAGGAGCATATCAAAGGCTTCTGCGAAAGTCATTTTCTCCATAGCCAGTTCCCACGCCCGGGTTGACCGCAGAATTCGTCCATGGGGGAAACTGAAACTGTTAGCGATGGTCGCCGAAATCACGCGGTCTGGATGTTGAACGCAGACCTGTTGAGTGATGAGGCCGCCCATGGAAGTCCCGACCAGATGCGCCTTTTCGACTCCGAGATGATCCATCAAGGCTACAAGATCCTCCACGTCATTATCCAGACTATAAAATTCAATCGCCTGTTTTTCATCATCAAACTCCGTCATTGTAGATTTGCCGAAGCCCCTCGCATCGTAACTATAGACAATGAAGCCCGCTTTCGCAATAGGAGTGACTTGGAGCATCCAGCCAGCTTTTCCCATCCCCAATCCATGAATCAGAAATACCGTGTCGCCCTGCTTCCCGCGTTTGTTGTAATCTAGGGTGACAGACCCCATATTCGTCTCTCGAGTGAATTCAGTCATCAATTGCACCCTAATTCAGCTTTTAGTTTAATTAAAGTGGATCATACTTATCGTATAAAAATCGTTGCGTGTGGTGGAAAAAAATATGAAAAAGGGAAAGGTCCGCAGCTTAGGACTTGGCTATTTGTTTCCCGAAGGCGATCCAAGCTTCTTCAGTTTCCGTGGAGCCAGTTATCACATTCCAGAAGTTCCGAAGAATACTGGATCGGCGAGTAAGTCCGGGGAGAATTTTGGTTGCGCCTTTCTCACGCACGATCTCTTCAATTGTCGCAAGTGACGATTCGCCGCCTAATAATGTATAAGTCGTAAATACGGCAACTTTCTTGTTTGCAAAAGCTTTCTCCGGAAGCTTATTTAAAAAGCGACGAATTTCAATTGCCGGCGCGCTCATATGTGTCGGTGAGCCTATTATAATGATATCCATATTGTTAAAATCTTCAGGCTTCGCCTTATACGTATTTAATATCCTCACTACGGCATTCTCGCCTTCAAGACCCTTTGCGATGTATTTAGCTGCTTGAGCGGTATTTCCCGTCAAGGAATAATACACAATCAGCGCTTGCATTCCATTTACCTCGATTTGCTAGATATTGATTGATATTGTTGATATTGGTTGTATTAGTATATATAGCTCTTCGGGAAATGGAATATGGCGTAAAGAAAGCTATGTGAATAAATGGACACAGTTTTAATTATTTTTCCGGAAATCCCTGAGAAGTTTGAGTCGCCGCAGTGGATCTACCCAAATCTGACCTTAATACAATTATGAACCATTCTAAAAAATGCAGATTTTAGCCCTAGAATCCTAAATATGCCACAGAATAAATTACTAGATTCAGAGAACGCGAACTCGCTTCTATACTAGGCTTTCTTAAAGATCAAAATTTAATAATTTGAAAAGAGAGAATTATTTCTCATCAGATTTAGTTCAAATCGAATTTGAATTAATTAATTGAGGAGATTTTAATGGACAAACCTTGGTATAAAAAATGGCCGAAAGTGTATCCGAAAACGTTGAAATACTATGAAGGAAACGTGGCAGAAATGCTTGCCGGAACCGCAAAAAGATTTCCCAATCGCGTGGTCTGCGATTTCATGGGGAAAAAGCTCACTTACAACGAGCTCGATGACTTGGTAAACCGGTTCGCAACAGCGCTAGCGAATTTAGGGGTTAAGAAAGGTGACAGAGTTGCTCTCTTGTTCCCCAATTGCCCACAATTCTTGATTTCCTACTATGCAATACTCAGGATTGGCGCTATCGCCACAATGTGTTCCCCGCTCCATTCGGAACGCGAATTGCTTCATCATCTAAATGATTCCGGGGCTGAAACCATCATTACATTGAAGTTAAAAATGGTTTATGATAAAGTCATAAAAATTCGGAAGGATACAAAACTGAAACGCATCATTGTCTCTGCATTGCAAGAATATTTAGGGGGAATATTGAAATTATTATTCCCAATCGCCAGACATAGCGCAATAGCTAAAGTAGAAAAAGCCGATTACATCTATTCTTTTAAAGAGCTCCTCAAGACGCCTCCGAATCCGCCGAAAGTAACCATAAATCCGAAAGAGGATATCGCAGTTTTAGCATACACGGGCGGAACGACTGGGCTTCCCAAGGGTGCAATGCTCACACATTTTAATACGATTGCCAACTGCACGCAAGTCGGTGTATGGCTCGCCCCTGCCTTAGACGACCCAATTAAACCGGAATATACGCCCGAGACGTTCGCCACAGATCAAGAACTGACCGCGCTTGTCGTCGTTCCTTGGTTCCATGCCATGGGGACCATTGCTTACATGAATGCCCAAGTGTTCGGTGGCTATACAATGGCCGTCCTCCCGAATTTTGAGCCCTTAGCCTACATGAAAGCAATGCATAAGTATAAACCGGTAGCACTCGGCGGAGCACCCCCCATGTATGTGCCTATTCTGACTCATCCTAAGCTGAGCAAATTCAAGGAGGATTTCGCTCGCCTTAAACTAGTGGGAAGCGGGGCAGGGCCGTTACCCGTCGAAAATATGAAGAAACTGCGAGAACTCATTGAGCCTGGCGGAGTCATGCTGGAAGCGTATGGTCTTACCGAATGTACCATGGGCGCACTCTTTAACCCTGCGCCGAAGGACGCCGAACGGAAACTCGGCGGAGTGGGACTGCCACTACCAGATACGGACATCAAAGTTGTAGATGAGTTTGGAAAAGAAGTGGAGCTAGGCAAGGAAGGCGAACTTATTATGAAGGGACCACAAGTCATGAAAGGCTACTGGAACCGACCTGAGGCGACCGCAGAGACACTGAAGGATGGCTGGCTTTACACAGGGGATATAGTCCGTATGGATGAAGATGGCTACACCTTCATCGTGGATCGCAAGAAAGACATGTTAAAGTACAAGGGCTACCAGTACTCCTCCCGTGAAATAGAGGAGGTGTTATTTGAGCATCCCGCCATACAACAAGCGGCAGTGATCGGCGTAAAAACTGATATGGGTGAGATCCCCAAAGCCTTCATTGTGGTAAAAAAAGGAATGAACCTTACCCCCGAAGAAATTCATGAATTTACGAAGGACAAATTAGCAGGCTATAAACAGATCAAACAGTTCGAATTCAGGAAGGAACTCCCAGTTTCCCTAGCAGGCAAAGTGCTGAAGCGCGAGTTACGAGAAGGTTCAAAGTCGGAATAATGCCTATTTTTTTATTTTATTTCTCTTTTTTTAGCTCAGCAAAATTTGGTCAATTAGAGGTGAATTTAGAATCCTTATTACCTCTAAAAAAATTAAAGAAACCTATTAAAGAAACGGTATGCCGTAATAGGATAAGAAATGAAGGCAGTTGAAGGAATTGGAGAAAATTTTAGGAAACCCAGATGTCACGAAAAAAGAAACAAAGATCGTAATTATGGGATTGGATAACTCGGGGAAAACTTCAATCTTGCTCGGTTTACAGAAAAAGACGAACTTATTATCATATTACGCATTGAAACCCACGCAAGGATTGAATATTACGAATTTAAAAGAAGAAGACAAGACGTATTCAATATGGGAATTGGGGGGGCAAGCCAAATATCGAGGCGAATATCTACAGGATTTAAAAAAATACACGCAAAAAGCTGATAAAATAATATTCGTCATTGATGTACAAGATATACCGAGATACAAGGTTGCCTTGGATTATATAGAGAAAATTATGACCTATCTCAAATCAACTGAAGAAAGGCCGGAATTATCAATTTTCCTCCATAAATTTGACCCAGGTCTCGAAGAGATTGAAAGCTTCTCAAGTGAAAGCATCTCGTCAAGGTTGATAAATAGGCTTATTTCTATTGTTCCCTCCGGGTTTGATTTCCATATTTTCAAAAGTTCCATTTATACGGTTTTTGAGAGGACTTTACTCCGATAAGGGGTTTAGTTATTTTTTTCTTATAGGAAAATTTAAAAGAAATTTGTCAGCATAATTGCAAATCATGGTTGAGCTCCTCATTTATTATATCATAACAATCGCTTTCTTGGTCTTCGGCGGCATCACTTTTATAAGCCTCTTCTTTAAAACGGCGGGCTACGGGAGGCATGCAAAAAAGGGAATCGATTATAGGATAGCGTGGCCCATTATGGAAGCAGTCCCTCTGATCATATTCGTTATTTGCTATTTTATTGGAGATCGATTGACTAGTATAGTTCCAATCTTTTTTATGTTACTATTCGCGGTCCATTACACTAATCGGGCTTTCATTTTTCCGTTTCTCACGCGAGGAAATGAACAAATTCCATTGAGTATCATGGCTACGGCGGTTCTCTTTAATTCGGTGAACGGCTATCTCCACGGGCGCTGGTTCTTCACGTTAGGACCAGAATATTCCATGGATTGGTTTCTTAGCCCCCAATTCATCATTGGCATGGCTATATTCATTATCGGGATGCTCATCAACCTCCACTCTGATCATATCCTCCGCAACTTGAGGAAACCTGGTGAAACCGCGTACAAAATACCTTATGGTGGAGTATTCCGATGGGTCTCTTGCGGGAATTATCTTGGTGAAGTGGTTGAATGGATTGGCTGGGCGATTCTAACATGGTCCCTCCCGGGGCTGGTCTTTGCGTTGTGGGTCATGGCAAATCTCGTGCCCAGATCACGATCGCACCATAAGTGGTACCATGAGAAATTCCCGGATTATCCCACCGAACGGAAGGCAATCTTTCCTTTCTTATTTTAAGGGAGATTCGCCCACATCTTCATTCTTCACATCTCCATAAAAAACAGAGGGGAAAGTAAAAATCGAGTATTTTATCTCTATTTTTTCAAATCTATTTCCATATGCATTTAAAAATTAAAAGTATTATATAATCACTACGTAATGGTGAATTTTATGAACCACAAAAAAGTAGGTTTAGGCGCATTCGTTCTTTTCGCACTATTCTTCGGTACGTTGGTAACCAATGGCGTGGGTTTTACCCAAACCCCGACATACATCGATCCCGGGGGCGATTCAACACCTCTTTGCACAGATATCTTAAAGGTCTGGATTGATAACGATGCCAACTTCCTTCGATTCAAATTGGAGATCAATGGGTCTTTTGATCAATATGTTAATCCTCTTTATATTGCATATATCTCCACTGATAATAATACAGGACTGGTTTATGGCTGGGATCTTCCGATTGATTGTTACATTCATTTTGAAATGAGCTCAAGCGGTGTATTATATTCGAATTTTCAGGATTGGAATAATGGCACCAATAGTCATAACGATGTCCTTTCAGCAGGGCTGATGTATTGGAGCCTCAGCAACGATAATCATACACTGGAATTTGGGTATAAACTCCAGACCTCTGATCAAGGGACGGGGTTTCTCAATCTATCCATTGGGCAGACGATTTATCTGAAATTTCAAGGCGATTTGGATTCCGATTTGGCGCCCGATTTAAGTTTATTCATAAGATATGTCCTCGCGGAAGAATCGGGCGGTATTCCCGGCTTTGGTCTGCCGTTCCTGAGCCTCGCAGTGCTTACTATAATAACGTTCTACTTAATAGAAAAGAAAAAGGCTACGATCTAAGTTATTTTTACATATGGTTCTGGTTTATTCCTATTTTAAAAAAGAGAATTTAAAGGATTAAACCTTGAGATCTTGAATGTCTTTGTAGCAATCCTCGGGGTAGAAGTTGTTCTCGTCTTTGCCGTGGTTGGGATACCAAATTTGCGCAAAGAAGGGGTTTTTCTTGGCGATTTCATCGTAGTGCCAAGGTGGAGCTAAGCATATGGGACACCAGTGCCCTGCCTTCAAGAGGGTATAGGGTTTTGCCTCGAACTCGTGGTCGAAGACGCATTTCCACTTTAAGGTCGCATACAGATCGCCGTCCCAGGTCTTGGAGAGGCACGCACCCCCTCGGAACTTGGCGGCATCCTGTAAATCAGAGAGGTCCAGTTGCGCTTTTGTTTCATCATAACCGTGATTTAGGCGGATCGATTTCGCGTCGTGGCGCATTTCAGGCATGTCGACATCCCAATCGGGGATACTTTCAAATTTCTCGTAGGACCCGTAAAAGGCGGAAATCCGCATGTCCATCCGATTGTTATACCAACCGAGCGTGCCATCTTTGCGTTCGGCCATTTTTTTCAGCCGCCTATAAGTCATTTTTTGGACTAACCAGCGCATCGGAGGGAAATACTTATTGATCTTCGCGAGGATTTTCATGGATCGTGGCATAGCGCCCCACATTTTCTTCTCATAATCGTCCATGCCTTCATTCCAATTATGGATGTATTCATTCAGGACATGGGAATCTTCAAAGAACTGCATGTGGAAGTTGCGGAGCCCGAACCATTTACGCTCAAAGACCTTGCGGTAGTCCAACCCCAGCATTTTGAAGGCAATATTCATGAAATCCAGAAAGACAATTCGGCAAGAAGGGCCTCCGCCCATATTGTAGACGCGGCGCCAGAAGTCAGAATCATCGAGGATCTGAAGACAGTTAATCAAGCCGCGACCCGCATCATCCGAGGTATTGTTCTCCATGTAGGAGTTGATTGGTTGGTGGAACATAATCGGGTCTTGGAGGGACATGACATCCGGAATCATGATGAAAGTCTGCCGCAGTGATGCCCAATGCTTAATATTAGATTCACACACGGCGTATTCACCGCGGATTTTCGTCGTAGCATAAAAGTCGAAGACGCTGGGCTTCAGCGGATCGCCGATTCGACCTACATGAATCGGTGGTAATCGATCGCCCGTCGCCGCAACGGTGCCCGTATACACGAATTTAATGTGCTCCGCGCCGTTCGGTTGGGCTTCGATGGCTTTCACGATATTTTTAATGCCCTCGGTATTGACCGCTTTCGCCATGGCGGGATTCCGATCAGCTTCCGGGGAAATAAATGCCATGGGGCAGAGGCACCAATCGATCCCTTTACAGGCTTCGAGCACATCTTCATACCGAGTTACATCGCCCCAAACAATTTTTAATCCGCGCCCTTCACAAATCCCGTTTCCAGGAATAGATTCAATCCCGCATTGCTTTTCATAGGGAGCGAACATCTCCTTATTCTTGGGAGAGGGACGTTGTAGGAGAACAATATCATATTTGTCCCGAAGCGCCCATAATCTTAAAAATGCCTGCCAGCCCATGGAGCCTGACGCCCCAGGTAAAAAAACAACCTCTTTTTTCATGTAGAAACCACCATTCTCTTTCAGATTGCATAAATAAGAAGAATGTTATATAAATTTTTATATATACTATTCATAGATCGACTATAGGGAAATATAGTAGCTAAGTATTTTATAGAGGATATTTAATATCCCAATAAAGGATTATAACGGATATCAACAAATTATACTAAAAGTAAGGTGAGTAAAACGGAAACCAGGAAAGTTCAGGTGACAGGTGGCGGTTCATCGTATATAGTAACGTTACCGAAGGAGTGGGTGAATCAGAATAAAATTGGAAAAAATGATCCAGTCTATATGCTCATTCAGCCGGATGGGACCTTGTTAATTACAACCAAAAAGACGGCGAGTGTGGGGCAGAAACTCAAAAAAATAAAAATCGATGAAATAAAAGATACACAATTTCTCTTTCGGTATTTAGTGGGGGTGTACATTGCGGGCTTTTCAACCATTGAAATTGAATCGAAATCACGGATTGATCAGAACATAAGAGAGACGATTTCCCAGTTTAGACAAAGTACGATAGGCCCAGAAATCATGGATGAAAGCGTTTCAAGCATTACGATCAAGGATTTAATTAATCCGCTTGAAATGCCTTTCGACAAGACGATTAATAGGATGTATATTTTAGTCAAGGCGATGCATGAGGATGTAATTACTGCGTTGAAAGGTAAAGATAAGAAATTGGCGGAAGAAGTGATTATTCGCGATTCAGATGTGGATAGATTGCATTGGCTTATAGCGCGCCAAGTCAATTTGGTCAATACAGATACAATGCTAGCAAAGGAAATGGGTGTCAAGCCAGAGCAATCCACCAATTATTTAATAATAAGCAGACTTTTAGAAAGAATTGGGGATCACGCTGTGAGGATTGCAAAGAATGTACCTGTTGTCATCGATTATGGATTAGAGAAAAAGATTTTGGAAAAAATTGCCTCTGCCAGCAGTTTATCCTTGGAAATCCTTTCAAATAGTATGAAAGGCTGGATTAATAATGATATTATGAAGTCTAATGAAACCATTGAATCGATAAAGAGCGTCCATTCGCTCTATGAAGAAATTCATCGGGAAGCAGTCCTGTTGCAAGGAGAACCCCCGATCGCGATTAGTTATATGATTGAAAGCATCCGGCGCACCGGTGAGTACGCGGTTGATATTTCGGAAACCACAATCAATCAAGTAGTCATAGAATAAAGAAAAAAAGAAATAGAGAATTATACTACATTCGAAACGAGTTTTCCAAGTTTGGATTTGGATTGGGGGTGTGGAACGCCGGAGGCATAGAGCATGACCAGCCAAGTGACGGTGAGCCCCATGAAGGCAGTAAGATGCGGCACGTAGGAATCGCCAGTGGCCAAGACCATCACACCGACATAAGCGATTTCGAGGATACCAGGAATTACCCATTTCAATCCATATTGTTTCCAGAGGCAGAAAGCAGCGAAAATCCCGACTACACCTGCATGAAGCAGGAGGTTCCCTGCGAATCCAAGTGGGGCATACATCCAAATATCAATGAAGAAATCGACAAGCAGAACAGAGCCAGCTGCGGCCACGAAAAAGGTGGTTTCGATCGTAAGAGGCATCTGCTCTTTTTTCCGGTAGTGCGAATAGAGGAAGACTATACAGGGAGTAGCAATGCAAACGCCGATGATCCAAGGAATGCCGGATAATCGATTCCGAGAAATGTCATAAGTGGTACCAACTAGTTTTAAAGTTTTCAAACCATCGCTCGTGCCAATTTCGAGGTGGAAAAGCATACCACAGGTCATATCCATTTCACCAGAAGCAACCAGCACATCACTCAAGCTGCGAACTTCGAAAATGAGAGAGAATTGAGCGCCCTGCAAGCCTGCCTCCTCGGGCCAATACACATAAGTATCGGTGATGGTTAATTTGTATTCGGTGTTTGGGGTGCCGAGAATTCCAATAGTGTCAAAGATACTGAAATTCCGGCCAACATTTTGAATGGTTTCACTACCACCACTCCCTGCCACAATAATATGCACCCAGAAGATAGAGTAATTATTGGTTACCCGTCCTCCATCGATATAGCGTCCGTCTGGCGTCACATTGAACCGAAAAATGTTGGAACCATAGAGAATTTCAGCCTGATAATGTGTTGTATTAAGCAGCACAGAATTGAAATATAGATCCAACAGCTTCGTGCCATTATTATAAAAGAATCTCGAATTTGTTGAGGAATCAAAGTAGAGTGGGTCTTGAGCATTGCTACCTAAGTTGAATACTCGGGCGGCAACGATTGAAGATACTGTAATTCCGCCCATTATTACTAGAAGAAGTAGGATCATTAATCTCCGTTTCGTAGTCAGCATAAATTTTCCTCGATTTAGGTTTCACTTTTTCAGTTTTAGTTGAAAAATATAGAGGAATTGAAAATAAAAAACTGCTTCTCAAACAAAAAATAATTATTTCTCGAAAGCAAAGAAATGATGAAGGAATTCATTAGTGCCGGGTCTCGCGATTGAAAGGAATGAATAATTTAATTTTGAAAATAGATCTTTCTAAGGAAGAGAGCAAAACAGAGGAATTACGAGAAGATTTAATAGAGCAATATCTGGGTGGGCGCGGGATCGGAGTAAGGTTGTTGTGTGATAATTTAGCGAAAGGGGTCGATCCGCTTGATCCAGCGAATCTGTTAATATTTGCAATTGGTCCATTGACGGGTACGGTGGTCCCAACAAGTGGGCGCTTCGCTTTGGTCACCAAATCGCCCCTAACGAATACAATCATGCATTCGAATTCCGGTGGATTTTGGGGTGTGGGCCTGAAGCGATGTGGGTTTGATGTACTTTATATTACAGGGCGATTGAAACGGCGGGGGTACGTGGTGATCGACGGTCCAAATGCCGAAATACGGGATGCGGAAGCACTTTGGGGATTGTCGACGGAGGAAACCTTAGAAAAGATGAAGGAATTGGAGGGCAACTGCCAAGTCTTATCAATTGGGCCAGCAGGAGAGAACTTAGTTCGGATTGCCGCAATTATGAATCAAGCGCAGCGCGCTTTTGGGCGTGGAGGTGTCGGCGCGGTGATGGGCTCGAAGGGCTTGAAGGCGATTGTGGTTAAAAATGGCACTAAGAAGTTCCAGTCCAATTTAGAACAAATAAAAAAGGTGAACCAAGTTGCCACTGACAAGATCAAGGTCTTCCCGGTGACTTCACAGGGCTTACCACTTTTCGGCACGGCGGTTTTAATCAAGGTGATTAACGCCTTTGGTATGTTGCCAGTTAATAATAATCAAATGGCGTATATAGCGGATGGACGTATAGATGAGATTAGTGGTGAGAGCCTCCGCCAGCGGTTTTTAGAAAGAGAGGAGGGCTGTTATGCGTGCCCTATACGATGTGGGCGGCTAACAAATACAGGGGAAATGCGAGGGAAGGGACCTGAGTTTGAATCATTGTGGGCGCTAGGGCCGCAATGTGGGATATTCGATCTGAAAATAATAACACATGCGAATTATGCCTGTAATAAACTGGGAATAGATACAATTTCGGCAGGGTGCACGATCGCATGTGCGATGGAATTGCAGCAACGCGGATTATTGGAAGATTCAGCAATGAAGTTTGGGAACGCAGATATACTGTGTGATCTCATCCGGAAAATAGCTTATAAGGAAGCGATAGGGGAGTATCTTGCAGAGGGCGCTCTGAGGTTGGCAGAACGGTTCCATGGCGCGGAATATGCCATGCAAGTGAAAGGGTTAGAGATCCCAGCCTATGATCCGCGGGGGGCAATGGGGCAAGCCTTGAATTTTGCGACATCGAACCGAGGCGCATGTCACCTGACGGGCTACTTAGTTGGAATGGAGCTCTTAGGAGTCCCGAAGCTGATAGACCGGTTCTCCCTGGTAAAATCGGATTTGCTCGCTTTAAAACAGAACCAAAGTGCCGCCGAAGATTCGTTGGTGGTCTGTAAATTTGTGGGTTTCGCTTTAGGGCTGGATTATCAGGTCCGATTTCTCCATTTAGTCACAGGGCAAGACTACACAATCGACAAATTGGTTGAAATTGGCGAACGAATCTATACGCTTGAGCGGTTATTCAACATTCGAGAGGGGTTTTCACGAAAGGATGACACCCTCCCTGAACGGTTCCTGAAGGAACCTTTGCAAGAGGGTCCTTCTAAAGATTGTGTCGTCCCTCTCGATAAATTATTGGAGGATTATTATCATATTCGTCGTTGGGATGAGAACGGAGTCCCAACAGATGAAATATTGCAGAAATTGAATTTAGAGAGATTGAGTTAAACCAAGCAGGTGCTTTTATGGTTATTGATAAAGCTACATTTAAAGAATTTCAGATTGTAGGGAAAGTCTTAACCGATCATATGTATAATACGTCCCATTCCGGTAACATTTCAATGAAATCGGGCGGGAAGATGCTGATTAAGCGCAGGGGGGCGATGCTTGGGTTTTTGGAACCGGAAGATATTATCGAGACCGATTTGTACCAGCAGGATTCTGGCATCATGCTTTCTAGCACGGAAACGGAAGTGCACCGCCAAATTTACCTCCAAACGGATGCGATGGCAGTAATCCATGCCCATAATCCTTTTTGTGTTATTCTGTCGCTTATTGAAGATGAGATAACTTGTATTGATGCAGAAGGCTGTTATCTTTATAAGAGAATCCCTGTGATCGAGGTAGAAAATCCGGCTGGACCTACGGATGCAGCTCGTGAAGTGCCCAAAATCTTGAAAAAGTATCCTATCGTGGTCGTTAGAACGCATGGAGTGTTCGCGAAAGGAAATTCGTTGATTGATGCACTGCAATATGTGACGGGCGCGGAACAGTCTGCAATGATGCGGTATTATACATTACTCTTAGGGAAGCCTCTAAAACGCGATCTATCCCAAGAAAAGCATTTTTCGGAATGGTAATCGATTGATCTCAAAGATTCGATAGCGAATTATGAGAATTCTATTCAAGACAGGCAATAATTTACTAGGAAATCTTGGATAGAGCTAACTTTGATACGCTTATCTGTTGAGAGATTGTATGTGCAGAAGGGGCAGGCGGTGATAATGGTTTCGGCGTTGGTTTCAAGCGCATCCTCAATCCGAGTTTTAGCGATCCGTTGAGCCAGTTCAGGAAACGCGGAGAGCACGCCGCCTCCAGCGCCACAGCAACGTGCAGCGTCTCTCGAATACAGCATTTCCCGGAAATCCAGATGAAGGTTTTTGAACAGGATCCGGGGCGGTTCGTAAATATTGAAGTGCCGACCCAGATGGCAAGGATCGTGGTAGGTCACTTTCACGGGTGCCCTATTGAATTTAGAAGAATATGGAGGGAGGAGTTCTATAAGATGTTGGACTTTGATTTTATGGTCCTGAAGGAAATCGGCGTAGGCATCGCGGAAGGTGGAATAACAACCGGGACAAATGGTTAGAATCCGTGAGAATTCCATTAATTTCTGCTGGCATCGTGCCTGTACAGCTTTGAATTGCTCTTCAAATCCGATGTTCCGCAAAACACTTCCACAACAAGGTTCCTGTGTTCCAAGATAGGTGAAGGGAATATCGAGGTAATTCAGGAGGGTAACAGCAGATTGGGCTTGTATCTGCATGCGATAGGATGCCATACAGCCCAAGAAGAGTAAAGTGCTGGATTTATTAATGGAGGTGTCAGCAGAAGAAGATAGCCATTCACATCGCTTCGATTGAGGTTCTGAAAAGGGGTTGGAAGAGTGAAGGACACTTTCAAGGATTTTTTGATGTATGGGGAGAAAGAGGTTTTGTTTTACGGCTTGGGCACGAGTTTTGAGCAATAATTTATAGGTGTCGATTGAGCCAGGACATGCAATATTGCATGCGTTGCACCCGGTACAGAAAGCGAGCCCGTTTTCGAATCCCTGTTTAAGGTCTTGAGCATGAGAAAGATAGAGGAGCCCCCGCCCTCCAGTGAAGGCATCGCTACCAAAGGCATCACCGATTTCTTCATAGACAGGGCAATAATTAACACACCCGCCACAATTAGCGCAATATAACAACTCTTCATAGCCCGTGTCAATAACCTGCCGCCGCCCATTATCGAAAAGGATGACATGCACTTCCTCAGGACCGTGCATTCCATACGTAATTTGGAAGTCGATATCGCCGGTTCGACTCGGCCCTGAAATGAACGAGAGATAAACTCCCGACCTTACCCCCAATCCAAAATAAGCGGCAGATTTCATAATATGGATGGCATCCTCAGCCGTAGGGACCACCTTATCGATCCCTGCAATAACGATATGCTTACGAGGAAGACTGGTGATGAGGCGCTGATTGCCTTCGTTCTCTTCGAGACAAATTAACCCTTCATCGGCAGTTATGGCATTCGCCCCGGATAGTCCGATATTGGTTTTAAGGATGATGTCCCGGAGTCCTCGACGAGCAACATCCACGATCTCCTTTATCGTGACTTGCTCGGGATCTTTTGCTTCGACATGGAATAATTTCGCGGCTTGCGCTTTCGGTATATGTAGAGAAGGAATAAGGGGATGGGAAGCGTGAGTTTGCGAAAGCTGGACAATCCTGTCTCCAAGATCTGTCTCAATCACTTCAATATTCCGGGATTTCAAGTAATTTTTGAGATCAATTTCTTTGGAAGCGTTTGTTTTACATTTGACTATTTTAGATTCGTTTATTATGCTGTTCAGGACATTGAGGACATCCTGAACACTTGTAGCATAATATACCTGACATTTGTTTTCACGTAATCGAGTGATGGCGGTCTCTAGCAAGGTAGGGAGATTCTTAATGGCATTGGTTTTAATGGCCCTAAACTTCTTTTTGAGTTCTTCAACCGATATCTGATTCCGCAAGGCACTTTGTTTTTGTCGAATTGAATTCAATGCCAGCTTACGCGAACGAATTACAATTTCGTTCTGCAGCGCAGCCGCGATTCGATTTTTTAGGTTCTGGTGATTTTCATCCAAATTTACTTCACTATTCCTCATTATCCATTTTAGAAAATCGAGATTTTAGATTTTCTGCGGGAGAAAGAAATTTATGAATTTCGATATAATATATAAACTATCAATAAGACTATCTAGTAGAATAATTTTTAGAAAAAAGTAATATAGAAGAACCAGTTTTAGTAAAAAATAACGAAAGAGCACTAAGAGAATGAAATTTGCACGATTAGGTGAAGTAAATGGAAATATATAATGTAACCCAGAGCGGCGAGACAAATTTTTTGACTGCGCCAACTCTGAAAGACGCACTTATTGGTGACAGAGTCTTAATTATTGTTTCGGATGAACTACATACTATCTATCTCTGGAAAGGGAAAGAATCGTCGGTTAGAAAGAAATTTATCGGCGCTCGACTCGCTCAAGCAGTGCGAGGGGATCGTGGACTCACCTACAAAGTCGAGCCAGTCGACCAAGAGGAAGAACCTCCAGCGCTTTTAAACATACTTGGTACGAAACCCGCAGAAAGTCCCACCGCAGGTCAATCAATGGATGTAGCGACCCCGGGAAAGGAACCGGTAGAATCTACAGAAGCTGCAGTTGCCATCACGCTTTCAGCAGACTTGAAACAGAAATTGATGGGAGAAGTGCTTCCTGAGGGATTTGATCGGGAAGGCATCATCATCGGTACCGATTATTATGGTATTATAAAAAGTGTCTCAACGATTCTAGGAAAAACTGTTGAATCGTCAGATATTCAAAAGACTGAAGAATTACCGGATGGGCAGTTGTTTGATCAATCGTATGGAATTCGCCTATTAGTGGAAAAAGGGAATATAAGCGTAGTTGAAATTTTAAAAAGAAAATAAAAGGTGAAGCATTATGTCATTGTTAGAGAAAATAAAAGGGCAAGCGCCCCCGGAAGGATATGAGAGGGAAGGTATCATATTGCCACCGATGTTTTATGCAGTCACTGAAAAGAAAGTGATGGTGTTAGGAAAAGAAGTCGTGAAAACAGAATTAGAAAAGGCGAAGGACCTCCCAGAGGGCTTTATTTTCTCGGAAAATTATACGCCTCGGATTTACATCGAGGGCGGGAAAGTTGTAGCCATTGAAATTTTAAAAAAGAAAGTGTAAATCTCTTTTGCTTCTTTTTTTATTATTTTATTGGATGAGACCTTAAAGGTTAGAAAAGTTCAAGTCTGAAGTTTTTTATTTAGGGATTATTACTTTTCTCGCAATGAACCGAGTTAATGACTAACCAATGAAGATTTCAGAACAAAAAGAGGCGTAATTGGTATGATTCGACGGCTGAATTTCTTCGGGAATCCGAATGCAGGAGTGTATAGCATCGTTACAGATAAGTTTGCAATTGTACCGAGAAAACTCCCTAAAGCAGTCCAAAAATTAATTGAAAAAATTGTAGAAGTCCCTGTTATTGCAACGGATATAGGGCAATCTCGCTTAATAGGCGTTTTAGGAACTGGCAATTCAAACGGGCTTTGTGTGCCTCCCTTTGTTATGGAAGGTGAACTCACGTATTTGAAAACGGAATTACAAATACGAATCGAGACTATTCCAACCGAACTCACAGCGCTCGGAAATAATATCCTATGCAACGACAAACTGGCGCTACTAAATCCTGACTTTGATGAAAAAACTCGAAATCTGATTTCAGAAGCGTTAGGAGTCGAGGTGATTTCGAGAAAAATTGCGAGTTGGCAAACGGTTGGGTCTGCTGCAGTCGTTACGAATAAGGGAATACTCCTTCCGCCTAATTGTAAAAAAGAGGAGATATTGGAGCTTCAAGAGGAATTTGGAGTCCCTGCCAGCATTGGAACAATAAATGGTGGTGTGCCTCTAGTCGGCTCGGGTTTACGGGCAAATTCAAAGGGAGCTATCGCAGGATTACCGACGACCGGCCCCGAATTAGCACGCGTCGGAACTGCTTTCGAGTTATAAAAAAATAAGAAATTTATTCGAGTTTTTTACTGGCATGCCCTTCCTTCAACTGCTCTTCAGTTAGCCCGAGATAACCACAGATGGCGGCAAAAATACTTTCGAAAAACACGCATCCATTTATTTCAAATTGGATCCCATCCGGTGCATAATCGGCTCGTCGCCCTTCCCATTGTTGGCGTTCCCAATCGTGCGGATGCTGGGTCGCCCGACCTGGAAGATAAATCGGAATGTCCAGTAAGTTCCAGAAACCAGATTTGTGGGAGGTTAAACCTGCTACCAGTACGTCGTATTTTGAAAGGGTTTCAGCGGTTATTGAAAGGCCACCACTCCCAGAACTAAGGATGGCGAGTTGCCCTCGCTTTACCGGCCGATTTTTCGGAGCATAATTTAAAATAGAGGTAATATAACCATGCGGCATCTGTCTGAGGCGCATCTCGAAGGGGGCGATCTGAAGATTAAATATCTTGCCACGCCCATACAGATGGACGGTATTCTCTGAGAAATATTTCAGTATCAGATTCGCTAGTAAAATACGGATATTCTCCGTTGATTCCTCAAGGCAGGTTTTTAGATCATGCTGAGCATTAGTTAACAAGGTGTCACAACAATTTTTCATGCAATCGAATGAGCGCTCCACACTTTGGTCGTTATCAATGCATTCGTGAAGCCCACGGCTGAAGCATTCCCATAAAACTGCATTACTAAATTCAGAAAGAGTTCCTAAAGGCGTAAAGGCTTTAGGATACGGCTTTTTTACCTCATCCTTATCAACTTTATCAGGAACTTCAAGAATAACGTCGGGCGGAATTTTAGCGAGCGGTGATTCGCGTTTAGCGGTTGCTGCAATGATCTTGGACCCTACGTGGTGAGCAAAGGTGCATTTATTCACCACGGATTCAGTTTCGCCAGAGGCGCTCAAAGCGATAATTACATCCTCTTTGGAAATAATAGAGGAAGGGGGACCTGATATTTCCTTATCGGGATATGGATAATCCACATTAAAACCGAGTTGAGAAAGGCGATTTGCGAAGGTCTTCGCAGCCATATACAGCGATCGTCCAGCGGCAGCGAAATCAATTTTTCGAGCCTGAGAAAATTTCGGGTGACATTCTTCAACAAAATAGCGAGCCAATTCTAATACAGTATCGCCTTCTTGGGAATAGATGTAATTTAAATTGGCATGGGCTTGTTTGAGAAGATAATTCCAAGTATCATTGAAAACTTCAAAAGATTCGTCCAAAAACGCTTCTTTGATGGGAACTTTGGTGTAAATCATTTTTTCTCACCCATGGTGGGATAATCATAAAAATAGATTTTCAAATACACTAGGAACAACTTATCTTAAAAAAATTATAAAAAAGTATTTCACAGTCCAAAGGTTAAAAAAATCAAATTTTTCAATGCGCACCAAGATAGTAAAGATTAAGAATCGAAATAGTAAGTAATGGATTAAGAGTCAAAGTTACTAGGTGAAGACGTTGAGTGTGAGAAATTTTGAAATCCATGGCAAATTCCGGCGGAATCGTAAATGGCAGGATTTTACCAAATCAATTTCTGCGATAAAGGAAGAAGACGCAAGAGAATTAATTTTATCGACCATAGGAAGCCAGCACCATGTTAAACGGTATGACATAAAAATTCAGAAGGTAGAGGAAGTAAAGAAATGAATCAAACTGACGACCAGCAACAGATTAATAGATTGATTGGGGCTTCAAAAAAATTAGAAACCCAAGCTGAGCAAATTCAAATGCAATTGGAATTTATAGGGCAAACGATTGCAACGCTCCAAATTACGGAAGAAACGGTCGAGAATTTAGATAAATTACAGGATGGGCAAGAATTTTTGTTGCCGCTAGGAAATTTCGCATATCTGAAGGCCAAAATAATGGACACCTCAAACGTACTAGTAAATGTCGGCGCAAGTCTTGTCTTAGAAAAAACCATTGTGAAAGCAAAAGAGGATTTTGAACAGCAATTAGAGGATTTAAATAAAATCCAAATCCAATTAAGACAAGCAATGCAGCAGGTTATGCAGCAGATGCAAGAAGTAAGAAGCGAAATTGAAAGATTAGCGGCCAAATTCCAAGAAGGCGCCCCGCAATCACCAATGGGTAGTTAATCACCTTTTTTTAACCTATATCTTCATTTTTCAGAGCTAGTGTTTTTGGAATGATACTTCATGTTTGAGAAATTAAAACAGGCTTTTGGAGGGTTAAAAGATAAAATCACACTCAAGGAATTGAGTGAAAAAAATCTCAGTAAGCCCTTACAAACCCTCCAAAATATTCTAATTCAGAATGATGTGTCCGTTCTCGCAGCGGAGAAAATTTGCGAATTATTGGAGAAAGAAATACTCGGGGAAAAGGTGGGGAGATTTGAGAACCTCAAGAATATGCTTCATGAAGCCCTAAAGAAGGTGATCACAGAGGTTCTCACCGCCAAAACCCAAATTAATGTGTTAGATCTTGTAAAGAAAAAGAAACAAGACGGCGAGCCAGCCGTATTTATGTTCATGGGCGTAAATGGGATTGGAAAGACCACGACGATCGCAAAGATGGCCCAATTTTTAAGAAGGAATGGATTTTCATGTGTCCTCGCAGCATCTGATACATTTCGAGCAGGGGCAATCCAGCAACTCGAAAAGCATGCCAATAATTTAAAAATTAAAATAATAAAAAGCGAATACGGTGCCGATGGCGCAAGTATCGCCTACGATGCCATTGAGCACGCGCGAGCAAGAAAGATAGATGTGGTATTGGTTGATACTGCAGGAAGAATGGAAACGAATAAAAACCTGATAGAAGAGGTTAAAAAAATTGTGCGTGTTATTGAGCCGGATCTCAGAATATTTATAGGATCGCTACTCGTGGGGAATGCTGCATGGCAGCAGGCAGAAACATTCTCAAAAGAAATTGGAATAGACGCAAATATTCTGACTATGGCTGACGCAGATATCAAAGGAGGTGCTGCGCTTTCCATCACTTACCTCACTCAGAAACCCATTATTTTTCTTGGGAATGGGCAATCCTATGATAATCTAATTCTCTTTAACCCTCAAAAATTCGCTGAAGCCCTGCTAGAAGATTAGAACCTGGTCTTGAAAATGGTGGAAAAGAAGAGTCCCTGTCTCATTGTAAAGAACCTCACGAAGGCCTACATTCTCTCAAATGGTACTACGATCACGGCCCTCGATAATGTATCATTTGAACTCTATGAGAATGAAACCTTAGGGATCATCGGGCGTAGCGGTGGGGGGAAAACCACTTTAATCAGGGTTCTAAGAGGCATTGAACCCTTCGATAGTGGGGAATTTTCGACCGGTGATCTCCAGATTACGCCAAAAACATCCGGGGATGCAATCCGACAACTGAAGCAAATCACCGCCATTCATTTACAGCGATCTTTTGCCCTGTGGGCAGACACCGTCTTGGTTAACGTGATGCGACGGCTCAATGCCTTAGAAATGGGCGATGAAACCGCAGATCTACCGGAGGAAGTATTCTCCGAATACCAGACTATGAAAGAAAAGGCGTTGGAACTCCTTAAAGCCGTAGAGTTAGAGCAAAAGGCAGACCACGTGGCCCACACCTTGAGTGGGGGCGAAAAGCAGCGATTGCAACTGGCTCGGCAACTTGCGATTGCAAAAAACCTTAAGTTATTGCTTTTAGATGAGCCATTAACAATGTCGGGTCCAGATACGAAGATACACTCATTGGATTTTATAAAAAATATCCAGAAGCAGTATAATCTTAGCTGTTTAGTTGCATCCCACTATCCAAAATTGCTGCTTAACCTCGTAGATCGGCTTATTCTGCTGGAAAAAGGACAGATCAAGGCTATTGGACCACCCCAAGAAATTATCGATCAGTTTCTTCAGTCTCGTGAGGACCTGATCCCCCTTAAGGAATTAGACACGAGAGAGGTTAAAATAAAGATAAATAATTTAACGCGGGAATACTATACTTCGGATTTGAAGCTAACATTCCGGTTGGATAAAATCAATCTTGAAATTTATAAAGGGGAAATTCTTGGAATAATAGGACCATCAGGGGTTGGAAAGACAGTCTTTCTACAATTGTTAGCTGGGGTTGACTTTCCAAAAGAGGGAGAAGTGCTCTACTTCTTGGAAGGCGAAGAAAGTAGAGAGAATATCAAGAGCGAAAGTGGCAAGAGCGCTGAAAAAAGCGAAGAGGAGGGAGAGCAGGACGCGGGCGAAGAAAGTGAGGATGTGACAAAAGGCGTCAACATATGCCAATTGGGAATGAATTCAATCAGAGCGCGCGGTCAGGTATCTTATGTCAGACAAGAATTAGCTCTCACCTATAATGCACTTGTTAAAGATCTGGCAGCAGGCGTGCTTGGCATAAAGGGGGAACCAGCGATAGCCGCAGCTAGAAAAAGAGCCAAGGAGTTAGGGATTAAAGAACAGATCGTCGATTTTGTCCATCGCTTGGGTGATTTGCCAGATACGGAAGTAAATGATAAATTAGAGAAATTGGGTTTAGATAAGGAAGTCATCCACGATCTATTTCCAATTCCTCCCTGGTCTGCAATCTCAGAAATTGTAGTCCCCATTTTTGAACAAGTCGGTCTAAGTCCTGAAATTCTTGAACGGCAATCCCAAGAACTATCCGGAGGCGAAAGCGTACGCGTTGCAATTGCATTGGCGCTCCTCTCGGGTCCGAAAGTCATTATTCTCGATGAAATTGGGGGCGATATTGACCCTCTCACACTTCGTAGTATCCGGAACCTTTTGGTCGCTATAAACAGCCAATTCAATACTACGATAATTTGTGCCTCCCACAATATGGATTTCATGAAGGAACTTTCCCATCGCATCCTCTATCTGAAGGAGGCAAAGATTGTGAAAATTGGCGATCCCGAAGAGGTCTGCAATCTCTTTCTGACAGATTATCAAGGGATTTAGTGAGACTAAATCATGCAGATTTTTTACGAAAATGAAGTTGGTAAGCAGTCCATCGGCCGAATTCTTGCGCTAACTCTAATCCAGCTTCAGAAGCCCACCGCTTTTCGGTCTTGCGCCACGGATAATCCGGGTCAAAACCTAATTCGCAGAGGCATACTAAGCCACCCTCAGACTTGAGGATCCGCCGGCATTCGCTCAATACTTTTACAGGATCGGGAATCTCAGGCAAGCAGCAAACAGCATAGACCCGATCCACACTTTCATCCGCAAAAGAAAAATTGTAGGCATCCTCAATTTTCGGGATAATATTGGTAATCCCTTCCTTTTCAACCTTTTTTTTCAATTGGTCTATTACCCTTTCTGAAATATCAACTGCAAACACTTTCCCTTCTGGCAAAATTCTTTTCGCCACCGCCTTGGTGTAGGAGCCCTTCCCCGGGCCAATTTCCACGGCGATCATACCCGGTTTCAGTTGCATGCGTTCTGCAATTATATCTGGATTTTGCATGAATTTTCTTCGAAGTGGATTGTCAATGAAGCGGGTCATAACCGAAGGAATGGGAAAATGGTAAAAATGTCTCAGAATTCGAATGACAACGAAAGCGAAGACAAACCAGTAAATTATCAACCCGATCAGAACCCATACCCAGCTTACCTTCCAAAAAGCTAAGGAAAAATAGACTAATAACGCAACTAATCCCCAATGTACGATTCCAAATATGAGAAGAGGGTGTTTCATGCGGCTACCGCCCCATTGTTTGAGTTATTTCTTTTTTAAAAAATATAAAAACAGAATAGACTTAAGTAATTTTGGAATATCAAAGTGATATTTGAATATCAATGGGAGAGTTCGAGGATTTTAATGAAAGAATCGATTAAACTTAACATTGCCGGAACTTCCACACCTTGTTCCTTGAATCTTATACATAAACTGAGTAATTCTTTCAAAAACTCAGCATAAAGAGGCTTATGCCCGTATATAATCTCAATTTCTCGAAATAAATCTGTTATTTCACGCCATGGTTTCATAATAAAAAGATCTTTTTCCTTAAATAAAAAGCGCTAGTCCGGAACTGATTATTTATTTGATTTTAAAAATTGAGTATAATGATATAAATGAGCATAAATGCGCGCTGCGGAATCGGTGAAAATGCTGGTGACGATCCCGTGGTCTTCGAAGAATTTGCGCTCACGTTCAATACCGATTTTTTCGCCAAGAACCGAAATAATGGTGATTTTACCCCGTTTCTGGTGTTTGAGAACGATATCCCGGATGTTAGGAGTAAACGGTTGTTCATCGGGTTTCGCATCAGGTTTTTCATCGACTTTTTCATCGCCCCACACGGTAAGAATGCATCCATCAGTATTCGGATCGTCCAAAACAGCATCCAAACAGGTTGTGAAAACGGTCTTATTACCCGATTTAAGGGTAGCGGGGTAGGTATCGATGGGATTTGAGCCAAATTTGCGATCGAAAACTACTTTATGAATTTTCTCATTTGTGCTCTGAGTGAAATTGGCGAGCTGAAGACCTAATTTCAATATATTATCAGAAGCAAGCACGCCCAAGCATCCAGAATAGGTAATAACCGCAATGCGGGGTCCTTGGGGAAGCACAGGAGTAATACTAAAGGCATGGGCTACTTCTAGAAATTCAGTTAGAGAATCGACTTTAATTAATCCAGTTTGTTTTGCAATCGCATTAAAAATATCTGCATTTACGGCGAGAGACCCGGTGTGAGAACTGGCGGCGCGTGCACCTGCAGCGGTGGTTCCACCTTTAATTACTACCACTGGCTTTTTCAAGCTAATATTTCGGGCGGCTTCGAGGAAGCGCTTCCCGTCCTTAATCCCCTCAATATAAAGAGCGATGACCTTTGTTTGAGCATCTTTCGCGAAATAATTGAAGATATCCGAATCATCGACATCGATCTTATTACCGAGCGAGATTATCCGCGAGACTGGAAGATTGTAGGTGGCGAAGTAACGAACCATGCCTCCAGCAAACATTCCCGATTGAGCTACAAATGTAATATTTCCCGTAGGTTTTAAGCCCTTAAAATTGACATAGGAGGACGTAAAATTGTTTTGGAGACTAACCACACCCATAGTGCCAGGGCCTATTACGCGAATCTTGGTTTCATTGATGACCTTTTTTAACTCCCCCTGTAATTTGATATTCTCTGCTTCACCGGTCTCCGCAAAGCCTTCACTGATAATCACGCAGCCTTTAACGCCCTTTTTTGCGCATTCTCGTAAGGTTTCCGGAACTAAAGGCGAAGGAATAATGATGATTGCCAATTCTACGGGGTCTGGCACTGAATTAATAGACGGAAAGACGCGTAATCCAAGAAGCTGTTCCATATTTGGGTTGACGGGAAAGATCTTCCCTTTATAGCCTAATTCAAGTAAATTTTTCACGCAATTATGCCCGGGACGCTTCTCATCCCGCGAGGCCCCGATAATAGCGACACTGCTTGGTTGAAAGAAGAATTCCATATCCAACCCCTAATAAAAAAAGGATTTAAAAATTTTGGAAGAGGTAATTCTCGAAAATCTAAGGTTTCGAGAGTTTGATGGAGGGTTATTTGAGAGAGGGGATAGAATCTTAACGTTCCAGCTATAAAACCATTGCAAGGGGAAAGTTAAGGAAAGATTAAGGGATAAAATCTAACAATTTTTGATTAAAAATTGATTTGTTTTAATTCATTTGTGATGTGAAGTAGAACGCATTAAAAAATTGTTCTTGAGATGATTTGGAGTTGCAGAAAGAGGAATTCGGGCGTGGGAATTACTTAAAAAGGATTGAACAATCTTTTTATTATAGTGAACAATAAGTAATGCGTTTTAATCAACTTGGTGGAGTTATTGTTCAATGCCTAAAAAAGAACATATCCATATTGTAACGGATTCAGAACACAAAGAGAACCTGGAGAATTTAGGAAAAACACATGGTTCAATGACCAAAGCTTTTGAATTCGCAATTGATAGAATGGGAATTGATGCCGCAAGTGCATGTAAGGAGTGTAAAATAAAACTCGAATCGGAAGTAACGAATAAGTTTCGTGAAATTTTAAATGTGATTTCTTTTACGGGAGAAGATATTCAGGATCTAAACGACTATTTTCGAGGAGATATTCCCGTCAGAGAGTTACTCACTCGAGCACGGCAAAAAGCGTTTGAATTGGGAAGAAAGTACCACGGTTTTTTCAACATTCTACCTGACAACACTTATGAAAATTTATTAACAAGTTTGGAAGAATATAAACAAAGGACACGGTTGCTTAAAGCCCTTGAAGTGGATAAGTTTTCTAAGAAAATTGTTGCGCGCGTAAATGATGCGTTTAAAAGCCTTCCGATTCTTGTGACCATGGGACTCATTGGATTCCTAGAATCTTATAATTTCACCTTTGATATCGATCTCTTTCAAGCAGATATTATCCTGAGTTGGATCAATCCCGAAATATTTGCAATGGAGAGGGGGCGAATTGAAGAGAAGATTCTCACTTATATGGAAAATGCTGACCAATCCATAAAACCATACTTATTCAAAAAGGGGTTGGTCCTGATCACGCCGGAATTGCTGGATTGGTTCATCGAAAAGCTCTTTGGCCACTATATGGTTCCGTCGGAAATTTCTTACACGCTGGCAAATCTCGTGGTCGGTGATATTAAAATGAAAGAGGATCCCGGGGAGATATCTAACCTGTGCGTGGATACTGTAAGGGATATGAATATGGCAGATCAAATTACGAGAGAAATCATAGATGCTAAATCCTTTCGCCTTTCGGTTTCATGTGTTAAGCCCAATATATGCAGTTTAACTTTAAATGGACTCACTCAAGTTTTAGCAAAATACGGCTGGAAATTAAAGCCGCAGAAGAAGCAAATTGATGGGAGAACGCTCCGTGTAGTCTATCATTACGTGGGTGACGACCCATCGATTCTGGATCCGCTCTACATCAACAATTTTATTGCGTATCAAAATCAACATTTTGAAACGCTGCGCGTTGTGTCCGTGGATGAATTCGATGATATTGCAACTGCGCTCTATGAAAGAGACCCAGAGGCATTCAGAGAGATTTTCCGCAAGCAAGGTATGAAGATTGGGAATGCGGTTAGGCAGCTTGCTAGAACCCCAGATCAAATACCAATGGTTGCGTTTCAAGTGATCCCTCAGTTGGTTCGGTCGCTAAAAAGTCCGGAGGACGTTAGCTTTTTCCCGGAGAAAAGCGGCTTTACCATTATCTTGAAAAAATTGGACATTCTCACTTTAGAACGTCTTCGTGCCCTGATTACCGGTTCCTTAGAATCCTTCGGTTATTCGAATGTCAAATCAAAAATCCTTGGGAATCAAGTGAGCTGGGAATTTGTGCGTCCGTTTGAAATTGAGGAGAAAGTGCCAAAAATTGAAACCGCCCCTTAACTTTTTTCCCGACGATTCAAAATAATGATAAAATATTCGGATAATAAGATTATTCAGGGATTAGCCTGGCTTTAATAAACTCTTCGACCATTTTTTTGAAAGCATTATCGACATTCTCCGCAGTTCTCGCAGAGGTTTCAATGTAGGGCATATTTAGCGTTTTGGCGAGGATTTCCCCTTGCGAAGTATCGACTTTGCGCTCACCAACTAAATCGATTTTATTAGCCACGATAACGCTGGGAATTTTCCCACCGAGGAATTTAGAAATATCATAATACCAGTTATGAACAGAATCAAGCGTTTCAGGGCGTGTGACATCAAATACAATCATGGCAATATCCGACGCTTCGTAGTAGCGATGTCGGACGCTGAGAAATCGGGATTGCGCTGCGATATCGTAGAGCAAGAGGGACACGAGGGTATCATTCTCAGCAAAGTAATATTCCTTCTTCACGACCGAGACGCCGATAGTTGGCTTGTAGTCGACCAGGAATTTCTTTTCCGCAAATTGAACGAGAAGGCTCGTTTTCCCTACAGAAAAATCGCCCACAATAATTGCCTTACATTTAAAATGGTGGGCAGGACCTTCGTCCGCGGTTGGTTCCGGTTTTTGAGTACCAGCGGCTGGTTCTACCGCGACAATTTCAGGAGTCGTTGGCTTGCCGCTGAGCGCATCTTCAATTTTCCGGGTGAAGATACGCGCGTACGGACGGATGCCCCCCAGATCAACATCGGGCGCATTGTCTAAAATCGTCGTAAGGATCGAATACTCCATTCCTATAAAATAGAAGATGAATTGCTCGGTTTCAATCATGGCGTTTTTAAAGAGGCCGGTCCCGAACTCGTTCTTGATCCGTTCAGATAAACCTTGGAGAATGCCCGTGATCATCCCTATTGAGTCTTCGCTTTCCTGCGTACCTAGTGCGCTCGCAATTATGAGCCCTTCCTTATCAACAATCGCCGCCCCCTTGACCTTGAACTTTCTGAGCTGAAGAATACTCATATATTTTTGAAGTATTTCTTCTAAAATTTTCGCCCTTGACACGCCAGACGTCCTTCTGATTTCTTTATCTTTTTTCCACTAATTTTGGGAAATTCTGCGTAATGACTAAC
>Ga0315277_10001129_pt1 | contig 39487 bp, 34 predicted proteins | sample YL17G05_15_MG_FD_203695 | JGI IMG/M metagenome (GOLD analysis project Ga0315277, IMG submission 203695) | Sediment microbial communities from Yellowstone Lake, YNP, Wyoming, USA - YL17G05_15 | ecosystem: Environmental > Aquatic > Freshwater > Lake > Sediment | place: USA: Wyoming | collected...
ATGGCCTACGTGGAGAACTACAACGAATTCTCCGGGCCGTTCCAGTGGACGGCCACCGCCGATGAGATCCTGGGCAAACTGGTCCGCCTGCGCTTAAGAGCAGATCTGGCTGTTACAGGACACTAGCCAAGACGCGATTTAATCCAGCTTGAGGAAGGTTACCATGCACCGATCACAAAGAATTGAAGTCTTGACGTGATTCTGTCATCATCGAAGAAAAGGGAAGATGCCCCGGAGCGGATCGCTCCTGCACCGGGGCTTTGGCCCTGGTCTACTAGACCTGGAAGTTCACATAGACGATTGTGCCCGATTTGACGAGCACCGGCTGCGACAGGACGTAGACCGGAAGCTCAACAGTGTAGGTAGCCGCCTTTCCCGTGTGTTTCCAGTAGAAGCTGTAGAAGCCGTCGTCGTCTGTGTACACCGTCCCGATCAGGGCGCCCTTTGGATTGTAGACCTCGACCATGACGTTCGGGACTCCGTTGCCGTTGGCCTCATAGGTAACCTGTCCTGCAAAGCCAGGGTCGTGCTTGAACGCGTTCTCGTTCTGGATTGTCTGAGTGTCAATCCAAGGCGGTGCGGTGTCGGAGTCACTGAAACTGAAAGCGTAGTAGCCCTTGTCGCACATATTCAGTATCTGCAGGAGGTTCCAGGGAGCTGGACCGATTGCGTCGTTGCCGTGGCTGTCAGGACAGGAGATGCCGGTGCCCTTCGTCCATCCGCCGGACCTCTTGAGCCCGTAGTCCAGATGAATGTTCAGATAGGAGAAGGTCCCAGGGTTCGGGAAGGTGACCTCCACCGTCGCGAAGTTGCCGAAGTCCTTGGTATCGTAGCTGCTGAAAGTGATTGTCTGAGAACTCGAGTAGATTTCCGTTCCAGGTTTGAGGCAGAATCCGCCGTTGACGGGTACGAATTGCACGGAGCTGTAGACGTGTATGGGTCTTGCTCCCTGGGTCACGTAGGGGAATGGTACGTTGATGTAGAGTGAGACCGTTCCCGGCTCGTCGCTGTTGTAGAAGACGTTATAGAAGAACTGGCCGGGATTGGTCGCAGTGACCTTGTAGGAAGACGGGCTGGACGGATTTGGGGTGAGGAGCAGCCGGAACTGACTGCCGTCGAGATCTGGGTCGCGGTCGAAGTAGCATAGGGAGGAGTCCGTGACTGCGCTGCTGGCATGAACATTCTCGAACGTGCATTGCACGGAGCCTCCCGCTGGCACTTTAAAGGCTAGGTTCGGCAACGGGTTTCCATTCTGGTCGACGCAATTCACACTCTGCAGCGCCCAGTCCACCTTCAAGTCCTCCGATACACCGTAGGTGAGATCCGTGTTGATGTTGGTGTAAGTCACTGTCCCCGTCCCGCCGAGCGTGGTTATCGAGAAGGTGGGCGGGAAGCCGTCGCCACCGGTTGTGGTGAAGCCGAACGTGTCGTCGCCACCGCGCGCATTCTTGATGATGATTATCTTTCCGGGTGGCGGACCTTGGACAACCCACATGTTCGTGACCGTGCAGTACTTGATATCGCCTTGGGCTATAGTCCCGCTGCAGTCACCGTCGTAGCTAAGAGTATATCCTCTTGAATCTGACTCGATGACTTCATAGGAGCCAAGATCTAGTGCGACAGAAGCTCCGGGTGATTCGGCGCCGGGGAATGATGAGGGGCTCGGGTTCTGACCGTTGACCGTGATTACGAAATTTGGCGCGGAGTAGGGGCCGCCGCCGACGACGTGCTTGGTGACTATCAACGCACCGGGCGCAGCTGCGCATGGCCACGCGTCTCGGTATGCATATCCGTATTCGCTCACCACGCCCATGCGCACGAGGTAGTTGACAAAAACGCTTGAGTATCCCTGGCCAGCACCCCATCCGCCATTCAATGTCGACTCTGACGAGGCGAGGTGTGCCGTCCATCCCAGCATTACACTGCAATCACTACCGCAACCACTCACATCGAACTTGAGCGAGAAACTGCGTGAACTCTTGTCAGAAGCCAATCCGGTCTGCGTCACATGGCCATCCATCGAAATCCACGTGAGTGTCGTTCCGCTCTCGACCCAAGCGGTCATCACGCGGCTGCCTGGGATATCGCTCAAATGACCCGGGGTGAATCCTGAATCCGTGAATGTGTAGAGGTTGCCGCCTTTGGGCAACTCGGGATGCTCACCGTCGGGGCTCGCCACCTCCCCAGGAATATCCCAAGGTGAATAATTCGGCTCGTCGTAGGTGCACCACAGAGTGTCCGCGCATGGATCCGACTTCTGGGTCAGGTCGTAGCGAGTCAATCTGTCGAATGCAAACTTGCCATACTTGGTGAAATCATACGATATCGTAAGGCTGTGTTCCCCATCGCTGAGGCCTGTGATCGCAAGGCGATAGGGTATGCCGTCACCCTCCCTGTATCTGGAATTATCAACGTTTGGGTCATCTGCCTGCGACCACTTTGGAGCCGAACTCCCATAGTCGCCGCATCTCTCGCCAAGATTAGTCAGTGAGCCGTTTGTGCATGGTTCCAGACTCTGCTCACCGCCATCAGCTCGCACAGCTGGAGTAAACATCGTCACTGTGAGCATGAAACCGATCGCTGCGACGATTCCCACTCCAAGCCTTCTCGCTCTGTTCAATCTTTCTGAGTCGTTACTCATCTTGTTTCCTCCCGGTACTCTCGTCCCAAGAATTCAGTGAGTAACGTGCTTGACTTGCATGAAGAATGATGACTGCCAACATTAGCCAGTCCAAATCAGGAATGTGGATCCCTGCTCCGCATCCTTCATGTTTCTCAGGCCAGTCCTCCTCCCCTACTATCTCAGGCAGATAGCTAACCACGTATCTGATATATAGCTTTAGGGGAAGGCCAGGTCCATCGATTTTGTTATCGTTTCTGAGAATGACATTCATCCCAAGTCCAGCTCATTGGACGAACAAACAATCGAATCGTCTTCTTGGGGCATCACCGTGAATAAGACGCACTTTCTCCCTTGGCGTCCTTCTCGTTGTCCGTGAGTGTCTGCTGGATTCCATGGCGGATGATGAGAGCTCGACTCTAGCCTGAGAAATGGGAGGCTAGATACTCTCGTGAGCGGGACAGCTAATAGAGAGAGTAGTTGACTGAATCTGCACCCGGACTCGCGAGATTCGCATCGTTCCCTTGCAGATAGCTTTCCCGACGAGCTTCGAGAATGGCGCTGCAAGTTGGGGATGCCAAGTGATTCACTCTTTGGATCATGGGCTTTGGTCAATGAATCTGCCGCAGGTTCGGAGAGCCTTGGATTTCCGACTAAATCAAGACCGAGGAAGTGAAGAGCAGGAGAAACGAGAGGTGCGTATGCGCGCCTTGTCGGGAGTCAAAGACGTGAGCGGGGAGTCGTCCTGGAACCGGGCGAGTTATGATCCATAGATAATGCATCACAGGGTATTCGTTCATGACCGGGTTTTCGGATTCCAGATTGGCTGGATTGAGTCAGACCGGAGAAGCCCGCTCCTAATGTCAAGCGATAGACTCAAATACGCTTCAATGAATATACATGTTACCAGCCGGCGGGGAGCAGGCTGAGGGGGAAGAGGAACCAGATGGCCACTGTATCGAGGAGAGATATTCTTCTTCGAAGCGGGTACTTGCTCGATAGTGATTTTGGTTTCTTCATGACTCTGGTTCCCTAGAAGATGAGTTCATGAGAAAGAGAAGCGACGGCGGGTTGTTTCGGCCTGGGAAGCGTGAGCAACCGACCGGTGTGCACCACACGGAACATGATGCGATGAGTGTTATCGTATCTGATTCCATAGAACTCAGTTTAACACGCTGTTGTTCCATTTCTCCGGGAAGGAACAGCATCATGGCTGGCGATCCCCAAGATCAATGGCTCACAGGAGGAGATCGGGCAGACGGGGCTATGTCGACTGTCAATGATCGCCGGGTCCGTGGAGCCCGGGTGGGGAGCGCAACATCTCGGCGGCATGCCGCAATGCTCTCAGGGTTAAGGATAAATATCATGTCGAACATATCGTTACCGCCAGCGCGAATAGAGCTCGAAGAGGGGAAGAGAGAATTGGGGTATTGCGCAGCGTTGGCAATGATTCTGGATTTCGTAAAATCGTTTGACTGTCTTCATTCCTTTGAAGACTCCGTTTCGGGGGAGGCGATTCCCTAGAAAGCGGAAAGCACCGGCGGGCTGCCCCGGCCTGAGAAGCATGAACAACCTGCCGGTGTGCACCACACGGATGTGATGCAGTGAATAATATCGACTTTGAAGCTATAAAGCTGTCGGGCGGGGCCCGTCGGCCCTCGCCCTTCTCGCGTATCCAGTGTGGAGGGGACCTCGCTTGATGTCCGCCCCCGCCATCCAGGACCCCGTTGCCCACATGCACAGCGACTGCGGGACGAGGGAGCGCCTCTGGCTGCCCGCGAATCACAAGGCCGCTGCGACTGCAGCGCGGCATCCCTATTGCCTTGACTGCGGGACTGTAAAGGACCTGACTTTGCCACACGCAAAACCGTTGGCCTACTACTTGGACGGCCTTGCGAACCTGAAGGAATCCCTGGAGCATTCGGTGGTCCACTACAAGCTGGTGCAGGTGCAGAGCCACCTGATCGCCCAGAAGCTGAAGACGAGGACGGAGTTCGAGGATCCGTACGGCACGCCCGGGAACGTGCAGCTGGCGACGTACGTGGATGCGGTTCTGTCCGTCCGTCCGGACTTGGACGAGGATCTGGTGATCCGCATGCTGCCTGACAGGCGAAGACGCCGGAAGCCTTCGGATTCGCAAAAAAGCATCGAACAATACGCTGCCGCGCATCCAGGACACTGACTCCGTCAAAGGAGGATGAGGGGAAGGATGCGGGGGTCAGCGAGAGCTGCGTCAACAACCTGAGAACGAGCGAATATATTTCCATTCCATGCACAACTCGGGAATCTTTTACTTGGAGAAATAGCCCGATGGAGAAAGGCGGCATTGTGAATCACGCGCATTGACCGCTCGGAATGTGTCGGCTTGATAAGCGGTTAGGGGGGAGAACATGACGAATTCGTGTTGGGTCAGAGTGTCTCAAGAGTTGCGAACATCATCTGGAAGAATGAAAAGGGGAACGATCAGAGCACCTTCTCGAGGAGGCACATCAGATGAATAGTAAACGCTTCGTGCTTGTGTCTTCAGCCGTGCTGGCGATCACCCTCTTGACCCCGCTCTCGCTGGGATTTGACAAGACTTATCCGATGATCAACTCATGGGAATCGACGCGGGGACAAGCACCTTCATCCTTGAGCGGCACGACATACTTCCCATGGCCGATGCACCTCTACAACGCGACCCACTCAGCATTCAGCCAAGCCCCCGCCACGGAAACGGACGACGTACTATGGTGGAACTACACAGGGTACAGAACGTTCAGCTCTCCCGCCGTCGCGAACGGGATGGTCTTCATTGGGGCCCAGAATGTGTCGGGAGGATACATGTATGCTTTCTATCAGAACAACGGAACTCTCGCTTGGAAGATGAAAACAATCGCAGAGGCGAACGGAGCAGACGGTGGAGGCTTTTCCTCATCCCCCGCCTATTCGAACGGGCTCATCTTTTTCGGCGGCGATAGAATCTACGCGGTGTATGCGAACAATGGCACAATAAAGTGGACCGTCGAGACGGGGAATCGCAACTATGGTGATGGATCACCAACGGTCGCGGACGGGAAGGTCTTCATCGGGGCTGGTAATCGTAAGCTATACGCAATCGACCAGTTGACGGGCACGGTTCTTTGGACTTTTCAGACAGATTCCGGTGGCCCCAACAACTACGGTGTATTCGCTGCTCCAGCCGTATGGAACGGCTCTGTCTATGTTGCGGCCTGCGATGGGTATGTCTATCAGTTGAACATCAGCCAGCCTGGGCCTGTGGCCACTGCCAACCACAAGTTCAACGCTGGGTCCGCCATCTATGGTTCACCCGTGATCTTTGACAACAAGGTCTATGTGGGAACAGGCTACTGGATTATTATGGGAGGGAATCGCTTCTTTGCCTTAGAAGCATCCAACCTCAGTTTGATTTGGCAATTCTATCCAGGTTCACCAACGAACTTCTTCTCTTCAGCTGGAATTGCCTACAACAAGGTGTTCATAGGATCGTATGACGGAAACCTCTATGCCTTGGACCCATGGAGCGGCAATGAAATTTGGAGGTACCCAATTGGGCCGACATGGTCGTCTCCCGCAATCTCCTCAGGAAAGCTGTTCATCGGTTCCAAGTCCGGCTACCTGTACTCGTTCAACATCAGCCAGTCCGGTTCTCCGACCCTCAATTGGAAATACCAGACAGGAGGGGGGGTGGACTCCTCTCCTGCCATCTCCGACGGAAAGGTCTGCGTTGGGACGCACGGAGGCAACGGAAGAGTCTACTGTCTTGGCAAGGCATGGACGCCGAACAGGCCGCCGAAGGCCGATGCTGGCGGGCCCTATCAAGGATACGAGGCTTCCTCAATAGTCCTCGATGGAAGTGGTTCCAACGACCCCGACAACGACATATTGCAGTACCGATGGGACTTTGAGAACGACGGAGCCTGGGATACTCAGTGGTCCCCGAGTCCTCGCGCGACTCACACCTGGGGCGATGACTACGTTGGCGTTGTTGCGCTGCAGGTCTCGGATGGAAACCTGACAGATACAGACACCGCCAATGTGACCATTATGAACATCCTGCCTTCAGGGACATTGTCGATGACAACACCTCAACACGAAGGCTCACCGATCACCTTCTCCGCTCACGTCACAGATTCTGGCAGTGACGACTTGTTCCTCATGTGGAAATGGGGATTCGGAGCAGCGGACGAATACTCCACGTACTACAACAACGGGGCAAGCCCGGACCCGTATCCAAGCCCGGACATGCACCCGAGAGACATCACAGACGTGAAGACTCACACCTACGGGGACAATGGAGCTTTCACGATCACAGTCTTCGTCAGAGATGATGACAGTGGAAATCAGGGGACGACGCTGACGATCACGGCCACTCCTGGCAACCTTCCGCCATCGGTCTCTGTCTCTGGCGGCATGAGCATCAACGAGGGTCAATCGGTCACTCTCACCGCCACCGCCAAGGACCCGGGGAGCGACGACCTGACGTTCGCGTGGTCGTGGGGAGAAGGCTCATCGGAGTCGCGCATCTACTATGACAACGGAGTCAGCCCTGACCCGTCGAACAGCCCAGGCGGGACTTACCCGTTCACCGCCACGGACACCGCCACACACCCGTATGGAGACAATGGCCTCTACACAGTCACGCTGACCGTAACAGATGACGATGGCGGTTCGACGTCATGGGCTGGTCAGGTGACAGTCATCAACCTCCCGCCGAGCATACAGCCATTCGGTCCGTTTAACGTCACCGAGGGCAGCCCTCTGTCCGTTTCCGCAACAGCCACAGATCCTGGAAGCGATGATCTCATTTTCACATGGACATTCGAACTCGGACCGACTGTGTTGAGCATCCACTACAATAACGGAGTGAGCCCGGACCCGCCACAGAGTCCTGGAGGAACCTATCCGTTCACCGTCACAGACGGTGTGAACCAGACCTATGGCGACAACGGTGTCTACATCCTCACACTCACTGTCACGGATGACGATGGTGGTTTGACCACCTCAACCACTGAGATAAACGTCGTCAACCTCCCGCCTGTCATCAAACCGTTCGGGCCTTTCGAAGTGAACGAGGGAGACCCGCTTTCTGTGCTTGCCAACGCGACAGACCCTGGCAGTGACGACCTCACCTTCACGTGGACATTCGAGTACGGACCGACTGTGCAGGATGTCTACTGCAACAACGGTATAGGCCCAGACCCGCCGAAGAGCCCGTGGGGAACCTTCCCTTTCAGCGTTGAAGACTTGGCGGCTCACACGTACGGCGACAACGGAGTGTTCAAGATATCCCTGAGGGTGGAGGACGACGATGGCGGTATCGCGACACACGAGACATCTGTGACTGTCCTCAACATCCCGCCGACGATTCTTGACGTGAAGGCGTACGCTCTCGCGGACATCACGCTGAGGGTGACGGGCGAGAAGTGGCACGATGTTGTGCTCAGGCTGTATGTGGAAGGGAACGAGACAGGATATGCTCGAATCATCAGGTACCCCGGGAGTCCGGACGACCAGAGCGTGACTCTCAACGACGTGGAGGTCAGACTGGACAGACGATTCTCCGCTGTCGCGTACTACACCCCTGCTGACGACATGATAAACGGACAACCCAATGGCGCTGATCCCGCGTGGCTCATCATCCATTGGGAGAACGGGGACGAGACGAGGCTGCAACACACTTTCAATGTCATGCACAACGAGACGTGGGTGTGGACTGTCGCCAACTTCAACATGTATGCGGTCAACCAAATCGTGCACCTGCGGGGTACAGCGCATGATGTTGGCAGCGACGACCTCACTTTCACCTGGGACTCTGGGGATGGGAGGGCTTTCAGCGCGACTGTGTACAACAATGGAGCAAGCCCGGACCCGTATCCGAGTCCGGACATGAACCCGATAACAGCCACAAGCGAGGTGAGACTGGTCTACAGCTTGGTCGGGACATACACGATCACATTGACCGTGACCGATGATGACGGCAGCGCAACGAGGGCTTCATTCGATGTCGCGATCGGATAGAGCCTTTGATGATTCGCGAGCCGACCAGTCTCGCTTGCGAGGCTCAAGACCTCTTTCACCGGCCCGCATGACCTGGCTGAGCGATCAAGAACGTCATGAACTCGACTGCAGAGCATCGTCTAATTGCGTCGTCCAGTGCCCCGGCCAGAGTCCGATAACTTCAAATAGAATCCAGAGAATATCCACGCAAGCAGCGATTGGGGAATCAGCTGAGGGGCGAGAGGAGTCAATGAACGGGGCAAGACGGGGAGATGTTCTATTCCAGATATTCACTATCCAGCAAGGGCTTCTGCATCCTTATAGGCTTCCTAATTTGAAGGAGGTGGAACCCTAAGAAGACGAAAGCACCGATGGGTCGTCCCGGCCTGAGAAGCATGACCGACCCATGGGTGTGCACCACACGGATGTGAAATGATGAATGTTATCAGATTTGATATCATCAGACTGTCTACTGCATTATCATGCGAGAGGCATTCTGAGGGCAAGGTGTCATGCGCCAATGCGCGCTTGAACTGGTTCGAAGCTTTTTTGACGGCTCGATCAGTCCTGCGAGTTCACCACTCCAGGGGTGCTGTGAATCCAAGCTGGAAAGGGGGGAGAACCAGTGTCGATAGCTGAGGATACGTCGAGGAGTCTCATTGAAAGTGAGGCTGCAAGCATCGGGGCACGGGTTGTCCCTGCGGTTTCTGACTTCAACGTAGAGTCGGTGATGAAACGCGTCAGGTTCAATGTGAAGGCATACACCGAGAAGGTTCCGGCGAAGTCCCTCACGGTCCTGCTCCCGGCCTTGGACGAAGAAGACGGGATAGGCGAGGTAATGGATTCCCTTCCCTGGCAAACAATCAAAGCTTCTGGATACAGAACGAAAATTCTGGTGGTGGACGGACACAGCAAGGACAGTACCAGGAGGATCGCGGAACAGAAGGGAGCGAAGGTGCTCATACAGAACGGAATAGGGAAGGGATTCGCGGTGAGAAGAGGCCTCGAGGAAGCCGATTCCGACTTCCTTGTGATGATGGACGCCGATGGCACGTATCCCGCTGGGGAGATACCGACTTTCCTGAAGTTGCTGGAAAATGGTGCGGATGTGGTCATGGGTTCAAGAATGCTGGGTCGCATCGAAAAGGGCGCGATGTCAGACATGAACAGAGCGGGTAACCGGATACTGAGTTTCATGGCTTCCATGATATACGGTGAGAAGACCAGCGACGTCTGTACCGGCATGTGGGGGCTCAATCGGAAGGCAATTGAGACCCTACGGCTGAATTCCACAGGCTTTGAAATCGAAGCTGAGATGTTCGCCCAAGCGGTGAAGGCAGGACTGACGATACATGAGGTGCCAGTCAGTTATTCCAGAAGGCTGGGAACCGCAAAGCTGAGTTCCCTTAACTGCGGGTTTAAAATAGCCTTGAAGCTGCTGAGAAAGAAGTTCTTCTGAGAGAGGAGATGCTGTGGAGTTCAGCTGTGATGACTCCAACCGCAACGAAAAGCTCAAGATGGCGCGTCCATGTTCGGGGAGAGACATTAGTCTTTGAAGGCTCAAGAGGGGATCGATGATGGCTAGAGAGAAGGTAGTCGGACTGTCAATCTTAGGAGTGAGTGTCTTCGGCATCGTGCTCTACATCTGGCTCGTCTTCTTCTCGGATTGGTCACTGCTGACTTTGCAGCTGACTGCGGCGATTGCCATCGTCGGTGTCTTGGGCCTGCTTTCCTGGATTGGATACACACTCGCGACAACGCCTCCCCCGACGGCCTTTGTGCCGCCTGAGGATGAGGTCGGTCAAAAGTAGTGGCCGCATGCCTGGATGCCCCATCAATACATTTCCTTGGCCGGGCTGTGGCCCATTCTGAAAGTGAGAGAAGTCGACTACACGTTAACATCGACGCAACTGAAAGAGGGGCGATTAGGTTCTTGTCAAGCATGAATGCCGAAGCGGGAGACTTCCGCGTCGCAGTCGTTGGGCTAGGCAAAATGGGAATTCTGCACGCCTGCCTGCTGAGCGTAATGCCGGAGGTGAGGATTGCAGCCATCGCCGAAAGGCGACATCCACTTCTCATGGTTTCGAGGCGAATGTTTCCACTCGCTCATCCAGTCAGCAACGTTGAGGATCTGGATGGCATGGATCTCGATGCTGTCTTCGTGACGACGCCAATCCGATCCCATTTCCCCATCTGCAAAAGCGTGCTTTCTCTTGGCCTGGCGAAGAATCTGTTTGTCGAGAAGACCCTCGCATCCAACGCGCGTGAAGGCCAGGAAATCATTAGGCTCGCCAGAGCACGGGGGGCCATCGTCATGGTCGGCTACCAGCGGAAGTTCGGCGTGACATTCCGGAAGGCTAGGGAATTGCTCTATTCGGGCAATCTCGGTGATTTGGAATCCTTTGAGGCTTATGCGCTCTCGTCCGACGGTCTTCGCGCAGGAGGGAATAATCACGCGAGCGACGCGCGGGACGGAGTCGTGCGGGATCTGGGATCGCACGCGATCAGTCTGGCGACCTGGTTCTTCGGGAGACTCCAGGTGGAGGAATGTTCGTGCGAGCCGGCAGATAAATCCAGGTCAGAGCATTCTGCCGCAGTCACGGTACAAGGAGAACGCGGGCTCATAGGCCAGTTCCAGTTTTCATGGATGTCCGAAGGATATAGAATGCCTGAAGTCGGGATTAGGATATCTAGTACGAACGCGGCGATTGAAGCTAATGACGACTTTGTGAAGATTGCGACGGAGAATGGTGAACAAAAGACTTGGTATCGGCACGACCTGAACGACGAAGTCGATTATCTTCTGGGTGGTCCAGAGTATTATCGTGAGGACCGCTTCTTTGTCGACGCCGTCAATTCCGGCAGGGACATCGGGCCCGAACTCTCAGAAGCCGTCGAGGTGGAACGAATCATAGACGACGCGCTTGCAAGAGCTGGCAAGGGATCTGCATGACCCGCCCGATTCTGCTCGTGGGAGACAATCCGTTCCTCGGCATCAGCCACCTGTCGCAGGAGCGGGCACGAGGACGGAGTCGATCGCCCAGCACCTCAGGAGCGGCAGCAGAAATAGTCATCGCCGGTGTAGAGAATGGCGCTGATGGCTTCATGTTCTCACTTGGGGACACGACGCTTTCCATTCTGGAGGAGGTCGGCAAGCGGATGTCGCTTGACGGGCTCAAACTCGTCCCACTCATTCCATATGCTTACGACTGGGTCAGGTTAGCCACCTTCAACGGAGGCGTCTTCGGAATCGGGAAACAATTCGCAGGACGTATGCTTCGGTCAGTCGATGCCCAAGCCCTATGGCACGGTGCGCGAGGAATTCTGCGAGCCGATATCGCGGAGATGCTCAGCAGCTATGTGGCACTCGAGCTTCGAAGATTAAAGAGAGTACAAGGTGGCGCGCAAGTCACCGCGGTGATGTTGCATGAAGTCCTGACCGACTTGGCGCTTGCGCTGAACCTTGAAGACATCTTCCGCAAATACGTGGGCCTCCTCCGAAGTCGAGGAATCCGACCAGGCCTGGAAACTAGGAATTTCGCCCTCCTGGTGCAACGCCTTCGCGAATGGGGAATTGACACTGGCACACTTTGGATTGCTGCGCCGTTCAACCGAGCAGGGTTCCAGATGACCGCGAGCCGTATCGACTGCGAGCGGGCACTTGCATCCTTGCCTGGGGGTGTCGTGATTGCGATGAGCATCTTCGCAGCGGGCTACTTGAGTCGGCGCGACGCCATCGAATACGTCCAACAGCTCCCTCACCTCGGAGGTGTGGTCGTCGGCGTGTCGAGTGTGTCGCAAGCGCAGGAAACATTCAGCATGCTCAGGCAGGTCCTAGGGAAATGAAGGTTCTGTTCCTCACGAGGGAGTATCCTCCGTTCGAGATTGGAGGAGTCGCACGACACACGGCCTGTCTGGTGAAGGCGCTTAGGAAATTGGGCGTTTTCTGTCGGATTCTATCTTTCGGGGATCCTGCTTACTCCGAGGACGGGGTGACATTTCTGGAGCCCCGAAGTTCCATTCTGAGCAAGTCAGCGGCCTCTTTGCCGTCCGATGCCCGAGTGCCTCAGGATATCATGAGATTCACCGAGGCCTCCCGGGACATCATGGACAAGGAGGACTTTGATATAGTCCACGTTGAAGAGCCGTATGTGGGTGCCTTCGTGCGGCACGCGCACAAGGTGACGACAATCCACGATACAAGTTACGGCGAATTGAAATCGATTTTTCGTCAGCCTTCGGGTATGTCAGATATGAAACGGGCCATCTTCTTCTGCACACTCGGTCCTTATCTGGAATGGGTGGGCGCACAATCCAGCGACGCCATTATTGTCCCGTCTCCTCAGGTCCAGCAGGAACTTGAGAATATCTATCGATTGTCATCCAGCAAGATCAGTGTCATTCGCAACGGGGTGGATCTTGAGCATCTTCCTCAGAATATGGACAAAAGCGAGGCGAAACGAGCGCTCGGCCTTTCTCCGATGCCTCTCGTTTTCACCTCTGCCCAGCATGTGGCGAGGAAACGCCTCGAGACATTGATTGACGCCGTCGCCCTCATGAAGACAGCGGGTGGCAATGGTTTCGATGTCGTGGTCGGGGGAGAGGGCCCATTGACACCGCATCTCGTTAAGCGATGCGAGGAACGAGGCGTGTCGGACTTGATTCGCTTCGTCGGATGGCTATCCCGTGAGAAGTTGGAGCTGCATTTCGCGGCTGCTGATGTCTTCGTCCTCACGTCCGATTATGAAGCTGGTCCAATTTCACTCCTTGAAGCCATGGCGGCAGGGGCGGCGACCGTCAGCTCGCAAATCGAGGGATTCCCGGCCTTGATGAGAAACGGTGTCGATGGCCTTCTGTTCCCGCCTGGTGACGCTCGCGCACTCAGTCATAACCTCAATATGCTTTTGGGGGACGCGGCGCTCCGTGACCGCCTCTCCGTGGCGGGGCACCGGTTCGCACAGCGCTTCGATTGGGGAGCAATCGCGCGCGAGACGATGGATCTTTACGGGAGTCTCCTCTAATGGAATCGTTGAGTGTCGTTCAAGTTACCCATACTTTTCCCCCATACGTGGGCGGTCTGTCTCACGTCTGCGAGATGCTGTCGAAGCATCTGAGCAATCTAGGTCACGAAGTGAGTGTCGTCACCTTGGACCCGTCGGGCCGCCTGAAATCCATTGACCATTGTAATGGCGTGACTGTACGGCGATTCCCTTGCATCGCCCCTGCCAATGCATACTTCCTTCCCTCTGCCAAGATCCTTCCGTATCTCCGCTCCCTTTCGGCCGATGTGGTGCACGTCCATAACATCGGAGCTCTTCTTGTACCTGCCACCTATTTCGCGGTAAGGAGGAGTCCTGCCGGCTTGAAATTCGTCGTGTCGCCGCATCATCATGAAGAGGGCAGCATGTGGCATACGCGACTACTCTGGAAACCCTACGGGCCATTGGCCCGGCGAATACTGCGCGAGAGCGATGCAGTCCACTGCGTGTCGGAATTCGAAGCGGAAACGGTGAGGCGAGAGTTCGGCGTCGACCCGATCGTCGTGCCGAATGGAGTGGCGGCGGATGTGCATAGCATCGTCTGGCGGCCTCCCGAACACCACGTAGTCTTGACCTATGCGGGACGCCTGGAAGCATACAAGCGGATCGATGTCATGCTGAAAGCCTGCGCCTCCCTCGCGAAGCATGGTCTGAAGGTGACCGCTCGAGTCATCGGCGAGGGGCCAGCCTTGGCGGACTTGCGGCATTTGGCGGAGTCGATTGGTGTGCAGATGGAGGCTTGCGGTTTCCTGCCTCGCGACGAGTATCTGCGTATGCTCTCGACATCGAGTTGCTTCGTGAATCTATCGCGCTACGAAGCGTTCAGCATTGTCGTGGCGGAAGCTGTCAGCATCGGCGTCCCGGTCGTGGCTTCCCTTCCTTGGGCAAAAACATTCGATGGTTATGGCATGTTGAGAATGGTGGACGGTGAGTCGCCTGAGCAAGTCGCGGCGGCAGTACTCGAACTCTTGAGCTCCAAGCGTTTGCCCCCGACCCCCGTACCGACATGGGGGACTGTGGCACGAAGAATCGTTCACGAGGTCTACTTGGGGGGAGAGGCCGAGAAGCCCGAAGGTTGGTATGGGCGGGGCGGTGAGACAATTTGACCGTCACGGGGTCGCAGCAAGCGATTGCAGCCTTTCTGGGCGCAGTCGGACAAGGTCAGCCCTGGCGGGAAGTCCTTCTAGAGGAAGCGGCCAAGCTACCGAGACAGGAGGCTCGAATACTTGCACAGGTTCTTGATGCAAACCGATTAACCCGCCTCGCATGCGAGGCGTTGGCGCCATTCGACGATCCATGTCTTCGCGCGTTGAAGGCAGAGTTGAAGACGAAGGTCCGAGAATTGGATATGGCGTCAATATCGCGCGACGCGGTACTACGAGTCCTCTCAGAAACACTCCACCGATTCGGAATCGAATACGCCGTTTTCAAAACCCTCAACGGATTCGGTTCGGTCGGCGTGGATATTGACATTGTCATCAATCCATCTGACTTCGCTCCGTGCCTCAAGGTTCTCCATTCTCGGGGATTCCGAATCATCGACGAGCCTTCGAAGCGATATGCGACGGGACTTGTCCTCGGGGCGAATCCAATAATAGTCGACCTACACACGGATCTCGCAGTCCTAGGCGTGAGGTACGCCCCGCCTGAACCCCTTCTGCGCGATGCCCAAGAAGTGCCGTATCCTCCCGGTTCCCATGATAGTTTTTCCCTATGGACCGCACCCAAGCATGCCGACGCGTTGACACGGATGGCTCACGCCATCGTAAAGGAAGGTACCGTGACATTGATGGATGTGGCAGAGGTCCTCCGGCAGACGGTAGACGGTGCGAGTGATATTAGTGCCAGAGCGAAGGATGCGGGTCTGCAATTGGCGGTTTCGACGTTCTCGTGGGTGGCACTTCATGCTGTGCGTGTGCCATCGCTGACCCTATGGTTGGACATCCCGGACACGACCTTGCACAGCATAGTCAAGGGGGCTCTAGCTCGGACGAACGGCGAAATGAAGTTTCCGATGCGAATGCCTCTCGCGGTTATCTTGGCGGCCTTGGTTGACCGCCTCGATGAAACTGGTGAAATCTTGACAGTCTTCAAAGCGTTCAGGGCGTTGTGCTACAGTCGGAACATCGGGCAACTTAGGTTGAGAATCGCTAAACGGATTGCCCCGCAAGTCTGACCGGTGATTACATGGTTCTTGGCTTCACGCTCAAAGAAATGCTAATCTACGGGACACCCGTCCTTACGTGTGTTTTCCTCCTGCTAATGATCAGGCGCCGTCCCAGATTGGAGCACACGTGCCGGATTGGGACGCGCACTATCTTCCTTGTTCACGGCATTCTGCTCTGCCTTCTTGTCACGCTGACCGCGATCTCGGTTCACGATGGAGTCAGACCGTTCGCTTGGTTCCTCGTGGTGACATCCTTATTCGTCACGAGCGTTCTGCTTGGTTCCCGGAATACCAGAGCTACCTGGGCCATCCTGTTTCTCACTGTGCTCACCACAGCCATTTCGATACCAGTCGCAATCTACGCTGGCAACGGCTTCTATCCTCGAACATGGGAAAGCGAGCCAATCTTCGAGACCGGCACGCTCCAGGCGTACCAAGAGGGGGCTGTCCGGGCGGGGTTATACTACTTCGTACCAATTGAGACTTTGAACGGTGCGGCTATTGCGTTCGGCACGGGAAGCATCTCGTTTGTTTCAATGATTTTGTCCGCAACCTATCTCGCTGTGATTGCGTCGGCAATCTTCATCCTTTTCCGGCGGCTGCACAGCAGCGGTGTGGTCGTCGTCGCTGGTGCGTTTCTCTTCTTCTCCATACCCGCCCTCAGTGTCTTTGGTCGGGCTGGAATTTTCTCATACGCGCTACTTTTCATGTGGTTCGTGCTCGCGAAATGCCGATCCCCGCTATCAGCTTTCATAGGTATCTTGCTTGTCGGAATCGTCATGATTTTCTGGCACCCCCTGAGCATCGCATACGTGATTGCGATGCTTCTCCCGTTGGTTATTCTGCGAATCAAGGATTGGCCAATTCCCGGAAAGAATAGTAAAGAAATCGCCAATCCCCTCCTTGTGACGCTCGTCATCGCGTTCGCCTATTGGACTTACACTTACTTGCTCAACTTGGGTGTGCGGATGGGAACGTCGTTCTACGGCACGATTCAGTCATATTTCGCAGGCCCTGCTGCGGCGGGTGGCGGTGAGGCTTACGTGCCACGATATTCTTTTTCCGGTTTGGAGGTATTCGCATACGCATGGTCCGTGCCAATAGCCCTGTCGGTTGCTTACTTCCTTACATCCTTGTTTATTCTCCTCCGCCACCGAAGAGTACGAAGCGAGAGGATGACCCTATTCACCTCTTTTCTTGGACCTGCGATTGTGTTGATTTCGTACCTGAGCTATTCGGCAGGAGAGGCAGGGCAGTATATGATTCCGGTCGGATACATGGTGACACTCCTGGCTGCGTCTGCATGTGTGGGCGTTTTACTGGCAAAACCGGGAAAGGCCCGCAGGATTGTAGTGCTAACGCTCATCGCTTCCGTCGTGCTCGTGGGTACCTATTCACCCGACTGGGCGCCGCTGGAGCATCCTGATTTCGAATCAGCTTCTCAGCTTCATCCGTACCATGTATACATCGAAGCCGAAACCGTCTCAGCATTTCTCCCATTGAACGTCACCGTGTATTACGACTACGATTTTCCGCTGTCGGGACATCTCTACAAGCCTGTTAGGGAGGTCATTGAAGCCGTTTCGTCAGGCGCAGATCCCGTGATCTACGCATCTCCGCTATCGACATTCTTTGGGATGCGCACTGAGCGCCTCCAATCGGTCCCAGATTGGAATTGGGACGTCATCTATTCGAGTGGATTCCACGTCGTGACCATGGTGAATACTAAATGAAGTCATCGAATCAAGCTGATTCTCAACTAGCGGATATCTCCATTAGCGTTATAGTGCCGACTTTCAAATCACGACGAACCATCGGACGATGTATCCTCTCCATTCTGCGACAGACCTTCAGGCCGACTGAAATTATCGTCGTCGACTCAGGTAGTGACGATGGCACCAAGGGGATTGTCGAGCATCTGTCTAGAGAAAGCGATCTCATTCACTATATCGATCTGGGATTCGAACAACGGGGGATTTCGCACGCGAGGAACTCTGGGGCGAAGCAAGCCAGGGGTAAGTATCTTCTGTTTGTAGATAGCGATTGGTATCTTGATCCGGATGCGTTGGAGAGAGTAGCCAGACTCGCAAGCCAGGGCAAATCGTGTTTGGTGGTCTGGGCAGGGCGAAAACGGCTAGACTCCGAGGTGAGCTACATTGCGCGGTCTCGGCAAATTCTGTGGGAATTCTCCGAAGCCCAGTCTTATCTCAATTATGTCCCATGTGGGCCAGGAACTCCGAGAGGGACGCCATACTTCATGAAGCACGAAGACTTCTCACGTATTGGCGGATTCGACTGCTCGCTGCCGGTCCTCGAAGATGCTGACTTGCATGTTCGATGCACGCTGCACGGCATTGCGCCAAGCGCGAATGTTGACGTGGGCATTCACGATCAAATCATCACCCTCCGGACGACGGTCGTCAGGCGGATTCGTAGCGCTCGGGGAACAGCCCTCTTCGAGATGAAATGGCAATCACAGAGATGGGTGAATCACGCGCAACGAGCGATAGGTATGAGCGGAACGGTGAAGAGACTCCTCGGTGGACTCCGCGGAGTTGTTTGCAGGCGACCGCTCCTTTTTCCGGGCGCAGTGCTCGTTGGTCTTACCGACGGATTCACTGCCGCCATCTCAAGGCTCTTTCTCATTCCAAGGCAGAAAGCTTCGCGGGACCGGGGTCAGTCATGAAATCTGTTCTCGTCATACTTGAGAAAAGAGGCACATTTGGCGGGGCTGAGCTCGCAACCTGTCTCTTGCTCCGAGCCCTAGCGGAGGCAGGGCTTCGCGTCACCGTTTTAAGCGGCTACGGCCGGGAGGAACTTCCAGGCGTTCAAGGGGTCGAAGTCCTGCGCTGTCCGTACTTGGACGTACCGTCAAAACCTGTTCTTTGGGTCAACCTAAGGAAGCTGCAGAATACGATTGAGAAGCTTGTTGTTCGGCACGATGTCACGTATATCCCCAGAATCAGTTACTCAGCGATTCCAATTGCCAAGAGGAAGGATCGGACGGTAATCGTTCATCTCCACGATTATCAACCTCTTACCTACTGCGCCGGTGTAATCGATGGCGACTTCGTGGACCGCTTCGGGATTGCTGGTGATGTGATTTCCTCGTTGAGGTTCGAGTCACGCGAGGGGCAAACGATGGGCAGAGCGTTGGCCTCCTCGATTTTCACACCTTTCAACTGGTTCAGTAGGGCTTGGGTGGAAGAGGCAGATCATGTCATATGCGTCTCTAGGAAGCATTCCGAAATCATGAGGGCGGCTCTGCCTGAACTCGATGGGAAGCTTGTTTACATCTACAATCCTATTCCCGATATTTCCCCTATGCAGAAGAAATTGGGTGAATTGACGTTCCTCTATGCTGGCGGTCAGAGTCGGGCAAAAGGCTTCGAAATCCTCCTCAAGGCATCGGAATCATTCCTACGCCGTGGGCATCAGGGCAAGTTCATCATAGCCGGGCCCTTGGACCGTGGGGCCGACATCGCCATTGCATCGCTCAACCGACGATTTCATGGATTTTTCACCGCGTTAGGCGAGATGCGACGATCTGCGTTCTTGAATCTCCATTCAACAAGCCATTCACTGGTTTTCCCGTCTCAGTCGCAGGAGCCGCTGCCCTACGCTGTCGTCGAGGCCATGCTTTGCGGAACAATCCCCATAGCCTCGGAAGTTGGCGGTGTCCCCGAAATGGTCCGAGGGACGTTCGCTGAACAGTTGCTTTTCAAAGCGGATAGCACAGACCAATGTGCAGACAGGCTCGAGGTCATATCCTCGATGTCGGAGGAGGAGATTCTGGAAATTGGGAGGGCCTTGAGGAGTCATACCCTTCGAATGTTCAGCCCAGAAGCAACGGTTGGCAAGTTTGTCGATCTGTTGAGCGCCTGAAAGGTGGATCCTAGCATGAGAGAAATGTCTGATGGTCGTCATCATAGCGGGAATCAAATCCGCAATTCCAAGGTCTTTGTACATTTCTTTGGTCCAGATGGAGCTGGCAAAACTACCCATGTCCGTTATCTGGCGGCAGAACTTCAGAGACGGGGTAGCAAGACACGAACCATTTGGATACGCTCACCCCATACCTTTGCTTATGTGGTACTGCGCATTATGGACCGTGCAGGCCGCGTTGTTTGGATTGGAGACGAACGTAGTGGAAGGAGTCGAGTACCATTTGTTAGTCGCTCACGAAAATGGCGGGCGTTTTGGATTGCACTTGAGTTCATGAGTATCCTGCCGCTATGCCTAACCAGGATCTGGCTCCCACGCAGACTCGGATACAATATTGTCGCTGAACGTTGCCTGGTGGATAGCGTGGTCACGATCTCCTATTACATTGGAGATTCTTCCTTCGTGAATCATCCGCTTGCTCAGCTCCTGCTCGCGCTGCTGCCTGAAGGGACCAAGTACATCTTCATCGACGCGGACCTTGCCGCCATCAATCTCAGAAGAGGTCGTGAATCGGAATCAGCCGACTTCCTAGAATTCCAGCGGACGCAATACGCAGCGCTCGCCCGGAAGCTTGGTGCCTTCTATGTGTTTACCCCGAAATCGGACATCGAGGAGACGCAGCGAACTGTTCAAGAAATCGTGTGGGGACAACGAAATAGCCACGATGCCCCAAGGTGAGGCAACTGGCCGCAGCACGTATCTGAGCAACGGACTTGAGAGGTGAAATACACAGTATGCATCCCCTTCGGGCTAGACACCTTAGGACGCCGAATCCAGCAGAAATGAAAAGACATCCGTGCGACATCGGGCACGGGTTTCAGAAGAGGGGCCAGTTCGCGAATAGGGTGCAGCCCGGGAATCGCGCTCGCAGTTATTCTTACTTACGTTCTCCGACACCTTATTTCCTGCCATTGAAATCGCAGATAGGTCGGATGTTGAGAGAGAAAAGCAGTTGAAATAGGCAAGTGGCATGATTTCATCACGCGATGATAATTCTGACGCATGGGGAAACGCTGGAATAGTCTAGGGTTCGAGCCATATAGAAAGTGATAAAATGAGACTCATCATCCTAACCTCCCACTTTCCTCCACTCTGGGGAGGTGTCGAATCTCGGAATCTCGATGTAGCGAGGTTCATGAGCAAAAGAGGCCACGATGTGAAGGTAATCTGTCTGGAGGATGTCCCCAATAAGGAGAAGTACCGTGGGAAGTTTCAGGAGGAGGGCATTGACGTAGTCTATCGGCGAGCAACAACAACTGCGTCAACTGACGGGATGATGCTCATCAAGAATTTCATTGATCTCGGGAAAAGGTATCTAGAATCCGGAGAATCACGTGTATTTTTAGAGTCGCACGAGAAGGAAAGCGCATTGGCAGCAGTAGCTCTCAAGCGATCACATCCGACGGCCGGAATCGCCGCAATTCGGTGGTTGCACGACCCGGGTCTATACTGTTGCAAGACCTCCGAGATACTTCCCAGTGGAGAGTTTTGCGAGGGAGTTGGACGATCAACCATTGGCTATGCGAAATGTCTGCGTTGCCTTTCCCATTTCAAGAAAAGCGAGCTGAGGTTGCCCCTGCAGTACCTGACCTACAAGGTGACTTCGAAGCATGTTGACCTGTTCGTAAGCTTCAAGGAATGGTGGGCGCGTGGCGCTATTAGGAACGGGTATCCCCGGGAAAGACTAACTGTATTTCCGTTCTGGGTCGACACGCAAATGTTTGCGCCCAAGAAGAGCCAGCGCACTCCGCAACTTGAGGACAAGATTGTTGTTTTGAATCCTGGTGCAATCGTACCCCCCTGGAAGGGACTTGATGTTCTCGTAGATGCCGCCTCATTCGTGACAAAGCGCTACCCAGCCACTGTATTCGTCAACTTAGGTGGAGCATGCCGACCGCACAAGGATCAGGATTACATTGATGGTTTGCATGAGAGGATCCGGCGCCTGGGCCTGGCCGACCGGTTTCTTTTCGTGCCGTCTGTTGAGAGGTCCGAGGTAGCCTCTTGGCTCAACATTGCCGACATAGTAGCGTTTACCTCATATTACGACAACCACAATTGGTCCATAGTCGAGAGCATGGCATGCGAAAAGCCGATCGTCGCGACAGATGTGGGACCTACATCTGAGATCATGCGCGACGGGGTCAATGGCCTTCTTGCTCTGAACCGCAACCCGCGCGACATCGCTGAGAAGATTGTCCGCCTGATTGAAGATGCTTCGCTTGCGCGTAGAATCTCCCGCGGTGCCCGAAGAACGGCGGAAGAGAGAGAGATCTCGAATATGCCCCCGAGAATGGAGAGGCTATACGAGGACATTGGGTGACCGTATGCGCGTGGCCATTCTAGACGATGCTGGATTCGGTTCGGGACAGAGTGGGCTTTTCGGCAAAGAACTCTATGTGGATGTTCTTGCGCGCATCAACGAGGAAATCCTTGGCAACCAAGTCACCAAGATAGTTCTGGGGGAGGGGGTGGAAAGCGACGATTGTGGAGTTGCCGGGACCGATTTGCCGTTTGTGCGACCTTTCTACGATCCAAATCTGGCTAGGAAATTGACGGATGTGCTGAAAAAGCGACGCATCCAGCTCTTGCACGCCAACTTGCTCAATGCGCGATACCCAAGACACGTAGCGAACGTCGCTGGCAAGCTCAGCATCCCACTTGTTTCCACAGTCCACAGCTGGGGATTCGTCTGTCCGACTGGGTGGGGAGTGGAAATCCCGTCTTTGCGACCTTGTGGGAATGGACTGAGCGGCCATTGTCTCCGTTCGCTTTGGTGCCTAGCCCCAATGGAAGGAAAGAATAGAGTTCGCCGTGTTTTTGATGGAGTCAACCAATATCTCGCCTTGAGGGGTCTTCTTCGCGCTTCCTGCGCCGTGATATCGCCATCAAGGTCACTTGCCCAAAGAATCAGAGAAGTCCATGGTTTCAGCAACGTGCATTGGTCGCTGAATCCCATACCAGAATCGCTCCTGTTGAGGAAGCCAATATATGGCGGGGAAGGAGCCGTCGCTTTCGTTGGAAGGCTTGCCTATGAGAAAGGGGCACACCTTCTGCCCAAAATAGCTAGCCTACTCCCTCGCGTTCATCTTCATGTAATGGGTTCTGGGCCGCTAGAGGGATATCTCAGGCAAAACTCAGAAAAATATCCGAATTTGATATTCCACGGCTTTGTCACGACGGAGGAGAAATCAGCAATCATCAACAGGACCGCGGCGATAATCATGCCCATATTGTACACAGATACATTGCCGTACACCGTAATCGAGGCGTTTGTCTTTGGCAAGCCTGTAGTTGGGTTTGCATTGGGCGGTGTGAAGGAGATGGTAGAAGATTCAGGCGCTGGCTTTGCCATTCCGCCCTATGATATGCGGAACTTTGCGGAGAAGATCGACAGCATCGTCGACAATCCGAGGCTTTCGATTGAAATGGGTAGGAAGGGACGAAAGTTCGTTGAGGAGAATCTCGCACCACGAAAATATGCCTTAACGCTCGGAAATATCTATTCGAAGTTCGCTGGATGACCGAGATTCCAGAGTATGGTAACCCCACGCAGTCTGTGTGAGCCCAAATGAACGAGTGCCCGCGAATCGCAGTAATGATACCGACACTGAACGAGGCCAAGAATATTCGCGCCTGCTTGAGAAGTCTTCTCAGCCAAACCATAAGACCAGCACAGATAATAATTTGCGACCAAGGAAGCGTCGATCAAACCAAGGATCTTGCATCTACGATGCTTAGTGAGAGTGATATTCCCTTTGTCATTGTGTCTGAAGCGAGGAACCCGTCGTTGGGGAAGTGGAACATCAGTTTCGCGTACTGGAAGGCGAGCCAATACATTACTGAAAACGTCGATTTTGTCGCGTGCTTGGAAGCCGATATCGTGCTCGCTCACGACTATTACGAGAATATCCTGAAGGTTTTCAGCAATCGGTATGTCGGAATGGCGTGTGGTGCATTGTATCCGTTCGGTTTCCCCAAGTCTCCGTTTCCATTGCCTGAGGATTGGAGGAGCAAGAACACTTGGGGGGGAAACCGTGTGTACAGCCTTGCATGCTGGCTTGACCTAACACGGGCCGTTGACCTACGTCTTTTCTCAGCATGGGATACAGACCACAATGTTCTTGCGGCTCTGCGGAGGTGGAGAATAGTCCAAGTGAGGGAGGCTCATTCCTACCATCCGCGGGCGATCAATCCGTCCCGGGGGGTGGCAAAGGGAATCGCCGATCGTTACCAAGGATATCCTTTCTGGTTTGTTTTGCAGAGAGCGTTTCGAGACATGGCGGACTTGCCTCGTTTGGTCGGTTACACCTGTATGACTTTCTGGAGAGGCCGTTCGCCCATCCAGAAGGTCTATCGAGGAGCGATTTACGCCCGGCTCGGGGAGCTCTTCGAACCTCTTGCTTCGCGGCCCGACGGTGAGCTATGCGGCGTCCGAGGAAAGTAGTTGGCTCATTAGGGATTGCGGTCCTCCATCATATGAGAAACTGAGTGACGTCCTCCCCCCGAAGTATCTATCGACGAGGACATGCAGGCTCGATTTCGAAGCGGGTGGGATGTCTGCAGGTGCGTCGATCTACGAGCTTGGGGGATGATATCAGGCAATCTGAGCACCCTTGGGAATCCCTTGCGGACGGCCTAATGAAAGCGCACGCGCACTCACTGACATAGTTCCGTCGATGATTCTAGGCTCGTCGGATTCCCAGGCGCGTCCAATGGCACTATCTGCAAGCACACCTCTAGTCCCATCGTCAGCCAAGAGACGTATCAATGCGTCGGCAAAGCTTTTCGTCGCCAGACAACCACTCATCCTCTTTTTCTATCAGGTTTCTCATCAGCCTTCCCAGCAATTTATGCGATGCAGAAGCAATCCTCTTGCCGAATGGACGCATAACGCTCCATTCCATCCCCGTTGAGGCTAGAGACGAGACGAGAACCTATAAGTCGGACCAGCTACCCTAAACCGCCGCAAACCAGCATGAGCAAGGGTTAATGATTGCGCAGTGGTTTTTCTCATCGTTAGCGGGTATTGTGAGGACTTCATTTGAAGGCGACAGTAATCCATCGTAGTTTCAAGGAGATGGGCGGGGCGGAGCGGGTTGCCCTAGCTACGATGGCAGCTCTCCAAGAGATGGACTTCAAGGTAACCCTTGTCACGATTCACAAACCGGATTTCAATGATATCAAGAAAAGATACGGTATCGATCTTGAAATCAATAAAGTCAGATTCGTCTTGCCTTCCTACATAGACCTTAGCGGTTGGCCTATCCACTTTCAGGCTCTGCCCCCAATCCTAACCCTTGCATCATGTTCCACTCTTAGAGCGGATATAATTATAAACACCCACGCTGAAATCCCACTTCCATATTGCACACTTACTCTCCCTTACTCTACGCCTAACGGCGCGCCCCTGATTTCGTACATCCAAGACCTTCCAACTCACCAGCTCTGCTCGATGAGAAAGTATCCATCAAGATATGGATCATCTGCGTTATGGAAGCTTTATTTCACATCATATCGCTTGGTTCTTGGAAGCGCATTTGACGCCCTGGAGCGATATGCCATCGGCAAGGGCCTGATCATAACGAACTCAGAATTCACTAAGAGAGCTATGAAGTCCCTATATCCCGAAATCGAGCCGGTTGTCATTCCCCCCCCGGTAGACGTAAAAAAGTTCACTCCTGTCCTCAACTCTGATGTTCGAAAGGGCAGAGTCTTGATCATTGCCAGGATACATCCAGAAAAACGGTTGGAGAACGCGATAGAGCTAGCTAGGCTCCTGCCAGAGCACATCAAATTCACGGTTGCCGGGACGTATTCGGCCTCCGAGCACATCACACATTACTATGAGAGATTGAATGGGATTATCAGGCGTTATGGGCTTGAAGGAAGGTTTGAGATAAGGACAAACGTCAGCCATAGCAAGCTACTCGAGCTGATGGCTGAGTCAGACATCTACTTCCACCCTAAGCCAAGCGAGGCCTTCGGAATCGCCATAGTCGAGGCAATGGCCGCCGGGCTCATGCCCGTAGTCCCAGACTGTGGCGGGCAAACGGAGTTCGTCCCAAGAAGGTTTCAATACCACACCATAGCAGACGCCGTTGCGATCGTTGAGAAGTGCATCGGAGCATCGAAAAGTGAGCGGTGCTCAATAAGCGGGGTAGCAGGACGGTTCTCCGAGGAGGAGTTCAAGTCGAGGATGAAACAGGCAATCAGTTCTGCAATCGGCTGAGGATTTGAGATTTTGCCTATGCGCGGGTGGAAGGCAATGAATGCACAGAGCTCGATACTTGACAGAGTGATAGCGCCGTTAGATGCCTTACGTTCGCTTAGGGGGCTGACTGTCACCGACGAGCTTAGGATTCTCTTCGCACTGGCAATCGGCTATTGTGCTATCTCAGTTTCCAAGGTCTTGAGGCCAGCAAGGGCCAGCATAGAAAGGAGATTCGGCGCCTATCGCATCGACTTCATAGCCAAGCTTACAAACCTCAAATACCTGATTAGCAGGTCATCTGATGGATTTTGTTTTGTGATGCGGCCTAATTGGTGCGACTATGAGATCAGTAGTTCATTTTTCGAACCTGAGGTGAAGCAGGTATTCAAGCCCAAGATGGGCGAAGTGGTAATTGATGTCGGAGCTCATATAGGTCTATACACCGTGAGATCCGCTAGAGCCGTGGGCAAAGGTGGCCTGGTTATAGCATTAGAGCCTGATCCAGAGACTTTCGCACTACTTAATCTCAATGTGAACCTGAACAAATCGGGTGATGTGGTTACTTTACGTAGGGCCGCATATGAAAGTGACGGAACCTCCATATTGCATAGAAGTGTGGGTTCGGGCGGTCATTCATTGGTTCGCGTTTCTGAAGAGACTACCGGAGAAATAGAGGTACCCACTATTACATTGGACACATTGGCAAGAATGTTTGACTTGGATAGGGTGGATTGGGTAAAGATAGATGTTGAGGGAGCGGAATTGGCTGTATTGAAAGGGGCAAATAATGCTTTACGGATGGTCAAAAGCCTGATAGTGGAGGTCTGGTCCGAGAATGCAAACGAGGTGTTCAGCATTCTTGAGCGAAGAGGATATAGGATAACGGTTCTGACTAGGGCTGAACATTTCATGTACATCCTAGCCCAAAGGTGAGCGTGGAGCACACTTCAACGAGAGACCCAAGGGAATTGACAAAAGGTGAAGCTTGAGCGCGATCAAGAAAACAAGAATCAACATAACCACGATGGCCATTGAGAGAACTGGAGGGGTGAGAGCTGTACTTGAAATAGCCAATAGGCTCCATGATTTGAACTATGACGTCACTGTAACGGCGCTGGCTGGGAGCTGCTCTTGGTTCCCGTTGAAGGTGAAGATCAACTACGTGACCTCGGTGCCAAATAAGGGACTCGCTAAGAGCCTAGACATGGTCGCAAGGACATATAGAAGACTCAGGGATAGTAGACGCAAGGTTCGCTACAAAGCATCATCACTCTTCTACCTCAGCAGGCAAATGGAGATGAAGTTTGGGGCGCAGCTAGACCTTATACCATACTTGGCTGAGAACATTCCCGACTGTGACGTGAACATAGCGACATGGTACCCCACAGCCTTTGCTGTGTATTTCAGTGGAAAAGGCAGACCCTACTACTTTCTTCAAGATTCTCCCGCGATGGTTGCGGAGCAGTGCAGCCATTTCGACGCCTACTGCTTGAATATGTTCAAGGCTACCCTTCAGCTTCCCTTCTGTTTCTTGGCAAACTCGGCCTATACGAAAGGTCTGGTGATTGAGAATCAACCATACGCCAATGTCTCCGTAGTCGGCGTTGGCGTCGATACCACGATTTTCCATCCGCGCGAGAAGAAGCTTTTCGATGAAACGAAGAAGCCTAAAATCATGGTCATATTGGGGGGTTTTAAGTTCAAGGGCGACGAAATCGCCGTGGGAGTGCTGAACGCCGTCAATGAGAAACTACCTATTCATGCAATCCTAGTTGGATCTGATAGAAGTATTGAAAATGCATTTGATTTCGCAAAGCCCAGGTTTGCGTACACACATTTTCCACCTATTGGTCAGGACGAGTTGGCGGCTCTGTATTCCTCCGCCGACCTGTTTCTGTATACTTCTTGCAACGAAAGTCTTGGTCTGCCGCCGCTCGAAGCAATGGGGTGCTGCACCCCTGTGATTACCACCGACTGTCTTGGCAACAGAGAGTACGCAGTTGACAACTTCAATTGCCTGGTTCTACCGTCCGGGAATGTAAGGGCTCTTGCTGAAAGAACGCTTGAGTTGCTAACCAACGAAAGCCTGGCAGAGACGTTGGTAAGAGGTGGACTGGAAACGGTCGCCCGATTCACATGGGATAAGGTCATAGAGCGTATTGACGGTATCTTTCGGAGTGCAGAGAAGGGGATTTGATCATATGAGAATGAGCTACACTATGCTATTCACTAATCAGACTAGCAGAATCAGGTGGATGCTTTAGGTTACTGACGGGGCAAGGCACCGGGGTATGACATCACCGTGACTGCGTCGTAGGAAGACTACTCTTGATTCCCGGTAAGGGCGGAAGTTGAATATATTGAGCTGCTAGGCTGCTGGATAGAATCCTCAGTTCATGGTCTAAGTCAAAGCATGGTCTGCGTGAAGCTTGTTTCTGGTTCATTCAGAATCTGACCAGCCTACTCGAAATTGAGCGGAATGTCAATAGTATTACTCTGTGGGTTCGTAGTGATTATTAGTCATTCTCAAGCCTCACGCCCATGTCGCTGTTTCTCTGATCCACGCGCTTGACGCACAGTGGCCTCGGAAGGTTTCAAGTCCAAATTGATCAGGAGATGTCTTTTGAACGGCTTCTAGGGTATGTTTACCTCCCAGGCAGACAGCATATCGTGGACCAAGGGCAGAAGGACGCCGGGTGCGACCATCGCTTATTTCGACGGTCATCTCTGGCCCAGAACTGGGAAAACGATGGACGACGTCGCTCGTGGCATGAGGCTTGACCTCCAGCAATTACTGTAGTCTCTGAGCGGAAGCCCGGGGAATCCCATAGAAGCTACAGGTTATCTGACTGAAAGGACGACCCACAGGTACTCATTGTCCGAGTGAGTCCTCGTAGCGGATGATTAGTGAATCCCGAAAAGGGAATCCCGAAAAAAGGGACGCACAGCGTTTGCGCCGCACGATAGCATTCGAGCACAAAGATTATTATTGAGCATTATGCAGACCTGAGAGAGCAAACATTGATGCCAAATAGGAGGTTTCAATTACGGAGTCATCAAAGAGTCGCTCGACGCTGCTAAACGAGGGTCCATATGCCTAGACGAGGTATCAAGGTTCTGTATTACATTACCCCAACAACTGCTCAGATTCTCTCTGGCGCAGCTATTCAGATGCTGAAAACCAAAGAGTACATTGAAAAAATGGATCCGCTCGTTTCCGTTGGGCTATTCGACGTTTTCAAAGATAGGCTGGAGAACTACGATATTCTTCATATTTTTGGTACGGCCGATGAGGGCCGTCCCTTGTGTGAATTCGCCAAGCTCACGGGGCTCAAGGTTTGTCTGTCACCTAATTATTGGCCATCTCATACTGAACGCATTCGCAGGACAATGGTTGAGGAGGTTTTCAGTGGTCTGAGAAGGTTTCTCACGAACCTGAGGAAATATGATTACCCGACATTCAAGAGATTGGAGCCCTACAAAGATTTCTTGGACGCAGTCGACATGATATTTCCGAACTCCGTGTTGGAGGCGGAGCTTATTCGAACCGAATTCGGGATAGATCCAAAGAAATTGCTTCCAGTTCCCAACGCTGTCGACAGGGTTATCTCAAATGCAAAACCCGATTTATTTGAGCAGAGCTACGGCGTCACGGATTTTGTCTTGTTCGTGGGAAGAATCGAGGCGAGAAAAAACCTCTTGGGGCTCTTGGAGGCTTATAAGAACATACAGATCCCTCTGGTAATAATCGGAAGCCCCAGCAACTGGGAGCCTGACTATTTCGTGATGTGCAAGAAGGTCGCCGAACGCAATAAATCCATCCGGTTCTTGGGCTCTTTGCCACATTCTTCGGAAGAGTTGCTATCGGCGTACGCGGCAGCAAAGGTCTTCGTCTTGCCAAGCTGGTGCGAAACGCCTGGCCTGGCGGCTTTAGAAGCTGGAGCTGTTGGGTGCAATCTGGTAATCACTAGCCGAGGATCAACAACTGAATACTTCAGGGATTATGCTTTGTACGTGGACCCGGGATCAACGGAGGATATCGAGAAGAAAATATTGGCAGCATACGAGAAACCAAGGAGTCATGAACTTAGGAACCATATATTGAAGAACTACACATGGGAGAGAACGGCTGAGAGGACTCTGGAGGCATATGACTCATTATTGAGTCATTCGTGTTAGGCGTCAAGAAGTCGCTTCTCATTTTGATGTGTATCCGGGCTCTGAGCCCATCGCGTTAGGTCACCACGGTGGCTAGCTTGGGATATATGTCCATAGTCGAATAACAACCGTTGCTGAGCCTATCATTCGCCCTTGGAAGTCCTCCACCAGAGGAATGCCACGATGACAGCCATGATTCCTGACGTAGCCACAAACGCAACGCCGATACCCGTCAACCCCAGCAGCGGCAGGAGCGCGATGGCTGTGCCCAAACTCATTGCCGTCCCGGTTATGGAAAATCCGATAATCCATCTGATACGTTTTTCAATCAGGAGCTTTGTGCCGTAGAGTCCCGAAATTACCGATAGTCCCGTAGACAACGCGAGCAGTTGAATGAGCCTAAGAGCAGCGTCAGAGTACTCGCGGCCGAACAATCCTAATAAAATGTTGCCGAAGAAATAGAAGGCGAGGATTCCTGCTCCTACGAGAGGAATTATGAGTACCGCTGCGCGCCGCACGTCTCTCGAGAAGTTCGCGGCAGGTTGTGATCCTTCCGCGAAAAGGGAATCCATCACTGCTGCGGGGATGTTGTTGATTAGCGCGACCATCGTTGATGCCACGTAGTAATGAGCTACGCTTTCCGGACCCAGAGCGTTAAGAATTAAGAGTGGAATCACGCCACCAGCAAGGCCGCCGACAATATTGGTGAGGTAGTTCGCCATGGAAAGATGGAACAAGTGCTTCACAATAGGCAGCTTCACTCTGGGTCGCGGTCGGTACTTTGGCAGCGCGCGAGGAAGGAGCCAGAACAAGCCAACGGTCGTTGATACTAGAAGAGCCAGCGTCCAGGAACCGAAGATTCCGAAGACACCAAAGAAAGCGGCGAGGACGAATGGCAGGGGGATCTTGAACCCCTGGACAACGGCCAGCCAGAGCGTGAAGTGCGTGCGTCGGCGAGCAAGGAACCCCGCCTTTATTATAATAAACATCGCCATCGCCGCACTGGCGGCAAGGAAACTTATGGCAAACATGGGACTGCTGCTCAGGAAAATCATTGAAGGCGCCCACCATGGAGCACCGAGCATGAACACCCCGGCCGCCACAAGTCCCCCCAGGGCGCTTATAGTCAAACAGCTGTTGAGCATGGCCCCCGCATTATCGCCCGCTTCAGGTAGGAACCGTACTAAACCCACGTCGAGACTGAGAGTTGCGATGCCCGCGAGCAGGCCAAGGGTAGTGATAGCGGCGGCCGCGAGCCCGACATCGGCGGAGTGATAGACCCGCACGACGACAAACCAGAACAAGAACCCGAAAATCTGATTCACGGGGGAAACCGCCATCAAGAATATCGCGTTCCTGTATAGCGGACTCCTGAAATCCCGCCAGACCCCCCTAACGGACCTAAGTTTCATCATAAAGTGATTTGCTGGCTGGGTAATAAAAGTGATGAGGGCCAAACCGCCGAGATTTCGACCCTCTCACTGTGGAAGGAGAAAAAAGCATGACGGATGGAATGAATGCACGGCATTGGTCGATCTATGGGGTCTTTGTGAACCAGTCTGGTTGTCTTGGTCGATTCCCGGGGGTTTTGCCCGATTGGTTTTGGGAGATGAGGGCGGAATACCAGACCACCCCATTCGTTGTCGAAATGTTCCGATCGAGGATTCCATGGATGACGAGAGAAGGTCACATCACAAAGTTCGTAAACATGGCAGATTATTCAGTTCGCCATAAGGTGTTCCATGACGAAACTACTCATCCGACGGAACTTGAATTTCTTCTAGAAAGAAATGATCGACTAAAAGGTTGTTGATATATGCACTCGATCGTCTTCCTTCAGCCGCCAAGTCCACCTGGACTCGACGTGGAAAGAGACTATGCAGGCGGCTTCGGAGTCGCCTCCCGAAAGGCAAGATTCGGTTACGGGCACGGGAAATTCGCGATTCCCTACTTCTCGCTAATGTATTCCGCCGGCGTACTGAGACGTCAGCAGTATGACGTGAGCTATATCGATGCGCAAGCCGAGAGACTGGATGACAAGACGACCATTGCTAGAATTCGCAACCTCCAGCCGGACATAGTCGTGTCAGTAATCAATCTCCCTTCGATATACGGCGATGGACATTTCCTGAGGAGGCTGAAAGAGCGGTGCGAGAATATCAAAGTGGTTTGCATCGGCACGGTCTGTCGCGTTCTTCCCAGAGATGTTGCGCGTTTGAGTGCGGCAGATATCATTGCGCTCGGGGAGCCAGAATTGATCCTGCCAGACATAGTCAAGACGATGCAGGAAGGCGGCGATATCAACAGCGTTCGCGGTGTCGGCATAATCCAGGATGGGCAACTCACTGCATCCTCGGCGGCTTCGGACTTGGTCGATTTGCAGAAGCTTCCTTGGCCGCCCTACGAAATCATGCCGACCACTCTCTACCGCGATCCTCATTTCGGCAGTGACGTGAGGTTCCTTCCGATTTGGTCAAGCAGAGGTTGCCCCATGCCATGCTCATTCTACTGTCCATACCCCGTAGGGATGGGTCGGACGATTCGACCTCGCTCAAGTGAAGACTTCGTCAGGGAGATTGTGTATCTCAATCAGAATTTCGGGATTACGGCATTTACATTCCGTGACCAAATATTCACCTCGAACATAGACAGGGCTGAGGAGATTTGTGACTTAATTGCGGAACAGAAGCTCAAGATTCAGTGGCTCTGTGAGACAAGATTCGACAGGGTTTCACAAGGACTTCTTAGAAAGATGAAGTTGGCCGGTTGCCGCGAAGTTCATTTTGGACTCGAGACGGGAGACCCTGAACTTCTCTACAAGGTAGGAAAACCTGGAACAAGAATAGCGACAGTCAAGGAGGGTGTGAGGCTGACCAAGGAGGCTGGAATGGTACCCTTGACTCAGCTCATACTTGGTTTGCCCGGAGAAAACCATGTCACGGCTTCAAACACCCTCAAGCTCTTGAAAGAATTGGGAATCACAAATATAAGTGTCAATCTCGTGACCCCCTACCCTGGCACACCGCTGTTCCGTTATGCGAAGGAGCATGGGCTGCTGGAGACTGAGGATTGGTCACGATACACATCGTTCGAAGCAGTCATGAGATCCGAATCGATGACTATTCCAGAATTGGAGGATGCAAGGAGCTTGATAATGGAAGAAATCATTGGGCCAGCGTACCTCATTGGATCTATCAAGTACCCTCGTGGAATCAAGTACCGTTACAGAAACAAGGTGAAGACCATCAAGGAAAGATTGCTTCGGATTCTTACGCCATCACAATAATGAGACACTACCCTAGGGGCGAACCTAGATAGGGTGGTGATGCATTCTCTGGAACGAACAACTGGATATTTGATTTCATATGAACTCGTCGTCAAACACAAGCATCGAGAACTGAAGAATGGATACTGAACTCAGCAGGGGAGTTTGCTGATGAAGAGCATTGTTTTCCTGGAACAGAAAGGACATGGCGCGGGTATTCGCTCCAAGGAAATGCTCCAAGGAATATCATCACTGGGAAAACCAGTGAACAATGTGCTGATAGAGAACACATTGGGGCTCATGAAATGGGCCATCTCCAATCCGAGTACATCGCTCAGGCAATCCGACAGTTCTGCCCTTGGATTCTGGCCAAAACTCCTTGTGGATGGCACCGTCTCCAAACTCGTGAAGCTCCGCGGCGACATCTTGGCTGTTCACGCAGAAGACTCCTTCATGGGGTACGTCGCATACATGGCTTCTCGCATCTTGAATGTCCCCTATGTGCTTGACCTACATGGTCTCTGGGGTGAGGAGTATTTGGGAGAGCATGGCAGTGAATCGTCAGAATATTCCAGCTATCTTGGTGAACTTGAGAAAACGACCGTCCTGCAAGCTAATCACGTGATTGCCGTGAGCAACCCGATGAAAGACCATCTTGTCTCCGTTTACGGGGCGTCTCCCAATAATATCACCGTAATACCGAATGGAGGATTTGTCTCGAAGCGACGTGCCAAATTTTCGTCTCGGATGAATCTAATCTATGGAGGTGTTTTTGCGTACTGGGAGCGGGTGGAGGATTTCATAGGAATGGCGTTGCATCCCAAGGGTCAACAATTTGATTTCCTGCTGCTCGGAAGCGGTCCAAGAAAAAGCAGACTTCTGAAGGAACTCCACAAGCAGAAGCCATCCAATCTCGCCTATCTAGGGTTGAAACCCCGCGAGGATGCCCTTGAGATTTTCTCCCGTTGTCAAATCGGAATCGCACCATCGAGCTCAGATTCAGTCCGGCAAGTCGCGTGGCCAATCAAGGTGATGGACTATATGTCCTGCGGTCTGCCAGTCATAGCTCCTCGTATCGGGGAATGGGCAGAAATGATCAGGAGCTCGGGAGCGGGCATCGTCACGGAAAGGAGCGATCCAGAGGAATTCTGCGCGGCCGCACAGGAACTCAGCCGCGAGGAATCCTGGATGAAGGCTTCAAGGAGCGCTCTGGAAACCATAGAAAGTGGCTACTTGTGGGACGATCTCATGCAGCCTTTGGATTCGATATACTCCTCCATTCTTTGAGACAAGAAAGTGGACTGTCGGCATAACGGGATTGCTTGGCTCGCTTCGTGCCCGCGGGTTTCAATGCGTGAACGCTTGAAGCGAGAATCCAGGGTCAAGTCTCTTCAATCCTGTGCCGATGTTGAGGCTCCGATGCACGAGGTAATCTTATCCGCTCGGGCGTGACCCCGTCGCGCGAGCGATTCCAACCTTGGGGCAATGGATGAGATTCATGCCTTGGGTTGTGCACTTAGACGCGCCAGGTTTGACGTCCAATGTAGATTCGACATAGCCGAACCAAACGCTTATGTCGTTGTCATCTAGTGTCCCGCAAGCAGGATTTCGAACAGGATATGGAGCGGAGAAACGGCATAAGCTGGGATATCACGCCCTCTCCCCCTCCAAGAAACAAGTATGGTTGAAGGTGAGAAATGAGTCAGAAATTGCGCCTAGGTCTGCTCATGGATTCCTACGACATTCCAGCTTGGACCTATGTGATGCTGGAAAGGATATCGCAGTCTGACTATGCGGAGATTGCCTTGGTTATTCTCATTGATGCGCCTATGGAGAAAAATGGCGGACTCACGGGCATCATCGGCGATAACAGCGCGATGCTGTATGTCGTTTTTCGCAAACTTGAGGATCTTGTACATAGACCCAAGCTGGATGCCTTCGAGATAAGAAATTCGACCAGCTTGCTTGGTAGCGTTTCGACTATGAAGTTGAATGCGAAGCAAGTGCAAGCCTCCGAACCTATTGGGGATGAAGATGCAAGACGTATCAAAGATTACGAGATTGACGTGTTTGTCAAGCTTTGCAGGGGGACACTAAGCGGAAGGATTCTAAGATTCCCAAGATCCGGAGTCTGGGTATTTTGCGATGGCAACCATGACGTCAGCATGGGTGGGCCTGTAGGATTGTGGGAGGTTCTTGAAGGCCAGCCGGCCACACGCTCAACATTGCAGATGCTAGACGGAGATTCTAATCATAGGATAATACTGCATGCATCGTATTCGTCCACAGACCCTCTCTCAGTCAATCGGAATGCGAACCGCTGTTACTGGAAAACGTTGTCATTTCTTCCAAGAAAATTAAAGGAATTGCAGAAGCTCGGAGATGAATCGTTTCTTCAAGGAGTGGCGAGTCGGAACGAGCGTGCCATCTCCCCCTCCAATAGGCCATGTCCCACACCCGGCAATGCTGTGTTGTTGAAGCTGCTTCCGTCCTTCTTCCTAAGGGTTGCGCGACGCAAACGTTTAGACCTACTCTATGTCGAGCAATGGTTTCTGATGTTCGACTTTGCGGATGACCTGTCGCGATCATTTTCGAGATTCAAGAGAATAATGCCGCCGAGGGATAGGTTCTGGGCCGATCCTCTAGTCGTTTATGAAAATGGTCATCACTATGTGTTTATCGAGGAGTTCCTGTACACGGTAAAAAAAGGCCATATTTCTGTGATCGTCATGGACGGAGAAGGGGATCGGGTGAGACCTACAAAGGTATTGGACAGACCATATCATCTCTCATATCCATTCGTCTTCGAATGGCAAAGTAAGTACTACATGGTTCCTGAATCGAGTAAGAACAAGACTGTGGACATCTACGAATGCATGCAGTTCCCGGAGAAATGGGAGCTGCGAAAAACCATATTGAAAAACATCCATGCTGTGGATCCCACGATTCTCAACTATCACGGAAAGTGGTGGCTCTTCGCAAATGTTAAAGAAAACGCCGGAGCTTCAGACCGTGATGAATTGTTCCTTTACTATTCAAACAATCCGTTAGATGGTCACTGGCATTCGCACCCTCAAAATCCGATAATCTCGGATGTCAGGAAATCCAGACCCGCAGGCAGGCTATTCGAACGAGGTGGCTTCCTCTATCGACCAGCGCAGGATTGTTCGAGAACATACGGCCATAGAATCGTCATCAATCGGGTATTGAGACTGGACGAACAAGAATATGAGGAAACAGAGGTTGATGCCATCGAACCGAATTGGGATAGGAACCTCAAGGCAGTTCACACCTTGAGTTATGTTAACGGGCTGACTGTGGTCGATGGGATGATGCTTAGATCCAAATTTCTGAGCTAGTGATTCCGGAGAAAAGGATTATCACGACAGATAGCGCAGTCGTCGCAATGGTGGCCCTTTTCCGAATGTCGACCGCCTTTGATTGGTCAGTCCCAGAGATGATTCTCGTTGCCCACCGATGAATCCATGGGGAGCGCTCTACAATCCGCGGGAAATCATTTCTCATGGGACGAACTCCTTAAGCCTTTGGATCTAATCTATTCCTCGATTCTGTCTGGCAAGAAGCTAGACTTCGAACATGCGGAGGCGCTTCCTTGGGCGTTCGAAGGAAGATCGCTTCAGTAGGAGAACAAATCGCCATGAAAAGATCGAGAGGCATGGAGACCTGAACCCCTCTTGCTCTGGAAAGTCGATGTCAGGACTTCACACTCACTCTCGTCGTCGCAAGCGTTACGGACACTCTCGCACTTGCGAATCCTAGAAATTCCATTCAAGCGGGTCGAAATAGGCACGGGTGAACACTATGGTGACTCAGGCAATGCTAGAGGAACTCGTCTGCCAGAACTGTGCAACCGCGCTCGAACTCCAAGCCGTTTATGAAGAAAGCGAGGGGGAGGTTGCATACGGCGTTGTCGGTTGCCAATGCAGTCAGCGGCCAGTCATAGACGGCATACTGTGCCTTCGCCAATCGCCGATCGTCTCGGAACAACTTGAGCTTCTCGAACGGGGTGCCTATGCAAACGCGCTAGCGCTTTCCCTCAGCAATTCCAGCCAGACTATTCTGCAATTCACACGTCATGTCGCTGGCACACGTGGGCTTGGAACTGTGGCGCCTCTCTTGAGGCTCGTTGCGTCCTCTCAAGCAGAGCGCGAGCTTCAGAGATATGCAAAAGCCTCGCCTCTTTTCGGAATACTTCGCGATGATGGTTTCGGACTTTATCTTAGGCATCGTTTCTCCTCAGAGGCGCTATGGCCATTATATGCGATGCTACCTATGTTGAAAGAGACTTCTGGTATGGTGCTGGACTTGGGGTGTGGCGTCGGACACGGCTCATTTCTGATTTCGAAGTTTGTCAAGCCCACGCAAATTGTGTGTGCGGATTCCTCTTTCTGGCTGCTGTTCCTCGCGAAGAGGTTCATGGTTCGTGATGCAAGCTATATCAATCTCGATGCAAACTTCGGCCTACCCTTCGCAGACGGCGCACTCGCTTGCGTTCTCGCACTCGATATGATCGACCATGTGGAAGCGCGTGCTTCTCTAGTTCGGGAGTTTGAAAGAGCCACGTCTGCGGAAGGGCTCATAGCGCTGCTTCACGTAGGTAATGCGTTGTGCGACAACTTCGGAGGAGGGCGCCCCCTATCTCCAAAAGCATGGTTCCGTCTGTTTCGAAATGTGCCGATGAAGGCTTTCGCGGAATCCAATATCGTTCACGACCTCATGCTGCATGATCGACTAGATTTGTCCAAGGAGTACACCATGGGAGAGCTCGAAATTGCGAATGCCCTGAGTCTCATCGCAACAAGCAGACGCGACCTGCTGCGGGCCTACGAAAAGGTAAGCTCCAGTTTCGTGTCTTTCGAAGGCACCCTTCGGTTCAATCCCGCCTACCGGTTGACGACACGGGATGGGCTTGTGTCTCTTACACGAGAGTGGCCAACACCTCAATACGCGAAAGTGCTAAGGCTCTCTGCGAAGTATTTACATGAGAGAATCGAATTCCCAGTCCCCAGAGGCAACGACATCCTGCAGGGTCTGGTGGCAGAAAGTCCAGAATTCGTTCGAGGTTTGATGAGGAGATTCGTGGTACTCAATGTGCCACCACAGTATCTTTGAGAGCGTTTGCTGTTGCGGGCACTTTCAATCCGCCATTGAATTCTGAAGTTGACCACTTGAAGGTTGCCAACACATATTGCCGGTTAAGGTGACAACAATTACCGCAATCCTACAGAAGGTTAGGCGATTCGGCCCCAATGTCGCCGCCTTGGGCTCCATCCTTGTATTCGTCCAGAATCTTCTCTTGCTTTCCGCTCTAGCCTTGCTCGCGCTTGGCGTTGGCTCCGCCGGAGGAAACCTCATATTCGTCAGCTTCGTCCTCGACCTGGCAGGCATCCTGCTCCTGGGTCTCGGACTCCTGTTCATCACTTTTCCGCGAACCCTCAGGTGGCCTCGCCATTCCCACCCATTCTGGACTCCCGCCCGTCTGGGAATGGCGAGCGGCGCCCTGTGCCTCGCTTGGTTCTTCTTGACTGTGGGCTGGAGGGTTGTCGGAATGGCCACCGTAGGCGACCTGATCAATACGGCTTCCAGCTTGGATCCAGAGTCGGAGGGATTCTCTGCCATCATATCCTCGCTATTCCTGCAGATCAAGATAGTAATGGTGGTGTGGATAGCCGCCTCGCTATCCCTCGCCCTGGGTTCGATATTCTTCGCCCTTTTCCTGAAGAAACACAGTGGCGGCAAGCTGAAATGCATCGCCTGGCCATTCTTCTGCATCCTCAATGCCGCGGCAACAGTCTTCCTCGCTGGGGTAATCATCGCCATCGCTGGCGGGGAAGCAGAGTTCCCGCTCATCGTCACCGCCATATTCGTCAAGATCGTGACCGTCCCTGTCTTTGGCGTCATCACCTACCCTCTCCTCACGTGGAAGCTTATCAAGCTAAACACAGCGTCTTAAGTTATTGCGCATAGACGGCGGAGCGCCTCGCTGCCGTGTCTCCATTCATCGAACTTGGTCTCAACCGACTCGGTGATACCATCCAGGGAGGGGAAGTACCGGTTG
>Ga0315277_10001130_pt1 | contig 39484 bp, 27 predicted proteins | sample YL17G05_15_MG_FD_203695 | JGI IMG/M metagenome (GOLD analysis project Ga0315277, IMG submission 203695) | Sediment microbial communities from Yellowstone Lake, YNP, Wyoming, USA - YL17G05_15 | ecosystem: Environmental > Aquatic > Freshwater > Lake > Sediment | place: USA: Wyoming | collected...
TTGGCACCTCGATGTCGGCTCATCGCATCCTGGGGCTGGAGAAGGTCCCAAGGGTTTGGCTGTTCGCCAATTAAAGCGGTACGTGAGCTGGGTTCAGAACGTCGTGAGACAGTTCGGTCCCTATCCTGTGCGGGCGTAGGACATTTAAGGGAAGTCGCTCCTAGTACGAGAGGACCAGAGTGACCGGACCGACGGTGTACCAGTTGTCATGCCAATGGCAAACGCTGGGTAGCCATGTCCGGAAGGGATAAGCGCTGAAAGCATCTAAGTGCGAAACCCATCCCAAGATAAGATGTCCCTCCCGCTGTAAGGCGGGACTAAAGACCCCTAGAAGATTACTAGGTTGATAGGCCACAGATGTACATGCAGTAATGCATTCAGTCGAGTGGTACTAATAGGTCGTGCGACTTAACCAATAATTTTTATTGATTCCCCCGACATCACTCGCTCCCAAAGTGCGAGTGCATCAATAAGATTGCATTGCCAGCCTATGGCTGGCACTCTTCAAGTTTTCTGGCGACCATACCGCGGGTGAAATTCCTCTTCCCATTCCGAACAGAGCAGACAAGCCCCGCTGGGCCGATGGTACTATGCGGGCGACTGCATGGGAGAGTAGGTCGTTGCCAGGAATTATTTTATAAAATCCCATCTAGATTAAGTTATAGATGGGATTTTTTTATTTCATTTGGTTATTTTGGAAAACCTCAATATATTTTTAATAATTATTTTGTATATTTCTGCATCACTTACCGCTTTATCCACACCTCACTAGCCACCCTGGACTCATGATCATATTGCTATAACCGTCTGAACCGCTGATGGGTATGATTGACCGCTGATGGGTATGATGGAATGATGAAGGGAAAATACGATTATGGAGCATTCATTATAAATATCATTTTATCACACATATCAGCGGTTCAGACAATGTATGACCGCTGATGAATATGATTGACCACTGATGGGTATGATTGACCGCTGATGAATATGATGGACCGCTGATGGGTATGATGGAATGATGAAGGGAAAATACGATTATGGAGCATTCATCATAAATATCATTCTATCACACATATCAGCGGTTCAGACGGTGATTGAACGTTGATATCCAATCATGGGAGGTTGAAAATGATAAAAGGGGAATACAAGTATTCTGCAATGACGGAAAAAATTATCGGATGTGCAATGAAAGTACACAATACCCTTGGCAATGGATTTCAGGAAATGATTTATCAGCGGGCACTGGCAAAAGAGCTGGGTAAAGCCGGGATTGATTTCGCAAGAGAAGTAGAAATGCCGATTCACTACGATGGAGAAGAAATCGGAACTCGACGTGCGGATTTCTTAGTTGATGGTAAGATTCTAGTTGAGCTGAAAGCGCTTACAAGTTTAGAGGATGTTCATATCGCGCAAGGATTGAATTACCTGGAAGCATACAAACTTGAAATTGGCCTACTGATCAATTTCGGATCGAAAAGATTGGAATTTAAAAGACTAACCAACGAGCGTAAGCTTCGAGCCCAACAGCTTAAGCAGTCATCATAACCATCATTCTATCACACATATCAGCGGTTCAGACAATGTATGACCGCTGATGAATATGATGGACCACTGATGAATATGATGGAATGATGAAGGGAAAATACGATTACGGAGCAGTCATCATAACCATCATTCTATCACACATATCAGCGGTTCAGACAATGTATGACCGCTGATGAATATGATGGACCACTGATGGGTATGATGTAATGATGAAGGAAAAATAATATTACGGAGCAGTCATCATAACCATCATTCAATCCGACTTTGGGGAGTTTTCACCCAGCCAAAACAATCTAAACCTGGCATCAGGTGAAACCAAAACAATTAATGTATCTTTTCATCCGATGAGCCCCGGACTTAAAACAGGTCACATTATCTTAACACACAACGCTCAATCCTCTCAGGATACACTGTTTCTTTACGGCGTAGCTCTTAATGTAGATACGGCGATCGTGGAATTACAGACAAGTTGGAACCTCGTTTCCAATCCGCGAATTGTACCGAATGATTCTGTTCATGTCCTCTTTAATTCATCAATACCCCCGGCTTTCCGATATAACCAGATCGAAGGTTACCAATCCATCCAGAGAATGCTGAATGGTACCGGCTACTGGTTGAAGTTTGGTTCTCCTCAAAGTATTAATTTATCGGGGGTAGATATACTCATTGATACGATCAACGTAAATGAGGGGTGGAACCTTATTGGTTCGATATCGCAACCGGTTGAAACGAGCACCATAATGCAAAATCCTCCCGGAATTGTTATAACAGATTACTTCACATACGATTCCGGTTACATACCGTCGAATACCCTTATTCCCGGTAAAGCGTACTGGGTAAAGGTAAGTCAGAACGGGAAGCTGATACTTACAGCTCAATGACGAGTTATTGGTATATTCCTATGTGCGTTTAATCGGGAGTTATACATCAATGCGTGCGGGTTTGTGTGCTTTAAAAAATTAAAACGCGGAGGATGCAAAGGATACAGATGGGAGTTAAAAAAATCTCCGCGGTCGTATATTTGAAACGCGGAGATTGAAAATCGGAATGTTTAACTAAAACGGGAGAAGTAATGTAGTAAGCTTTTTCCCTCCGTCAGATGCGGCAAATGTTGTACGCACGCTTTCCTTTTTGCTCGACCTTCTCTTCAAATTGTACTTTATCTCCCTGAACTAATGTGCTCCGGAAACCGGTGTTCTTTACATTACTCTTGTGGAAGAAGATGTCTTCACCAGATTCGTTAGTGATGAATCCAAATCCTTTTGTCTGATTGAAAAACTTTATTGTGCCTTCTGGCATACACTGTTCTCCTGTTCTCAAAAAATATTACCCCGGATGAACAATGTCCATCCGGGGTTTACTCAAAGATCGTTAGATCTTCTGTACGTTTACGGCCTGGAATCCCTTCGGTCCGCGCTCGATGTCGAATTCCACTTTATCGCCTTCGTTGAGACTCTTGTAACCGTCACCAACTATTGCTTTGAAATGGACGAAGACATCTTCGCCGTTACCGCGGGAAATGAAGCCGAAACCTTTGGCTCCATTGAACCACTTGACTGTTCCTTGTTCCATGGAACAAATCCTTTCGTTATGTGTTGTACCGATTCCTTCGGTGCGGTGTACGCCTGCTTTGTATGCTTTATAACTACCCGTTACAATACTTGGGTCTTTCGACACAATTACTGTTTCGAGCTTTTGCTGGCGACACTACCTTCTGCAGGATTCTATCGGTGCATAGGCATGTTCGTAGCTGAAGCATCCCCTCGGGGAAAAAAAAGCATTACAACGGTGTACTGTTGATTGCGATTTTAATATAATGATAATTATGATAAATTCCAAACACTTTACAAAAGCCGCAATTTTGGCTTATTCATCATTAAAAGGGAAGAATATTACACTTTCTCAGCACCTACAACCGCAGAAAATCCGTTTTGTGATTGTTATATTCATATCAGGAGCCCTTTACCGCCAGCTTAACCTTCGCCCAGAACCTCAATGGCTCAGTCTGACCGACACCGCTACGCGAAACCCTGTCGCTTGCTCCACCCCTCCCCATTCCGACATCTTCAGTCCCACCCAGTGGTTCCTCTGCATCACGCCGGCGGCGCTCGAACTCTGAGTTACGTTCTCTTGACCGACCTGCTGTTTCAATACCAATACCGACTGTCGCCCCGGCCGGTGTACCAATGACGTATGGATCCGATCCATTATACGTCAGCGGAACTTTTAATTCATAAGTCAGGTATCCGTTGGAAATATCGATCTTAGCTTCTATCTGTTTAAGCTGATTAACATTCACCCTCTGCTTTTTATCTCCCGATGGTCCCGTAATTTCCATCTCAGCAGTACTGAACGGAATTTCATCGAGGGGAGCATTCTCCTCCGGAAACTTGCCTTCTCTCAGCTTGGGTCGTTTGGAAAAATCTCTCTGTGCCGGGCTCAGCGGAAAGTGTATCCCAAAGGTTTTTTCATCGCCGCCATTACGATCAAACCAGACCGTGAACCCTCCGGAAAAAATCTGTCGCTGTAGGCTTTGGTCATATGTAGTTAAAAGCAGATAGATATAATCACTGTCGTTTTGGAAACCGACTCCTACCGGTTCATTATCGATCTTTAACATTACACCGTCCCAGTCGTTGCCTCTCACACCGTCGATTGCAATATTGTGATTAATCCATGAACTCTGAATCTCGACCGAATTGCATCCGGCGCCGGCCATGTAAATCAATGAAATGATGCACCATACGACTATAAGATTTTGTGCATATATCGGGGCAGATCGCGTGTTGCTCATATTACCATTCATGTTTTATTTATCAGAAGATGATTCCATTACTCCCTGTTCGGAGGGGATTCGGGAGGCGGCGCCCTTCTTTGCTGTCTCTGCTTCTTTATCTCGCTGAATTTTTCCTTCTGCTCTTTTGTAAGTAAAATTTCGACTTTTACGTCTGCGCTGTCCTGAATTATTCGCATTGATTCGCGCATGCCGGTTCGATCACCCTGACGTGATTCAAATAATTTTGTCCGCAGACTGTCGGCATGCTGGTAGATTATTCGGACACTGTCTGCCTGTAATTTTGATAGTGATAGCTGTTCCGTTAATAATTTGACACGCTCGTCAACAGACATTCGCATCGGCTGTGCTTGAGTGGTTCCACCCAGAAATATTATCATTGCTCCAACGGTAACTGTGAGCAATATAGTCTTGATAATCAAATTATTCCGCATAATTAATCCTTTCATTTATTATAAAAAAAGCATATTACCATTCTCTTCTTGGTTCTTGAAATTGCCGCAGATTATATGTAAAAGTCAAAAGCAGGTATCGTGTAAGCGTTCGCGATCTGACATCCTCAATATACGTCTCCGTTACCGTACGCCGGATGCTCTTATTCTGATTCAGTATGTCATATACTGTCAGCGTCAATTCACCCCGATCGTTAGCGAACAGTTTCTTTCCTACGCTGAAATTCCAGGTAAGTATGTTTTGATCCAAATCTTCACCTAATCCAGAGTACAACATGTTGCTCATCTCGTTGCGTATGACAATACCCTGCCAGAAAATCCAATTGAATCTCATGCCCGCTCTGTGTGTATAATAGTTGTTGTCGAGTTCAGTCTGAATCGTATTTCTGTTTATGTTGAAGTTTGCAGTGTACGACAGTGTGAAATCGATCTTTTCGGTGATGTTACTGCCCAGTACAAATCCCGGAGTGAGACTGTATACGTTTGCCTTGTTCACTACACCGTTAATCAGACCGGGCGTTTTGCTGTACGTAAGTCCAGCGTTCAGATTTAGATTGCTCTTAAGAAAATCGAAAGGAAATCCATACGTTAAAAATGACCTGATGCTCCAGTTATCATCCAGGTTGGCCGGGTAAGTTAATTGCATTCCCTGATTAAGAACGATGTTGCCCCGGACCACCGTGTCCTGCAGGGCAATTAATGTCGAATTGCCGATGTAATCCTTCGTATAGCTTGCATCGAAGAATATCAGGAAACTCTGCGCGTTCTCTGTGTTCGAAAGCATAAGTCGTGCCTGAGCGCTCTGACTGTATGACTGTCTTAACTCCGGATTGCCCGCGGATAGAAGGAGCGGATTAGTATTATCCACAACGTTCTGAAGCTGTGTAATACCGGGGGAGTTTGTCGATGTTCGATAAAATACCCTAAGATTGCGGCCTCGGGAGAATTCGTAGTTAAACATCACGTCCGGAAGAAGAGAGTAGAACTTTCGGGTAAGTGTATACGAAGACGGGTAAAACTGGTCTCCCTTCAGAGTCGCAATTTGGTATGATATTCTTGCCGTTGCATTCATTCCTTCCTTCCGCAGACGGTATCCAAGTCCTGCATTCTGGGTTGTATATTCGTTCTTGTACAGATTCGACAGTAACTGATTCAGTTCGGTATAATCTGTGAGGAGTTCGTTGTAATCGTAGGTATTATTATTGGATTTATTTTTCGAGTAACCATAATCATAATTTACCTGCAGAAGTCCCGAAGATGTTATTGGCTCTGTGTACATGACATTTGATGAGAACGAATAATTATCGGTGCGAATATCAGACTTCTGGTCGGTTGTATCCGTCTTGCCTGAGTATTCGGTGTAATATGAATCGAGCGAGCTCATCGTTCTCGTGCTCTTTTTAAGATTGTTACCGAGTCCGAGGTCGATTGAGACCGTCCGGCCAGTCTTTTGAAATCTGTGCCGATAAACAAGGTTACCCTGAAAGTTATAGCCGTCGGTGTTTGTATGATTATCATTGAAGGATCGATTCAGGAGTTCGCCGGACTGAGTACGATTCAGTGCATCCGTTGAACTTAACGACTGATTATCCTGAAGGGAAAGGCGCGGCGTGATGATAACCGAATTAGAAGAATCGATATCCGATTCTAACCGGAAATTAAAGCGATGGTTATAATTTTTCCGGTCTGTGTTGCTGTTCTCATCGTAAAAAGTACTTGAATCCTCAGACAGCATATACTGTCTGTTCAGAATTCGTGGATTACTATTGTCGGTCAGATTAAAAAAATAACTCCCCGCCACATTCATTTTCTGCGCAAAATTCCCTGAGTAATTTAAGCCAAGTGAATGTGCAGTAGATATGCCGCTCTGTTCTCCGATCATGAAATTACCGGCCGAACGTCCCCCTCCTGATGACGGACCGCCCCCGAAGTCCCGCCTTCCTCCTCCCGACTCTCCTCCTCGCCCGCCCCCGCGTCCGAACATACCGCCGGCGCGGTCCCCTCTGCGCTGACCTCCGTCGCTCATGACACCCAGGAGATCCTGTGTGGAAAAATTCTGTTGATTTATGTTGTTTGAAAGACCGATCAGCGAGAGGCGGTGCTCGGCACGGAAAATATTCACATTACCACTCGTGACATACCGGTCATCTGTGCCGTATCCCGCGTTGAACCGGCCGAACTCTCCCTGGCGCCGCTCTTGCCGGGTGATGATGTTCATGGTTTTAACCGACTGGCCGTCGTCGAAACCAGTCAGCTGAGCTTGATCGCTCAGCTTGTCGAATACCTGAACTTTTTCGATAACCTCGGCAGGTAAATTACGGAGCGCGAGTGTCGGGTCGCTGCCGAAAAATTGCCGGCCATCCACTAAAACCTGCTCTACTTGTTCACCTTGCGCCTTCACGGTGCCGCTCTCCACCGTCACTCCCGGCATTTTTGTCACAAGCTCCTCGGCAGATGCGTCAGGGTTTGTCTTGTATGCTTGTGCCGTGTACTCGGTCGTGTCCCCTTTCTGTTCTACGGCAGGCATTCGTCCTTCGATAACTACTTCGCTCATAGGTATCGTCGTGTCTGACATGACCAGCGTTCCCAAGTCGATGTAAGATTTATCAGCAGAAACGGTTTGTCGGAGAATGCGGTAACCGATGTGTACTGCCTCCAACATATATGTACTGTTAAGCCGTAGATTGGAAACAGCAAAATGCCCAAGTGTGTCAGTTACTAGGAAATGTTTTTCTGTGGTGTCGGCTTGATTTTTAAAACTGACATAAACACCGGGAATGGATTCCTGTTTACCTCTGGCGGCTATTTTTCCTTCGACAAATGAACTCTGTGCACACAGGGTTTGTGTAATTAAAAGTGGGAAGAAGATAATCCGCAGAATTCTCATGATTGGGTAATTGATTTGTCTATAATAATAGTTACAAAGGAGAATTCATAATTCCCTGAGTACTTGTTACCCTCACCCTACCATCCCATTAACATAGCATCCCTCTCCCGCATGCGGGAGAGGGATTATAGCCCGCCCGAACGACCGAAGCCAATACCTTTACTCATTCGGTCGGGCGGGGGAGAGGGTACAAGAACGAGACTCCGCGATTAAAGAATTAGCCACAGGGATTAAGGCGCCTCAATATAATTTGACAACCATTGCATATAAAGGTTTAATTAAGGGTAATATATCCTTACTGCAGTTTGCTTCTAACGAATAGCTTTAATACTTTTACAGATATTCCAACTCTGAGTAGCTTGGTGACGGATGATCACTAAGACATAAGCTCAAAATAAGAAATCCAAACAAACTATGGTTCCGATAAAATTAGTATTTTCACTCCTGGTTTTTTTATCCTGTATGAATTCAGTTCTGCAGCATCAAAACCTTATCCAGCTGGATCTGTCAAACCAGGCCTACCGCCAGGTAGTCGTCGATAGAGAAAAAGGTCAGTACCTCGGCCACACGACAACCGTACTCCTGAAAGACGATAGAACCATCATTACTGTGTACCCGATGGGTCACGGCGGCGGTCAGATCGTTATGAAAAAAAGTACCGACTGCGGAAAAACGTGGAGCAAGCGGCTGCCGGTACCTGATAACTGGTCAACATCAAAAGAAGTTCCAACAATTTTCCGAATAATCGATTCTGCGGGAGTCAAGAGACTCATTCTCTTCTCGGGACTTTATCCGGCGCGGTTGTCGGTTTCGGAAAACGACGGACAAACATGGACTCCTCTTAATCCGGTTGGGGATTGGGGCGGCATTGTCGTGATGGGGAGTGTCGTCCGGTTGAGTGATGGCCGCTACCTTGCAATGTTCCACGACGACGGGAGGTTCTTCCGGCAGAACGGGAAGGTCTCAAATTGGATGACTCTCTACAAATCATTTTCCCGGGATGGCGGACTGACATGGTCGTTTCCTGAGGAAGTGTTTAAAGCCGATACCGTCGCTCTCTGCGAGCCCGGCGTGATCAGGTCGCCAAACGGAAAACAGCTTGCCGCTCTCCTGCGTGAGAATTCGAGGAGACGAAATTCTTTCATCATCTTTTCGGATGACGAAGGAGCAACCTGGTCCGCACCGCGCGAGCTTCCGCTTTCCCTCACGGGTGATCGCCATACGGGCAAGTATGCCCCCGATGGAAGACTGCTGATTTCCTTCAGGGACATGGCAAAGGATTCCCCGACGTTCGGTGATTGGATTGTCTGGGTCGGGACGTACGATGATCTTCTTAATAGAAGCGACGGGCAATACCGGGTACGACTGATGGATAACAAAGTCTCGGCTGACTGTGCATATCCGGGTGTTGAAGTTTTAAATGACGGCACTTTTGTACTGACCACATACGGTCACTGGATAGAAGGCGAAGAACCGTTTATCGTGAGCATTCGTTTGACTCTGGAAGAATTAGATACTCTCGCACAGTCGCGATAAGAGCAAATGCTTCATTTTAAAGGAATATTGCTGTGATCCAATTACTCCTTGCGGGCGTCCATCTAAGGCCATGGAGAAGAGGCGATGAGGAATCGCTCGTTCAGTACGCCAACAATCGGAACATCTGGATAAATCTTGATGATCTGTTTCCCTTCCCTTATACAATGGAAGATGCGCGCATGTGGATTCAGCATTGCGTCGCGGAAAAACCTGCCAGGCATTTCGCAATCATTGTTAGAGGACAAGCGGTCGGTGGTATCGGCATATTACTCAAGGAAGGGATTCGACGTAAAACTGCGGAGATTGGTTACTGGCTCGGCGAAGAATACTGGAACAGAGGAATCACAACGGAAGCTGTGAAGGCAGTGACAGAGTATGTGTTCTCAAATTTCGATATCTGCAGAATTCAAGCAACTGTCTTTTCTCACAACATAGCTTCGGGAAGAGTTCTGGAAAAAGCTGGATATAAACTCGAATCATGTTTGAAAAAAGGCATCATTAAGGATGGATCCATTATCGACGAGCTTATCTATGCAGTCGTGCGGTAACCGTGTCGATAATAGTTCTCGTTCGCAAAGGAAGCAGGTAAGCCGTCTGTGCGTTTAGTCCTCATTCAGCCCCCGCTTCGTGCTGGGAACTCTGAACAAAATTGTAAAGTGATTGAATCATTAATATGCTCGGTGAAGGGCTCTATATTGCCTGACGATGTTATTCTACTCCCCGAGCATTTCATGTCTGCGGATGATCCAAAGATCTACGATTCATTCATGAAGCACATCGCTGGCCGGGCAGGGTGTATGGTCGTTGGCGGATCGCACCGACGGATATTTATGGATAAGCGTGTCAATTACGGTTCAGTCTGGGATGCGCGGGGTAGTATCATCGGCGAGTATACGAAACTTCGTCCGTACTTCAATGAAAGCAAGCATGTCTCACCAGGTCAGCTGCTGGGCGAGGTAACAATCCATGAAAAAAACATTCTTATCCTTATATGCGCCGATTTCTGGTACAGCGACATTTTCTTTAAGGCAAAAAAACTGCCCGATGTTGTTCTTGTTCCCGCGCTTTCAGTTACCCGGAAACCGTCGCCGGAATACTCTCGCTCCCTGTGGCGTAACTTCGCGATACAGCGTTCATTCGAGTTTGGTGTGTATATCGGTATCAGCGACTGGCATGCAGATTCCATTTTGCCGGAATACCGTACTTGCGGAATCGGAGGTTTTGCGGATCCTGCTACGGCAGATCCGAAAAAATTGTTTACGGAAATCGGTGAAAAGAACATTAGTTTCTTCGATCTGGACTTTAACGCGCTCGAGCAATTTCGTAAAGATCGAAGAATTAGAGGATTTTTCTGGAAATAATTATATATATAATAGAGAGATAAATATGCGCCTTGCAGTTGTACAAACAAATCCGATTTTTGGGGAAATCAAGAAAAATATAGCATCTGCTATAGAGATTATGAGCTCGAAGAGTGCGGATCTTTACGTTCTTCCGGAACTTTTTAATACAGGTTACAATTTCAAGGACGTGCAGGAAGTGCAACAACTAGCCGAGCCACAGGATGGAGCGACCTGCCGAGAGTTGCTGAAGTTTGCGAAAGGAAATTCGTGTTACATAGCATACGGCTTTGCTGAGAAAGCCGACAAGCTTTATAACTCTGCGATTCTTCTGGGTCCTGAAGGTATAATCGGGCATTACCGCAAGATACATTTGTTCTACAGGGAAAATTTGTTTTTTACCCGCGGCAATGTTGGCTTTCCGGTTTTTAAGATACCCTTCGGCACGGTCGGATTGATGATATGCTTCGACTGGATTTATCCGGAGGCGACACGGACACTCACATTGAAAGGTGCGCAACTCATACTCCATCCTTCGAATCTTGTTCTTCCTCACTGTCCGGACTCAATGGTAGTGAGGTGTCTGGAGAACCGTATCTTTACAGTTACGGCTGACCGGGTGGGGCGTGAAAACCGGGGTGGGATCGATCTGACTTTCATCGGTCAGAGTGAAATCGTATCTCCCCGCGGAGAGATTCTTGTCAGATTGAGTGGAAAGTATCCCGAGATCGCGGTCGCAGAAATCGATCTTTCGATAGCGGACGATAAGAAAGTGAATGAGCACAATCACTTGTTAAATGATTTGAATAGGTCGCTTTATTTTTAAACCTCTCCCCCTGAATCCCCCTCTCCAGATCCTTCGACTTCGCCCAGGACAAGCGCGTGGAGAGGGGGACAGTGGCCTGCCCGAACGACTGAAGTCATTCAGTCGCCTGCCCGCTAGTTATGAACAAGCAACGGCAGGCAGGGGCGGGGCGAGGATGTGAGGTAAAAGCATCTCATTAACACACCGATTCATCGGTGTGTATTGAACTAAGCGAGAGGGTAGACAGCTGTTTCAACAGCTTCTAAACCGTTGAAACGGTTACTCAGCATTAGATGGTTCAAAGTCACCCCGCTAAAGCGGGGTGTTAATGAGAATCCTATATCAGAACCGCGGATTGAGGTTTCGCTCCTGACGGAGCTTTTATATTTCTTTTTCTTGAGCTAAAAACATTTCGTCCCTACGGGACTTCTCAAAACAATATAAAACTTTGTTTCAGCAGCTCCGTAGGAGCGACTTTGCTTTTCAATTTTAACTTTCATAAATTTCCCCAGATTTTAAACGTCATTTTCCCAACAAATTTGGAGGGGTTATGAGTAAAAAATTGTGGCTCGGTTTTATCGTTGTTTTTATTGCAATGGCTATTACCAGTTTCATCGTCCACGGCGTCATCCTCTCATCGTGCTACAAATCGGATGAAATGGCGAATATCTGGCGTACCGATATGAATCAGAAAATGTGGATATACTATCTTGTCTACATTTTCATTTCCTTCTTCTTCGTTCTCATCTACTCAAAATGGTACAAGGGAAAGGGGATCATTGAGGGAATTCAATATGGCGTGTACACCGGATTCATGATGTCGGTGCCATATGCCTACAGCACATATGCGATGATTGCGATGCCGTATTCGATCGCGTTTCAGTGGTTTATTTACGGTATGATCCAGTATATCATCTACGGTATACTAGTTTCGTTGATTTATGGAAAGAAATCTCAAGAGAGCACGACGCCGTAATCGTTTTAACCGGAGAGTAAGGTGTTCGTCTATTTTTTTCGGGCGAGCGCCTTTTTCTTTTTACGAATGAACTCCATGGCCAGTTTATGAATGTGCCCGAGATCTATCATATCAATACATTCGAGATTGTAGGGACACGCTTTTTTCCAGCACGGTGAGCAGTCGAGATTTTTCGGGAAGAGTTTCACGCCGCGCCCGTACAGATCAATTTCCGTCCAGCAGGAGACACCAAACCATACAATAACGTGCTTTCGGAGCGCGATGGCGAGGTGCATGCCGAAGCTGTCGCCGGTAATGATGACGTCACAAATATCGATGAAACACGCCCCCTTCCGTATACCTAGCTCCGTCGGTGTGGCAACAATTTTTTTTCTATCGTCCCGCGAAAATGACTTAAGAATCTGAATGTTACGTTCTGTATCCTCCTGCCCACCAAGGAGAACAATCACTGCTCGTTGGTCAACAAGGATCCGACGAATAACCTTCACGTGCTGTTCAAGGGTCATTTTTTTGTTCGGGAAAAGCGGTGAACAGCCGGTATTGAATCCGATGTAGATTTTGTCAGGATCGTATTTGATGCTTCTCCGGTACTCGTCTATGAAGGCGCGTTCTTCATCAGAGAATCGGAAAACATATTCATCCTTCTTAAATTTTAATTCACATGTTTCATGAAGAATATCAATTCCTGTTCGCTTGTTTTTTCGGAATTTGAGCTGGTCATCATTTCCCATACTGTAATTATAGAGAGCGCCCTTGTTGACAGGAATGATTATTCCATCTGTATTAAGGATAAAGCCAAGCTTTTTCCTGCTTTTCACCTCAAGTGAAAAAGCACACGCGTGATTTGATTTATCTGTATTGATGAGAACATCGTATGATATATTTCTGACGATCATTCTCTGCTCATCGTTCCATATGAAAATTTTATCGATAAAAGGATTATTTAAAAAGATCGTCTGCGCGTTTTCCCTCGTGATCCAGTGAATTGTACTGATAGGATACTTTAGTTTTAATGCATGGAGAATCGTTGTTGCAGAGAGTACTGCGCCCAGGCCCTCTAGCGCAACGATAAGAATTTTTGTTCCGATACGATTTGAAATCACATCGTTTTGACAGCCATCCGTCAGACAATTTTTATACGGAATGCAGGGTTTATACCCGGTATACCGTTTGCATCGGCGTATTTTTATTTTTGGTTGTGTCATTTGTTATTTCCCGCCAGTAGTTGACTGATACTTTCTATTACACTGTCGATTGTAATACCTTCTTCAAAGGCACACTTCTCCTTATCAACACTGCAGTGTTTATTACAATATTCCTCTGGTACTTCAATGTTAACCGATCGCGGATTGAACACTCCCCACAGAGTTGCACAGTTCATCGACCGGTGGCAGTAGAGGCCGATGCAGCCGACGTTAAGCGCGTTTGCCAGGTGGAGAGGTCCTGTGGAAGAGCTGACAAGGACATCCGCGTGAGCTATCATGGTGATCAATTCCCGGAGTGATTTGTAAGATTGTGATACATTGATGACCCGGTTTCCCGGGAGGACTTTTAGAGTGCTCCGAAATTGATCGCTCATCTCGCGTGCCGTAAGAATTATCTTCAATCCGGAATCCTGATATTCATTTAGTATACGATTAATAAGGAGCGCATATCTACTCTCGCTCCAGTTTGGAGATGATCCACCGGAGCCCGTGTGAATGAAAATATTTTTTTGATCCGGCTCAACACCGCACCGTTGGAGAATATTTGAAGCGTTGTCACGTTCCTTTTCAGTTACGAATATCTCGGGCTGAAGGTTTTGGGTAACCACTCCGATCATCCGTGCGAGATCCATACAATAATCCGCTTCGTGGCGAAGAGGAATGTACTTATTACGTGATACTCCTCTCATGAGTGTTACTACTTCGTAAAAAATATGTCCGACACCGATTCGGTTTCTGATTCCTGCCAGAAACATCTGATATGTCGCGCGCTTGGTAGGCATGACAAGCAGTCCGTCAGTGAAGGCATGTTGGCGCAGTTCCCTGATCACCTTCCAGAATGTGTCACGCGTGAGATCGTCGGTAATCGAAACATCGACGTGCGGATTGTGGAGAAAAATGTCACCTGCCTGATGCTGGGTCAGTGTCGCGATGAAGGCATCTGGATATGTCAGGCGGAGTTCGCGAACCATGGGAGTAATCATCACAACATCACCGACCCGGTCGGTCCGGACTATGAGAATTTTTCGTCTTTTCATGCGGTTTCTGGTATGGTAAATTAAAACAAATTTATTGATTTCCCAAACTATTTCGCCGTTTTCCCGGTTTTTCTATTAATCATTTGAATTTTGGGTGCGGAATCTCTACATTCTCTTGTAATAGAGACTTCGTGAAGCGATTCGTCCAAACAAACAACATACCCCTTATGGATCAGCTAGTTAACCTGCAGGAAGAAAATGTTCGCCTAAGAAAAGCGATTGAAGAGCTTTCCACACTGAATGATCTTGCCCGGGTCATCAGCTCAACGATGAGTCTGGATGTGGTAATTGAAAACGTGATCAAACGAGCCGTTAAAGGCGCACATGTCGAGCAGGGATTGATCACGCTAGTCCAGGAAGAAAAACCATCCTCGATGTTCACAATCATCCGTACGCAGGACTCACGATCTAATCAGGATCAGTTTCATCTTAACCAGAATATTCTAGGTTGGATGCTGATCAACAAGACGAAGCCGCTTGTCGCAAACGATTTTCCGCATGATCCCCGCTTTTCCGGAGTAAAAGTAGAAGGAGAAATAAAATCTCTGCTCTGTGTTCCTCTTCTGGCAAAAAATCGTCTTATCGGAGTTCTCGCGGTAATCAACAAGATCAATCAAAGTCCGTTTACAGATGACGATGTCCGACTGCTTTCAATCATAGGTGCGCAATCGGCGCAGGTGCTGGAGAATGCGAGACTCCACGAGGAAGAGCAAAAGATGATAGTCCTGGAAAAAGAAATGGTTGCCGCACGCGAGGTTCAAATGAACCTCTTACCTAAAAAACTTCCTCAAATGCCCAATTTTGAATTTGCTGCCATTACCTTGCCAGCAAAAGATGTGGGCGGAGATTTCTATGATATTTTCACCCTGGATGATCACACGTATGAAATCGTCGTCGCCGATGTCGCAGGTAAGGGATTACCTGCGGCGCTTCTTGCAACACTTGGGAAAGGAGTGATCTCTTCGCAAATAGCACAGCACCTGTCGCTTGAATCTCAGCTTACTGCAAGTAATTCGATCTTACGGGGTATAATCCCCACAAAGTCATTTATAACATCTCTTCTCGCTGTTGTTAATTCCCAGGATCGTATCGTAACGATCGCAAACGCGGGTCACTGCTACCCGTTATTATTCCGAAACGACTCAAAGTCTGTTGAACAGATCGTAGTACGCGGCATGGCGCTTGCGCTTGCGCAGGAAATCCGACTCGAGACGCGTTCGGTTCAAATGCATCCAGGCGACTGTATCCTGCTTTACAGCGATGGACTTGAAGATGCGCAAAATCTCATGCAGGAATTTTTTGGAGAGGATAAACTCACACTAACACTTCAGCGGCACGCTTCGGATACAGCGGATATTTTATTGAAGAATATTGTGAAGGAAATACAACGCTTCACCGCAGGTGTTTCACAATTTGATGACATTACAATTTTTGCTATAAAAGAAACCGGCTGATACTATTCCTAAAGAGGTATTACGATGGCTCTACGCTTACTCAGGGACGTCCTGTGGATTACCATAGCTGCGACCGTACTCACAACTACCACAAATGCACAGGATGAGCCTGATTCGGTCTTCTTCCGTAAACATTATACAAAGCAAGAAGTCCGTATCCCGATGCGTGATGGCATTAAACTTTATACGATCGCCTATGTACCAAAGGATACAGTCGAACGTCATCCGATACTACTAACGCGTTCGCCGTACGGAGCCGGTTTGTATGGCGAGGATAAATATCCGCGCTTTTTCTCCAACCTATCCAGAAACTACTGGCATCGTAAGTATATTATTGTGGTTCAGGATGTCCGTGGCCGCTTCATGTCCGAAGGAACCTTCGTGAACGTTCGCCCTCACAATCCGGCAAAGAAATCTAAAAATGATATTGATGAGTCATCCGATACCTACGACACGGTCGAGTGGCTGATCACAAACATACCAGGAAATAACGGCCGTGTTGGAGTAAAAGGAATATCGTACCCTGGTTACTACTCGACAGTGGCTTGCATAGAAGCGCACCCTGCGGTTAAAGCAACATCGCCTCAGGCACCTGTTTCGGAGTGGATGGGCGGCGACGATTTTTATCATAACGGTGCTCTGCTCATTTCGCACGCATTCGACTTCTTCGTCGGTTTTGGATGGCCGCGGCCTGAGCCCGCTACGCAAGATTTCCGACCGTTTGATCCGGGAACACCTGATGGGTATGATTTTTATTTAAAATTGGGCGCGCTGCCCAACGCTAATGCACGGTACATGCACGACAGCGTTGAATTCTGGAACGACATGATGGAGCACGGTACATGGGATGATTTTTGGAAAGCCAGAAGCATATTGCCGCACTTGAAAAACATCAGACCGGCAACGCTGGTTGTTGGCGGATGGTATGATACGGAAAACCTCTATGGCGCTCTTCATACTTACGCGGAAATCGAAAAAAATAATCCTGACAACCGTAATACACTCGTCATGGGACCGTGGTGTCACACAGCATGGGCTGCCAATGATCTTGATTCGCTGGGCGCCATTAAGTTCGGATCAAATCTCTCAAAGTTTTTTGCCGAAGAGCTCGAAGTTCCTTTCTTCGAGTATTACTTACGTGGAGAAGGAGAACCGAAGATACCGGAAGCTGCGGTGTTCCTGACCGGTGCAAACGAATGGAAAATGCTCGACAGCTGGCCACCAAATGGTGTTGCGATGAAAAATTTATACATCAACGCGGGCAGTAAACTGAGTTTCACTTCCCCTTCTCAGGATGATGAGCAGTACACCGAATACGTGAGCGATCCCGCTAAGCCGGTTCCATACACGAACGAAATTACCGGCTGGTATAATCCGGCATTCATGGTGGAAGATCAGCGATTTGCATCCAGGCGGCCGGACGTGATTGTTTTTCGAACTGAATTACTTGATGACAATATGACAATCGCAGGTCCGATTACCGTACATCTGGTCGGTTCGACATCGGGGACTGACTGCGACTGGGTCGTAAAGGTCATAGATGTGTTTCCGGACAGTCTACGGATACCCGATTCTGTGCCACAGGGTGCAAAATTAGGGGGATATCAAATGCTTGTGCGCGGAGATATTCTTCGTGGAAAATTTCGTGAGAGTCTTTCAACACCAAAACCGATTGAACCGAATAAACCAACAGTCTTTGAATTCATACTTCAGGACCTTTTCCATCAATTCAAAGCGGGTCATAGAATCATGGTTCAGATTCAGAGCACCTGGTTTCCGTTCGCTGACCGTAATCCGGGGAAGTTCATGGATATATATAAAGCGAAGGATTCTGATTTTGAAAAAACGGTTCAGAGGGTGTACCATACACCTGTCTACCAATCGTACCTCAGCGTTCTTGAGCTGAAGTAGTTTGCACTGATTAGGACGAGGGTAATCGTAACTCAGATGCACACGGACCGGTTGCTATCAATTTAAGCGGTGTGCTCGTCGTTGACGAGATGGGAAAAGGATAGTGATATAAATGTAAGTCGTTATTATGCAAGTTAGCAGTAATAAGGTATTCAAGAATATATTTTTAAGAGTAGACTAAAATGGTAAAAAGATTTCAATTATTGGATAGCTCGTTAGTTCCGTCAGAATCAGCCGACAGCCCGATTCTCGTTTTTGTTAATCCTGATGCTTCTGAAAAGAACATATTACTCAACAGTTTTTCTATTGACGAGCATACTCTCCTTTCGGCGCTTGATCCTGACGAGGTATCACGAATCGAAATTTACGATGATGTCTTATCCCTTATTTGGAAGCGCCCTATGAACTACTCCGGGAAAGACAACTTCTACTTCAATGTTGCGTCCATTGGCTTGTTTCTGGTTAAAGACCGATTAGCTATTGTATTGACCGAAGAAATCTCGATCGCACCAACCGGTGCAAGAAAGCTGCACCGGCTTGACTCGTTGCTAAACGTACTGTTGGCTATTCTCTATGAAACCATTTATCACTATCTTGAACATCTTAAGGTGATCAAGATGATATCGAGAGATCTTCAACAGAAAATTAACACAGCCATGGAGAACAAACACCTCATTCAGATGTTCAACCTGAGCGAAAGCTTGGTGTATTACGCCAATGCAATCAATGGTAACAATGCGGTTCTCACACGCCTGAGAAGTCACGCCGAAAAAGTGGGCTTTGCGCCACAAATTCTAGACTTGCTAGATGACCTGATAATCGAAAACAACCAATGCTTCAGGCAAGCCGAGATATACTCAACCGTGTTTTCCGGTCTAATGGATGCAAGAGGGACTCTTGTCAATAACAATATGAACGTCCTGCTCAAGAATCTTACAATCATCAACGTTGTCTTCCTGCCGTTGAATCTTATTGCAGGTATCTTCGGTATGTCCGAATTCAGCATGATGACAGGTGGGATGGATTGGCGGATTTCATACCCGTTGTTCTTTATCGCCATATTGGTAATTGGGTGGCTGACCGCCTTCTATTTAGGGAAATTGAACTTCGCTAACAATAAACTTTTACGGCGGAAAAGAAATCAAAGGCCCCCATAGCTTTTTTACTGACCAAACCATGCAAAGGTTTACATTGCATAAACGTGGCAAACCTTCGCAAGGTTGGATTGGTGCAATTATTGTTTACCGCCTGAAGGAGAGTGATTTTTGAATAAATATAATTTCCCGGGAGGGATTTCAAAAAAATATCACCTGCTTTTAATTAGTTTGTCATTTCTGCTGTTTTTTCCCTGCGCGACAGCCCAGCCTCTGAAATTTCGGAGCGGTATTTTTCTTCACCACTCAACCGGAGGCTGTATCTGGGGACCGAATGGCGGTTCAACGAGTATCCCCGAGGAAATTGTAAAGTATAACAACGAGCACGGATATACCGGCAGCGATTCAGTCACGATGAATGAGGATGGCTGGCCCGTCGATCCTTGGGACAATGAATGGTATCGCTGGCATCAGATTTTTGACAATCAGGACGCAACCGCCGACATATTGCCGTACCTCGCAAGCAATTTGATCATCGTTATCAAGTCGTGTTTCCCTTCATCGAGTATGTCAGGGGAGGGAGAATCGGCTGATACGCTGAATCCCACCGAAAAAACCATCTACAATTATAAGTGGCACTGGCGAAATATTGTTCGGGTCATGCAGGAACATCCAGACAACTTCTTCGTTATCTGGACGAATGCTCCCCTCGTCTCCGGCGCTACCAACGACGATGAAGCAAACCGATCGGACAGGTTCTGCAGGTGGGCGAAGGATACTCTCGCTGGGGGGAATGATCCCGAGGTCGGTGCCTTTCCGACAAATGTCTACGTCTTCGACTTCTTCCATAAGCTTGTAGGCAGTGATGGTAAGCTCCGTCCCCAATATGCGGCGAGTACAACCGACAGTCACCCGAACGGCAGTGCGACCGACCTCGTCGCTCCTCAGTTCGTCCGGGAAATATTCGATGCGGCAATCTCATACGAAGAAGGAGAAGACACGGTGCCCCCGGTTCCGATACTTGCATCGCCTCCCGATGGAGCGCTCAATCAATCCCGTACACCTTTACTCCGATGGAACGGCGCTGAGCATGCCGTCACTTATCATCTGCAGGTTTCAGCAGATTCCATGTTTGGTTCGGTCGAATACACTGACTCCACACTTACAGATACGATAAAACTATCCGAACCGTTAGCCGACAGCGCCAAATATTTTTGGCGCGTCCGGGCAAAGAACAATGCAGGAGTGAGCGACTGGTCGGCAGTATGGAAATTTATAACGGCACCGCCGCATGCCGGACTTTTCCACGTTATGGCTCGATGGAATCTGCTTTCACTCCCCGGGAACGCAGTCGACCCGCGAGTAGAAATTCTATTTCCGACTGCCATTTCGGAAGCGCTCACGTACGAATCCACTTCCGGATATATTTCGACAGACTCACTGATTCATGGAGTTGCTTACTGGGTAAAGTTCGGTTATGATCAGGAGGTAATACTTAACACCGACTCAATCACAGCCGATACCATGTCGACTGTCGAAGGATGGAACATGATTGGTTCAATTACCTCACCAGTTCCGGTAGCAGGCATTACTTCAATTCCCGGGGGAATCAGTACATCCGAATTTTTCTATTACAATGGCAGATACACTGTAAGCGACACGATTAAGCCGGGGGCAGGATACTGGGTAAAGGTTGCCGGAGATTGCCGTCTCATCCTCTCTTCCGGTTTACAATCCGACCGAAGCATCAGCAGAATCCATATCATTCCGGGAAACGAGATGCCTCCTTCGTTGCCCTCGCGCGGAAACGATCAATTTGCGTCGGGGGAGACAACTCCGGACGAATTCGCGCTCAGCCAGAACTACCCCAACCCCTTCAATCCAAGCACAACGATCCGTTTTGATATACCCATATCGTCATTCGTAACGCTCAAGGTATACAACATAGTGGGGCAAGAAGTAGCAACACTAGTGAATGAGAAACGAGAAGCGGGAAGATATAAAATTGATTTTAACGCTTCGAACCTGGCGAGTGGTATGTATTTCTATCGTTTAACAGGTGATAACTTCGTTTCAGCCTTAAAATTTATATTGGTCAGATGAGATAAAAAAAACAAAATTATTCAACAACAAAATTTATGGGGGACTTCCATGAAAAACCGGAATTTTGTAATCGGGATAATTGTCGCTCTTGCAACAATACTCTTAGCTCTAAGCTCTACGCTTTCAAACGCACAAATTCCTCGCACACTCTCCTACCAGGGTGTGCTGACAGACAGTTCGGGTAATCCAAAGCCCGATAACATATACAGCATAACATTCCGCATGTATGACGGCGCAGTGGGTGGAATTGTCTTATGGACAGAGGTAAAGTCGCTTCAGGTAAAACGTGGATTGTTCACTACGATTTTAGGTGATCTGACTCCACTTCCGGACTCACTGCAGTTCGACCGACCATACTGGTTGAGTCTCCAGGTAGCAAGTGAGCCGGAACTAGCTCCTCGTTTACCACTCACCGCAGTTGGATACAGTCTCTACTCGCTGAAAGCAGACACAGCAAGATATGCTCTAGGTGCGCCGATGCAACTAGTTGTAGATAGTGCGCGGATAGCTTCCTCTGTTCCTGATAATTCCATCACAGGTGGAAAGATATCTAACGATCAAGTTGTCCGCAGTATCAACAACAAAAAGGACAATATCACGATTGCCGGACAAGGCGGTGCGACTGTTACTTCGGGCGGTGATACTATTTATATAAATGCCGGAAGCGGAGGCGACTCGACCGGTGTATTCGGCATACAAAACACCAATAACACACTCGATGTCATCAATCCTAATGGACCGACGGTAACCGTGAATGTAAAAAATGGCATCTTCCTCCCTCTCACCGGTGGGACGATGACAGGCGCAATAACTAATACCGGGAATCCATCTATTACGATGGGGAAAGCAAATTTTGGGACAGGAAACACTAACACTGGCGGCTACGCTTTCGTTGCCGGACAGAATAACACGGCAAGCGGACTCAATTCTGCGATCAGCGGCGGTATCAATAATATAGCAAACATTGACCGTGCGTCAGTCGGCGGCGGATTGGGCAATACATCAAGTGGATTATCTTCAAGAGTTGGTGGTGGTGAAGGAAACACTGCGAGCGGCAATACTTCAACAATCAGCGGTGGTTTAAGTAACAACGCGATTGATACGAGTACCACAATAAGCGGTGGTGAAAATAATATAGCTGCTGCGACTGGTTCAACAATTGGTGGGGGAAGCTTGAACCGTGCTCGAGGACGTTACTCTGTTGTGAGCGGAGGAGGCGGTGCAACTCTCGCCGACTCTAACTCTGCAAGTGGTAATTACTCAACCATCGGTGGTGGACGTGAAAACAAGGTCAGTGGTACAAGCTCTACGATTGCTGGTGGACGTTCAAACAATGCCAGCGGTGTTATCTCTACGATTGGTGGTGGGTGGTGGAATGTGGCCAGCAGCGACTTTTCAACAGTCAGCGGTGGCATGTCCAACAATGCAACCGGCTATATGTCCGCAGTAGGCGGCGGTTCCACTAACTTTGCAAGCGATGAGTACGCAGCAGTCAGCGGCGGCTACTCCAATTACGCGAGCGGTTGGGGTGCAAATGTCAGCGGTGGTGCAATCAATATCGCAAGCGGGCAGGAGGCAACTGTCAGCGGTGGCGCTCACAACACGGCAAGCGGCGAAAATTCAACAGCAAGTGGTGGTCAATATAACTCTGCGAGGGGCGATTATGCAGTCGTAAGCGGTGGAGGCGGTGCAAGTTCTGTTGACTCCAACTCTGCGATTGGTGATTATTCGACAATTGGTGGTGGACAACAAAATAGTACAAGCAGGGCTGGCGCAACAGTTGGTGGAGGTCTGAGTAACCATGCGACTTCCTTGTATTCAACAGTTGGAGGTGGAAGCTTCAACCGAGCACGTGGACTTTGCTCAGTTGTTAGTGGAGGAGGTGGTGAATTTCTCGCTGACTCCAACTCCGCGACTGGCAATTACTCAATTGTTGATGGTGGGCGTGGGAATATTGCAAGCGGTAGAGGATCAAAAGTCGCTGGTATAAATAATAGAGCGCGTGGAGAATGCTCTGTCGTGAGTGGTGGTGGTGGTATACTCGCGGCTGACTCGAATTCTGCGGTCGGTACAGAGTCAACCATTAGTGGGGGTCATATGAATTTAGCAAGTGGAGTCGGTTCAACTGTATCGGGTGGAGCACTAAATGATGCAACCGGTTGGTTTGCGACTGTGCCAGGGGGAAGCAGTAATCAAGCATCTGGTAATTACTCCTTGGCAGCCGGTTATCGGGCAAAGGCACTCTATGAAGGTTCTTTTGTCTGGGGTGATTATATCATAAATACTGATGTTTCTTCAGATACCACGAACCAATTCAAAATCCGGGCAAGCAACGGAGTGAATTTAGAATCGGCAGCAGGTTCTTCAAAAGAAATAAGGAAAGGTGATTTCTATAGTGATAATGCCATTATTGCATGGGCAAAAGTCACGGGTGGTGGCACGGTTGATAGTAAATTCGGTGTGCAATCTGTCGTTCGGAATAGTGCTGGTAATTATACGATTATGGTTCAAGTAACTGCAAATAGTGCAGCCCAATTAATACCGATGGCAATTGCGGAGATCGATGCAGAGCCATCAAACGCTGCGGCAAGTCGAATAGTTTCTATAAATCAATTGACGACAAATTCCTTCAGGGTTTATATCCAGAACGGGAATTTTGCGATGACAGATAACGATTTCACGGTTATTGTAACAGGAAGGTGATTAAGATTGAAATAATTGAAACAATCAAATGATAAATATATGGAGAACAATCATGAAAAAACAAAACATATTTATCTTAGCAGCGCTTTTAGCTCTCTGCTCGGAGTTTATCCCGCTGCAAGCGGGACTTTACGCCCAAATTCCTCGCACACTCTCCTACCAGGGTGTGCTGACAGACAGCTCGGGTAATCCAAAGCCCGATAACACATACAGCATAACATTCCGCATGTATGACGTCGCAGTGGGTGGAAATGTTTTATGGACAGAGGTAAAGTCTCTTCAGGTAAAGCGTGGATTGTTCACTACGATTTTAGGTGATCTGACTCCACTTCCGGACTCACTGGAGTTTGATCGTCCATATTGGCTGAGCCTCCAGGTATCGAGCGAACCGGAACTAATTCCCCGGTTGCCGCTGACTGCGGTCGGGTATAGCATTTATTCATTAAAATCCGATACGGCAAAATATGCTGTTACAACACCGCAGCCGGTTTTCGTTGATAGCGCCCGGATTGCTGCATCGGTTCCGGATAATTCGATTAGCGGTGGGAAGATTGCAAACTCGCAAGTCGTCCGCAGTATCAACAACAAAAAAGACAATATCACGATTGCCGGACAAGGCGGTGCGACTGTTACTTCGGGCGGTGATACTATTTATATCAATGCCGGAAGCGGAGGCGACTCAACTGGAATCTTTGGAATCCAAAATACAAATAATACACTTGATATTACTGACCCAAATGGACCAACGGTAACGGTTAATGTAAAAAGCGGCGTTTTCCTTCCTCTCGCTGGTGGAACAATGACGGGTGCCATAACAAATACCGGTAATCCATCAATCACGATGGGTAAAGGAAATTTCGGTACGGGAAATACCAATAACGGTGTGGATGCATTCGTCGCTGGGAGTAATAATAAAGTCCGAGGGAGTTACTCTGTGGTTAGTGGGGGTGGCGGTGCATCTCTCGCCGATTCAAACTCTGTGCTCGGAATGAATTCTTTTTTAGGTGGAGGTAAAGCCAACCTCATAACTGGACCTTTGTCAGTAGTAACTGGCGGTGAACACAACACTGCTACGAATTCCTATACAACCATAAGTGGTGGAAGCTATCAATCAGCAAGTGGACAGTATTCCACCGTGGGTGGTGGAACAAGCAACAGTGCAGGTAACAACTTTGTAACTATCGGAGGTGGGAACAGTAATATTGCCTCTGGAGTATCATCAACCATAAGTGGTGGTGAGGGCAACTTCGGAACGGGTGATGGTGCAACAGTGGGAGGTGGAAGCTTTAACAAAGCACGCGGGCTATACTCTGTCGTGAGTGGAGGAGGAGGTGCGGTTCTCACCGACTCCAATTCTGCGCTTGGAAATTATTCAACAGTCGCCGGTGGGCGGAGTAATTTGTCAAACGATGTGAATACATCAGTTGGCGGTGGTCGTTCGAATATTGCTGATGGCACAAGTTCAGTGATTAGTGGTGGATACTTGAATAGAACAAACGGAGAATATTCAGTTGTAGGCGGTGGGTATCGCAATACGACAGACGGTGAAAGATCGGTTGTGAGTGGAGGATCATATAATCATGCACGAGGAGCATATTCTTTTGTAGGTGGTGGAGGTAGTATTTGGGATCATGATTCAAACTCTGCAATTGGTAATAATTCAACAGTATGCGGGGGTTTAGGCAACCTCGCAATCGGTTATCGGTCAACTATAAGCGGTGGTCAAAATAATCGGGCAAGGGGCTCGGGATCGGTAGTGAGTGGCGGAGGCGGTGTATCACTTTCAGACTCTAATTCAGCGATTGGTGATAATGCTACCGTTGGCGGTGGTCGCTCAAACCATGCCAATAATTCCTATGCAACAGTCCCAGGCGGAGTTCTTAACGAAGCATTGGGATATTCTTCCTTCGCTGCTGGTTATCGTGCAAAGGCAATAAATGACGGTTCATTTGTTTGGGGTGACTTCACAGAGTGGACTGAGGTCGAATCTGATACAACCAATCAATACAAGATCCGGGCAAGCAACGGAGTTAATATAGCTTCGGCAGCAGGTTCTTCAAAAGAAATAAGGAAAGGTGATTATTATCGCGATAATGCCATCGTTGCATGGGGCAAAGTTTCCGGAGGAGGATCTATCTCCACGTATGAATTTGGTATTGTATCTGTTGTGCGGAACAGCGCAGGGAATTATACCCTTACGCTCGATGCCGGTGCCGCAAGCGCTAACACACTGATTCCGCTGGCAATTGCAGAAACCGACACTCCTCCAAATAGTGCTGCAACGGTGCGTGTCGTTTCAATCAACCAAGTCACTGCAACAACATTCGGTGTCTATATATTGAACGGAAATTGGACATCGACGGACAATGATTTTACATTTATCGTAACAGGAAGATGAAAAACAAATCAAAATTAAAAATTTCTGAAGTGATGCCTTCGGCACAAAATGAAAAAATTAAAGGTAGAAACCATGAATAAATATAGTTTTCTCTGTCTGATCTTGAGTATAATTATAATACTGAGTTTTTCAATGGCAATTTCACAAAACACAAAAGTCACTTGGTACTCATTCAACATGGGATACAGTGAGCCGATTACAGATAATACAATGATCAAATCAGTAGTCGGACAGAGCTTTATCGGTACGACACGATATTCCGACACACAAATCACAAGCGGTTTTCTTGCCGATACTTTGTTCAGCGGCATGATTGTCGATATCAAAAATCAGGAACAACTACCTGTCTCCTATTCGCTTTGGCAGAATTATCCCAATCCCTTCAATCCGAACACAACAATACACTTCGAGATTCCGGAAAAATCACATGTGTCACTCAAGTTGTTTAACCTGCTCGGACAGGAAGTACTGACTGTTATAGATGAGGTCAGAACTGCAGGTAAGTACGATGTTCGTATGGACGGTTCATCCCTTTCAAGCGGTGTATATTTCTACCGACTCCAGACAAACAATTACGCAAGCACAAAGAAATTTCTCTTAATAAAATAACGCAGGAGTTTTTTATGAAAGTTCAAAATATTTTCAGGTTCGTACCTGCAACCATATTACTATTACTCTTAATTCATTCCTCCCTCTTGGCACAACATATTGAATACCGGGTAGTTCAGATTCCAGCGCAGTTGGAATGGGGTCGTTTGAACGACAGCGGTGCAGTGGCAGCAACAACGTGGACTTACACCACGTGGATGTGGAACAAAGGACTAGTCACAAACTTACCTGGCATTGGAGGGAATCGGTATGCAAACGATATCAACAACAACTCGGTTGTTGTCGGGAGTGTCGAGGATACGGAAAGACATTGGGGGCATGCATGCGTGTGGCAGAGCGGCATGTTGAGCATTTTCGATGCATCGGGATATTTGGTGTGGTGGGCGAATAGCATAAACTCAAGTGGAACAGTAGTAGGAGAGACGAATGATACCGCAGACGCGGCGTGGCCGGCGTATCCATTTATCTACACCGGGTCTGTGACTGTCTTGGATGAACTGGAAGACTACTCCTTTAATGCTATAAACGACGGCAATGTCATCGCGGGCCCATCCTGGACGTCAGACATTTATGACAATGGACCAGCGTTCCAATATTATAATGGAACTGTTACTTTCTTGAGCGATCCCGGTTCCTCTGCCATAGCGTATGATATAAACAACTCCAATCATGTGTTGGGTGAGCTCGGGGGAGTTGGATGCTGTTTATGGAAGGATGGGACTCAAGTTTTTCTGGGACCGCTTCAGCGCGGAGGCAGCCGCGGTGGTCTTAACGATCATGATGCTGTTGTTGGTTTCGCGTGGAATCTTGGCGCCGTCATTTGGGAGAATGGTCAAGTTCGCCGGCTTGATACTTTGATCGATCCGAACCTGGGTCTTCATTTTTGGAACGGTTGTGATATCAACAACAAAGGGGAGATTCTCTGTATGGGATCGGACAGTTTAGCGTATTTGCTCATACCCGTACCAACAATAACTAAACCGCTCAAAGATGATATATGGATATCGGGCGAGAAAGATACAATCAAATGGAATTACAGGTCGCCCGGTAAAAGCATGGTAATAGAATTCAGTACCGATAGCGGTCAAACATATAATTCAATAACTGCAGGTATTTCTTCAGATTCAGGTAAATATGTCTGGGATATACCGAAGGATATACTTTCAACAAAATGTTTGATACGATTTCGTGACAACAGCACACTTGATACATTGGCGGAAAGTGAGTTGTTCAAGATTAAATCTTACGTCATAACTAAAATCGATACTACGACAGGAGATTTCATCCCATACGATATTACAACAGACAGATGGGGTTTTGGCAATTACCCCGAGGATATGTGGCCATCAACATGGTACAATCAATTTAATTATCATGGAATAGATCCATTCACAAATGTGGCATATCCCCAAGATATTAATTATCCTTTCTGGATATCCACCCCAAGTGACTTTGTAGATTGGCCAGCATTTGTTCATGCATTCGGCGTGAATACTTGCTATTGGAATACAACAAATGGAATTTATAACCAAACAGCACTCACACATTGGTCAAGCATGAAAAGTAAATGGTATGGTTCATGTTTTGCTATTGCGGGATCAAATGCACTGACATTCGAGAATAAGAATAAATTTCGTAATAAGTTTCAGGGCTTTCCAGATTTTCATACACCAATATCTGTAGTATCTGACAACGATGTGATTGGACCTATAGCCGAACTCTATGCACAAGCCTATGGCAATCCCACTAATACTCATGAAAATAGTAACTGGTTAACGAAGACACCCAATCAGACTTTAAATGGACTTAAAGAAATGCTGAAGACGGATAACACAAAAATCAGGACACTCAGTTTATGGCACAACAACGGCAGTGGAGGACATACAATACTACCATATAAGGTTGAAAGAAGCACAGGAAACAATACTAACTGGTGGATTTGGGTGTGGGACAACAGCTATCCGAATGATATAGCAGCACTCATTAGTATTGATACGACAGGTAACAACAACCAAGGTACCTGGTATTATGGTAATTGGCCCACTTGGGGAGGACCCAAGAAATTAATATTGGAACTTGAAAGCAGTACCTATCTTGGAACACCGACACTACCAAAGGGACGTAGTCATTATTCACCGTTTATTCTGAGTGATACCGTCTTACAGGTTATAACATCATACAATAATGATATACATATTGAAGACAATCAAGGACATACTACAGGATATGCTGATAGTTTATTGAGTTACGATATACCGGGTTCAGTCCCATTAATACTTCCTACCGGAAAAGAGACGCCTCCCTACGGGTATCATCTTAAGAAAGACAGTTACTCCATAACATTAGATAATTTCATAGCCGATACAATTAATAGCTACATCTTCACCGGAAATAAAGCATTTTCATACAGTAGATATGGAGCGATAAGTACACAAACAGATAGATTATACTTTGATGAAGGAATATCAGTAGTGAATCCTGATGCAGTCATAAAGAATATCAGAATAATGAGTCTTGTTAATGATACGACGAATGAGAAGATGGGAGTAGTGCGATTATTGGAACTATCGCAGGACGATTCGGTTAGGTTAGAAAATCTGGAGGAAAGAAGAATCAAATTCACATCGTACGGAACATCAAAAACATATTCGCTTAATCTTACTTATTCAACCGACACAGGAATAGGAAGATACAAAAAATCGGATATCTCAATTGGTATCGGCACAGCACACATTCTTGAGCCGAACTGGATAGAATTAGAGAACAGTTTACTTATAATCCTTGTTGATGAAGGAGACGACGGGACAATAGATGATACGTTGAGATTACAGAATGATCTAACAGGAATTCATGATCATGGCTCGTTAATCCCGGGTGAATACAAACTCTACCAGAATTATCCCAATCCCTTCAATCCAATAACTACAGTCAAGTATGATATACCGAAAGCATCATATGTAACTCTAAAAGTATTTAATATGCTTGGGCAGGAGGTACAGACACTGGTAAATGAGAAGCAAGAAGCAAGAGGTTATGAGGTGCAGATCGATGGATCGAAGTTACCGAGCGGTGTGTATTTCTACCGACTAGTAAGCAAGGATTATACAGCCACAAAGAAATTTATTCTGTTGAAGTAAATTCGTTTATTATTTCTTTATGCAATCGAAATAATCAATAACCAGGGGAAATTTAAAACAGGAGGATATTATGAAATATCTTAGAATAATGTTGAGCGTATTGCTTTTTGCTCTCTGCTTTGAGTTAATAAACGCACAAATTCCAAATAACAGTTTTGAATACTGGACTGAGGGAAATCCTGACGATTGGACAACTAATAACAATGTTCCTGTATTATTTACTCCGGTAACTCAAGTGGCTGATTCTCGTTCAGGAAGTTCTGCAGCCAGAATGGAAATTAAAGGTACATTTTTTCCGATTCCACCGATTTTAAAAGCAGGAATCAACGGTACCGGCATACCTGTAACTCAGCGGTATAATTCATTGAGTGGCTATTATAAACATTTCCCAACTACAGTTAATACGTATTTTGTTGTTTTGGTGGGAATGTTTAAATCTAACCAGCTAATTGGCGAGGGAATGTTCAGCACAAAAAATGGAAATCCATTTTATACAAATTTTTCAATTCAAATCTCCTATTTTGATTCTCAAATTCCCGATACGGCGGGCATTTATATTACTGTAATTGACTCAACTAATTCAATCTTATCTTCCGGCGGATATGCCATTGTAGATGATATTAATTTTGATCCCGTTTCAGGGGTAGTAGCAGAATCGGGTTTAATAAATGATTTCAAATTAGATCAAAACTATCCGAACCCTTTCAATCCGACTACGAAGGTGTCATTTGTCATTGGCTTGCCCGCTGGATCTGTGGCGGGTCATTCGTCATTTGTTACCCTGAAAGTGTACGATGTTCTCGGACAGGAAGTATCAACACTAGTGAATGAGAAACGAGAAGCGGGAAATTATGAAGTTATTTTAGACGGATCGAAGTTACCGAGCGGTGTATATTTCTACCGCCTGACCGCTGGAGAATTCATTAATACAAAAAAACTTTTACTCATCAGGTAAGTTCATAATACATCGGTAAGAATCCAAATCATTGAATGAGTATGTGCCACATGGCAGGAGGAGCGAATATCTTGATAATGGAGTTATTTAAATTTTGCTACAAGCTTTCTAGATCGTATATAATCTATCCCATGAAGTATAAAAAAATATTTTATTGTCTTACACTCGTATTTTTTTCGGCCTGTAATCAACCTGAGAAATATATTTCCACACCCGAGGAGCAGATCGTTCAGGAACTGTCGCAAAGACGCATAATAATGTTGGGCGATTTTGCACACGGATTTCCATTACCCTATCATAGTTTGATCTTAACTCTTTCCACTTGGCTTACGATGTTAGAGAAAGGAGAGTCGTATCAAAACCATCTGACACTCTTCCTTGAGGAGGATCGGCAAATAACGGACCTTCTCAAACTCTATATAAAAAATGGCGACTTAGAACCCTTCTTGGATTTTGTCTTACCGTACACATCCATAGAACGATTGGAATTTTATTCTGACCTCAGGAGAATCTCCAAACGTATCGACAGCTTGAACGGGAGTTTGTCGCCATCGAAGCAAATATCTTTTGATATCCAAGGGCCCGAACCGATGAATGTCTTTGATCCAAGAATGATCGATTCATCCGCAAGAGCGTCCATGCTATTTTTTGTCAATGAACGCGACAGCCTGACAGCCCTGAATGTTATAATCTACCTCAATGAGCACCCAAACCAAAAAGGATTGATGTTCTTCGGCAATGCTCATCTCATTAAGAATATGGTGAGAAAAGACCATAGCGGTACCCTCACACCTGACGAAAGTAAAGGGATGTTCCTGGGGTGGTATCTGAAAAGGGCATTTGGCGATAGTCAGGTATTTACAATCAGTCAGGTGGCACAAAGCCGCTCTCCAATTAAACAAGATGAGTTCGGTGAGTCGGATATCTTTATTCTCTCATCTGATGTTCCATGGATAGAATCACCACCAAATGGCGATAATCTTGTACCCGAGTACTATGATGCATTCGTAATTCGCAATGGATTTGTGCTCCAGGACCATCCTTTGCAGTACATATTCAGTGGAAGAACAATAAGAGCATCTCTCAAGAAACTTGAACTCTTAGAACCTCACCAAATGGGAGCGATGGGGAACAGATTTTACCAGAAGGCTCTCCGCACTCTGGAATTCCTATATGATACTAGTTTCTCCACAAACGAAGAATGGAGATTATGGTGTTTAAAAATTCCATTTGATGGTCTGGAGCGCCTGCGATCGGAGAATTTCAAAAAACACATTTCGAATAAAAGCTCTGAAGCACTTGGGACCCAAGAGTTCTTTAAAAGGATTGATGATCTCATTTATCTCGGTTTTGACCCAAGGATTGGATCACCGGCAATGTCCCGTATCGAGTGGAATCGATATCTGGATAGTATGTGGAAACAAATTGTCTTCCTTAATGAAATAGGTGTCTATTTTATTGGTGATTCAACTGAAAAGGTAACAGCAAAAGCTTACTTGGTCAAATCCAGCGGTCAGAATTATAATGACCCTGCCCTTTACTGCAAATGGTGGCGGAAGAATTATTTCGGAGTGAATTACTAAATGACCAAACTTATCTGCGTTTTTCCTACTCTTGTTAGTACCATTATCCCGTTGTAAGTTCCAAAATGTATTCGATCAAAACGACATTATCATCGTTGACTAATTGAGAACCAACAAAATCTGTTTACATAGAAATATTAAATCATAAATAAAATAATTTAGAACTATGAATAAACTTTCTTTTATCCTGGTACTTGCCATACTCCGCTTTAATAGTTATGCACAGAATAATAGCGATTATTATGTTCAAGGTGTTTCCAATCCGGTTATTAACCTGAACGGCGCCTGGAAAATTAATACTATGCCGACCGGTGATTTCTGGCTAACGGATCGGCTTGATGATAACTGGAAAGAAATACAGGTACCGGGAGAATGTATGATGCAGGGCTTTCCTATCAAACATAATGAGCCATTCGCATATAAGAAAATGTTCGAAATACCCGCTGATTTTAAAAATAAAGTTATTAAACTTCGTTTCGAGGGAGTGTATAGCTATGCAAGGATCTGGATCAATGGTAAATATATCCGCGACCACTCCGGAGGATTCACTTCATGGGACTGCGATATCACAACCGCCGTGGAACCTGGAACAGCCGCAATGCTTACTGTTGAGGTTACCGATAAACCTGATGAAATTTCGTATGCAAGCGGATATGCTAAACATCAGATCGGCGGTATACTTAGAAACGTTAATTTAATTGCAATGCCTGATAATTATCCTGAGAATGTTTTGATTATTACTGATTTGGATGAGAATTATAGGAATGCCAAACTTACAATAACCGGGAAATTAAAGAAATCTGATACGCACAATGAAATTAAATTGGAGCTTTTTGATAAGTTGAATCAAAAAGTTAATCTCTCCCAAGATTTATGTGCCGTTAGTGATACGATATTTCTGATCGAAAACCAGTTATTCAATCCAATGAAATGGGAAGCCGAACATCCAAACCTGTATCGACTAAAAATATCGTTTTTGGAAAATGGAAATTTATCGTGTTATAAATATCATACATTTGGTTTCAGGGAAATTGAAATAAAAGGAAATAAATTTCTGATCAACGGCAGTCAAGTTAAATTGAGAGGGGCCTGCCGTCATGATATCCATCCCTTGCTTGGCAGGGTTTCCACACCCGACTATGAATTAATGGATGTACTTCTGGCAAAAGAAGCTAATATCAATTTCATTAGAACATCACACTACCCACCTACCGATCATTTTCTGCAACTCTGCGATGAATACGGGATTTATGTGGAAGACGAGACCGCTGTATGTTTCGTGGGCTCGCACCGTACTGCCGAATATTTTCCCGGTTCTTCCGAAAATGCTCCTGACTTTACCCAAAGGTACTTATCACAACTTGGTGAGATGGTTGAAAACCATCGGAACCATCCGTCGGTAATTATCTGGTCGATCGGGAATGAAAATTCTTTCGGGTATAATTTTAAGAAATCGTATGATTGGGTAAAAGCCAATGATCCGACCCGTCCTGTTATTTTTAGTTATCCCGGTCTGGTGCCCGACAGCATCAAGGCTTACGATATTATTAGTATGCATTACCCGGGTATCGACGGGAATATGGAGCAATACGGAAAAGTTTCCAAATCGTTTGGTCATGCTGAAATGCCAGTGATCTTCGATGAATGGGCACATGTTGCCTGCTATAATAATTTCACGATGAAAGAAGATCCCAATATCCGTGACTTCTGGGGAATGAGCCTCGACAGCATGTGGCAAAAAACCTACAATGCCGATGGTGGTCTGGGAGGGGCCATTTGGGGAATGATTGACGAGACCTTTATGCTGCCTGAAGATCTGCCGGGATTCAATGAATGGTGGGGCAAAATTGATGAAAAAGTGATACCGGGTGAATATAAAGGAAATACTATAGGATATGGCGAATGGGGCATTGTTGACATCTGGCGCCGCAAAAAACCCGAATTCTGGAATACAAAAAAAGCCTATTCACCAGTGAGAATCCTCAAAACGAAATTTAAAAATTACCACTCAGGATCGACTCTTGAAATACCAATTTACAACCGTTTTGATCATACCAATCTGAAAGAAATTACTATTAACTATATGTATAAAGGTCTCCGCCAAACACTGACACCAACTGATTTAAAACCCCATTCATTTGGAAGTTTGCTCATTCCTCTTAGCACGTGGGATGCCAATGAGCCCATTTTGGTAGAGGTTTTAGATAGCAATAATCTTCTTATTGACAGCTATGCGCTTCGTTTAGATCAGCAACAGACAGATCAAATAGCTGAGAATACATTCGGTAAAATCGATTTAACAGAAGATGATGAACGCGTTACAATCAGCTGTGAAAGTAGAGTTGAAATACAAATTGATAAAAATACCGGTCTTTTCACTCAATTAAAAACCAAAACAGAATCGGTTAACTTTTCGGGCCCCTATCTTAATCTGCGCACTAAGGGGAAATCGGTTATTTATTCATCACATCAGATCAATGATTACAATACGGGATGGAAATTAAAAACATTTTCATTCAAAAAAACAGGAAAGCATATAATCGTTAGTGTAAAAGGTGAATATTCAGATATTCCTGATGTTGAATTCATAATACAAATCGGTCCTGAAGGAAGCATATCAATCAATTACGACATTAATTATTTACCTAAAGAATATATCCGTGAACTTGGAATAAAATATATAATCGACGATGTTGCAGATTCGCTCTCATGGAAGCGTAAAACCTACTGGAGTGTTTATCCCACACAGCATCTTTCTGCTACTGAAGGAAAAGTATCTCTGTATACCGACATCCGGAAATTATACCGTCACGCTCCAGGTAAACCGTGGGAATACGATACGAAAAGTTTCTATTACAACGGTATCAGGAATGAAGCTGACGGTGATCTTACCAATATTGCCAGAGCGAGCAAAGAAAATATTATCGAATATAACTTGCATATGAAAAATGGCAGTTGTCTATCTGTTTCCGGATTTGGAAGCACAGCATGCCGCATTGCTAAAAATAATAGACGGATTGAACTTTTTATAAACGATAAAATGGATTACCCAGATCTGAGCTGGGGCAACTACCAGCGTGATATTATGTTAGAAGGGCCCTACAAAGGAAAAGTAAAATTTACATTCATTCCTGGGATGATAAAGTAAATATTAAACTAATAAAATAAAAATTAGGTTTGGCACATGAAGTTATTATTCCTATATCTGATGTTTGCTATACAAATTAACTCGAGCGCACAAACACTCATAGAGCCTATTTGGTCGGAGACCGTTCCGGGAGTATGGAAAGCTGTAATCGGAAAACCTGATAAGCTTAATTTCTACAAGATTGTGGATGTCGAACCCAAATCAAATGCGCTCAAAGAGATGCCCCCGGTTACTTTCCCATTGATTGAAAGTGAAATTAAAGCAACTATAGTTGAAGGGAAAACATATCTGCGTTTTCCCTTAGAAAAACAGGAAAAGATTTTTGGTCTTGGTCTCAATTTTAAAACTGTCGAACAAAGAGGCCGTATCATGCGCCTGCATGTCGACCATTATGGCGGGGTAGACAATGGCCGTACACATGCACCAGTTCCATTTTATATTTCATCTAAAGGATATGGCGTATTGATAAATTCGGCGCGGTATATTGACATCTGGGTGGGCACTGGAGTAGAAAAAAACAGTAAAAATCCACCGGTTGTTCGTGATCGTAACACTGATCCAGAATGGGAAGCGAATCCATATTCTGATAATATTGAAATCCTGATTCCAACCGAAGGTGCCGAAGTTCTGGTATTCGGAGGACCATCGATGCTTGATGTAGTCCGCCGATATAATCTTTATAACGGCGGCGGATGTCTGCCACCTAAATGGGGCCTTGGTTTCTGGCATCGCACACCCGCACTATACAATTCGCAGCAAGTCCTGGATGAAGTAAAACAATTTGCTGAACATCAATTCCCTTTAACCGTAATCGGATTAGAACCGGGTTGGCAAAGCAAATCCTATCCTTGTACATACGAATGGGATAAAAACCGTTTTCCCGATCCAGTCTCATTTATAAATACGCTTAAACAAAAAGGCGTATATGTCAATAACTGGATTAATCCTTATATATCGCCTGAATGTGAATTGTATAATTCAATTTTACCTTATACTGCTTCCCACACAGTATGGAACGGTGTAGTGCCTGACTATTCAATACCAGACGCTCAAAATCTTATATATTCGCATTTTATGAAAAATATACTCGATCATGGTGTAAGTGGACTAAAAATTGATGAATGCGATGGATTCGATGAATGGTTGTGGCCTGATATCGCACAATTTCCTTCAGGTACGTCGGCTGAACAGATGCGGCAACTGTATGGATTGATGATGCAGAAACTAATGACGGAAATATTTCATCGGCAAAATAAGCGTACTTATGGATTAACCAGAGCGTCAAATGCAGGAGCTTCATCGTTTCCTTATGTTCTTTATAACGATTATTATAGCCACCCCGATTTTATCACGGCGCTGATCAACAGCTCATTTATTGGTGTTTTATGGACGCCCGAAGTCAGGAGCTCTGAAACTGCGGAGGAATGGCTTCGACGTATGCAAACGGTTTGTTTCTCACCGATCGCCATGATTAATGCTTGGGCGGATGGTACGAAACCATGGTCATTCCCCGAAGTCGAAAAACAAGTGTTGGATATTGCCCAATTGCGCATCAAACTTATTCCATATATATATACATCCTTTGCCGATTATGCTTTTTACGGTACTCCACCCATCAGGGCTATGAATCTTGAGCCCGGTTTTTCGGGTAAAGAAATTAAGGATCAGTTTATGTTTGGCGACGCTTTGTTAGTGGCGCCATTGTTCACTGGGCAAACCACAAGGCAGGTGGTACTTCCACCGGGCAAATGGTACGATTTTTACACAGGCGAATTTGCAGGTGAGGCCGGCACTATCAATGTTATTCCGGAGTTTAGTAGAATTCCGGTTTTTGTCAGAGATGGTGGCATTGTTCCGATGATGCCGGTAGTGACTTCCGTGGGAAATGAAAAACTACCATTGGAAATCAGGGTCTATGGAAAGATAGTGAGTTCATATGCATTATATGATGACGATGGTGTTAGTTTCGATTACGAAAAAGGAAAGTTCACTAGAATTCTACTCACAGTAAGTAAAGATAAAAATGGGAAATTGAGAGGTAATGTGACCGTTCCGGAAGGCGCTGATGTTTGGTCGTATGACAGTTACATATGGAAATTTATGACTAATTGAGAGGTTAGTAATAATTATAAAATAAAAGTACAAATGTTCCGGCATGTTTCCGTAGGAAAGTTGGAAACAGTTCGCTGTAATGAAAGTTTAATAGAGGGGGATTTTATTTTGATCAACTTGCAAACCTTGCGAAGGTTTATTTTGCTTAAACGCAGCAAACCTTCGCAAGGTTAACAGAGCAATTAAAGATTTCCTCAAAAACCTCCCGAACAACCCGGAGGATACTTTCCGGATTGTTCGGTTTTGGCACTACTGCTTCGAAGTCCGCCTTTCAGACTTTTTCCATCCTGCCCGGTTAAATTAAATTACCTGTATCTTTCACAATAAGGGCTTTATTGTATATTGCGATTACTTCGGAGGCGGAGGCGGCTCTGTAGGATCCGTACCGGCTGTTGAATCCGTCGATGTGGTGATCGGTGATGAACCCTGAGCGGGAGCGCTGTCGAAGATCAGAGTGTATATTTGCTGAACGAGAGTCCCTATTCCCGAGGGGTCGTCGGCGTTAGCATTGACCGTCGTCGACAGAAAAAGCGTGAGCATTATGAAAAATGCGAAGACATGGAAAAACGGTGAATTACTGCGGGGTGTATCGGGTCGGTGCATGGCTTACTCCTGAATATTGTTTATGGGTGATTTAATAGTTGACTTACAGTTGAAAAATATGTAAAATATAACAAAGTAGCAAATATATTACTATTTATAGAAATTGTACCATGTATAGTAATATTTTTCACAATCGTAAAATATTTGCTCTTTAAGGGCTAATTTTATATCTTCCTGAGAAGAGAATATCTGCGATATGTCTAAAATAGAATGGAAAATTCTGGGCTTTTGGTTTCTGATTGTCATCTTATTACGGCTTTCCCTGCTTTTCCCGCACCGGTATCTTGACGACATACGCCTCATCAATACCTGGATTCAGGCGCTTCTCTGCATAATATCGGTTGTGCTTGCCTGGAAGAGCGCCGGTGCACAGCGCCACATCTATATAAATTTTGCGGTACTCTTTGGATTTGTGATGCTCAGGTTCAGCGGATCGTTCGTCATGGAAAATATTCCCGGCTTTTACTATCATGCCTACGTCAACATGATGGGAGACGCAGTGATCTGCACTTTCGTTATTCTTTTTATTGTCGTAGACTATATTTTTAGAAATAAAAGCGCCCCTGGTAAATACCTGATAACCGTGCTTATAACCGGTCTTATCATACTTCTAACGTTCTCTCCGTACATATATAATCCTTTTGAGCTCGACAACGAGAAAGACTACACTGCATTTGAGCGCGTTGAAAAAGTATGGACCGAACTATCCGTGCAATTGGACAGAAAACCGAACAACGAGGAAATTCTGCTGGAATTATCTGCTCTGCCGGATGTTACCGGAGACGAGTACCGACTTATTGCGTCTCAAATAAACAAATGGCGCGGTTATGTCGAGTCAAACGCGGGAACTACGCTATTCTGGCGCCCCCTCTTTGGACGTGTGATGGTCAACGATATCACACTGTGTATTTTACTTGCGGTCATACTATCGATTATATACAGACTCGACAAGCCTTACCATGCGTATGTCGATAAAATACTGCTCCTCATGATTCCGCTTTATGCGCTGGAAGCGTTTCATGATTGGAGTTCTTCGACGAGCGTAAGCATGGAGGAGTTCAGACTGCTGTTTACCATCGGGCAGTATATGACTGTAT
>Ga0315277_10001131_pt1 | contig 39462 bp, 30 predicted proteins | sample YL17G05_15_MG_FD_203695 | JGI IMG/M metagenome (GOLD analysis project Ga0315277, IMG submission 203695) | Sediment microbial communities from Yellowstone Lake, YNP, Wyoming, USA - YL17G05_15 | ecosystem: Environmental > Aquatic > Freshwater > Lake > Sediment | place: USA: Wyoming | collected...
CCGGGAAATGCCGGCGGCTGTTAGCCGCCGGCTAGCGCCACTACTTTCTTGACACTCAATGAACGCTGGGCCATCGGGCTTCAATCCGGCACGCCCTTGGACCGGAGAATCTCGATGATCTTCCCGGCCGAACTCATCTCGGTGATTTCATCTACCTCGAACTGCAGGCCGAACGCCTCTTCCAGCTCCATCACCAGATTCATGTGGCCCAGCGAATCCCAGAGCAGGACCTCCTCCGGAACCAGGTCCGGGGAGAACTCCTCGCGTTCCACCTTGAATGCCTTTTCGAACAGGGTTGCTACCCGGTCGACCAGTGACATGATGCGATCCTCGTAGTTTACCCGAACGCGCCGCCGTCGAGTTCCAGCACCCGCCCGTTGAAAAAACCGTTCTCGATGCAGAACAGTACGGCGTGGGCGACCTCTTCGGGGCGGCCTAGCCGGCCCGCCGCCACGTGCTCGAGGATCTTCTTGCGGAACTCCTCGGAGCCTTTCTGGGCCATGGACGTGTCGATCATGCCGGGGGCGACGGCCACGCAGCGGATGCCGTAGGGGGCCAGCTCTTGGGCCAGGGTCAAGGTCAGCGAGGCCACGCCGCCCTTGCTGGCGCTGTAGGCCGCCTGCCAGGGTCGCCCCTGGCGGGAATAGGAGCTGACGTTGACGATCACCCCCTTGGTGCGCTTGCGGACCATGTGCTCGACGGCCAACTGGGAGCAGAGAAAGACCCCCTTGAGGTTCACGTCCATGGTGGTCTGCCAGTCGTCGAGGCTGTAGCGGCTGATCCCCTTGAAGGAGATCGACAGCAACGCACCGTCGAGCAAGACACCGGCGTTGTTCACGAGCACGTCCAGGCCGCCGGCCTGCTCGACGAAGCTGGCGAAGCCCTGTTTCAGGCCCTCCGGGTCGCGCACGTCGGCGAGGATGGGAATGACCTTGGCGGGCGACTGCTGCCCCTGGAGGCTTTCCACGGCCGCTTCGAGCTTTTCCTGGCTGCGGGCCAGCAAACCGAGGTGCGCAGCGCCGGCCTCGGCAAGCGCCCGGGCGGTTGCCAGGCCGATGCCCCCGGATGCCCCGGTCACGATGGCGCGAACAGCCTTTACGTTCATGACGTAATCCTCAGGGACAGGCGGATGGGGAACAGGTGCCAGGCGTGGATGCGATCGGCGGGCGCAGGGGAAGCCCCGGTTGCTCCAGGTCGCCCGGGGGCTCTCGATGGCAGCCGGCGATGACCTGGTGCTGGCGCCGCATGACTTCGGCCCGTCACTCTCGGCGGGCGTCTCCGCCGCCAGCCGGGCGGCCTGCCACGTGACGCACGATCTCCACGACCCGCATTCGCTGCCGCTCAGTAAGGTTCGATCCGCTGGGCAGGCAGAGGCCGCTTTCGAAGATGTCGCGGGCCACATCACCGCCGCGGATTCGGCAACCCGCGAAGACGGGTTGCAGGTGCATCGGTTTCCAGACCGGCCGCGACTCGATGTTCTCGCGTTCCAAGGCGAGGCGGACGTCCTCCCTGGTGGCGCCAAACTCCCCGGGTTCAATGGTGACACAGGTCAACCAGCAGGTGGGCCGGCCGGCCGGGTGCTCGGGCATGAAGCTGAGTCCGGGCAAGTCGCCCAAGCGTTCGCGGTAAAAGCGGTAGTTGGCACGCCGCTGATCGACCCGGGCATCGAGCACGCGGAGCTGGCCCCGTCCGATCGCCGCCAGCAGGTTGCTCATGCGGTAGTTGTAGCCGATCTGAGAATGTTCGTAGTGGGGCGCGGGGTCGCGTGCCTGAGTGGCCAGGAATCGTGCCTTCTGGGCCCAATCGCTGCGGTCGGTCACCAGCATTCCACCCCCGCTGGTGGTGATGATCTTGTTCCCGTTGAAGGAGAAGGTCCCCGTCGCCCCGAACGTCCCGGCCGCTCGGCCCTGGTAGGTTGCCCCCAGGGCCTCTGCGGCGTCCTCGATCAGGGGAACCTCGAACCCGCGGCAGGTCTCCAGGATCGGCTCGTAGTCGGCACACTGCCCGTAGAGATCCACCGCGATAACGGCTGCGGGGAGCTTGCCCCGCCGGGCACACGCCTCGAGCTCCTCGGCCAAGAGCTGTGGGTCCATGTTCCAGCTCTCCCGCGTCACGTCGACAAACGCAGGCAGGGCACCGACGTAGGTGACGGCGTTCGCCGTGGCCGAGAACGTCAGCGTCGAGGTGAGCACCTCGTCGCCCGGGCGGACTCCCAGCAGAATCAGCGAGAGGTGCAAGGCCGCGGTTCCGCTGGCGAGCGCCACGGCATGTCTAACGCCGATGTGCGCGGCGAACTCCTGCTCAAAGGCGTCGACCTGTGGGCCGAGCGGCGCGATCCAATTCGAGTCGAACGCCTCAAGCAGCAACTGCCGCTCGTGCTCCGACATGTGCGGGGGCGAGAGATAAACGCGTGGCGATGTCACGGCGGTTGCAAACTACTATCCAGTGTTTCCAGTGATGTCCTGATCTATTGACTCCTTCTCGCCAGCAGGACCAGGACGCTTCCACCCATCCATCCGGAGATAGAGAAGGCAACTCGCGCGATGAGCGACAAGTTGCCCGAGCGAGCGTCGGCCTTTCCCCAAACGGGGTGCAGCACCGAACAGGTGTTGATGATCAGCGTCTCAAAACGGCCATGTCTTTCCATGAGCTGACGGATCGTCGTTTTATCATAGGCAATGCAATGATGATAGGGTTGCAGGAAACCGTATTCGCTCTTTGGAGTTCTCAGCATGCGTTTTGCGGAAGGAATGAGGCCGCGGTTATGCGGAACGTCCAGATGTACAAGTCCGTCTTGGCGCAACGCGCGCGAGATACCGGACAGAAAATCATGTGGACTGAGGCAGTGTTCCATGACCTGGGACGCGAACACCACGTCGGCCCGCGGGGGCGCGGCGGGCGCCCATGCCGTTATGTCCGCTTGTTCCACTTGGAGACCTTTGGATCGCGCAAAGTCGATCATTTCACCGTTGATGTCCAGGCCGAGGTAGCGAATGCCCTTGCCTTGATAGGCAGCACCCCAGGCGCCTGATCCACAGCCGATCTCTATTACGCTCTCCACCGGTCGTCCCAGAAGGCGGGCATACGCCTCCAATCGCCTGGGCGCCATTTGACGGGCCTGCGCCGCCTGTGCCTCCCAATCAGTCAACATCATTGCGTTGTAATGTGAATCGGTCACCGTAGAACGGGAGCCCTCGATGCTGGGATGATCCAACACCGGCATCGGGTTGACATACGCCAGATTGCATTCTCCGCAACGTCCGAAAGTGAACCTTCCGGTTGATCGATCCACGCGGAATTCATCGCTCTGGCACAAGGGACAGGCAATGTGCCGAAAGCACACTACGCTGTCAGTCTGATTCACGTCCATTACTTCAACCCTCACGCTCTCTGCGTTCGCCAAGCGTGTCTGGTGCGGAAACGGTGGTCCGGCGTGAACATGCCCGTCGCTACTGAACCAGTCTGCACAGATCGGGCAGCGCGGCGATCTCAGCATCCGCGGCATCGGCAGGCGTGGGTGGTTCCAGGTGCCGATAGAGACCGTCGTCACGGCGGATTCGCACGGTTCCCATGCCCACGGCACGGGCCCCCCGAAAGTCTTTGCTGGGATTGTCGGCAACATAAACCATTTCTGCCGCAGGCAGTGACAACTGTAGAACCGCCTCTTCGAAGGGCCGGGCGCTTGGCTTCCAGGATTCTCGGCCCCAAGTATCCGAGAAGATGACCAATTGAAAATACTCGTCTAGCCGTAGCGCCGTCCATTTGCGTCGTTGCACTTCCAGATAACCGTCGCTAACCAGCCCCAAGACACATTGGCGATGGAGTTGTTCGAGGGATTCTCTTGTGTCCGGATAGGGCTCGATCAGCGGTTCGTGCGCACGATAGATTTGGACCATCTGAGGAATCCAGGCGTCACAATCCAAGGAATGCTGGATCAGCCAGCGATTGAAAACGTCGCGGCGGATGCCGGATTCAAACATTCCGCTGAATTGGTCATAGGACTCCTCCGCTGGGCATCCGAACTCCTTCTCGATCCATCGGGCCACGGCCCGAAAACCGCTCTGCACGTATTCACGTTCCGGGTACAGCGTATCGTCCAAGTCAAACAGTACGGCGCGCCACTTCTTCACGCTCGGCCTCGGTGAGATACGATGTTTCATCAAAGCGGCTGAAGTACAAGTCCTTCCGGTACGATCCCAAGGGGGGGATTTCTTGGGGAATCCGGGCGATGCTGGCCGCCAACCAGCGGAGCGAATCGGCTCCAGCAGCGATGCCCGCCGGCATTCCCCCGCCAAAGCGTGCATTGATTTCCGTGAACCGCGGCGATCCATCGTCCATCATGCACTGCACGGTAATGGGGCCGATGGCAGGTAAAGACTCGGCAATCCGCACGCATGCATCTATGATCGAGGGGTGATGAACGGTCTTGCCGACGAGTACCTCCCCGCCGCGCACCCGGATCCGTTGCCGCGATACCACCGTCAACACCCTGCCCTCCAGGTCGCAGACCACGTCGTTGGTGATTTCCGGCCCGGTTAGGCATTCCTGGATAATGGGCAAGGGCACGTACTTGGAAAAGAACGCCAATTCTTCCTGGTCTCGCAGCCGGAAAACGTGCTGGCTGGCGCTGCCGAAGCGGGGCTTGATGAACAGCGGAAAATGCTGTGCCACGGCGTCAAGTTCTTCCGGCAGCCAAGATTTGGCGACCGGCAGACCCAGTCGCAGGAAGAATTCATTGGTCGACCTCTTGTCCGAGACGATTCTCACGGCCTCTGGCGGCACCACGGCGACACGGGCGCCGGTTTCCTCCAGAAGCGCACGGTGCCCCGCCAGGACAGGAACGTCGGGATCGATCAGGGGGAATACGGCCGTGATGTGCTCGCGCTCCAGGATCGTGCGGAGTTGAGGAATGTATTCAGGGTGATCCAACCTCGGCACGAGATAATGAACGTCGGCGAGTTGCAGGGCGGGAGCCAAGGGATCGATGTCGATCGCCACGATTCGTCCCGGGATTCCCAGCGATTGGAAAGCGCGGCGAAAACCCCGCAACAGTTCCACCCGCCGTCCCGCACTGGTGAAAAGCAAATTCACACTGGTCATGATTCGCTCACGTTGTTCTGCTCGACAGCCGCCGCGTCACGTTGCCCTGCCGGCGTGCCCATGAACTCAGGCATGGTGGCGTGAGCCGCCGCGCTGATGTCCTTTCGTCGGATGACCTGCCAGAGCGTAAGCAGCGCGATTTTCAGATCCAGGCCAAGGCTCCAATGATCCACGTACCACACGTCCAACTGGAATTTGCTCTCCCAACTGATGGCGTTACGGCCATTGACCTGCGCCCAGCCGGTAATGCCTGGCCTGACTTCGTGACGCCGTGCCTGCTCGGGGGAATATCGCGCGAGGTACTCCATCCGCAACGGCCGTGGTCCTACCAGACTCATCTCGCCCCGCACGACGTGTAACAATTCCGGCAATTCGTCTAAGCTGGTTTTGCGCAGGAAGACGCCCAGTCGGGTAAGACGCCGATCGTCGGGCAACGGTTTGCCGGATTGGTCGAGAGCATCCCGCATCGAGCGAAATTTGTACATCATGAACGGCTTTCCGTGCAGTCCCGGCCGTTTCTGGGAAAAGAGAACCGGCCGACCCATCGTGCAGCGAACCGCCGCCGCGATGCCCAGCAAAACAGGCGATAACAGCGTCAACACGGCGACAGACACGGTGAGGTCGCAACATCGCTTCAAGAACCGTTGGAGTCTTCCTGCCTGGACCATTTGTGAGAGAATCTCGTCGTCTGTCGGCTCTCACGAAAGAAGCCTCATTCCGCAAGAGCCCGGGCAGGGCATTGCCCAGGATTCCCGCAGCATCCTACGGCACTGGTGGCTGATGGACAACCGCCGCAAGCATCTCGATCATTTTGCCCACCAGGTATTCCTTTGCATATTGTCTCAGCGCCGCGCGGCGGCCGTTGTCGGCCATCTCTTGCCGCTGGCAAGCCGGCATTCCGTGGAGCCGCCGAACGGTCTCGGCCATTGCCTGGGGATCACCGGGCCGACACCTCAGTCCGGCCTGTGACGCTTGAACGACGTTGGCCGCGTCGCCCGCCATGGCGGCCAAAACCGGTTTGCCGCTGGCCAGATAGGCAAAGATCTTGTGCGGGATGGTGATCCGAAAGAGGGGATCGTCGCGGAGGTGTAGCAGCAGGACGTCGCTGAGGGCGTAGAGCCCCGACATCTCCTCAATCGCAAAACTGCCGAGGAACTTCACGTTATCAAGCCTGCGCTCCTGGGTGACGGCCTTCAGCCGTTCCAGGTCCGCGCCGTCGCCGACTAATACGAATTGCAGGTCAGGCAGATCCGCCAACAACTCGGCCGCCTCCAACACGACTGCGAGTCCTTGTGCCTGGCCGATGTTCCCGGCGTACATCACGTTGAATCGACCCGCCAAGCCGTGTTTCTGGGCCAGTTGCGGATCGGGGGGGACGGGCCGGTAAAGCTCCGTGTCGACCCAGTTGGAAATCACGCGGATCTTCCCGTCCGGAACTCCTTTACCCAACAGGTTGTCACGGAACCCGGGCGAAATGACGTGAATCGCAGCGGCCCGGCGATAGACCCACTTGGCGTACCAGCCGACGATCCACAGTGCCAGTCGACTATTCAGCATCTTGGTCGCTGCCAAGGTTTCAGGCCACATGTCTTGAATGTTGTAGATGAAGGGGACTCGCTTCAGGCGGCTGAGCACCCAGGCCGGCCAGCCCACGGTGCCCGGCGGATGATAGACGTGGATCACGTCGACGCGCGGCGCCAGCCATGGGCCGAGCAGGGCGGCCGACAGGGCAAACGACAGATAGTTGAGCACCCGCCGCACGGCCGACTTGCCGTGCTCTGGATAGAGTGGGACGCGGATTACGGGAACGCCGTTGATGTTCTCGCGCTGATACCACCTGAGCCGATAGCCGGGATACAGCCTGCCGGCCGGATAATTGGGAAAACCCGTCAGCACGGTCACCTCGTGCCCCGCAGCCTGCAACGATTCCGCCAGCTCCGAGATCAGATGGGCCGGTTCGGGCAGATACCACTGCGTCAGAATCAGGATTCTCATGGGCCACGATCTCGCCTACAGCGTCAAGCCGGGTCGCAACTGGAAGCCGAGCACGATCTTGATCACCGCGGTCGATACGTTGCGCTCCATGTACTCAGCCGGAGGGTTCCACTGGCAACTGGTGTTGGTGACCGTCACCACGGCGTTTCGGATGGTCTCCGGTTCGGCGCCGGCGAGCATATTGCTGCCGCACTCGACGGTCTCGGGGCGTTCCGTGACGTCGCGGATGGTGACGTTGGGGACCCTGAACAGGCAGCACTCCTCCTGCACCGTGCCGCTGTCGCTTAGGACACAGAAGGCGCTGCGTTCCAGCGCGATGAAGTCGAACAGCCCCAGCGGCTGGAGGAACCGCACGTCGGGGTTGTCGGCCTTCAGCCCAAAGGAGAGCATCTTGCTCTTCGTGCGTGGGTGGAGACTACAGATGATCGGGTAGCCGTATTCCTTCTGGATCCGGTCCAGTCCGGTGGTCAGTCCCCGCAGGCGTGGTTCGATGTCGACGTTTTCCGCCCGGTGCATGGTGACCAGGAAATACTGCCCCTTCTGGACGTTCAGCTCGCCGAACACGCCGGAGGCGTCGATCTGCGGCTGGTAGTGGTCGATCACCTCGCGGATGGGGTTGCCGGTGACAAAGATGCGGTTCGAGGCGATGCCTTCGCGCAGCAGGTTCGCCCGGCTGCGCTCGGTGTAGGGCATCAGCACGTCGCTGCAGTGGTCGATCACCCGGCGGTTGACTTCCTCCGGCACGCGGTCGTCGTAGCAGCGGTTGCCCGCCTCCATGTGGTAGACTGGGATCGCCAGGCGTTTGGCGATGAAGGCGGCCAGGCCGCTGTTGGTGTCGCCGAGGATCAAGAGGCGATCGGGGCGGTGCTGCTGGAGGACGGTTTCGATGCGGGCGAGGATCTGGCCGACCTGTTCGCCGAAGCTGGCTGCCTGGGCGCCGAGGAAGCAGTCGGGCTGGCGGACCGCCAACTGCTGGAAGAAGACGTCGCTGAGATTGGGGTCGTAGTTCTGGCCCGTGTGGATCAGGACGTGTTCACACAGGCCGTCGAGTTTTTCGATCACGCGGCTGAGGCGGATGATCTCAGGGCGCGTGCCCAGCACCGTGGCAATTTTCATCGCAGCAGTTCCACCTCATCGGGTTCGGCATCTTCCAGGCGGAGGCGTTTGGCCTCTAACAGGGCGCACAGCTCGTCGTATTCCATCAACTCGTCAGCCGAGCTGTACTCGCCCTGGAGGTTCGCCGGGTGCTCGTCCACGCTGCGGAGTTCCGGCAGGATTGGCTGGATGGCGTAGTATTTGCCCCGATCGACGGTGCGGTAGCGTTCCTCCTCCGAGATCATGATCTCGTGGACTTTCTCGCCGGGGCGGATGCCGGTGATCTTGATCTCGATCGGGCGGTCGCCGATCAGGGCCCGGGCCAGATCGGTCATGCGGGCGGAACGGACGCGGGGGATGTAGGTCTCGCCGCGCTTGGCCCCGCGCAGGGCGGCGAAAATCGTATCCACGGCTTCCTCCAGGCTGAGCAGGAAGCGAGTCATGTCCTCGGTGGTGACCGTGAGCGGGCCGCCGCAGCGAATCTGCTCGTGGAACAGCGGGATGACGGAACCGCGGGAGGCCAGGACGTTGCCGTAGCGGACGCAGATGAAGCGGCTCCGGGGGCAGGTGAGGTTGGCGGTGATGAACACCCGCTCCTGCAGGGCCTTGGTCATCCCCATCACGTTGACCGGCTTGGCGGCCTTATCCGTGGAGACGCCGACCACGGTATCGACGGACAGGTTGTGCTCGCGGATCGCGCGGCTGATGTTTTCCGCGCCGCCGATGTTGGTCTTCACCGCTTCGAAGGGGAAGTACTCGCAGGTGGGCACCTGCTTCAGCGCGGCGGCGTTGAAGACCACGTCGGCGTTACGGAGCACGGAGGCCACGGCGTGGTAGTCGCGGACGTCGCCGATCACGAATTCCAGGAGCTCCTGGAAATTGTGGTAGACGATTTCGTCGGTGGAGACCCGCCGGTTCTTGTACTGCAGTCGCATCTCGTGCTGCTTGGCCTCATCGCGTGAGAATACGACGATGGAGTTGGGTTGCCCCAGCTCTCCGCTGAGCAGGCGGCGGACAAGCACCTTGCCCAGCGAGCCGGTGCCGCCGGTAACGACTACTTGCTTTCCCTTCAGATTCATGAGCTTCTCCAATCATCGTAGGGAGTGGGATCTCGATGCATCTCTTGGATCATCTGAGTCCAGGTGGGGGGCTGGAAACTGGCGGCCCTGCGGAAGCGCGAGGAATCGAGACTGCGATCGCAGACGAATTCGGAGTCAGGCTCGATTTGGATCCCCAATCCGTAGACCTCATTGACCAGGGTCAGCAGGTCGAACTTGGAGATGGGGTCGGAGGAGACCTGGTAGACGCCGCTGAGCTGGGGATGGTTCTCCAGCACGTCGGCGATGATTCGTGCCAGGGCTGTGGTGGTGAAGCCGGTGAAGACGGCCCGCCGGTAGCCCCGCACTTTCCCCCCTTTTTGGGCCAGGAACCACTCGATCAGCCCGTTGTTGGTGTCGAGTTCCCGGCCGATAATGGAGGTGCGGACGGTGAGGCATCCCGGGGCGCCGACCTCGCCCAGGAACTTGGTCCGCCCGTAAAGGTCTTCGGCGTCGGAGACGTCGTCTTCGGTGTACGTGCCCTTCCGCCCGGAGAACACACAGTCGGTGCTCATGTGCACCAGCCGGGCACCGCATGCCCGGCAAAGATTAGCCAACTGGTGCGGGAACAACGAGTTGATCGTCAGGCTGACGATGGGGTCCTTGGCGGCCCGCAGATGCTTGATGATGCCGATGCCGTTGATGACCGCGTCGGGTTTGACCTCGGCCATCACCCGCACCACCGTGTCCATCTGGAAGGCGTCCACGCCGTCCAGCAGGCGATCGGCGTCGAGGATCTGGTAGCCGCCGGGCGCGCGGTAGCCGGGGAGCACGGTGGCCCACGTGTCGAATCGTTGGCGGAAGACCTGGCAGACTTTGTGTCCCAGCATGCCGGCCCCACCCAAGACAAGTACTCGCATGGTTGCTAAATCATCTCCTTTTTTGCCCAGGCCATGTATTCGGCCAACCCTTCCGGGAGGGCCACCGAGGGCTGGTACCCGATGGCTTCGCTGGCCGCGGAGATGTCGGCCAGGCTGTGCCGGACGTCGCCTTGGCGCGGGGGACCGTGGCGGACGATCGGCTGGATGCCGCTGGCTTCGGTCATCAGTTCCACCAGGCGGTTGATGGTGACGCGGGAGGCACTGGCAATGTTGAAGGCGCCCGAGACGCCGCGGGACATGCCGGCCTGGTAGTTCGCCCGGGCCACGTCCCGCACGTTGACGAAATCGCGGGTCTGCTCGCCGTCGCCGAAGATCGTCAGCGGCTGGTCGTGCAGCATTTGGTGGGCAAAAATGGGGATCACGTTGCCGTAGGCGTCGTATCGCTGGTTGACGCCGTAAACGTTGAAGTAGCGGAGGCAGACGGCCTCCAACTCATACAGTTTAGCATACGCCAGGCAGAGCTTTTCGGCGCCCAGCTTGCTGGCGCCGTAAGGTGAATCGGGTTCGACGGGATGGTCCTCGCGGATGGGGAGCGTCTTCAGTTCGCCGAAGATCCCGGCCGAGGAGGAGAAGACGACCTTGCGGACCCCCGCCTTGCGGGCGGCCTCCAGCACCCGCAGCGTGCCCAGCACGTTGATCTCCGAGTCTGCGATGGGATTCTCGATGGAGCGGGTGTTTCCCACCGAGGCGGCCAGGTGGAAGATCACCTCGACGCCCGCTGCGCAGCGCTCGACCCCCGCGGCGTCGCGGACGTCGGCCTCGACGAATTCCGCTTGCGGCAGGGCGTCGAGATTCTGGCGGTAGCCGGAGAGCAGATTGTCCAAAACCACCACCCGGTGGCCTTCATGGAGCAAGAGGCGGACGATGTTGGAGCCGATGAAGCCGGCGCCGCCGGTGACAAGCGTTTTCAATGTTCGAACCTTTCTCTTGATAGTGCAGCACTAAGCTCAATGGTTGCGGATGGAGTTGTCAGTGGTCAGTTGTCAGTGGTCAGTTCTCAGTTTTCAGTTCTGGCTTATCGGTTATTCGTTGTCCGCGCTCACGAACCGAGAGCTGATGACCGACAACTGATAACTGATGACCGACAACTGATAACTGATGACTGACAACTGATAACTGATGACTGACAACTGATAACTGACCACTGATAACCGAAACTGAGAACCTCTGGCCACAAGACCGGCAACTGCACGCCGGGCCAACACGTACGAATCCCGGACCAGGTCAAGGTCGCGCCGTTGAGGTCAGATCGGGCCGACTCATGACAGCTCCAGGAAGGAGACCCTGTCGTCCATACCCTCGATGGCCTGCCCGCTGTACATGCCCCGAGGCTCTCCATGGTAGGCGTAAGGCAGCACGATGGTGCCGAACTGGAAATACTTGTTATGATGTCGGTCCTTTTTGTGGACCAGGAGTCGCTCCCACTGGGCCCCGTCGCGGCTGGCATACAGGGAGCACTCGTTGGAGTTACAGGCCGCGTTGGGCTCGACGCAGGTCGAGATCACCTGCACCGGGCCGAAGGTGGCCGCATACAGAGAAGTGCCCTCCACGTCGCGCAGGTGGTGTACCTTGCCGGTCCGCTTGTCGAGCCGCACGATCGCGTTCTGCTGGCAGTCCGAGTCCGTCCCGTAGATCAGACAATCCGTCTCGATCAGCGCCGCCACTGCCCGATGTTTCTGACTGCCACGACCGAGCCACTCCAGGGTTCGCAGGTCCTTCGAGAGCGAGGCGATTCCCGGCTGGCAGCCGAAGTCGCCGACGAATACCCAGTAGCCCTGGTGATAGGGATCGACCAGGACATTGTGAACGTGCCGGATCTCCCCCCTGCGAAACCGATAGGCGACGTCGAAGCCCTTGCCGCCGTCCTCGGAGACGTAGAGACACGCCTCGTAAGCGTCCAGCTCACCGTACTCACCAAAGAGCACCCTGCTGCGGTCGACGGCCAGATTCAAGGGGCGGGAGCCGCGGGTGATGCGAAACACCCGGGACATGCGCAGCTCGTCCGGCCCGGCCCGATACAGACCGTCCCGGGCCACGGCAATCCGCGAACCATCGCTGAGGACCTGGAAGGCGGCGATGTAGTATCTCAGCAGGCGGGCAGCTAGTCGCGATCGGGCGACCAACGGCTTCCAGCCCGAACCCGGCACGTAGCAGTTCAGTCGCCAAGTCGTTCCCCCGTCATCCGAGCGATAGATTTCGTATCGCCGGGCCACATACAGCTCGCCGGCTGGGCCAATGTACAGGGCGCGGCCGCCAGTGCTGCCGGTGATGCGGACGTGGAGCGTCCTGTTATTCACTGCCGGTCACCGCCTCTTCCAGACAAGCCGGGGCCAGAAGTAGGGATAGGTCGACTTCTCGTTGCGCGACATGAAGTAGTCGAAGACGTCGCGGGCGTTGGCCCAGTCGACGCGAACGGTGCCCACCGAACCCTCGTGCAAGATGCCCTCGCCGATCAGATCCCGCCGCACCTTGCGCATGCAGAGGCAGAACATGGAGTACGCCACCCGGTGCTGGCGGACCACGCAGGTCTGATCGTGCCCGTCGACGCGGACGATATAACGTCTCTCCTCGAAGAAGTCCTTGATCGGCCAATCTCGATCGCGGACCTCTTCCGCCACGTGAATCAAGGTCAGGTAGGGTCCCAGCGGAACGCCGATGCTGATCACCAAGCCGCCCTTCTGGCAGAAACGATAGTATCCCGAGTAGATGCCGTGGGGCAGAGGTTTGAACTCGTTGAGATTGTCCCGTAGCAGCTCCGCCGCCAAGGGGCCGCAGGCCGCCAACGTGTTGTAGGGGTGCAGACTGCGCTGTACCCCCTGCCGCCTCCAAAACAACTCGTTGGCCAAACCTACGCCACAAAGTGTCTTTTCCGGGTCATACACCACAGGTCGGTCCGAATCGGCACGCAGATCGTAGTCTTCCTCGCTTTGATAGCGGGCATGGGTGGGCATCACCAGCGTGCCCGTATTGCCCACCAGCTCCAGCAGGTCGTCGACCAACTGCTTGGCGACCGCAGCCGGTGTGGAGTGTACTTGTTCCCGGTCTGGCCCTTCGGTCAGTTTGAGGCCGGAGACGGAGGTGTGGGCCATCACCAGCGCGCCTTCGCTGACCCCCACCTGTCTGAGAAACTGCTTGAGCTGCTGCCGATCGGCCACCTGGGCCGCGGGTCGGGCACGCCCGCGACGCTCCCTCACCCACGACCGCAACCGCGGGGAACTCCAGTAGACCTGCCGCGACAGTCTTTCCGCCACCAGCAACAGCCAGTCCTTCCAGGCAGGGACTTTCAGACTCGAGGTTCCGGACAATAAGGCGTCTCCAAGCGGAGAGCGAAAGGTTTCTGCGGCGACCGCCCCGTCGATCTAATGAAACACCTCGGCATCAGAATCCATCCTGCGGTCTACGGGCTCGGCGGATCTACACAGCCGGCGACGCGTTGCAGAAACTTCCATATCCGCTCGCCTTGTGCGAAATGGTTTTTCTTTTGTCTGACGAAGGCTGCTGCTTGCCGGCCCACACGATCCAGATCGGACCTCGGTCTGGCGTGCAATTCCCTCAACAGCAATGCCAGGCCGGCAGGTGTCTCATCTTCGAGCAGACGTAGATATGGATAGTATTCTTCCGGGATTCCGGGCAGCTTGGTGGAGACTACCGCGCGACCCGACGTCATATATTCGACCAACTTGGATGGAAAGCTATATCTTGTGAAGGACTGGTTGGACGGCCGTGGGTTGACCAAGACGGCGGCCTCTTTGGCCCTTTCGACCACCACCTCGTTAGGTACAAAGCCCCAGTAAGTGATCCGGCCGTCTTGCTGGCAGGCACGTGACACTTCATCGCCCATGGTTCCCGTGCCGAACAGCCAGAGTTGATAATCGGGGCCGGGCAACTGGGCGAAGGCGTCCAGAAGCATTTTGACTCCGTATTCCTCGATCAGCCCGCCCGCATACATGATGATGAACCGGCCGGCGTCGGAGCCTTCCTCGAGAGGTGCTTCAGGGGCCTGACCTGCAGGCTCGATCCGAACCAGGGCTTCCATCACAAGCGACGGAACAGCAGGCGCGAAATCGTCGGCCAATTGTTGGGTGAGAACCACCAGGCCGTTCATCAACCTCGTCGCCTTAATCAAGAGCAGCTTGTCCAGCCGCCGAATCAATCGAGTTGGCAAACTCTCGCCCGGCAAAGGCAGACCCGGCGGATCCGTGACGATGCACGCCCTTCGGGCCCTGAAAAGGAGGCAAGCGAACAACACGGGGTACATGTGAGCACTGTGCAGGCCGCCGAGGATCACCAACCGATGCTTGGCGCGCCGGTTCCTGATCAGCCAGAGCGTGGTAAACAGTGAGCAGGAGAAGAATCGCGTGATGTGCTTGAGGATCAACAGGTTGATGAAGGGAATGGTGACGTTCCAGCTCCCGTTCCCCCGATCCCAACGCGAGTATCCGACGAAGATCTTCCGGGCCGTGGGGTAGTTGCAGATCGGCAGGGCCGACACCAGATCGATCACCACGTGTGCGCTCTGCTCGATCCCCCTAATCAGGCTCCAGACGAATTTGTGTGTCTGGATTGGTGGCAGCCGGTCCACGCGACAGATTTCCTCCATGGTCTTGTCGGGTACGGCGAATCCGACCATGAGAATCCGTGGTCTGTCGTCTTGTATGCGCCCGGTGGTCATACGGGAGTCTGTCGCATGCCGCTCTTGTCACTGCTGCGGAGGGAGTCTCTCACAGTCGCAATACCTCCTGATAGACGGCGTCCAGTTTTGCCGTCAGGCAGCGCATCGAAAAGCGATCCTCCGCGCGTTGCCGCCCGGCGACTCCAAAGGCGGCGCGCCGCTCGGGATCATCGACGAGCGACTGCATGGCTTCCGCCAGTGCGTTGGGATCGCGCGACGGCACGAGGATTCCGGTTTCGCCCGAAACGACAACTTCCGGATTGCCGCAGACGTTGGTGGCCACCACCGCCCGCTGGCAGGCCATGGCCTCGAGGAGCACATACGGCAGATTCTCTCGGACTGACGGGAGCACGAGAAAATCGCCTGCGCGGAGGATCGCGAACACGTCGTCTCTTTGGCCCGCAAACACAAGCTGCCCTGGCGGAAGTCCTGCGGCGGAAGCCTCAATTTGCGGGCGGTCAGGGCCGTCGCCGACCAACAACAGCTTCAGCCGTTTTTCACCCCTTGCCACCATCAGTCGGAGCGCCTCACACAGATACGGCAATCCCTTCTGCTCGATGTTCAGTCTGCCGACATACACGCCAACAGTATCTGTGGCGGAGAAACCAAACGACGCCCGCAATGCAGAATCCGGCGGAGTCAGCGGCGGCAAGTCCACCGCATTGTGGATATACCCAAGCAGGCGTCGCGCATGCCTGGTGATCACGCCTCGATTTGCGTCATAGGCGCAAACGCAGTAGACGCCGTCCGCGTGTCGCAACGTATACGGTTCCAACAAGTGGCCCACAATCCATTCTCTGCAATACCGCGAGAGCCCCCGCCACATTGCGATGTCACGAACCAATCCATGCACAGTGACGAGAATGCGTCGACAACCCGCCATTCGTCCTGCCATAAGGCCGTGAAATCCCTCATTTCCCAGGCCTTGCACGTGAAGCAGGTCGGGGCGTAAGGATCGGATCCGATTGGCCATTTCACGCATCAAGGGCAAATTGATGCCGCCGGCAGGTCGAGTCTGAAAGCAAGTCTCGAAGTGATACTTCTCGGCCAACTCCGATTCCAAGAGTCGCCGCACTCCAGTCATCACACCACCAAGTCCCGGCACGCCGAAGGAATGTAGAACGATGATGGGCTTCGTGGTCATTGCCATCTCTGTACTCCAGTCCGAATTTGCCTCTGCGTTGCTGAACTCAAGGGTTCAAGAGACGCGTGGACGCTTCATGCGCGGCGTACAACGGTCTCATGCGTTTGACGATACGGATAACTGTGCTAAGTGGAGCCACATGGAAGCTTGTGCTCAAAGTAGTGCGCACACTCCGTGTGCGGGGCTGCGGCACACGGAGTGTGCCGCCTACATTCGTACGCGGGTCGACTTATAGTCAATCGATCGAAATGCGAATCGTGTCATGCAATGAGAAATGGAACCACCAAAGGGGTCACGATTGGGAGGGTTGCGCCGCTCCCCGCCACTCCTCCAATGCGGATTCACGATGGTGAAGGGTCCTCGCAGGGTTTCCAACAACGACACGTCCGTGGTGGAACGCAGATCATGTCGATCCCTTTGCTCGGGGCTCCTCGACAGCCTCCCGGACGAACTCACCCAGCGGTTGCACGTAGCGCCGATAGTCAAAGCACTTCGCTGCTCTCTCTCTCGCGTTTTCCCTCATAACACGCCACTGCCACCGGGGCATTCCAAGAACCCTTCGCACGGCGGCTGCAAAGGCCTCGGGCGTGTAGCCATCCACAAAGATGCCCTCCTTGCCGTCTCGGACATACTGGGCGATGTCGCTGGTCGCGTTGGTGATGATCGGCACGCCGGCCGACAGGCTCTCGACGAGCTTCGTCGGGAAGCCCGCCTGCGCATAACGCGCGTTGGGGCGGAGAAGGAAGGAGAAATCCGCTTCAGCCAATCGCCGGGGGACCAGGTGTTGTGGAACCCGCCCGTGGCACCTGAGGGCCGTTCCCAGCTCGTCGAGCCCGCCAGCGTCGCGGGGCAGCAGCGCGCAGATGCTCTCACGCGTCGGCCCGAACAGGTCCACAACCACGGGCAGACCTTCCCGTCTTAGCACGCGGACTCCCTGAAGCGCATTATCCAGCAGATCCTTGTTGCCGGGTACCCCGGCATACACGAGTCGCAGCGGCCCCGAATCGGAGGGTTTGCCTGCATCGAATCGCCACTTTGGCTCCTCCAAGTCCACCAGTGGCGGCACCCGGATCACGCGACAGCGCTTGTCACGATAGTACCGCTCGAGAAACGAGCTGATACCGATGATGAAGCCGATCTTGGGGTTCAGCAGGCGAACTCTCAGTTCATTGTCCCACCAGAGGGCTCCCCAGCGCGAAGTGGCCAGTTGCCTGGGATCGAACCACTCCGTGCAATCAGCTATCAAGGCAATGTTCTGGCGTCTGCACAGGGATCGCAGCCGCATCAGGAACCTCGAGGTGCCGTGATACGCGATCACGGCGGCAACGTCCGTTAAGTCTTCCGACCCGAGCCACTTGAGACAGCCCAAACCGAGAGACAGAAAGCGAGCCAGCTTCCCGATCGGTGAACGGGGCCAGGGGCGACAGTCACCTGTCCGGCGATAGCGAAATCCCTCGACGGCAAAGCTGCCGTCCGGTTGACGGTCCTCGGGGCGTCCCTCCTCCTGGGTGTCGCCGACCTTGGTGCCGTAGCCGGCGAACACCACATCGTAGCCGCACTCCCGTAGCGCCTTGGCGATCCCCAGGACTCTGGGTGCCGCAGGGTCACCTTCGGGGAAGCAGTAGTGGCCTACGTAAATGATCCGCGACATACAGTCCAGCCGAATCGGGCACCCCAATACTGGCGACAGAAAGCCTCGGGAGCAAGTCCAAGCCCGTCGTGCGCAACCTGCCGCCTACCCTTTGAATGCCGCCGAGTAGATGTCCAGCATCCTGTGGGCAATTGTCTGCGGATCGTGACGTGCCAAAGCCACTTGGCGAGCCTTCTGCGCCAACCGTTGCGCCAAATGATCGTCGACAAATACGGTGCCAATACACTCCGCCATGACAGTCTCATCCCCCGTCGGGAAGCAGAGAGCAGTCTGCCCATCCGACACCATGCTCGGCGTACCCCCGGCGAACGATGCCACCGCGGGAACACCTACCAGCATCGCCTCCGCCAGGCTGTTAGGGCTGTTGTCCGCAAAGGAAGGGAACGCGAAGACGTGGGCGCGACTCAGTTCCCTCGCCACGCCTTCAGCGTCCAGTTCACCCAGGCTGACCACACGCTCCTGCAAACCCAGCGATTGAATCAGGCCGTGGAGGTACTTCTGGTACCCCGTGGCGCGCCAGGAGTTGCTTGCCGGATTGCCGACTACCCGCACCGTGATCTGTGGAAATCGCTGCTTGAGCAGGCCGACGGCTTTCAAGAGGCAGTGGAGCCCTTTGAGCGGATAAGTCGCGCTGGAGGTGAAGATGGAATACGCCACGACTTGACTCGGGTCGCGCTCGGCGGTGTAGAAGGGGGAACGCAGTACCCGGTCACACTGGTAATAAGCCGCCCCGGGATTCACGGCTCGCAGGTACGCTTCGTCGAATCGAGTGCGTCCCGTGAAGGTAGCGTCGAGCTGGAGAATGCGTCGCTCAACTTCTCGTGCCCTTCGTGCAAAGGCCCGTTGCTGGCGGATGAGGCCGTCCCGCCGAATGAAATCGCGAAAAGAATAACTCCGCCACCGGTCGCGGAAGGAGATGCCGCCGCAATAGTAACGGGCGACTGCCTGGAGCACGCCTTGGATCGAAACCACCGCAGGTGCGCGGATGTCTCCCTCGGCCAGCAGCAGTCCGTACGAACCTTCGGTGCCGTTGACATGGATCAGGTCGGGCTGGAATCGCGCTACGATCTGAGCGCACTTCCGCCTCACCGCAGCACTGGGGTAATAGCACCACTCCCGGAGAAACCGCTGGGGCTCAAAGGCAATAAGCACGTGGTCGCAGCCGCCTGCCCGCACGCTCGCCTCGCTTCCCCCGAGAACGAAAGACACCACTAGCAACTCCACGTTGCCAGTCGCCAGCAGCGCTTCTCCGAGGCTGGAGAGCCACCCGCCGGTTGGATATGCAGGCCTTCCAACCGCCCGACAGGCACTGGGAAACGGGACGTTGGTGAACCAGCAGATCCTCATCGCCGGCAGCCTTTCATGAGTCCGTGGGGTCGCACGATGCGAATGAACAGAGCATCACTTAGGACCGTGCGTTCGCATAGCGGATGCGGCCGCGCAGCGCAGGCCGGCGTACCCAGCCATATCGCCGGTTGCTCAGGGGAGCCGTGGCCGAGAAGCTGTCTGCCAGCCTGACGACAACCGCCATGAAGAAGGCCGTAAACGCATTGATTGAGAAAAAGACCCGGCTACCGCCGCCCAGATTGTAGGCCAGAATGGTGCTCACGAAGGCCAGGCACGGCACGACCAGGTATCCCATACGTCTGGCGAGGTCACGTCGGAAGGCCAACCCGAGCCACCAAATCAGGGCGAACGCCACCGGAAGAGAGCCCAGAATCCCCACAGACACCAGCAGGTCCAAGTATCCGTTATGCAAGTAGACTGAGCGTCTTATTCCTCTGCCGGTCGGGTCTTCCGGGTTAAACGCCCATCCGCCTATCTGTTGGCCGAATCCCACGCCGACCAGCGGGCTCTCCTTGAACCGGTTCCACCCCTCTTCCCAGAGAGCGAATCTCCTTCCCGACAGTCGGTCCATAGTCTGGGCGAGGGTCTCGTACCTCATGCGAGCACCCTCGTGCAGGAGATTCTGGGCAACCTGTTGATTGATGTGGTAGATGAGTCGTCCGGACGTAGAGACATTAACGGTGACGAAGAGTGAGGCCGCGATGGCAATCAAGACGCCGGTTTTGCCCAGGACGGCAAAAACGCGGCGGGTCGCCCACATGGAATAGAAGAACAGAAACGTCGAGCCCACCAGGGCGCAAAAGAGGATGGGTTTGTGGAACGTGATGAAGATCTCGAGCGAGCAGGCTGCCAGGCCGAGCAGCGGCCCGATCGACCACTTACTGCGGTTTAGCCACTCGTGCAGGTACCAGCAATAGGCGAAGAGGATGAACAATCTGATCGGGAAGCCGGGTACCAGCAGCGGATTGAGCTGCTCGGCACCGATCAGGCGCATGAGGCCCCCATAGACCGACAACAAGGCGAGAAGAAGAGCGATTCTCTTCAGCCCCCAATGGAGATCGCGGACGTCGGCGGCGAACCAGTAGCCGATCATGGCGCCGGCGACGGTCAGGATCAGACTGAGATAGAAGTCGGGGCGAAGCACCACGCCATATTCGCTGGGGAAAAGCGCGTGGACTGCCTGAATGGCTCCAAATACGACGAGTCCCGCCAGAGCAAACCACAATCGCTTCGTGCTCGCAGGAACTTGAAACACTCCCAGAACGAAACCGCAAACCAGCACCGTCGCCACGGGAACGACGGCCACGGCCACCCGCATGAACAACGATGTCACTGGGACATTATACGTCCATTCGGCTCTGAAGGTGCCCAGCGCCAGACACGCCAGGAACACCATAAGCATGGTACGGCGTCTATTCATAAAACGTTCCCTATCTCAAGAACCCCACGCTCAGGTAATAAACAACGAAGGCGACTCCGCGCGCAGCAACCACGAAACACTAGTCCGGAGCACGAGCCGCAAGGAATTGATACAGTGCATCCATGAGCATGAACCGCCCGTATTTGTGCTCGTAACCGAGAGAAACACACAGACGGTGAAAGAGCCGGCGTTGCAGCCAGCGGTGTCTGCCCAGCCGCAGCTCGTACAAGGGACGACCTTCATGCGTCTGAATGGTGAATCCCTCCGCCCTCAACATCTGCGAGAGCCGGGACGGTCTGATCCAGCTCTCCACGGGTTGCAGGGTGTGAACCATCGCCCGATGGGTGGAGAACTCTTGCCACACGTTTCCATTTGGCGTGGTAAGAAGCAACCAGCCTCTGGGCTTGAGGAACCCCTTGATCTGGCGGATGAACCTCGGCTGGTCCTCCACGTGTTCGATCACCTCGGTGCAGACCACCACGTCAAATCGGCGGTCTGGAGGAAGCCCCAGGGTCTCCGAGGCTGCATCGCCCAAGACAAACTCGCCGTGATCCCCATAGTTGTCTTTGGCAAACTGGATGCCGGCGGGGGAAAAGTCCACACCGACGACTTTCCCCAGCGGAGACAAGACTGCTGCCATCCAGCCTCTGCCACAACCCAGATCCAAGATCTGACAGCCCGCACCGCCCACATATTCCCTGATTCCGCCGACGATGAACTCGGCGCGCATAAGCTCCGTATAATGCAGATTCTGCCCGCGTGCAAGCCAGTGCTGATCGTAGAAGCGCGCCTTGGCGACGGCGCTGCGCTGCTGGACGTTGTTTTCGGGCATTTCTGCGTTTTGCTTCCCTTGGCGGATAGGTTGGGAATCTGGCGGAGCCATTCTCCGGGGGAGGTCAACCTTGTCTTGTGCCTGGCGCGACCGCCAGTAGCCTTTTTTCCAACCACGGCATCGGCAGGGGCCTGACAAAGAAGGCGGCACTCAGGAAATAGACCAACATCATCACCAGGGCCTTAACGGCAAACACGGCGCCCCAAGGGAGTCCGAGCCAGGTTGCGAGTGCTCCACCTCCCAGCCCAGCCAACGCAGACAGACCACAGCCCAACAGGATGGGTGCGAGCAACTTGACGGTCTGGGTGAACTGGATCTGTGCCGCGCGGTGGGCAAAGTATAGTGAAATCAAAGGTATCGGAACCGTGAACAGGGCTGCTCCGGCAATGGCCACGCCCTTGGCTTCCCAGCGGACCGCGGCAAAGAAGGCGACGGCCACGATGGGAGTAATGGCCAGCGTCTGAAGGAACATCTGACGCGCCTTGCCGGCGGCCAGGAACAACCACCCCATCGAGGTGTAAAACGGCAATACGATCGCCGGAAGTGAGAGCCATGCAAGCAGAGGCACCACCGCCTCCCATTTGTCTCCGTAGATCAGTCGAATCGTTTCCGGGGCGGTGACTCCCAAAAAGGCCCCCATCGGGCAGCCCACAAACGCGGTCAATCGGATGGCCTTTCGATAGGCGGCACCCAGCCTCTGCCGATCGTCCCTGAGCGCTGTGAGCGCCGGCACCATCAGGTCGGTCAGGGCCATGGCCGCGTACAGGGCAGGCAACGTCCTCAGGAAATAAGCCCGCGAATAGTAGCCCAGCTCCTCCGCCCCGCAGCGACGCCCGATGAGGATGTTGTCCAGGTTGAGTTGGAAGTAGGTCACAATGTTGCATACCCCCACGTACCCGCCAAACGTCAACAACGGCAGGATTCCTTGGGAGAGCCGCGGAACACCGGGGCGGTATCCCGACTGTTGAAGCGACAGGATGAGAAGCACCAGCGCCGAGGCCAACGGCTGGGCGACAAGGGCCCAGTACCCCGCGCCGGCAGCCGCCAGGGTGATGCCGACCACGGCGGCCACTGCGGCCGCGATCGTCTGCACCGCGGAGAACGTCTTCTGCCGCATCTGCCGTTTCAGCAGGGCCAGCGGCTGAGTCGTCAGGCCGCTCAACAGCAGGCTGACTCCCAGCACGATACAGATCGGCGTCAGTTCGGGCCTGTCGTAGAACCAGGCCACGGCAGGTGCGGCCACAATACAGACACCCCATGCCAGTGCTCCAAAGACCGCACCCGACCAGAACAGCACGTTGACATCGTTCGACCGAAGATCCTTCTTGTTCACGTTGGCCCAGGACATGCCCATGTCGGAGACCAACAGCAGGAAGGTCGTCAAGGTCTGGACCATGGCCAGCAGGCCGAAGTCGTCGGGATCGAGGATCCGGCAGATTACGGCGGTGCTGCCCAGCCCGATGAGCTGCCGGACAAGCAGCAGCGACACGGACCACTTGGCGCCGGTGCGGGCAAGCTGGCCGACGGCCTCGGGCGGCGGCGCGGCGTACGTCTGGGAAGGGCATTTCATTCTATTGAATACGTCGCGTAATCACCGCCGGCGCGCACTCCGTTCCCGTGGGTAGCACAAAGGCCGCACCTTGCCCGATACGTCGGGAACAAGCAAATCGAGTGCCTGCCGACGGGAAAGCACAGGAAGCGTCGCATTGATCAGGTGTTAGCGGTTCGCACGGCCCCCAAGGGAGGGCACGTCTGATACGGCCACGCCGCGAGGACGTCGCAGCCGTTGGCTTTGGGCAACTGGAGGTTGCTTTCTTGAAACGCCACCGCCATGATCGCCGCCGGGCCCCCCCGGAAGCCGAGAGGACGAACCAGCCAGACGCCGGCAATGGCGATACGCGAATCGAAGACGAGAAACCGGCCGTTCACGCCTACTTCGGCGGAGGTGGGGGAGGGACGCAATAGGCCTCGAACTCCACCACGTGGAATCCCTCGTTGACAGTATTGTACAGCCCAGTCAACTTAATAGCCTTGACAGGGCGCGGGGGAAAGCTCACCCGCTGCCAGCTCGACCATTCACCCTGGCTGCGGTCCACCAGCGGCGTGTACGTCTTGCCGTCCGGAGACGTAGCCATCGTGTAACGATAGTAGCGTCGGTCGAGGTCAAACAGCAGGAAGCGAATCTCCTGCAGCAGGTAGACCTTGTCGAAGGTGATGATCCATTCGCAGGGGAACTTGCCCGTCGCAAAGCCCTTGCCGCCGGTGAAGTGGGTCGAGTCGCCGTCGAGCAAGTCGCGAGCCCCCCAGTCGACACCGCTAACGGTCGTGCCGTTGCTGGCCAGGGCTACGTTTCCTTTCTGGACGACCCCGCGAATCCTCGGCATTGAGGGCCCCGCGGCGGCCGTAAGCTCTGCCAGGCGCTTTTCGACCTCCGCCCTGTCCAGCCCGGTCAGTCGCGGCACTGCCAGCTCATACCAGTGCTGGGCACGGGCGTGCATCCCGCGCTGCTGGGGTCCCTTCTCTTTCTTTGCCAGGTTCCACCACTGGTCGGCCAGGAGCATCTGCTGTTTGGGATCGTCAGGCTGGGCGAGGTCCTCCTCGGCGAGCTTGGCTAGTCCCGCGTCGGCACCTTTGGCCAGCAAGGGGAGCCCCTTGGCCCAGTCGCCCGCATCAAAACAGTACCAGCGGCCGACCAAAAGGTTGGCCTCCGGGTCGGCGGGATTCTCGGCCAAGACCTTGAGGGCCTTCCCGACCTCGACGAACCTGGTCTTCATCCGGCCGACCTCTCGGTCCCGCGCCTCCAGCCGGCGGAAGAGTGCCGGGTCTTTGATCTTGCGGGCGGTGGAAAGCGCCTGCCTGACGAAGCGGCCGGCCAGGTCGAAATTGTCGGCAGCCACGGCCTCGTCCGCCAACGACGTCGCCTGATCCACCAACTGCTGGCTGGCGGCCGATGCAGAGGTCCCGGTCCCCATCGCCCCCGCCGCCTTGTCCAGCAGGTCGGCCTTGAGGGGCAACACGTCGAGGTCGTAGAGTTGCCGCAGTTGGTCGGCCAGACCCAGCGCCCCCTTCAGTCCGCCCGCCTCGGCGGCCTTTTCGCAGGCCAGGTGCATCAGGACGAAGCGGGCGGCCGGATCGTCGGCCATCTTTCCCGCCTGGTTGGCCAGCTTCACGGCCAACGCCAGCTTCTGCTCGGGTGTGGCGGCCTCGGCCAGCTCTCGCTTGAAGATCTCTCGGGTCCGCAGCTCGGCCTCCCGCCGGGCCTGGTCATCGGGCGGAAGCAGCCTCTTGGCCGGAATCGCGGTGCCCTCGGGCGTGCGACCTTGAGCCGGTCCGCCGGATTCTGCGAGGCCTGCCCCGTGGCCGCCCTGCTGGCCGGGATCCGGCGGGTCGAGCAGATCGGCCAACGGACGGCCGGGATCGGGCGCAGACGGGGCTGCCTCCGGCTCTATGGGCGTTTCTGCGGGCGGCTGTTCCACCTCGGGCTCTGGGACCGCGGGAGAACTAGGCGGCCGGCCCTGGTTTCTCGGTGCGGGTAACGCAAGATTCTCGGCAGGGCGATCCCCTGGTTTGTCTTCGGACGACACCGGTTGCTCGGTCATCTGCGGGCCGTTGCCTCGGCGAAGGACAACGACCGACACCACGACGATCGCCACGGCGCCCAGCCCCAAAGCGACCAGGACCAGCCAGGAGCGCCGCGGGCGACTGTGGGCGGAGACGTAGGAGAAGACCGAGGAGGTCTCAATCGCGGGAAGGGCCGTTTCCGCGGTGCTGGTCGTGGGCTTGGGCCTGCGGACAGCAGGCGGGACCGCTGTCGGGAGTCCCTCCCTCTCTGCCTCCAACCGCGGGCGCAGCTTGCGGTCGTATTGCTGCTTTTTCTCCGGGTTGAGCAGGCAGATCTTCGCCGCGGCGATCTCGTTGAGGATTCGCTGCGAAAGCTCGGAGTACTTGCCGATCTGGAAGTTCTTGATCTGGGCCATCCGGCCGTCGGCCGCGTTGACGATCACGTCCGGATCCGACTCGAACGGTTCGATGCCCAGCAGCCGGTAGTGATGGGGCGGCTGATCTTCCGGCGGAATCCCCAGCCACTTGCGATACGGGTCGAAGCGATCGTTCATCGTGGTATCCGTGGCCCGAGGCACCCTACGGTCCTCCCCGCCGAGGGCGGCAACGTGCTCCAAGTGAATTATCTGAAGGAATGTCTTCGGGGGCAAGCGGCATTCCTGCCGCTGCATCCCGCCCACAGGGCATCTGGAACGACGGCTGCAACGGCGTCTGCGCCAGTTTCTCGAAGACTCTAACGCGGCCTTCCAGATCGACGGGCCGCCGCCGGCCGGCAGAGATCCCTCGACGGCCGGCAATCCGCCCACAAAGGTCGCACCGAGCGTCGTGGGTGTCGACAATCCGGCAGCGAGGACGGTCGACAGCGAGACAATCGAAGACGCCGCAAGGGGTGGCGGTCACCGGCCAGTTCAGCCGTGCGGCCTGATGCCGTCGATTTCCGTCAACAACTGGCCCTCCGCTTCGGCGATCTCCCCGGAGCTGGCGAGATACTCCGGAACGATTTCATGGAGCCTCTGACGGATGACTTCCTCGGGCCCGCGGATCAACTGGGCAAGCTCTGAAATGCTGCGGTGGACGGAGGAGAGGGCATACGGCCGCGCATAGGCGGCGCGGAGCTTGTAATGTGACGTGGGCAGCGTCTGCTCGTCGTCGAAATAGAGCTCCTCGAACAGCTTCTCGCCGGGACGGATACCATTGAAGGAGATCTCGATGGCGTCCTCGGGCAGACCCGAGAGGCGGATCAGATCGCGGGCCAGATCGACGATGCGGACGGGTTCACCCATCTCCAGCACGAAGATCTCGCCGCCCGAACCCATGCCGGCCGCTTGCAGCACGAGCTGCGAGGCCTCGGGGATGGTCATGAAGAAGCGTTTCATCCGCGGGTCGGTGACGGTAATCGGCCCGCCGCGGCGAATCTGCTCCTGGAAGATCGGCACCACGCTGCCCTCGGAACCCAGCACGTTGCCGAAACGCACGACGGTGAACCGCGTGGACGACTCCTGGGAGAGGGCGTGGACGTACCTTTCGGCGATATTCTTGGTCACTCCCATCACGCTGGAGGGGTGGACGGCCTTATCGGTGGAGATAAACACGAAAGTCCGCACGCCGTACTCGTCGGCCAGATCGGCCAGGCACTGCGTGCCGAAGACGTTGGTCTTGACGGCCTCGCCGACGTTGGCCTCCATCAACGGCACGTGCTTGTGTGCGGCGGCATGGAAGACCACCTCGGGGCGATGCTGTTCGAAAAGCTGCCGCATCCGATCCACGTCGGTGACGTCGCCGATACAGGAGACCAGGCGGGCGGAAGGGTCCAGGGCTCGGAGTTCCCTCTCGATGGCGAAGATGCGGTTCTCGCCGCGGCCGACGAGGATCAGCGCCTGGGGGTTGAATCTCAACAATTGGTGGCAGATTTCCGAGCCGATGCTGCCTCCCGCCCCCGTGACCATGATCGTGTGAGCTTCGAGCACCTTGCCGATCGTTTCCGTGTCCAGCTCCACCGGTTCTCGCTGCAACAAGTCGTTGATTTCGATGTCGCGAATGGGAACGCGGTGATCGCCGCTGAGGCGGTCTTCCACCGCGCGGATGATCTTCAGCTTTAAGCCGGCCTGGTCGCAGGTTTCCATCAACTGGCGAAGCTGCCGGCCGGGGAGAGTCCCGGCGGTTACCAGGACGTCGCTAATCCGGTAAGCGGCGGCGGTGGTGCGGAGGTCGTCCAGGCTGCCGAGGATCGGGATCTGGCCCAGCCGGGAGCCCTTGCGGGCGTTGTCGGTGGCCAGGAAGCCCCTGATCCGATAGGGCAACTGGAAATAGGATTCGATCTGATAGGCGAGAATCGCGCTGGAATAGTCGGCCCCCACCAGCAGCGCCCAGCGGCGGCCATTACGGCTGAAGATCGAGGTGAACTGCTCCCGGAAGAGCCGGCGACTCGCCCGCAGACCTCCCAGGGCCAGGATTCCCAGCAAGCAGTCGAGGATCACCACGGAGCGGGGAATCTGGATGTTGGTCAGGACGAAATGGTCGATCACCACGATCAGCAACAGCGAGAGGATGGAGGCGCGGGTCAAGGCCATCAGGTCGGCCAGGGTCACGTAGTGCCACCAGCCGTGGCAGTGCCCCAGCAGGTAGAAGACGATCAGCTTCACCCCCAGGACCCACGGCAGCGTCGACCAGAAGGCCTCCACCGCGAATTCCGACCAAGCGAAGTCGAACCGCAGCTCGAAGGCCATCCAATAGACCGCGAGGAACACCGTCAAATGGCACAGCGCCAGCCACCAGACCCGTCTGGCGGCGACTTGCCCAGTGGCCCAAGGGATTGTCCGTTCCAGGCAGGATCGCCAGACTCTCTGCCAACCGTTTTGGCCTTCTGAGGCCGGCGGAGCGGCAGGAGGACTGGCCTCGCGCGTGTTGTTTGAACCCTGGCCGCGTTGACTATGGGGTGTTCGTTTCATGGCGTGATCATCAACTGATGGGCGGCTTTTCGATCGTCAGAGGCCTCAGCGAAGAAGCTCTGCGCCCTTGGAGGCGGCAAGCGCCGGGCCACCCGTCAGGCAACTGGGGCAATTCCGGCCGTTTCGAGTTCAACTTGGAGGAGCTCCAGGCCTGTTCCTTGGAGGGATTCTTAAAAACCCCTCCCCCCACGGCGGAGCCCGTATTATAATCCGAATCCGCATTCCTGTCAAACAGCCACCATGGAGCCCTGGAGCGCGTGCCGCCCGGCGAAATGCTAGCTAGAGCTGCACGGTTCCCGGAGAGACTCGTTTCACCGCTGCGGCTACGCGGCGGCAGTCTCCGGCGTGGCCGCCGGGGCTAAACACTGCGGAACTCCCGGCATCACGAGACACTGTTCAGTCTCCCGGGGCAGCCGAGCTCGCCCGATGGCTGGGCTGGTTGATCCACTCGTAGGCCTTGGCAGCGATGAACTGGATACGTTTCCGGGCGACGTCCGTGTCGGCCGCAGATGTTTGGAGGAGCACCTTGATCAGCGGGGGCCAGTCTTGCTGGCTGCGGATTTCCCAGCGCGCAAGCCCCAGTCCTACGCGATCGAAAAGGATCTGCCGGTCGAGCTGGTACCAGTACATCACCAGGATGCGTTCCCCTTCGCGTTCCCAGGTGCCGAGACTCACCGGAATGCTCGATCCGTCCGGGAGGGCCAACTCCACGCTCTCGCGGCCAACTTCCCGCCAGCCGTTGCCCCGATAACAGTTGATCGGACTGTGGCGGACGCCGGAGTCGAGATCGCGGAACAGGGCCACGTGCAGAGAAACGATGCGGTTTTCGTCGTTCCGGTATACCCGGTCAAGCCAAGCGTCTGCGTCGAGGCGCCTGGTAATCTCGGGGTCCAGCTCGCCGTCGACTCCCTGCCACTGGTCGAATTGCCGGGGCATGTCCCGGACGTCCCAGGCGGGAAGTTGCACGTTCTTGGCTTTCAGCCACTGGGGCATAACGTAGGTCGAGGCAGAGACCAGGACCACAATCGTCGCCACGACGAAAACGCGCGTGGTGGTATTCCGCATGGAGATTCTTCCTTTCGCCGCCTCAGCCCGGCAGGCTCGACTCGTACCTCAGGTCCTTGTCGGGCAGGTTATCGGTGGGAGCGGTGACCACGGCTTCCACTGTGGAGACTCCGAACGCTTCCAGGATTTCGCGGGCCGCCGCGATTTTGGGAGCCCGACTGACGTCGCGGAAGACGGAGAGAATCACGGCATCCACGTGCTGGCTGACGAACCGCGTGTCGGCCACCGGCAGGATGGGGGCGGCATCAACCACCACGAATTCAAACTCCGCGCGGAGCACGTCGAACAGTATTCCCGCCGCGCCATTGGCCAGTGCCGTCAGGGCCTGGCGGTCCCAGCGCCCCGCCGTCACTACGCAGAGGTTGTCGGTCCCGGTCTCGTGAACCACCTCGGACGGTTGGCTCTGGCCGCGAAGGACTTCGCTGACGCCCGGCTCCAGGGGCAACCCCAGGACCCGATCGAACGCCGGCCGCCGCAGATCGAAGTCGACCAGTGCGGTGCGGCGGCCGTTGCGGGCCAGACTCATGGCCAGTTGCGTGGCCAGCGTGGTCTTGCCTTCGCCGCTCTCGGCGCTGGAGATGAGGATCACGCGGGTTTGTTCCACCTTGGCCTGGTGGAGCAACCTGGCGGCGATGCCGTCGATGGATTCGGTCAGCCGCAACTGCCAGGTCTGGTGGCGCTTCGACGCCGAGCCCAACTGCCGGATGGCCCGAGCGGGAATGGCCGGCACGGAGCCCAGGACCGTCAAGCCCAGCCCCTTGGAGACGTCCAGCGGGGAATTGATCCGCTCCGCACGGGTATCCCACCAGGTAACGCAGACGACGGGCAGGCAGAGTCCCAGGATGGTGGCCAGGATGGTGACGGCAATGCGGATGCCCGGCTTGGCCTCGGTCTTCGGCTCGGTGGCCGGTTCCACCAGGCGGACCCGGCGCTCCTCAGACTTCAGCTCCACCCCTAGTCTGTTCCTTTCATCGGTGATGCTCTTGAGCATCACGTTCAGCCGCTCGATGTCCGCACGCGTCAGCTCCAGGTCGACGGAGGAGCTGCTCAGCTTTTCGATTTCCTTTTCCTTTTGCGCCACCTGCTCCGCGATTTGCTTCTCTTGATCGGCCAGGGCCTGGACCTGAACCTCGAACTGGCGCATCTCGGTCTCGATTTTGGAGCGATTCTTCTCGCGGATCTCCTGCACCGCGTCTTCTCCCAGCTTGTCGATCTGGGCTTGCAGGCCGTTCACGTCGTCGGTGAACCTCTGCACGTGTTGCGGCGAGGCGTAGGGATTCACGTTCCTCATGGTCTCGCCCTGGGCCATCATCCGTTGGGCCAACTCCTGAGACAGTTGTTTGGCCACCGGATCAGTGTTGATGTACTCTTTCACATCGATTCGCGGGACGGGTAACGTGTCCACGTTGTTCAGCAGGCTCTGCTGCACGCTGAAGTCACTGCGTGCGCGGGCCAGCAAAACCTTGACCTGAGAAAGAGATGCTTGAAGCTCCATGTACTGCCGCATCTGCATTTGTTCCTTCAGCCTCATCGTGTCCGTGTCGGCGGTCAACGTCTGTTCGGCCAACTGGCGGACCTGGTTCTCCTTGGTCCGGACCTCCTCGCGCCTGAACGTGTAAATCCGATCCAGCTCCTCAAGGCGATCCGTGCGGCGCTTGCGCTCGACGTCGAGGACTACTTCCCGGTAGGCGCGGACTACGGAATTGACGATCATGGCCACTTCTTTGCCTTTTTTCCGATCGTTGTCGGTCAGACTCACTTCCATGAGTTCTGCATTACCCGGAAAGCTGACCTGGAGATTGTCCTGGAGCCATTTGACCGGATCCTCTCCTTCGTGCTCCTGCACGATGCCCGTATTGGCGACATCGGTCTCGCCCAGGGCGCGGGTCAGCACGGCGTTGCTCTTAACAAGCTGGGCTTGGGTATCCTTGTAGATGTCAAACCGGCTTTGGACGAAACGCTCGCCCGGCCCCGGCACGACTTCGGGCTCTTCTGTGGCGATCTGGAAGTAGGCGGCGGCAGTGTATTGGGGCCCCCAGCCAAACCAGACTCCCACTCCCGCCAGGATGGCGCAAAGGACGCCAAGGCTGGTTGCCAGCACCCAGTGCCGCCGCAGCCCGTGCAGATAGGCCGAGGGCGAGGCAACCGGCCCGCGGGCCTCGGGCTGCCCTTCAAGGTCCGCGACGCCGGGCCAGGCACCCTCCAAAGGACCCAGCAGGGCAGAGCGACGCGCCGGAACGGCGGGCATACCAGGGGCAGCGTCCGGCAGTGGCGTGTTTTGGTTGGTCGACATGTCTCTCTTCTCCGATGGTGAAGGTGATTCCAGAGGGCGATGGTGAAAGTGATTCTAGGGGTCAGACTTCAGCAGCCAGCGTAGTCTCTACCGGTTGGTGGTCGCACGGGAGTCGGCAGGGGCGGAATCCCTGGCCAGAGAACCGCTCAGCGCCAGCGGCCCCCCCGACACCTGTTCCACCACCAGCTTCTCCAGCAACTTCCACAGGATCAGCAGCAGCAGCAATGCGTAGGGCATCATCAGCCACCCGGAGCCCCTGTGGAAAAACAAGTCGGCAACGTCCTCGCTTACGTATTCCGGCCACTTGCTGGCCATTTGATAGAGGATGGCGGTGACGGTGATGCGAGTCACGTTGGAGAAGATCGCAATGGGGATGGCGCTGATCACGATCACGATCTTTTTCCACAAGGGACATTGCAACAGAAAGGCCGCGCCCACGCAGATCGCAAAGAACAGCATCAACATCCGCAGCCCGCTACAGGCTTCCTCCACTCCGAGCTGAGCTGAAGGGAGCTGGATGATGTTGCCGTCGGCACCTTGGCGGACGGCGGGGATGCCCAAGGTTTGAATCGCGTAGACGCTGGCCCGCGTGCCGATACTCTGCAGAAAAGGCCCCAATTGACTCTGGACGGCGCCCGGCAGGGGCGTCATAAAGTAGAGGAACACGATCGAGGGCCACGACCATCGCAGCGCCCGCCAACCTCCCAGGAACATGGCCACGCCGGCGGCAAAGGGGAGGATCGACCATTCGTCGGTTCTCTCCATCACCAGCCAAGACGAGACCAGCCGCATCACCGCCCAGACGGCGAAGAATGCTATGGCCCACCAGGTCCAGTCGGCAGACTGCCGCGGATCGGCCGGCGCGCGCCGGAACAGCTCGGCGACCAGCAAGATCAGCCCGCCCAGCACTCCGCCGTAACATGCGGCCAATACGATCTCGGACCCAGCCACGGGGCCCTGCTGGGGACCGTACGAGGCGTACAAGGGCGTCGCCAGGGCTGCCCCCACCATCACCCCGATCCACGTGGTTTTGGACCGCAGCAACGCAGTGACCCACTCCCCCTTGTTCCACAACAGACTGAACCACCAGCCTTCGTCCCTCGACTCCCCGCAGATCATCCGGCCGCGGGCTAGCAGCAGGACCAGGGCAAAGATCGGCACGAAGAACCCGTGCCCGTAATCCGGCTGGCACCACGTGTGGACAAGGCGCACGATCACTGTGCCGTACGACCAGAGGAAGATGCCGATTAGCAGCAGCCAGCCGATCACAATCGAGGGTCGCGACAAGTTGCTTCTCCAGTCCGTCAACGCGAGCTTGCTCATATCCTTGGCTTCCGTCGGGGGTCACGCGGCGATCGCGGTAGGCCCGGCCGTGTTCTGACCAGACGGCCGGTATACACTCCGTGCCGGGCGGTCATGGCCCGCAGGTCACAGTCCTCAAACCGTTGACGGGTATTTGTAGATCGAGGCCCACGTTGGGCCCCGGGTTGGCTCGGGTGCGGGACGAATCACTCGCGGCACGCGACGGCGGGCCGCTGGACTCTCACCCGGTTCTTGCGTGCACTTTGCAGGACCAATCACGCATCAGGAAAAGAAAGGGCAATCGTGGGAACCGGCGATTGGCGACCGCACTGCGTTGATCCCCAACAGAACAAGCATGACAAGGGCGTCCACAGGCGGTCCAGCCGGGTCCCTTTATTGTGATTACACCCCGGCGAAAAGTCAAGGGGCCGGGCCGGAAGTCGTTTCGGGAAGGGGAATCACCTCGGGCATTCGTGACGGGACTGGGACAGCCAGAGGCGCGGCAGGGCGGCCTGTCTGCCGGCGCACACTCCGTCCCTGTGGGTGGCGCAACCCGCGTCGCACCCGAGAACCTCCATCGGCATCCGTGACCCAAATCCAACGTTCATCGCAGGTTCGCTTCCCTCCGTGGAAGCGTCAACTTAGGATCCCACCTAGGAAACTCCGTGAGGGGCAGAAGAAAGCGGCAGGTCACCCCTCGCCCGTATCTGGCCCGGTGCTCGCACTCGCCTTGCCCGATCCTGGGGGAAACCCCAATGGCGGTAGTGAAATGGCTGGGAAACCCCCAGGAGGCGAAATCCGCTGCTGCACAACCCGATGTGGCCTCCGCAGTCACGTCGACCAAGGCTCTGTCGGCGTAGGGACCGGTCTCCCCTCCGTTACCAGTCGCGACCACTTCTGCCTTCCCGGCTAAACAACAACCACGCGGCGGCCTTCACTGCACACACGCCGGCGTCGCACGGCCTTTGCCACTGACGGATACTCGTCCCTCAAACTTCCAGCTTGATCGAAGGCAGCCGAAAAGTCAAGTGTCCCGGCCTAGGCCCCCCGGCCAGGTGGGAGAAAGACAGCGGCGGGACATGCCGGCGGGGCGTCGAAGGGCGGGCGCGCTAACCGGCATTTCGCCAGCACCGCACCTTGGATCGCAGTGTGCTCCTGCCTCACAGCAGCGGTGCGAGGCGGAACTCCTCATCACTGCTTGCCCAAGGTCAAGCAGTGGCACACCGGGCAAGCAGCCGGGTAGGGACGCCCTTGAGCGGCCCGTGAAGTGACGGGTGCCCGCCCCGTCGCCATCGGGCCCAACGGGCTAGTCGATGGGCTCCAGAAGGAAATCGTCGACCTCGACCGACGCACCCTTCTGGATGAAATTGACCCTCACCAGAAGTCGCGTCTCCCCACGGCGGGTCAACACTGTGCCCTCCAGCCCGGCCAACGGCCCGTGACGGACCCGAACGTGGTTCCCCGGCACCAGTCGGCTCTCGACCGTCAACGGCGCCTTGGAAACAATGAGTCTGCGGAGTTGTCTCAGGTCGTGCAACAGGCACGCGGGGTCGTCGATCGTGAGGATCCGAGAGATACGGTTGGTAGTCAGGCTGCGGACCCGTTCCTGGTCCGTGCCAAAGAGAAACACGTAGCCTGGAAAGAGTGGGGTGTGCGAAGAGACCTTACGGCCACGAGAGACCCAGGTCTTTTTCACCAGGGGCAGATAGAAGGGGATCTCGAAGCTCAGCAGGTCGCGGGAGATCGCTTTCTCCTGGCGGGCCCTGGTGTAGAGGACCCACCATTGCCGCTCGCACGGCTGGGAGGCCATCTCGTCCAAGAGCGTGGCGGGATAGAGGCTGGGTTCTTCGCCAAGAATCGGCATCGTCGATCTCCCTCGCCCCGGATCCGCGATTCCCTCACCATTTGGGCCACACGACCCTGAAGTATATCCCGGGTAGAGGGCGCGTTCAAATCGGTGACTGCCCGGCAGGCAATCGATCTCGCCGCAGGATGCTGTGCGTGGCGGTCGCAAGTTCTTTTTGGCCAATTACTTGGAACGACGCGCCAACCACCTCGAGATGAGCGCAGGTCGCTCAGTCCACGAGGCAGCGAAAGACCGTTTCCGCAGGGACCACCGCCAGTTTCCGGCTGGCGTCCCACTCGCGCTGGGAGGCGTCGTGCCCCACTGATCGCCGGGAAGGTGGCGCGACCGCGGTAGATTCAGAGGGCCGGATTATGCTAGGTTTACATGCGCCGTTTGTGCCCATTCGGGACAGGCCCCTCTGAAGCCCATCCCGGTCGATCAGTGCCCGCAACGGAGACCAGCCAGGATGTGTGGGATCGTCGGATACGTGGGACCCAGGGAGGCGTGCGAATTCCTCGTCCGGGGGCTCCACCGGCTGGAGTACCGGGGCTACGATAGCGCCGGGGTGGCCGCGGTGACACCCCAAGCAGGGCTGATGGTGGTGAAGGCTTCCGGGCGGATCGAGCGGCTGGAGGCCCGACTGGCCGACACGCCGCTGGTCGGCCGGACCGGTATCGGGCATACCCGCTGGGCCACCCACGGCGCCCCGAGCGACCAGAACGCCCATCCGCACTTCGGCGGCGACGGGGTCCTGGCGGTGGTCCACAACGGTGTGATCGAGAACTTCCCGCCGCTCAGACAGCGACTGGAGGCGGAAGGCTACCATTTCGCCTCCGCCACCGATACGGAGGTGATTGCCCACCTGATCGACAGCCAGTTGAGGCAGAAGCCGCCGGTGGGCGATCTGGCCGCGTCGGGCTACAGGCCGCTGGTCGAGGCGGTCCAGACGGCCCTGGCGCAGCTCCTGGGAACTTTCGGACTAGCCGTCATTTTCCGCGACTGGCCGGAGGTGCTCATCGCGGCTCGGCGGGGCAGCCCGTTGATCGTCGGGGTCGGCGCAGGTGAGCATTTCGTGGCCAGCGACGCCTCGCCCCTGGTCGGCTACACCGACAAGATCGTCTACCTGGCCGACCACGAGTTGGCAGTGATCACGGCCGATGCCCTGCGCGTGATCCACCGCGACCAGGGCTACATCAGCCACAGCGTCGAGGTGCTGGACATCGAGTCGGGCGACGTGGAGCGGGGCGGTTACGAGCACTACATGCTCAAGGAAATCTTCGAGCAGCCCGAGTCCATCCGCAACGCCATGCGAGGCCGGCTCGACCTGGACGCGGCCACGGCCAAGTTCGGCGGGCTGACGCTCACGCCGCGACAGCTCCGCCGCGTGGAGCGCTTGCTGATGACCGCCTGCGGCACGAGCTGGCACGCGGCGCTGGTCGGCGAGCACCAGATCGAGACCTTGGCGCGGCTGCCGGTCGAGGTCGAATACGCCAGCGAGCTCCGCTACCGCAATCCGCCCATGGAGACCAACACGCTGGTGTTTGCCATTACCCAGAGCGGCGAGACGGCCGACACGCTTGGAGCCCTGCGGGAGATGAAGCGCAAGGGTTACCACGCACTGGCGATTAACAACGTGGTCGGGAGCACCATTGCCCAGGAGGCCGACGGCGGAGTCTATCTGCACGCCGGTCCCGAGATCGGGGTGGCCTCGACCAAGGCGTTCACCTCCCAGTGTACGGTGCTGGCCATGTTGGCGCTGTACTTCGGCCGCCTGCACCACCTGAGCTTCGATGCCGGGATGCGGATCATCGAGGAGCTGCGGGAGTTGCCCGAGAAGGTCCAGCGGGCCCTGGAGACCAACCACAAGGTGCAGCGGATCGCCGAGAAGTACGCCCACTGTAACAACTTCCTTTACCTGGGCCGGCAGTTCAACTTTCCCACCGCCCTGGAAGGGGCGCTAAAGCTGAAGGAGATCAGCTACATCCACGCCGAGGGCTACCCGGCCGCCGAGATGAAGCACGGCCCGATCGCCCTGGTCGACCAGCACACGCCCAGCGTATTCCTGATGCCGCAGGGCACCGTGTACGACAAAGTGATGGCCAACCTCCAGGAGATCAAGGCCCGGGGGGGCCCCGTCATTGCGGTCGTCGGCGAGGGGGACACTGAGGCGGCCAAGCTGGCCGACGACGTGATCGAAGTGCCCGCCACCGCCGAATTCCTCCAGCCGATCGTCTCGATCATTCCGTTGCAGTTGCTGGCGTACCACATTGCGGTGGCCCGAGGCTGCGACGTCGACAAGCCACGCAATCTGGCGAAGAGCGTGACAGTGGAATAACGGGGAAAACTGGGGACCGTTTGGCGACCGATTCCTCGTTTCTTGGCAACTTTCCCCTCGAGCCCCCTTGTCACGTGCCTGGTCTTTGTCGACAATCCGTGAGGAGCCTGAAGGGGGTGGTTCTCCAGTTTTGCGAAGCACGGCCAGGACCAGGATTGGTCAGATGCGCGCGGACCCGGCAGAGTTGATACTGTTCGGGGAGATGTCTCCCCATCTGTTTTTCGAGGAGGCAGAGGCGCAGGGAATACCCCCGGAGCGTCTGAAGGACGAGGAGACCCACAATCGCGTCTTTCACCGCTGCCTGATCAAGCTCAGGAAGGCGACGGCCAAGGCCGTGGCCTCCGAGCTGGGCATACCGATCACGGACGACCAGGCGCATGCCATCGCCCGCAACAGCCTCACGCCCGAGGTCATGGCCGAGCCGGCCCCGCTGGCGGCCGAAGAGCGGGCGATCGCCAAGGTGCTCTACTTCCACGCCGTCAAGGCCGCCGTCGCCCGGCAGGGGATCTCCATCAAGGATCGCGTCGCGCGGGCCGAGGCCCACAGGATGGTGACCGCCGGCGAACGAGGGCTGACGAGCCTACAGAAGTTCAGCCGCGCCTCGGGCTGCCTGGTGGTGGCGGGCATGTTCGCGCTGGGTGCGGCCTCTGCCCTGCTGTCCGCCGTGGTGCTGATCCTCGCAACGATGCCGCAGCCGTGACGGGAACGGATGGCAGCTTCCCCGTGGTTCAACTCGGCTGATCTGCCGGATTGGGTGCCACTGCCGGCTTGCCCAGCAGTGCAGCCGGCACGGTTGGACAAGCCAACCGTGGCACCCACCAGTGTGGCACCCCTTGGTTGTCCTCCGCACACGCGGGTGCGTGGCCACAGCCGAAGTCGTTGCCGATCTCTTGTGGTCGGCTGGCCATCGCCAGTGTCAGCCGCGTAGTTCCGCCAACTGCTGACAGACTGCCGCGTTGAAGCTTATAGGGGCACAGTGCGCGGAGTCCGCAGGGTTGCGGTCCCGCCCTACCTGCGGCAAAAGTGTCTGGAACAAATGGCGAAAATGCTTACGGCCAGGCTGCGCCGCTTGGGCACGCCGGCAAAGTGGGCACGTTCGCCACGTTGTGGGAAAGTGCCCACCAGGCCCCGGGACCGGCTGCGGCGTTTCTGAGAGAACCCTGAAAACTGTGGACATCCCCGCCGGCCGCTTGACAGGCCACTGACGGGCTGGTAAGCTACCTACTATGTTGAGGGGATGGAGCGGCTGCTGTCCGCCCAAGCCTCTTTGCGGGAGGGACGATTCGGCCATGCGTACGTCCGCCCTCCAAAATGCCTTCGCCGCTCGGTTTCAGCCCGACGCGGACGGGAGTCTCGACGACAACGGCCCGAACGACAGCACGCCGGGCGACTGGTTCGGCACCGGCGGGATTGCCCCGCTGGGGATCGCCGTACGCGACCTGGTCATCGACGCCCAGGGCGGTATCCTGGCGGCCGGGCTGGCGTACAACGGCAGCAACTGGGACTTTGCACTCACGCGGCTGAACTCCCAAGGGCAGCTCGACACCAGCTTCGGCCAGCAGGGCGACAACGGCATCGTCAAGACGGACTTCGGCAACAGCCATGATTGCGCCATGGCGTTGGTCCTGGACAACGCAGGGAGAATCGTCGTGGGCGGCTACACCAGCACCCACGGCAGCTACGACTTCGCCGTGGTGCGTTACGAGGCCACCGGCACGCTGGATGGGACCTTCGGCAGCCAAGGCAAGGTGGTGTTTCCCGATTTCGGCCCCGATCTTGGCCAAGGCAGCGATTACGCCTACGCCGTGGCCGTACAGCCGGCCGACCCGGAGCACCCGGAGCTGCCGGACTATTATGTGGTGTTGGCCGGCGAGGCCGCCGGGACGGGGGGCGCCGCCGACTTCGGCCTGGTCCGCTGCGACCAGGCGGGCAACCACGACACCAGCTTCGGAGGGGCCGAATACCAAGGGTTGGTGACCACCGACTTCGGCGGCATATATGATGCGGCCTGGGGCGTGGCCATCGGCCAGGATGGGAAAATCGTGGCCGTCGGCACGGCCGACACCGGCACGGACACGAACTACGACTTCGGCCTGGTCCGCTACAACTTCGACGGCAGCCTGGACGACGGCGGGCCGAACGACTCCACTCCCGGCGACACATTTGGCACCGACGGCATGGTGCGGACCGATGTCGGCCAGCAGGCCAACATCGCCTTTGACGTGGTGCTGGACGCCGAGCAGAGGATCGTCTTGGCAGGCTTTGCCAACGCCAGTGCCGGCTACAACCGCGACTTTGCCGCCGCCCGCTACCTCTACTCCCCTCCGGACATCGAGATCACGGGCTTTTCCGTGAACCCCAGCGACAGCACGCTGCTGGACGTGACCTACGAGATCCACTACGCCCAGCCCGACGCGTTTGACATCGCGATCTACGCCTGGTTCGACCCGCAAACGCCCGAGACGCTGCTGATCGATCACTTCGCCGTCAGCAATCCGGCGGATCGGACCCCAGGCGCCCCCCACACCGTCTCGATTGCCGCCGTGTTTCGGAACCAGGCGCAGCCCGGCCAGGACCCCGTTTACGATTTGGAGCTGGACTACTTCCTGATGGCCAAGGTCGATTCGCAGGACGAGGTGGTCGAGGCCAACGAACTGAACAACACCCGGCTGTTCGACGGCGGGATCTTCTTAGACGACCCGCACGACATCGTCCATGTCCACGGGACGGATGTTCCGAATCAGCAGTATCCCGCGCTCGACAAGAAAGACGTGCTGCAGATCCGCCTGCATGTGGTTGAGAACTCCGCCTCCTTCCGGCTTTGGCTTAACGCCGATCCGGACGGCGAGCCGAGCGAGGAGTACGCCGAAACCGACGT
>Ga0315277_10001132_pt1 | contig 39433 bp, 30 predicted proteins | sample YL17G05_15_MG_FD_203695 | JGI IMG/M metagenome (GOLD analysis project Ga0315277, IMG submission 203695) | Sediment microbial communities from Yellowstone Lake, YNP, Wyoming, USA - YL17G05_15 | ecosystem: Environmental > Aquatic > Freshwater > Lake > Sediment | place: USA: Wyoming | collected...
GATGCCGGTTTGGACGTCTCGATGATCGGCGCCGGCTCCGTCGTCGTCTTCTGGCTCACAGCCGGCCCGGATGCCTCAGCGAGATACCCTACGATGTCTTCCAGACCTTTGGTGAGTCGTTCGAGGCTGCCGGGCGTGGTCAACGGTGACGTGGAGCGGCTGCCCGGAGCGTCAGAGCCCGTCGCGACAACCGACTCAGGCCTCGGGGCCGGCGACTCGGGATTCCTGACGACGGGGACCGGCTCCGGGGACTGGCGCGGCTGGTTCTCCATCAGCTCAGCCCAACTGATCGTCTCCCGGGCCTTCTGTTCCCGGTCAGCCAGGCCCAGATTCTCGTCCTGTGCGGTATTGGTCGCCTCTTCCGCCTTCGTGGACTGCGGCCGAAGATTCGGCAGACCGTTGATGATGAAAGCAATCACGAAGATGAAGACCAGCCCCAGCAGCAAACCAATTTTCGCGTCCGACGTCATGGTTTCACTCCATTCCTACCGTTCGACCTGTTCCTTCGTATCCGCCTGATGAGCCATCAGTTCTTCTGTGCAATTCGTAATTTGGCGCTTCGGGCCCTGTGATTGACAGCGATTTCCTCCCGGCTGGGCGAAATGGGCTTCTTCGTCAGCAGGCGATAGACGCCCTCCGCCTCGTTTCGCTTGAAATCGCGCTTCACCAGGCCGTCCTCCAGACTGTGATAGCTGATGATCGCCACATAGCCGTCCTTCTTCAGGCACCCCGGCACCGCATAAAGCAATTGCTCCAGGTTCTCCAGCTCATGATTGACGGCAATTCTCAACGCCTGGAACGTCCTGGTCGCCGGATGCTTTCTCGATTCATGTTTTCGCCCCGGTCCTGCCAGGGCACTGGCCACAACCTGCGCCAACTGTCCCGTCGTCGTGATCGGCTCACGCTCCCGTCGGCGCACGAGAAAACGCGCGATGCGGCGCGACGCCCGATCCTGTCCGAACCGGAAAATCAAATCAGCCAGCGATTTTTCATCCCATTCGTTAATTATATCGGCAGCCGTAGTCTCCAAGCTTTCGTCAATTCTCATGTCTAACGGCATATCCGCGCGGAAACTCAGCCCAAGTTCACTATCGGAAAGCTGGGCCGAACAGAGACCCAAGTCAGCGAGAAGGAAATCCGCCTCCGTGATGCCCAATTCGCCGAGGCATTCGGCGACGCGGGCGAAGTTCGACTTGATCAAAAAGACCTTGCAAGCGAGGCCTGCCAACCGTTGCCGGGCCCGTTCCAGGGACTTGCTGTCGAGGTCCAGCCCGACGAGCACCCCTGTGGGTCCCAGCCGCTTCCCGAACAGAAAGCTATGACCTCCGTGTCCAATGGTCGCATCGACCATCACCCCATCCTGAGGTAAGCTTATCTGTTCGGCTAAAGGTTCCGAAAGGACCGGAACGTGTTCTATGTTTGAGCGATCCACCTGTGCATCTGCAGACCCGACCCCTCACCGGCGCCCACGCGGCATGAGGGGTGAACGGCCGATTCAACCAACCGCCACGGGCTCCGCACGCTGCCTGAGCCGTTCCGCGTACGGCGAGAACTTGATTCCCGCGAACAAGCGGCTGCTCTGCTTGAGCCGCTCCAGACGCTCGCCCAGCACGGCGATCGACGCCCCGGTTTGCTCGTCTACGGGTCTGGCCCCTGCGAGGCTCTCGCCCACAATCTGACAATGGCGATCCATGCCGATCATGATACCTCCAACTCTGTCGACAATTCTTTTGACTGTTGCTGCATGACGTTCTGTCGTGCCTGAGTCACCTGCTGCTGGTACTGCTGCATGTGGTCTGAGACATACTGCTCCCAGTCCGGCGTGTTCCACAGCTCGATGTGGTCCCTGACACCGACCAGCGTCACATCACTCTTCAAACCCGCCCTTGTTCGCAGCCGCTCGTTCAGGAGCAGCCGGCCCTGATGATCCAGCTCCACCCGGCTCGCCAGGGCAAAACTGATTCGCTCGAATGCCACCGCCTCATCGGCGGCCGTCCCCGGCTTACCCGCCGCCAACGACAGCCGCTGAAAATCCTTCTCCGGGTACAGGCACAAAATCCCGTTGGCGCCCATGACAAGGTAGAAATTGCTGCCGTGCTCATCGACATCGATCTGGCTGCGCAGTCGATTCGAGACGAGCACTCTGCCCTTGTCATCGATGACGTGCTGGTACTCGCCTGTTAATAACAGCATGGCAAATATCCCACTCGAGTAATCTTTATAGGGATATTCTGCCATTTTCCCCCACCAAGTCAACACTTTCTTCCCACTTTCATGCGAAAATTTTGCACATTCTGTTATGGGACGGCGCTCAGTGACAGCGCAACTGCTCATGTTCCAAGTGCTTACGGCGTTTTCTCCTCGCGTGCGAATATTTGGGTTATTGGACTATCGCTCGATTTTTCTTTTCGCCCTCCGGCGTGATTCGGACGATGCATTTGACGGCGGCTGGAGGCCCGACTATAATTCCCGCCGCGCGATGTGATCCGCAGCCGGTGTGGCGTTCACGGCTGTGTGCAGAAAAGAAGCACGGCGGGGAGGCCCTGGAGATCGAATTATGGAACATCGGATGTCCACCGCAGTCGCGGCAATCATGGCTGTCTGTCTGATGACGCTTGTGGCGATGAGCGGCTGCATATCTAACCACTCGGACGTGACATACGGTCCGGAGGGCCCCGCCGTCAGCGCCGGCACCTTCCACCAGGTCAAGATCGGCCAAACGAGCAAAGAGTGGCTGCTCGGCGTCTTCGGCGAGCCGACCCGCACGGCCAAGACCCCAGACGGCACCGAAGTGATGACCTACATCTACACCAGGAAGGTCAACAGCAACTTCAGTCTCTCCCCCTTCCTCGACCTCGACGGGACAAAGGAGCAGCGGACGACCTACTACTTCGAGCTCCGGGACGGCGTCGTCTCCAAATCCTGGAGCGAGTGACATCAGAACATCCAGAAATCGATGTCCTTCAGCACCGCCCGCTGGGAGATCGTTGGAGACAGGTTCGTCACGGTGCCCCGCCTCGGATCAAGCCCATATTGGCCGACGATCAGCAACCAATCGCTTTCTGCGATATCCCGAAAGGCAGGCCACAGAATGGGCTCGTTTTCGTGCGCGATCGCCGTAACGTAAAACGGCTGGCTCCAGAGCGACACGTAGCTTCCCAGCAGCCAGTCGTAAGCCATCGGGAGCAACCTAGTGGACCACTGCTGGTAGGCCGTCTTGAGCAATTCCGCGTAGGTGTACTCTCGTCCGGCTGCCAGAGAAAGCGCAACGGACATAACCACATCCCGCTGCCCGTCTTCGTCGGCCAGCAGCGTTTCCTCGTCGATGACGGACGAACTGCTCGTCTCGACGCTGCCGTAGACGTCGAAGCATACCTGCACGGCATTGGCGGTCCCGATCACGTCGAATACCCCGATCGTGTGCTGACCCCCGGTCTGCGAGCTCAGCACTTCGCTATTGGCCCCGCTGTATTTCGTGAGTTGCCCCGTATTATATAAACGGAATTGGAGATCCATTTGGTCTGCATAATGATGTCCCTCCAGGTAGGCTTCCGCGACATCCCGCGTCTCAGGATCGGCGGCCGCGCCCCAGCGTTCCTCGTTCAGGTCTTTGAGAACGAAGTAGCGGTCGATGTAGACCGGAGGTGAGGCCGATTTCCTCATGATGGGACGAGGCGTCTGGCGGCCGTTGCTCAGGTACGGATCGAGGCTCTTAGCGAATATCTCCAGCCGCCAGTCGTCCGCCTTCTGCTTCATCGCCGCCAGAGTGTCGCGAATGATCTGTCTCTCGGCCTCAGAGTACTCCTGTGTATTGGCGGCATCGAACAGCGGCCCATTCACCGCCCGCCACAGCAGGGCAATCAGAGACAATGATCGTTCCTGCGTTTCGAGAGCATTGCGTACCGCCGTGCAACGTTCGGTCATGTTCTCCGGCAGTGTGCCGCCGATGAAATCCTTGACGAACGTCCGGCCCGGATCGTTCAAGTCGACGCCCGCTGGAAGGTAGGTGGTTCGTCCTGCCGCCTGATTGATGTAGAAGGTGAGAATGGTGTCATCCATCAGATTCGGCGCTGTTATGGCTGCGATCCGCACGGCGCTGGCGGCCCGCGCGACGTGGACCGCACCGACGCCTGGACCGGCCGCACGGCTGTCCTCTTGAGCCGCGAGTGTGCCGAGACAAATGGCGATGCCGGCGGCGGTCTTCAAGGCATTCGGCACGTGCCAGACTTCTTTGAAGCATTGCGTGCCGGACTTTCGCTGGAGCCAGCAGCCGCTCCGGCAGGCAGGCGAGTAGTCGCAGTGGCCGCACTTGCCGGTTGGCTGCCATGTCCGGAGATCGTGGAAACCTTCCGCCCATATCTGTGCAAGGCGCCGCTCGTGAATATTGCCGGCACTGCACGAGCGATCCAGCGTGGTGCACGGCACGACCTCACCATCGGGAAGGATGACGCATTGAGCCCTGCCCGCCCCACAGCTCAGAGGCAAATCCCGCACGAGCGGCTCCAGATATCCCAGGTAGCCGATTTCGTCGGCCATCTCGACATCGAAGTACCGCCTCTTTCGCGCGACGAACTTGATGAGCCGCTTGAGCTGGGCTTTCGAGAGGAACAGGTCGGGCCGGTCCGCCGCCCTGCCCTCCGGCACGAGCAAATGAATCCCCCACTGATCGGCCCCGCCGGCCACGACCAAGTGAAACGTTTCATCGAGGCAATCATAATTGCGGCTGGTCACCGTCGTCCCGGCACAGACCTTGACCCCCTCCAGGGACTTGAAGAAGCGAATCGCCTCGACGGCCTCGTCGTACGCCCCGGCTTTGCCCCGGAACCCATCATGCACTGGTTTTGGCCCATCCAGGCTGACCGCGACAAAACCCGGCCGATTGCGCGAGATTACCTCTCGCCGTTCTCTGCCCGGCATGGCGGCGGTATTCAGCGACCAGTTCACGCCTTCATGCCCGAGGTACTCGATCACCTCCGCCACATCCGGTCGGACCAGCGGCTCGCCCCCGGTGATGAGAAACTCCCCTACCCCCATCCGGGCCACTTCATCGATCAGGCCGCGGACCTTCTCGATGGGCATGTCCTCAAAGCCCGACTCGCCTCCGGCCGCCAGGCAGTGCTCACAGCGAAGCCCACACCGGAGCGTCGCCATCCACTGCACGAGGCTCGGCGTCTCCAAGTACCCGTGGCGTGCAAAGAACTCGCTGCTGCTGCTGACCCTGTGACAACCGACTTGACTGTGCGTGCCCATACCGAATTCTCCCTTCTTCCCAATGGATAATGCCGATGCCGCGATCAGACTGCCTGATCGACGTGCATATCAAGACCCTTGCGCTCGACTTGAGAGCCTGCTGCGAAATGACGCTGGTTCGGCGGTCTCCTTACAAAGGTGTAAGCAGTTCTACCGAGGGTCGAAGGCGGGCCGATATGATCTTGAGCGACGAGATATTATGATGACATATTTCGGTATGACGGCACTGCTTTGCCCGCCTTCATACCTCATTGCCGAAGGAGGGAATCGAACCCTCACGGGGGGTAAGCCCCACAGGATTTTGAGTCCTGCGCGTCTGCCAGTTCCGCCACTTCGGCGTTGGAATCGACCGTCCACGGAAGATTATGGACGATTTGCGCCGGAATGTCAAATCGGAAATCGACAGACGGCGGGCCCACGTGTTGAACCGCCGTGATCACCGGCGTTTGAATAACACTCTATCAACCGGACGGATTGACTTTGGCGATGATTCCCTCGTTCGGGCCAAGCCTGATGCGGTGGCTGACGGGATCGCCGACTCGCCCGTCGTGAGTGCTCAGGATGATCTCGCCGGTCACATTCATGTGACGCGGGATCACCAGCTCACCGTCGGCCCCGCCGAAATTCACAGCCACAAGGAGCCGCGTTTGCCCGTCCTCACGGAAGAAGGCCAGCAGGTTCCCGTGCTCCCCGGCAGGCCGATACTGGCCCACCTGCAGCGCGGGCTGCTCCTGCCTCAGTTGCAGAAGCCGCCGATAGAACGCAAGCATGGAGTGCTCGTCCTTCTTCTGCTTTTCCACGTTCACCCGCTCATAGTCATCCGCTATCGGCAACCATGGCCGACCCGACGAAAACCCTGCGTTGCGCTTTGCATTCCATTGCATCGGCGAGCGTCCCGGATCGCGTCCGAATCCCCGGCCGGGGTACGTCTTCTCCACCGGATCTCGCGCCTGCTCCGGCGGCACCGCCACGTCGTGCATCCCGATTTCGTCCCCGTAGTACATTGTCGGCGTCCCGCGCAGCGTCAGCAGCAGAATGGCGGCGATCCGAGCCTGTTCCAATCCCACCCGGGTCGCCACCCGCGACTTGTCGTGATTGCCCACGACCCAGTCCGGCCACCCGAACGGCGGCAGCGACGCCTCGTACATGTTCACCCCCGCGAACACGTGCAGCGCGTCCCAGGGCAACAGGACCAGTTGAAAATTGTACGGAAGGTGCACGCCGGTGTCTCGCTCCTGCCCGTAGTACTCCACCAGCTCGCCGACGGGAAGGTAGACTTCCCCGACCAGCACGCGCTCGTCGTACTGATCCGCCACGCGACGGATCATCGCCACGACGTTGTGCACCTCCGACTGGTTGCCCGAGTACACGGGCATGAGCCGATTGTACGGCGGCATCGTCTCCAGGTCGTAGTCGGGGTTCAGCGGGTTGTCCCGGAACTGCTCATCCTTGATCACGTGCCACAACGCGTCGATACGAAATCCATCGACTCCCTTCTCCATCCAGAACCGCAGCACGTCAAACATCGCCTCGCGTGTTTCCCGATTGCGCCAGTTCAGGTCCGGCTGCTCTTTGAGAAAACTGTGCAGGTAGTACTGATGCGTCGTCTCGTCCCACTCCCAGGCCCCGCCGCCGAAGGAGCTCAGCCAGTTGTTCGGCGGCCCGCCGTCGGCGGCCGCATCCAGCCAGATATACCAGTTGCGCTTGGGATTGTCCCGCGACGAGCGAGACTCCTGGAACCACGCATGCTGGTCCGACGTGTGGTTGGGCACGTAATCGAGGATCAACTTCATGCCGCGGTCGTGGCAGCTCCGCAGCAGCCGGTCGAAATCCCGCATCGTGCCGAACCGTGGGTCGATCTCCGTATAGTTGCTGACGTCGTAGCCCCAGTCGGCCATCGGCGACGGATAGATCGGCGAAAGCCAGATCGCGTTGACTCCCAGCCATTCCAGGTAGTCCAGCTTTCCCGCAATCCCCGGCAGGTCGCCGTAGCCATCCCCGTTGCTGTCCGCGAACGACAGCGGGTAGATCTGGTAGATCACCCCTTTCTGCCACCAGAGGTATTTTTCCATGATCCTGCATCTCCTCGGCCGCACCGTCGCGGACAATAGCCGATTGTAGCAGTCCCCGCCTGCTCCTCGATAAGAAATCCCTGCGTCTGACCGGCTCCAAATGCTCACGGATATTGGAATAACAAAGTGGGACCCTCGTGACTTCCGCGCGGCGAGATGTCCCTGCCCGCGCCCTCCTGCACAGATTGAATGGAACATTTTTTCCCTATCTTGACATGGCACGCCGCTGTGTGGTAAGATAGGCAATGTGGTTACATGTAGTGCCATCGTCATATTTGCTTCGTGGCCTATGCAACGATTGATTCGTCCTCGCTATTAGTCTGTCATTGCATCAAGTTGAAGAAACGGTAGCGGCTGCGTGGATGGATACCTACGTTTACAGCGATGGGCCCAATTACTACTGGGACACGGAGAACTGGTACGCCCATGTGATGCTCCAGGATGATGAGCTGCAAATCGACGACCAATCCAGCCCGGACGGGGTCGATGCTTACGTGGAAGGCTCGTCAGGCGGTTTCGCGTGGGGATGCGGGTATGACGGCGAGATCGATGCCGATACCTATGTTCAATTGGGCGGCGGCCTGTACACTCAGGCGATTGCCAAGGGCGCCGGCGAAGCGATGTTCCAAGTCCTCGATACCGACGGCGGGCTGGGCGGCGAACTGACCTTCTACATCGACTACGATGCCGGCTGTGAGGCGTATACCGAAAACGCGGGCGAGTGGGCCAACGCCATAACACGACTCACAGCCACTCTCACGAATATCACCGACGGAGGGGAACCGGTGGTCAGTATCATCGACTTTAGCACATCGGCCGCCGACGGCGAGTCCTGGTCCGAATACCTGAACTCCTATGATGAGGGCCCGCTGCAGGTCTCGTTGTTCTTCAATGAAGGCGATTGGGGCACCATTCAAGTCGAAGCTTACAGCTTCGCCGAGGCCGGCACCACGGCGGCGGTCCCCGCCCCCGGCGCCATCCTTCTGGGCAGCCTGGGCCTGGGCCTCGTCGGCTGGCTGCGCGCACGCAGCATCGTCTGACGAGCTACGATGCGCAATTCAAGTCCATTTCGGGGCGGCGAGTCCTTCTCGACCGCCCCGTTCTCATTGGTGGAGTCTGCGGAGGCCCAGTCTACTTCGGCTGCACGTCGAGAGCGACTTCTGAGGAACCGGCGTCGAGCTTGCCGTCCGGGATTATAATGTGGAAGCGGCTGCCCCGGCCTTTGACGCTTTTGATCGTCATTCGTCCGCCGAGCAGCTCGACCCGCTCGCGGATGCTGAGCAGTCCAAAGCCGGAGGTTTCCTTCAACTTTCGCGGGTCGAACCCGCATCCGCGGTCCAGCACAGACAGGCACAGGTACCTTCCCAATCGGCGCACCCGGATGGCGGCCTCGTGAACCTCGGCATGCTTGATGACGTTGAACAGCATCTCCTGGGCCGTCCGGAAGAGGAACATCGTGAGCACTTCCGACTGCAACGTCGGCTCGCCACGAATGTCCATCCGCACAATCAGGCCGTGTTTGGTCTTCATTCGGCTTGCCAGCCAGCGGAAGACTTCGCCAAGGTCGTTCATGTGCAGTACGGCCGGACTGAGATCGTGGGATAGGCTGCGGGACTTCTGGATGGCCTCCTTCAACATCTCATCGACTCGATCGACAATGGCCCGTTGCGACGGATCGTCCCTGACCCGATGACTCAGCAGACTCAGGTGGAATTTGGCCCCGGCGATGTGCTGCTGCAGGTCCTCGTGCAGGATCTCCGCAATCCGCTTGCGCTCCCGGTCCTCCGCCTGTGTCAATTCCAGCGTCAATTTCTGAAGCTGCTTTGCCCGATGCTCCAGCTCTGCCGTCCGCTGGGCGACCTTGCCCTCCAGCGTCGCGTTCAACTCCCGCAGGGCCTCCTCGGCGCGCTTGCGCTCGGTAACGTCCAAAAAGGCCGCGATAGCACCGCCGGGCTGGCCCTGGCCGTCAAACAAGGGGATGATGTTGCCGATCAGCGACCGCGTTGCCCCGTCATCGAAGCGGAATTGGATAGCACGTTCCCCGAGTTCCTTGCCCGACCGGGCGACGACCTGGATCGGCATATCCTGCGGCTGCAACTCCACGCCGTCGGCGAAGACGCGGTAATGGGCAAGCCGTTCCGGCGCCGGGCCGGTCTTGGACAGGTTCACGTCGCCGTCGGGAACGCGCAAGAACTCGCGCGCCGCCCGGTTTCCCGTGATGCTTCGGCAATCGCGGTCGTGAGCGATCCAGATGATCGCCGGGGCCGCCTCCATGACCGTCTGCAATCGGGCCGCCTGCTCCCGAGTGGCGCTCTCGCTGACCCGCAGGGCCTCTTCGGCCCGCTTGCGCTCGGTGATGTCGCGGATGATGGTCTGGACAGCCGGTACGCCGCGGAAATCGACCGGCGCCGTGTGGAACTCGACCACGACCTCCTGACCATCCAATCGGCGCAACGCGGCCTCTCGGGCCGGCAGCCTGTGGCCTGCCATGGCCAGGCGTATGCGCTCGGCGACTTGTTCTCGCTCCTGGGGCCGAAAGAAGTCGAAGACGGTATGGCTTGCCAACTCCTCGGAGTCACTCAGTCCGACCAAACGCAGGACTGCGTCGTTGGCGTAGAGAACCCTGCCGTCCCGGTGCACGACGATGGCATCCGGCGCGGTCTCGAACAGCGTGCGATACCGTTCCTCGCTCTCGCGCAGGGCCTTCTCGGCTTGCTTGCGGTCGGTGATATCGTGGGAGATGCCGATGAGGCCGACGACCTTACCGGCCGCGTTGCGGCAAGGCGCTTTCGTAGAAAGGTAGGTCCGACCCTCCAACCCGAGTTCTTCGATGGTTTCTGTTGTCCCCGACTCCATGATACGGCGGTCGTTCTCGATGATGGCACGTCCCACGTCGGGGTCGTCCCTGTGGAACTCCCGAGCCGTCTTGCGGATCACCTCTTCCGCCGGTCTGCCGAGCGCCTTACATGCCGCCGGATTGGCCATGAGGACCCGCCCATTGAGGTCCTTCATGTAGATCAGGTCGGGACTTCCACCCACCACCGCGTGCACGAGGGCCTGGTTCTCGCGCAGCGCCTCCTCGGCCTGCCTGCGCTCGGTGACGTTGATGCCGATGGCGACGATGTGGCGGACCTCCCCGGCCTCATCTGTCAGGGCGGTGTTCGACCAGTCGATCAGCCGCCGCGTTCCGTCGCGCGTGAGCCAGTGGTTCTCGTGACGGCTGGGGAAGCTTCCGGCATTGAGCGACTTCCACGTTTCCATGACGCCCGCCATGTCGTCCGGCGGGACCAGGAAGTCCCAGAAGACCCGCCCGAGCACGTCGGCGGCCGGATAGCCGGTGAGTTGCTCGCACGCCCGGTTGAAGCGAGTGATCCGGCCCTGTGCATCGAGGACGACGACCAGCGCGCCGGCCGTATCCAACACGGCTGAACTGAAATCGCGCTCCTCCCGCAAGGCCGCCTCCAGGGAGATTCCCCAGACGCGGGACTCGCGCACGGAGGCGACCGCCGCGATGAGCATGTACACGCCGCTGACAAATTGTGTTCCCCGGCCCGTCCAGCCCAGGAGGCTGGCGACGGACGATTCGAGCATCACGCCGAAGAGTCCGACTGCAATCAGTGCCAGGGCCAGCGCGTACCAGTAGGCGAAGGGAGACAGCGGCCTGCGACTCGTTACGGCCAGCAGCAAGGCGGTCAGACCAAACATGCCGACGGCCGAGCCCAGTACGAACTGGCGCAGCGGCGTCCCGCCTTGACCCTGGATGAAGAATGTCGGCAGCCAGCCCGCGCGTGCCGATAGTGCGATCAGCGCGACGACGACTGCGCCGTGTGCGTAGGCGGCCGGCAGCCACAGGCCTGCAGGGGACAAGGTTCGCCTCGGCCGCAGCGAGAGCAACACGCTTGCCAAGTGACACAAGGCCGACAGCCACACGCAACTATTGTGGATGGCGATAAGAACGTTGACGTCATTGCCCGCGACGGCGGTCGCCACCACGCCTGCGAGGCCCCAGAGGACCACGCCGCAACCCAGCAGGAGCAACCCCGCCGTGCCACGGACCAGAAAACTGCGGCCAATCAAGTAGGCGACGAACAGGGAAGCCACCGTCGAGAAGACGATGTTCAGAGCGATTCCCAGAAAATGCGACTCGTGGGAGCCCTGCAGATCAGCAAGCCACAGCGCGACTATCGCCGCAAGCAGAGCGGGAACGGGTACCCACGCCAGCCGGCCGAGGCGGCGCATACCATCATTCCTCCTGAACTCCGGGTTCTTACCCATCGTTCACCCTCCGCGGGGATTGACCGACACAAGAGCATCCATACCAACTGCCTAAACTCGGCGCAAGGACCCCAAAATGATAACTTGGGCAAGAGACTCGCAGGCGAGGCCGTGTCTTGATCTTTCCTTTCCCGGCCCCGGAAGGAGAACAAATCTAGCCCTGCTGCCGGAATCCTCATCAAGGCAGAGGGAGTCCGCGGGAGCACTATCTGGTTCTCTGATGCACAGCCCCAGCCACCTTTGCTTTATGATTGCCTAACCGGTCCCTTGCCGGTCCTGAGAGCGCAATAGAAATTGTACAGGGCACGCCCCCCATACACAACTAAGCAAATTCCTTAGTTCCACCGTGAGAGATGGAGGGGATTGGCTGGGGGAGCCTCTCGGAGCCGGTATCCATGTCAGGGCATGAAATTCGAGATCCGAATCGCGAAATCCGCAACAGGCACGAAGGCTGGAACCCTCTTGTTTGGAATACTGGAATGGTGGAATACTGGAATGATGGAGAGGACGCTGCACGCGATACTCCAGTACTCCACTATTCCAATGCCCCTGCGCCCCACGATTCCAACATTCCAATATTCCATCGTTCCCCAGAGTCTTCGGGCCGGTGTCGGCGCCTCCGGGAACGGAAAGGGCTGTGAGCGGCGCCCACAGCCCTGGATGCATCTGCGTGACAGCGATTGCACTACAGTGTCCTGCGTCTGCGAAGCCAGGTGACCAGACCCGACCCGATGGCGCCGAGGAGAATGGCGCCGGGCGCCGGGATGACCGATTCGCGAGCGACCGTCACGACGCACGTGTCGCCCTCGCCCAGCTCGAAGGGCGAGAAACCATCGCCCCAACTGTTGAAAGTCGAGTGAAATGAATTGATCCAGTTGGACATCATGTCGGGAGTCAATCCGTCGTATATGCCGCAGGCCATGCCTGCCGCAGTGAAGGAGGACACGCTCTCACCCGTCAGACCACCGTTGGCGGAGATCTCCCAGGCAGCGGGCAGATAGCCGAACCCGGTGGCATAGTCGCCGAGTGCAAGAAGGCCCGTGCCGTTGCCCGACTGGCAGAATTCAATCGCCTGGGACAAAAACGTCTGTGCGGCCGGCGTGCCGTTGGCGACATGGTAATCAGCATCGTGCCCCGTCAGCAGGATATTGCCGGTAATCCCGTTCACGACGCTGCCGTTGAGCCCGCTCATGTCCCCATTCCAGTTCCATCCCACGATGACGATATCGTGCGTGATCACGTCAGCCGCCGTGACGGGCGTAAACGCGTTTCGCATATCGTACGCCAGGCCCAGGTTCACCAACGCGGTTTGGATATTCCCATCCGTCAGAGTGTCATAGACGAGGATACTGGCGCCTCCCTGGGCGTTGGCGCCGAGCACCAGAATCAACATTGAAATGAATAGCTTCTTCATGTGTTCTTCCCCCCGTAAAAAGGTATCTTGTCGGTCTGCCAGACAACGATTGGCCCTGCGCCGGAGCCAGTGATGCGCTGACACACCGGTAAAACAGTCACACCCGGAGACCCCGTTCAGGGACAGCGTTCACATTCGAGATGCAAAGGGCAGGTGCGGGACGGTCGCCCCGGCTCTTGTGAAAACCGCGTGTCGCAGGCGTTCCGCCGTCGGAGCGCGGGCGAGACGCCTGCGACACGGCCGCTGCCACCCTACCATTTCTATGGTCTTGTGGCGGGCCGAAGGCCCATGAGAGGGGCTGCGAGAATCATGGTCGCCGAAGGGCAACTATCCCAGGCTCTCGGCTACAAAGCGCGGCGTCCGCGCAGCCAGCCAATGAGGCCCATGCCGATGCTGCCGAGGACGAGCGCGGCGGGCGCCGGAATCACAGGGCACGGCTGCCCAGTGTCAAGGTACGTTACTCCCTCGGGCAGGATCAGATCCACGCCGCTGGAACCCCCGAAGTCCTCGAAGAACTGGATCTCGAGGAAATAGGGGCCGGCCGTCAGAAACGTGCTGCCGGACACTGTGGTCGGACCATGTCCCCCGCCGTTGTCCACCACGAGGTTGCCGTCGAGATACAGCAGGCTGCCGTCGTCCGACTTCAGACCGAACATGTAGTCTCCGTCAGCCGGCACGTTGATGTTGCCAAAGATATCCGCCCCAAAGGCTGCCAATCCGAGCGGATGCCAGCCAAACCCCGTACTCGTGCCGAAATCGACTGCCGAGGCTGTCAACGTTCCAACGAAGTCGGAATAAGGAGTTCCACCCCCGGTAGTCGCGTGCCCGCTGTAAACGTCCACCGTGATTGCGGCCGTTGATACGTTCACGATTCCAAGAGCCAGAACCACGGCGACCAATAGGTGCTTCCATTCCCTCTCCATTCTTTCCTCCTTGATTGCTACAATCCTTCTTGTCAGTTATTTGACTCGTCACCTTGCCGGTGACAGTCCACGTCGCTCAGGGCGACCGCCCGGTCCGTAGTGAGACACAGGCTGCCTGTCCCGAACCCCTCCCGTCTGCACTGTCCGAGTTGCCCTTTCGCGTCGTTTCACCCCCTTTCGCCGGTGCGTCTGTGATCTGCTACTGCAGTCACCCCCACGCATGCTTGAACCGAAAAACCAAGTCCAAGTGTATCGCTATCCCCCGCCGTGTCAAATCATAGCGATACATCATTTTCGACGTAATCACCCGTATTTCAGGCACGAAACACGCGTTGGGACAAAGAAATGTGTGCAGGATGATTGACGAAAGGACAGGCCGCTGTGAGGAGGTGCGCCGGCCTCAGACCGAAGATCATCACGTCCCGGCCGGCCCGGGACAAACCGCGGTTCCGCCCGGCGTCAGGACGTGACTGCTATGCCGACGCGGGCGGCGGTCTCATGAGTCGGACAGTCTGCGGAGCATGTTGCGGATGTCGCGAGCGCCCTTGATCGCAACGTACACGGTCACCGTGGAGTACCAGGCCAGGCAGATGAGGGTGATCGCGCCCCAGAACCAGTGGCCCTTCAGCATTGTCAAGACGCCATCGATAATCGCCATCATGCTTGAACTCCTTCCACCGGTTTCAGCGAGCTCGATTCGGTCGCGACCTGAGCCTGTGGTTTGAGCAGCGATCCCACGATCATGGCCACGGCCACGATCACGTACGTGGCAATGCCGCACAGCGGCCCGTTACCCTTGATCCATGCGGTCCATGGGCCATGCTTCTGCAGGACCAGCGTGCTCACCGGCACTGTCGCGCCAAAGAAAATGGCCGCGAAAGCGCCCCAGTTGTTGGCCCGCGTCCAGTAGCAGCAGGCGATCAACAGAACCGACATACTGGACAGGTAAATCGTGCCTGTGATCCCGAGGTACGTCCAGAGGTCGCCCTCCAGCTTGTACCACAGGCCGTAGATCATGAGGAACACGCCGATGCACGCGATGATGGCGCGGTTCCACAGCAGTCCCTTCTTCTCCGACCACTTTGTTCTACGAAACGGCGCCATGATATCGTTGTAAATCACGCTGCCCCAGGTGAGCATGTAGGACGAGTCGGTGCTCATGTCCGCGGCGAGCATGGCGGCGATGAGCAGGCCCATCAGTCCCACCGGCACGACCATGCTGAGCATCTTGGGCATGGCCAGCAGGGTGTTGGAGCCCACCTGCTCCGGCGTGAGCATTGCCAGGGCAGCGATGCCCCAGATGCCCGGGATCAGGAATCGGGCGACGAAGAAGAACGAAGTTCTCGTATAGACCTTGCGGCCGGTGGCGGAGTCTTTCGCCGCCAGCACGCGGGCGATCTGCGTTTGCCAGGTCAGAACCGCCGCCGTGTTCAGCAGGGCGTTGAAGACCACGTAAGACCAGCCCACGTCCGGGTTCAGGAATGGGTTGAACCCGCCGGCGCCGTAGTGGGCGTCGACGGTATTCACGAGCGTGCCCCAACCGACCTTGCCGAGGATGAGGAACGTCACCACGATCAGGCCGGCGCTCATGACGATGAACTGAAGGAAATCGGTGACGAGGACCGAGAGCATGCCGCCCAGGATCGTGTAGACCGCGACGCCGATCAGGATCGCCGTCATCATGATTTCGAGGTATTTCTGGTTCCAACCGGCAACCGTTACCAGGAAATCGCCGCCGGTCCGCAGGAACACGCCCATGTTGAGCAGTCCGCCCAGGACGATGACGACGCCGGCCGCCCAGCGCACCCCTGAACCATATTTCTTTTGGAACAGCTCCGGAATGGTCATCACGCCGGAGTCGCGGAGCGGCTTGATGCAAAAGCCCGTGTAGCCGACGAGGAACATCGCCGCGAACGTCAGGATGCCCGGGATGGCTCCGGCGAACCCCTTCTCGTAGCCGTTCTGAGCCGCGTACATGCACGTGACGATGCCGAACTCCGTCGCCGCCAGCGACGCGATGCCGAGATAGACGTCCATCTCTCGCCGGGCGACGAGGAAGTCCTCCACTTTGCCCACGTATTTACGGATCGCGATGCCGACGACCATGGTGATAAGAAGGTAGAGGCCGACGATGCCGCCATCCAATATCGTAAAACCGTTCATCGTTTGTTCCTCGACAAGCAGTCGCCTTTCTGTTGCGGGCCTTCCGCGTCGGGCAGCCCGAAAGCCGCCCGCGTGCCGTCACTACCCACTGGCACCGGCACTGTACCAAGGCGCACCGCCGCTGTAAACGGCAAAGGAGTCTTGTCAGGCAAGTCTGTGGGCAGGGCGAAGCAGGAATCGATTATGTATGGCGGGAAGTCTGCCGGAATTGGCAGTAGACAATCTGATTGAGGCGCATCCCGCGCAGGGAGCGGGGTGCGGAAAGCCTCAGGTGCAGGCCGTACTTGTATGGTCTGCCTTCAGCACTGGCGGTCGCACGTTTGTGGGCGTCGTCACGGCGTCAGCGTTCGGCGAGGACCCGGACTCTGAACCGTTGGAGCCGGCACACTCGTCTGCTGCTGCGGCTGCGCCTGTGTTTGTGGCTGCGCCTGCGGCTGCGATTGCTGTTGCTGCTTAAGCTGCACTTGCAGTTGCAGATTCTCGTTCTGCAGTCGCAGGTTCTCCGCCCGCAGCTTCTCAATCTCCGTCTCCAGCCGCAGCAACTCTACGCGAGACCGCGCCGCCTGCTGCTGGCTCTGTACCTGCTCTCTCTGGAGCGCGAGCCATTGATCCTGGAACGTGAGGCTCTTGGCGATCGCCTGCTTGGAGAACTGCACCCATTGCTCGGCCAGGGTGCTCCTGCGTTCGGGGCTGTTGATAGCATCCAGAACGCCACGTATCGTATCGGCCTGCGCGGCAGTGACCTCAAGAGCGCTCGGGCAGTAGTACGGATTCGGCGGATACGCGTAGTTGTAGTCCTGCGGCTGTGCCTCTGCGGCAGCCACGATCCCCAAAAGTGCAATTGCCGCCACCAATCTTGTCGAAGTCCCCATCCGTCTCATTGTCGTTCTCCTTACCTGAATCTGTTTCTTCGGATGCTGTCTCTTGCGTGATACCGGCAAAAGCAATGCAAGGTTCTGCTGACAAGACACAGGAAAACTACTGATCTGCCTGAGGAAAAGGAGGGGCTGCGAGAAACGCTCGCAACCCCGGAATTGTGCTCGGGTACGGATTACTCCGAATCAGACGCCGTGAAAACGCTGTGAATCGTCCGCACCTATTTCCTACCATCCCTGCGTGCGACGCCTCACGCAATTGGTGTGTACCTTCTTGTGCAGGCGAACGTCTTCTTCTTGTCTGCGTTTTTCAGCATCGAGCTCTTCCTCGCGGATCGGGATTCTGGTTTCCTCCTTGCCACGAGTTCCTTCGGCTTCCATGCGGTCATACCCGCTCCAGCCGGAGTACTCGTCGCTTCGCCAGCCTTCCAGGTCCGCACGGCTCCTGCTGATGATCACCTGGTCCTCGCGAACATCCACTACATCATCATACCGGACGGTGAAATCCCTGGGGAAGAACCAGCCCTTCTCGATGGTTATGCTGTCTTCGTCGAGCATCTCGATTTCGCCGAGCTTTTCACCATCGACGCTATACGCATCCATCCCTGTGTGAACATCGGGATGCGTGCTGAGAAATTCATCTTTGTGCAACATGGCTTTGCTCCTTGCTTGTCAAATTGTCCACGTTTTCAGAGTTAACCTTTTCGCTTCACGACTGGGGGACATACCTACAAAATTCTACGAACTCGGTTTTAGCGGTGTTGGAGGGCACTTTGCCGCATCGGATACGCATTTTGCCTAGGTCGGAAGCAGTAAACGGCTGAAGTCGATGGAGGGTAGATCGAACCGGGAAAATGGGCGTTTCACGCCCATCCGGGGCAATGACCTGCTTTCGCCGGGCCTGTTCGAGCCTCCCGTCACTCGGAAGGATTCCTGGAAATTGGGACTTGAATTTGCCGGGACACCGCCGTAAATTATGAGACCATGACGGTGGTGGCGGCAGCGCAGGACTCAATCTACTTGAGCTTTCGACTGACGTTTGACGATAATAGGGGTTCGTTCGTCGCAGGGGGTAAGTCATTGGGTCAGATTAGGAACAGTGATGCCGGCTGGATCTGAGGTGATTCAGAACGGGCAGGTTTCCGATGCACGGTATTGTTTGCAGGAGAACAGGAAAATGAAACGTACAATGGTAGTCATGTGTGTGTTGTTTGTCCTGGCTTGGGTAACGGCCGACGCGCTGGGGCAGGGCAAGGGCAAAGACCGGCCGGGTCGGCCGACGGATCGTGTCGCAAATCCCAATAAAGCGGCAGAAACAGCCAAGCCGGACGCGGATGCGCCTGCCGCCGACACCAAGGGCACGCCCAACGTCAATAAGGGCGGCAAGGGAAAAACAAAAGATGCCCTGGACGAGGTGAAGGGCAAAGGCAAAGCTGCCAAGGACGCCGTCTCGGGCACAAAGGGGCCCGCAGACAAGGGGCAGGGAGGCAAGGGCCAGCAGCATCAGCAGCAGATGCTGGCGCTCCAGAAGCAGCAGCAGCACGAGGCCGCCAAGCACCTGGAACGTCAGGCCCGGCTGAACCGACTTCACGAGCTGGCGGTCCAGAAGGGTGACAAGGAAATGCTCGACCGGGTCAACAAGCTGATCGCCAAGGAAAACGAGGTCAACACCCGCAAGCTCGAGCAACTGCAGCAACAGCATCGGGCCCTGATGGGTGGCACTGCCATGCCTGGAACGGATATGGCGATGCCGCCTGTGGGCAAGAAGGGCAAGGAAAAAGTGGATGTGAACAAGCCCGCCGAGAAGCCCGCCGAGACCAAGCCGCCTGAGAACAAGCCTCAGGAGCAGGCGCCGGCCAATGCCCCTCCGAGCAACACCGCTGCCCCCACGAGCAACACCGCTCCTCAGAACGCGCCGCCGCAGGAAAAGCCCGCGGAGCAGCCAAAACCTCAATAGGATGGCGTTTACAACCAATCAACCACATAGGATATACGGGAGCTGAACCATGTTGAGAAAGATCATCGCCGGCTGGATTACCGTTGCACTGTGTCTTGTTTGTGTCGGTAGTTGCGCCAAGAAGTCGACGACTCCGCCGCCGGAGAAGACCAAGACGGCCGCAGAGTACAAGGCCGAGGCGGACAAGCAGATCACGCAGCAGAATGCGGATGAGGAATTGAAGAAGCTCGAGCAGAGCGTTGACCAGGAAGCTGCTCAATAGAAGAGCATCGAAACCTCGAATCAAAGCGGGCTCGCCAATCTCGGCGGGCCCGCTGCGTTTATTGACTCTCGGCTAGACAATCCGCAGGCGTGGGTGGCGCCGCCAACTTGTTTGACGGTGTTCACTCGATGGGTCCTACTCAATCGAGACCCCACGGGCAAACGAGTTTGCCCGTGCCACCCGGGACTCGGCCTCATGTTGGCGGGCCGCCGCAGCCCCGGGGGACGATTCGCTGGCCGCGTGGGACCACCTGGACGAGGATCGTGCCGACGCTGCTTTTTGGTTGGCCGTGGGCGGGCTTATCCGTGACCTGGATGACGATCGCCGTGGTCATGGGCTGCCGGGCGGTCCACAGGAGGGTGTATGACGAGATCTTCGGCTTGTTGACGATCTGCACGCCGTCCGGTCCGGCGAGGATTTCCGCCTCGGCCGGATCGCCCTCGGGGTCACACCATGTCCGCGTGTGCCGCAACGGCTGCCCGACCTCAAGACGGACCCAGCCGAGCAGTACGCCCTGAATGACGTTCGGGTCCACCGGGAAGGGACAGTCCCTGATGTCCGGATGCTCCGGCTCGGGGCATGGAATCGGCCCCCCTGCCACCAGCGGCAGCAACACAACGGTCCATACCAGCCATCGCATCATATTTTGCCCATTCTCTCAAACAATGGCGGTCTGTGATTGTCACGATTTCCCACCAGATAGCTCAGTTCGGGCCCGCTGTCAAATGCCACGAGGAAGATTGGGTAATCCGCATCGGAGGCCGCGATCCAGATAGAATGCATGTCTGCGCGGGCAAAAACGGGCTTTTCGCCGCCGGGAAACCGCAAAGACGCGCCTGATTCCGTGCTCCCCGACATATCCTGCCGGCGGCGGGACGGTCCCCTTGCGCCACGCGTAAAATTTTCCTGGATTCGGGCCTTGACAGACTGCGCAGGGACCTGGATACTAATGTTCCGGAGTCCGGCAGACCACGTCAGATATGCCGTTGGTCGGTGGCAGATTGGGGGTGATGAACAGAGGCCGCATCAGGCGACAGCAGGTACACGGACACTCGCTGTCCGGTTGAGATGTATCGTTTGTTTTGTTGAATGGTGCGAAAAGCACCGGGAACACGAGTAGTAAATTGTGGCAATAAGGAGGCCTACTATGGGTCCAGAAAAGACTGCAAGGAATACAGTCCCAACAAACAGCAACATTCGCTCGGGAAGTGCAACTGCTACGACAGTTCGCGCCACGACCCCCAAGGCGGGGACCACCGGCAGGCCCGCGAAGATCACGCACGAGCAGATTGCCCTGCGAGCCCGCGAGGTCTGGATGAAGCGTGGATGCCGTCCCGGCCAAGACGAGCAGAACTGGCTCGAGGCCGAACGTCAATTGAAGGCCGAGCTGGGAATCAAGTAGACGGCGGGACATCGTCCCATACAGGACCGATCCGCCGGCCGAAGGGAATGCTCCCTGCGGTCCGTGTACTCCTCATAAGCCGCGACGGTTGAACGGGAAATCTCCTTCGCGGCAGGATCTGTTGTCGTTCAAGACGTCCTTGTGACAGTAGGGTCCTGCCGATGCGGGGGAAGTATGCCCTTCGCCGGCGGAGGTCCTCGTCATAGGAATACACCGCTCGATCATCTGCCGGAGGGAGAATTCCTGAACATCCGTTCGCGAGGCGGCATGCGGACACTCGTCCGCCACACAAAGCCGGAGAGCTTCGACTCACGCGCAACAGGACGGGTAGATACACCCGCTGCCCCCTGACCTGTCTTGTTCTGCCCTCGTTTCTCGCAAGGCTGTTCTGCTGCCGGTAAATCTGGTACTCTGTGCGCCCATGATAGAGATTCGACGGATGACAGAGACGGACCTGCCGCTCGGACTGATGCTGTGCCGACAGGCGGGCTGGAATCAGATCGAATCGGACTGGCGGCGATTCCTGGCGATGGAGCCGGAAGGCTGCTTCGTCGCAGAGATGGACGGACTGCCTGTCGCGACTACCACGACCTGTATCTTCGGCCCGGTGGCCTGGATCGCGATGGTCCTGGTGGAACGAAGCGCCCGCCGCAGGGGCATCGCCACAGCCCTGCTGACACACGCCCTTCATTTCCTGGATGAGCAGGGAGCGAGAACAGTTCGCCTTGACGCCACTGCCGCCGGCCAGCCGGTCTATGAGAAATTGGGATTCGTGCCGGAATACGTGTTGACCCGGTATGAAGGAATCGCCCGGCGGATCAATGCAGCGTTGCCTGTGGCCGGAATGACGGCGGACCTGCTTGACGAACTCGTGGCATTCGACCGTCGAATGACCGGCACCCAACGCGAAAAGATGCTCACCCGGCTGTTCGAGGAGTCGCCCGAAGCCATGCGTGTTGTGCGACGAGGCCCTCAATTGGAAGGGTATGCCACAGTACGGCGAGGTGAGAACGCCACCCAGATCGGCCCGTGTAGTGCGACAGCGTACGCCGGTCCCTCGCTGCTTGCTGATGCGTTGAGCCGTCATGCTGGACGGCCCGTATCTATCGACATTCCGCGCGACAATGCCGGAGCGATGCAAATTGCCGAAACGGCCGGATTGAAGGCACAGCGACATTTCACAAGGATGCATCGGGGCGACCCGGTCGCCGATTGCGTAGAGGCCATCTGGGCCGCATCGGGGCCCGAGAAGGGCTGACCGTGGGCCGGCGGATCGAGCCGGATCCGCTCTGTCACTTCGCCTTGTATACGTAGTGCTGACCATGGTCCTGGTCAGGATCATACTCGGGGCCGTACCGGGCCGTCGCCTGCCGCCGCATGTGGTCCATGATCGCGGGGAAGTGAATCTCCGGATTGATGCGCTTCTTCTCGCGGACAACGCGGAGGATCTTGTTCTTCTCCCACTCGTGGGGCTCGATCTCGACGGTCACCGAGAAGCCGTACTCTTTCAGGACGTCGAGGGTCGGCACGGGATAGGAAATGGGCTCCGCGCCGGCACACTCGGGGCAGTCCGGGACATTCGGCACCAGCGTCGGCGTGACGTACCCATCGTCCAGGCCGATGTCAAAATTTCTCTTCTTCATGTCCACAAATAGCGCGACATCGCCGGTGTACCACCGGCCCCTGACGGACTTGGCCGCCTCTCGGGCCACACGGGCCGGCTGGATGCCGAGCACGCGCAACTCCTCATCCAGTGCAATTTTGACGGCCTCATTGTAGGAATGCTTCGTGTCCTGGAGCGCCTGCACGCCGACCCTCGCGCCGACCAGATTCGAGAACGAATCCTCCCACGAGAAGGCGGAGGCGAACTCGACCGGCAGGCCGATGCATTTGTAGCCATACCACGTGAGAATCTCGTGCCAGGTGACTGTCGTGTAACACAGATACGGCCCCATGGCCAATGCCATCTTGCGGGCGACGGCTTCTCGCGGCGCCCTGGGCAGACTGGCCCAGCCCGCGGGATAGGAAATCTGAACGTATGTGCGAGAGTGATCGACGGCGAGCTTATAGGAGAACTGCGAGTCGCCTTTCATCAGGTGTTCATAGGACTCGGCCGCCAGGTACGCCGTCCAGTCCGCCGCAATCCTCAGGTGAATGACGTCGATGTGTCCGCCTCTGCACGTATAGGCGATGCCGTCGCCCTCGAAGAAGGGCCAGTAGTACCCATGGGCCCCCGTGTCGCGACCTACGTATGGAGTGCCCAGCATGTCGCAGGGATAGGTGCCGTAACGAATTCTCGGCGACGCGTTGAATCCACGGACAATCACCTGGTCCGCAGGACCGGACAAAGCCTTGTCAGGAAGTAAACCGCAGCCGGCCGAGGCGAGCATCAGGAGCATCGCACCCAGCAAGCACGCTCTGGCAATGTGACCCATGTTCATCTCTTTGCCTCTGATGAGGCGTAATCCTAAGATAAAAGACCCGCGCCTTCGCGAATCCTATGCCTTGATATGCTGAGACTAACCACCCATGGCGAAAAGCAGTCAAAGCCATCTCTATCACCTGTCGTCCATGAGCCCTTTATTATATTCCCGAGGCCCAGAACTGTCAATATCATTCAGCGAGAATCTCACTACTATGGCTTGTCCGATTATCGGACGCGTCGTCACTAGGGGAAAACCGGCCGCACGATAGATATTATCCCTCCATGGCAGCCGACCTCGGAGGTCACAGTCGATAGTCGACGATGTACACGCCGGGCTTGATATGGCGACTGAAGCCGGTTTCCTTCGGCATCGGCATGCCGGGCAGTCCGACAACCAATTCCCAGCTATGCAAGCCTCCCATCAGGAATTCCACGCGAAGCCCACCCTCCGATGCCGGGGCGGGGAACCAGATGACGGTGCGTTTGAAAGGGACGAGAAAACCCGGCAACTCGTCAGGGAAGACCTCCTCGGGACGGCATTTCATGAAGGTGTACTTGTGGCCCTCGGTCGCCACCCACTGTTGAATCGCGTCGGTATCCACCTCCCGCAGGACCCCTTGCTCGAAGCCGCGGAGAAAAGGGGGCGACAACGGCACCGTAATCATGAAGCCTCCGACGAGGATGATCGGAGGAACTATCAGAAAGGCAACTTGCAGTAGTGCGTGCTTACCAGTGCGGGGCGAGTGAAAAAGCTGGATGATCGTCCAGATGATGAACCCGAGGCTTGCGAGGACGAGCACGCCGAAGATCTCCATGAAGGCGGCTTCACCTTTAGCACCAAGCCTGTTCATGCCGCCCACATACTCGGCATGTCGAATGTAAAAGGCACCCCCGATTGCCGCTGCAGCGAGGAGACCCAGGAAAGCCACTTCAACCTTGTAGCGGAGAAACCACCGACGGAATGACGGGCCTTCTGCGGGCATTGTTCGCCTCCTCAATAATCCAGGAAGACGATGTCCTCCGGGATGGCGACGACGTCGCGGTGTTTCGGGCCGAGGAGCTTTTTGATCTCGGTACTGTGCTTGCCGGCTACGGTTTTGAGTTGGACACTGCTGAGGCTGGTGATGGCCTTGGCGATGGCGTTGAGCAGGACGACCTCGCCGGACTCGAAAGAGCCCTCGACTCCGGTGACGCCGCTGGGCAGCAGGCTCTTGTGATTTCGCAGGGCCTTCAGGGCGCCGTCGTCGATGTGGATCGTGCCGGCGGGCTGGCTGTTGAGGATCCAGCGGGCACGGTTGCTGAGCTTGCGCTTGGGCATGAAGATCGTGCCGAGCGCCTCGCCGGCCATGATACGGGTGATGATGTCCCTTTCACGGCCGTTGGCCAGGACGATGCGGCAGCCGGCGTTGGCGGCGATCTTGGCCGCCTCGATCTTCGTTTTCATGCCGCCGGTGGACAGAGCCGAGCCTTTGCCGCCGGCGTTACGGACGATCTCGTCGGTGATCTCGAAAACGACGGGGATCGGCCGGGCACCCGGGTGCTCGTTCGGATTCTTGTCGTACAGGGCGTCAATGTCCGTGAGCATGATGAGCAGGTCGGCATCGATCTTGCTGGCGACGAGGGCGCTGAGCCGGTCGTTGTCGCCGAACGCCGTGCCGATCTCCGCCGTGCTGATGCTGTCGTTCTCGTTGAGCACGGGCACGACGCCGAGTCCGAGCAGCGTCTCGATCGCGTTGCGCAGGTTCAGATACGTCTTTCGGTTGCTCAACACCTCGGCGGTCAGCAGGACCTGCGCGACCTGCACGCCGTGCTGCGCGAAAGCCTTGCGGTACTCCTGCATCAGCAGCGGCTGGCCGATCGCGGCACAGGCCTGCCGCATCTTCATCTCTTTGGGCTTTCCCATCAGGCCAAGCTGCCCGGCTCCCATGCCGATGGCCCCGCTGGTCACGACGACGACCTGGCGGCCGCTATCCACCAGAGTTTTCACCTGTGCAGCCACGCCGCCGAAATACCCGGCATCAATCCCGCCGTCTTTCGCCAGCGTGTTCGTCCCGATCTTGACGACCACTCGTTTTGTCTTACTGAAATCTCTCATAGGCCCACAGGACAAGAACAGAAGCGATACGTCGACGCCACGCGCACGCATCCAGCTTCGGCAGCGGGTATTATACGGCCGGCCCGCCCACCTCTTCAAGGGCGCGTAAGGCGCGCAGGACAATCGCACCGAAATCAGACCCTGGCTTCATGGCACCCAAGGTGCCAGTCAAACCGTGCCGATCCGGCATCGCCGTTATCGAACGACCCAACGACCCTGCGTTTGGAAACCAGCAGGAGGGATCGGCCCGCGCCAAAACGACCTCGCGACGGCAGCCCTGGCGTGCAACGCCATTTCATGGCGGAACAGTCCCATCGGGACCGTCATTCATTCCCGGCCCGTTCCGTCGCTGTCGCTTTCTCATCCTTTGGGCTGTTCGGGTCCCCGGAGTCATCGTCCAACCCCAGCTTCCGTCGGTATGTTTCGGCCTTTTCCACCTTCTGCTCCTGGGACAGGTCCGTCTGTGCCTCGCAGAGAAGCTCATAGAGCACAAGTTGTTGCCGCTTCTTTACCCGCTCGACGGCTTTGCGCTCGACGATGGGCATCATCGCAAACAGCGCCGCCCGCTCGGCCAGCCCGGGCTTTTTCTTCTTCATCTCCGCCTCGATGATCTTTTTCAGACCGGCCTTGGTACACTTGCTCGTCGGGACAATCACACACCAATCGACCTGCTGACTCATGTCCTGCGGAAACTCACCAACGACCTCGGGCAGTGCGGCGGGCCTGATCGGGATGGGCGAGAGGGACAGTAGCGTATTCACATCCAATCCCTCGTCCTCGAACTGCTTTTTCGTCCGCGTGACAGACTTGACGATCTCCCTGGCCTCCTCGCCTGTCGCCTGAGCCTCGGCCTTGCCAAGCACTTCAACGAGCCTCGATACCTCGAACGGAGGCTTCTCCTTTACATCAATCACCAGGATGAGCCCCGTGGCCGCGCGCGTCACGCCTCCCTCCTTCGCGTCCTTCACAACGGTCCCAAGCAGTTTGTCGGCCTGATCGGCCATCGATTTGTCCCTGGCATAAATAAAGCCATATTCGCTGAGACACAGTTTCCGCTCTCCGACGCGTTGCGGCCAGCCTGCGGGAACTTGTCTTTGTGGGGGCGGACCTCCCGCCCGGGCCCAGGATGCCAATGAAGCGAACAATAACACCGCCAGGCAGCTTGTAACAAAAGGTCTGCATGTCATAGCGCTTTTCCTCCTTACTGTCGTAGTCGATCGGCCGCGAAAGTCCATCCCATGCACGCGCAGTGTGGCTCCCGCGTGTTACCGTTGTGTTACCATCTCGTTCTCTTTTGATGACTCTTGCCATTTCCGACCGGTTCGTTCAATGGACCCATTCTCGGGACAGTGCGATGCGCCATATAGCGCACTGGAGGTGTTGCATTCGCGGCGCAGGGCCGATATGCTATGGCAGCCGGACGCAATGGCACGGCCGGGTATCGTATGGATGAAAGGGTACTTCTCATGAACAAACGCACTCGGTACGCACTGGTTCTCGTGGGTCTGTCCGTCATCGCTTGCACATCCGTTCACGCGGCGCGAGAGGCCAATCCTTACGTCGGGCGCTGGGCGCTGACCATCCCCGGCGGTGCGGCCGGCTGGCTCGGCGTGACCGAAGAGGCAGGCAAACTCGCCGGCAGCATTCTCTGGGGCGGCGGCAGCGTCCTGCCCGTGGACGACATCAAAATGGACGGGGACAAGCTCGTTATCACGCGCATCCAGGAATCGCGGCGGCGGGACGATAAAGGCCAACCCCTCAAAGATATTGAGACGATCACGGCGACGGTCAACGGCGATTCCCTCAAGCTCACGACGATCACCAAGCGGGCCAACGGGCCGGAAACCGCGCCGGCGAATTTCACCGGCAAGCGGATTCCCCCCCTGCCCCCGAGGCCGGACCTGTCGAAGGTCAAATTCGGCAAGCCGATCGTGCTGTTCAACGGGACAGGTCTTGAGGGATGGAAGCTGGTCGAGTCGCGTGCCACGAGCGGCTGGTCAGCCAAAGACGGCGTACTGGTCAACAATGCCGCTCAGCAGGAGGGCCAGCCCCGCATCTCCTATGGGAACCTGCGCACCGTCGCCGAGTTCGAGGACTTCAATCTGAAGCTGGAGGTGAACGCCGCCCAACGTGACAACAGTGGGGTCTACCTGCGTGGCATCTACGAGGTCCAGATCATGGACTCCTACGGCCGGAAGCTCGACTCGCACAACATGGGCGGCATCTACAGCCGGATCACGCCGACCGTGAACGCGGAGAAGCCCCCCGGCCAGTGGCAGACACTGGATATGACCCTCGTCGACCGGCACGCGACCATCGTGCTGAACGGCAAGACGATCATCGACAATCAGCCTCTGCTTGGATGCACCGGCGGGGCCTTGTCGTCCGACGAATTCAAGCCCGGCCCCATCTACCTCCAAGGCGACCATACCTCCATCAGTTATCGGAATATCGTCCTCACACCCATTGTGAAGTGACGATCAAGGCGCCCGCAGGAAGGACTGATTCATGCCGGGTGGCAGCGGCAAGCGCCAGCTTGCCGATGGTCTCTCAATACCTATGGAGAAGCCATCGGCAAGCCCTTCGGCCTTGCCGCTGCCACCCGTCGCTTTATGCCCCCCTTTTGTCATGCCTCCGACCCGCACGCCGAGCCCGGAAATCTCATTGACCCCGGGCGGGCAAATACGGTAGAATGATTGTACGTCAGGTTACTTTGTATATGCGAGGTACGTGGCCGGGTGATAGATGGGGGCTCGGCCGGCGGCAGCCGCAGTGAGGAAGGATGAACAATGGGCAATTCTGGAAATCGCTGTCTCTTAGTGTCGTTGGTAGCCCTGTTGACCCTCTGCCAGGGCAGCTTCAACCAGGTCATGGCGCAGGACCAAGGCGATGACGACGAACCGAATGTTCCCATCTGCATCAACGAGGTCATGGCCTCGAACAGCTCGGCCGTGCCGGTCCCCCAGACCCAGCGGTACGAGGACTGGATCGAGATCCGGAACGAGTCCGACTCGCCCGTGGACATCGGCGGCCTGTACCTGACGAATGACCCCGAAGCGCCGGCCAAGTGGCAGATCCCCGCCGATAAACCGACGGCCACGACGATCCCCGCCAAGGGTTTTCTGGTCATCTGGGCCGATGCTGACGGGGCCGGCGCCGGGCTCCATGCTAATTTCAGGCTGAACGCCGACGGCGACGCCCTGTACCTGTTCGAGTCCAACGGCCGGACGCTGATTGACAGTATCGAGTTCGGGCCGCAGAGTCCCGATGTCTCGTTCGGCCGCTATCCCGACGGCACCGGCGATTGGCAGTTCCTAAGCCATTTCACGCCGGCAGGCCCCAATATCCAAATCTACGAGGGCATGGTGGGCGACGTCGAGATCAGCCCGGAGCACGGCTTCTGCGACCAGCCGTTCAGTGTCATCATCGCCTGTGAGACTCCCGACGCCACCATCTATTACACGACCGACGGTAGTGAGCCGGCGAAGGAAGGCAGCCGTTTCCCGACGGGCCGCGTGTATTCAGAGCCTGTCCAGATCAGCAAGACCACCTGCGTGCGGGCCAAGGCCGTCAAAAAGAACTGGAAACCCAGCCCCATCGTCACACAAACGTATATCTTCGTCGATCAGGTGACGCGCCAATCGAGCGGTGGGACCGGTTATCCAACCACATGGGGAGGGGCCAACGCAGATTACGCGATCGACTCGCGGATTGTCACCCCCAACCTGGAGACGATCAAGGAGGGCCTGAAATCGATTCCGACGATGTCGCTGGTCATGCGGATCGACGACATCTTCGGCGCGACTAACGGCATCTACTCGCACGCGACATCGCGCGGCACGGCCTACGAGCGGCCGGCGTCGCTGGAGCTCATCTGGCCGGACGGCCGCAAAGGGTTCCATGCCAACTGCGGCATCCGCATGTACGGGGACGTCGGACGGCAGGATGGTTACCGCAAAAAGAGTTTCCGACTGCTCTTCAAAGGCATTTACGGACAGACGAGCCTGCGATATCCGTTGTTTGGAGAAGACGCCGCAGAGGAATTCGATCAGCTCATTCTTCGGGCCAACTTCAACGACGGCTACGTCTTTGGCCGCGAGAAGTCGCAGTATCTCCGCGACGAATATTCCCGCCGGCTGCAGGCGGCGACGGGCCAGGCCGCCGCACATGGCCAATACGTGCACTTGTACGTCAACGGCTTGTACTGGGGGCTTTATAACCCGGTGGAACGTCCGGACGCCTCGTTCGCCGCCTCGTACTTCGGCGGGGAAAAAGAGGATTGGGACAGCTACAAGTCCGCCTCACCCACCGGCGACAGCACGATGGATTCCTGGAACGGACTGCTCAACGCCGTCCGCCAGGGCGTCCAAACCAATGAAGCCTACCAGCGGCTTCAGGGCAACAATCTGGACGGCACCCGGAACCCCGCCTACGTGGACTACCTCGATCTCGAAAACTACATCGATTACATGATCGTCAACTTCTTCGTGGGCAACACGGACTGGCCCCACAAGAACTGGTATGGCGCCATGAGCCGCGTCAACAGCACGGGGTTCAAGTGCTTCTGCTGGGACACGGAGTGGGTGATCGACCTCGTCGTCGGGCACGGCCTGGACTCCTATCTCACTACAAACGTCGTGGGGGTAGGAAACGGCATTGCCGAGCCATACGGCCGGCTTCGCAGCAATCCCGAATTCCGCATGCTGTTTGCCGATCGCGTGCACCGCGCGTTCTTCAACGGCGGGCCCATGTACGCCGATCCCAGCCGGCCCCAGTGGGACCCGACACATCCCGAGCGCAACAGGGCGGCAGCCTCGTATGCCGAGCTGGCCGCCTCCATCGAGCAGTCGATGCTCGTCGAATCCGCCCGATGGGGCGATACCGTCACCGGCGGCACACCCTACAACATCAGCCAGTGGCGAGCGGAACGCGATTATATTCTCAACACGTACATGGTGCAGCGTCCGGGCATCGTCCTGGGCCAGTTCCGCAACGCGCAGCTCTACCCCCCGATCGACGCCCCGGTCTATCACATCAACGGATCCTATCAGCATGGCGGTTACGTCCCGGCGGGAGCGGCACTCTCCATGACCCCCGGCGGCACCATCTGGTACACCCTCGATGGCAGCGATCCTCGCCTGCCCGCCACGGTTCCGACCCAAACAACAGGCACGAGCGTGCTTGTCAAAGAGGACGCTCCGAAACGAGTGCTCATACCCACGAGCGACATCGGCCAGGCGTGGAAGAGCGGTCAGCCGTTCGACGACTCCGGCTGGATCAGCGGCGCCGGCGGCGTCGGATTCGAGAAAAGCGCCGGTTATGAGAGCTACTTCCGCATCAATGTGCTCGACGCCATGTACGGCAAGAATTGCTCCTGTTATATCCGCATTCCGTTCACTCTGACCCGTGCCGGCCTGCAGAATATCAGCAAGCTGACGCTCAGAGTGCGTTATGACGATGGGTTTGTGGCCTACCTCAACGGCGCCGAGGTCCAGCGGGTATTCGCTGATGGCACGCCTGCCTGGAACGCCAGTGCAACAGGCAGTCATCTCGACAGCGACGCGATCATCTTCGAGAATTTCGATCTTACCAGCCAGCTCAACGCGCTGCGGGAGGGAGACAATCTTCTGGCCATTCACGCCCTCAACCAGGCGACCACAAGCTCGGATTTCCTGCTGTCGGTGGAGTTGACCACCACCCCCAAAGCCACCAACTCTAATCCCAGCGGCGTTGCACCCACGGCCATCCAGTATGCCTCCCCTGCCACACTGACCACGAGCGTCTGCGTCAAGGCCCGCGCACTCAGCGGCACAACCTGGAGCGCACTGAATGACGCGGTTTACGCTATCGGGCCGGTAACGGGAAACTTGCGGATCAGCGAGATCATGTACCATCCGGCCGACACCGGCAATCCGGACGATCCCAATACCGAGTTCATCGAGCTGACCAATATCGGCTCGGCCAGCATCAATTTGAACTTGGTGAGATTCACCAATGGCGTCGATTTCACCTTCCCCAGCTTCGATCTGGTTCCCGGCGCTTACTGCCTGGTGGTCAAGGATACCGCCGTATTTACCGCCAAGTACGGCGCAGGGCTGCCTGTCGTGGGTGAATATACAGGCAGTCTGAGCAACGCCGGGGAGCGAATCGAGCTGCTCGATGCCATGGGTGCGGTGATTCACGACTTTCGCTTTGAAGACAACTGGTTCGATATCACCGATGGTCTGGGATTCTCTCTGACGGTGCGGGACCCCAAAATCACGTACCCGAACAACTACGCCAACAAGAGCGCATGGCGGCCTAGCGCCTATGCAGGCGGCTCGCCCGGCGCTGACGACAGCGGCCAGGTGCTTGGGCTCGGTGCAGTCGTCATCAACGAATTGTTGGCCAGCTCTCAGGGAAACAAACCCGACTGGATCGAGCTCTACAACACGACCACAGCAGCAATCGACATCGGAGGCTGGTTCCTCAGTGACGATGTGGATGACCTGACCAAGTACAAGATCGCCGCCGGTACAAGCATCCCCGCTGGTGGGTACAAGGTGTTCTATGAAGATAAGCATTTCGGCAATAGCAGCGATCCAGGCTGCAAAGTGCCGTTCGCCCTCGGCCGCACCGGTGAGACGGTGTACCTGCATTCGGGCTCTGGCGGCGTGCTTACCGGCTACAGCGAGCAGGAGAAGTTCGATGCCTCCGAGGTGGGAGTTACTCTTGGCCGCTACCAAAAGAGCACAGGCTCGTACAACTTCGTGGCCATGAGCAAGGCTACACCAGGAGCGGCTAATGCCGCCCCACAGGTCGGGCCTATCGTGATCAGCGAGATCATGTACCGCCCCGACGCCCCGGCCGATGCTGAATACGTGGAGCTCGTCAATATCAGCAGCGAGCCGGTGACGCTGTACGATGCCGATAGAGAACTCCCCTGGCGATTCACGGATGATCCGGAGGACCCGGGTATTGAGCTGTTGTTCCCGACGGACCCGCCCGTGACACTCGCCGCCGGCGAGTGTCTGCTGCTGGTCAAAGATGTAGCTACGTTCGGCGCGAAGTACACAGCTCCGGCGGGCGTGAAGATTCTCGCCTGGGGCATGGGCAATCTGGCGGACGGCGGAGAGAAGATCGAGCTCAGCAAGCCTGATGACCCGGACGGGCAAGGCAATCCTGTCTGGATTCGCGTGGATCGGGTCGTGTACAGCGACGGCTCGCACCCGCAGGATTTCCCGGATGGTGAGGATCGGTGGCCGGTAGAGGCGAATGGTCAAGGCTCATCTCTGAGCCGGACCGTCCCCGGCAATTACGGCAATGATCCCGGTAACTGGCAGGCGAGCGATCCGTCACCGGGTCGTGCAAATCCCTGATCGTCCCGCCGTCAATGAGTGGGCGAATAACCGAGGCGGCCCCAGCAGCCTCTTTGCATCTGGTAGAGTTCTTTGAACCCCTCCTCCGACTGCGGCTGCCAGGCGGTGTCGGGCCCCCTATTTTCATAATCCCTGGCGTGCCGTATCGTATCGGTGCCTCTCCACTTCCAGTGCTCCGTGCGACCGTCCGCGTAGGATACAGTCGTTCCGTCCCCGTGCCGGACTGGAGGATTGTCGAACCAGCACTCCTGGCTATACCAAACGGCGTACGCATCCGGAGTCATATATCCTTCGTCAATGAATACGAGTCTCAAGGCCGGGTTCGGCTTGATCTCGGTCAACTTCCTGACATGCGCGCCTCTAACGTTCTGGACCCACGGATGGTTGACGGCGTTCATGGAGAACATGATCGAGTACGTCAGCGCCTGGCCCCGCCGCCCGGTCGGACACTGGTAAAGATTGTCATTCTTCACATAAGGGAACAAGGCGCCGCGCTGGATATCTTGTTTCTGGGCTTGGTAGTCGTCCGGGTGGAAACCATCGACCCAGGCAAGCTCATTCGTGTGGTCGCCCCACGCCTGCTTGCTGTTGCTGTAGCCCGTGGCGCCATTAACGAGCGTGCTGTCGTTCTCGTCGGCGTACATGAGCCAGGCGAACGTCAACTGCTTGAGATTGTTCATGCACGCCGCCCGCTTGCCCTGCTCCCTGGCTCGGGCCAAGGCAGGCATCAGGATGGCCATCAGGATCGCGATAATGGCGATGACAACCAGCAATTCGATGAGTGTGAACGCCCTTCGCATGCTCATATCTGTACTCCTCTCAAGGCCCAATACTGCCGATCAGCACTCGTATTTCTGACCCAAAGCAAGATGCGCAGGAATCCCGGCGTGTTCCCGAATTCCCGCTATATTCTACCACAGCCACTTGGCTCGTGCAACGTCCGAGAACGGAAATCTCAGGGCTTTTGCGACAGGTCGGCTGAAAACGCGTCGTTTGGGCCGATTTTGAAGGTATCGGAGCGGCCGGCAAGCTCCACGGCGATCACCCAGGCATCGGCGGTTTCGCTGAGCCGAACGCCCGTAACCCAGGGGGTATCGCCCGCCCGCACCGGCTCAAGTACCGCCGCAAAATGCAAATTTCGCCCATTCCTGCCGATTATGACCATGGGAACGCGGTCATCCACCGAGGCGCCGACCCCGTCGCCGGTCGTTACGGCCGTACCCGGCTGGGCGGCCATGGTCAGGCACGTCGTCACTCTCGCATCTTCAAACCGCACTCGAATCGGATCGTCGGTCGTGCCCTGCTTGACATTCTGGATGTATTCGGTGCCCGAATAGCCCATCGCCGCTGTCACGCCGTCCCGCGCCTGGTCGCAGACCGTGCGGGCCCCTTTGTTGTGGTATAGCCAGTCGAACCGGCGATCCGCATCCGAGTGCAACTCATCGAAGACGAGCAGATAGGCGCCGGTGAGGACCAGCAGACGCTTGTGCCGCACGCCTGGATACGCATCCTGGCAGCTTGCCGCCACGGCGGTGTAACCGTCCTTGCGATCGAACAGCTCCAGTTTGCCGGCGGCGGGTTTCTGGCTTTGCCCGTCCACCAGGACGGCGTTGTGCGAGATCGTCGCCTTGTACCAGTTCGAGTGGATGGGCAGTCGATAAGCCTGGCTCGCCGCACGGCCTGGATCGACGCCCAGCTCCCTGCCGAAGCCGAAAAGGACGAAGCTCAGCTTGTCGTAATGGCCATGAAAGCCGCCGTAGGGGCCGAACGTCATGGCCGCGGTGAGACCCGCCGGACCCTGCGCCCTGAGAATCGCGTGCCCCGCGTCTTCGAAGACCATGCTCTGCAGCACCGGTGGTTCTGCCGATGTCCCGCCAGACCGGCCCAGGAGCACGCTCTCAAAGCTCGGCCTCGTGCCAAGCAGGGTCAGAAGCTGCGGGTCCCGATACGCGTGGTAGGCCGGCTCGAACATGCGCCCGACCCTCCGGACCGACGAATTTACATCGTCGCCAAATCGCGGGAGCATCCCGTCGGCCATCGCGTAACAGGCGGGCAGCGTGAACATCTTCTTGAGCCGCTCCTGTCCCCACAGGTCCAGGCCCAGCCGCCGGCCCGCTTCCGCCGTACAGATCAGCGATTGCAGCGTGTAGAAGTGATAGCCCCAACTGTTCTCATACCACATCCCCTCCTTCGAGACGCAGACCTCCATCTGGTGGGCAAACCCATTCTCCTTGTCCGATATCGCCTTTTGGACCCAGTTCGGATCGTGGACCAGGGCGCCGCCCCAGAGCATGGCGGCATTGTGCCAGCTCTGCCAGTTGCTCTTGCCCGCTTTGTACTTGTCGATGTTCCTGAGCATGGGCAGCAGCAGCCCATCGCGGATCTTCTGATGGTCGGCCGGCGAGAGCACGTTGCAGTCGTGGATGAGGTCGTAGGCCGGTCCGATGCTGGTCGCCAGGCTGGCGGCCTCATTCAACGTCTGCTCGAAGAGATGTCCGCCGGTTTTCCCCATCTTGGCTGCGTCCGTCTTCAATGAGTTATCGTGGTAGGGGTACTGCGAGTACCGTTCGGCATAGCCGAGCAGGACCCGGGCGGCATACTCGGCAAATCTCTTGTCCCCGGCTACGGCGTACGCCCACGCGGCCGTCTCCATGCGCTGGAGATTGCGACTGTGCTCGTGCGAGAAGATCACGTCATCATAGGGAGGCCCGGAGTAGACCTTCTTGCACTTCGGGCACCGGTGGTGGGTGGCGTCAATCGTCCGCAGCGCGACCTGGCACTGGTCGCATTGATACCACTGATTGTGCTGACCGCCTCGTGGCGGGAAATTGATCGAGTCGGCGATGAATCGCTCGGCATCCGTCACACACCCGGCGACGGCGTCATGCTCAGCGCCCTGACCACGATACGCCTGCCGCAGTCGCCCCAACTCCTCTGCCGTACACGCCAGATGCGGGTGCCCGCACTCCGGCAGGACGACTTTCACCTCCGGCTGGGCGATGGCTCTGCCCGAACCGAGCAGACAAAGCACCACCGTCAAACCAGCGACACAAACTCGGGATCGTAAGGACATGCTATACGGCATTTCGGCGTTCATCGGTTTCTCCGGAATCTTCAGGCCCTGACCGCTCCCAGCATACCCGCCGTACCGCGAAAGATCAAATCCACGTCGCCCGGGCCCCGCCAGATCGGATTGTATTCGCGGGTGGCGTTCTGGTAGAATCGGGGGGCAATGCGGTTGCCGGTGACGTCATGAACAGGGCCCGTGAGATCATCCACGTCGATATGGACGCGTTTTACGCTTCGGTGGAGCAGCTCGACCATCCGGAGTTGAAGGGCAAGGCGGTGATCGTCGGCGGCGACCCTCGCGGCCGGGGCGTGGTCAGCGCCGCCTCGTACGAGGCCCGCAGATTCGGCGTCCACAGCGCCATGCCCACGGCACAGGCGATTCGGCGCTGCCCTCACGCGATTCTCCTGCCCGTCCGGATGGAGCGATACGCCGAGGTCTCGCACACGATCCGGGCCATCTTCGAGCGATACACGCCTCTCGTCGAGCCGATCTCGCTCGATGAGGCTTTTCTCGACGTCACGGCAAGCGTCGCCCTGTTCGGGACCGCCGAGCAGATCGGCCGGGCAATCAAGAAGGCCATCCTGGAGCAGACGCACCTGACGGCCTCCGTCGGCGTGGCGCCGAACAAATTCCTCGCCAAGCTCGCATCCGATCTGAACAAGCCCGACGGATTCGTCATCATCACGGAGCAGAATAAGCAGCAGATTCTCGATCCCCTGCCGGTCGGGAAGATCTGGGGCGTCGGCGAGGTCACGGAGAAAGCTCTGAAGTCGCATGGCATTCATACTATCGGGCAGCTTCGCGCGAGCAGCCTGGAGGAGCTTGCGGCGATCGTCGGCAACGGGGCCGCCGAGCTGCAGAGGCTTGCCCGGGGCGAGGACGACAGGGAGGTCGAGCCGGACCGCCAGTGCAAGAGCCTCTCCAGCGAGCAGACATTCGCGACGGACATCGGCAATGCGGCGATTCTGCTGAGCGTGCTGCTGGAACAAGTGGAGGAAGTTGCCCAGCGGCTGCGCCAGGAGAAGCTCAAGGCTCGGACCGTGACCCTGAAGCTGCGTTACGGCGATTTCCGCACCGTGACGCGCAGCAGCACCCTGAGCGACGCGACGAATATTACCAAGACCCTATGGGCGACGGCTGAGGGAGTTTTTCGTCAGTGGCACACCCGCTCCGGCAGTCCCCTGCGTCTGCTGGGCTTCGGCGTGTCGGGCCTGGCGCCGGAGCAGGCGGGCCAGCAATTGCTCTTTCGCAACCCCGAGGAGGAGAAACTGAAAAGGCTCGACAAAGCCGTCGATGAAATCCGCGACCGCTACGGCAACCGCGCCGTTCACCGCGGCACAGGCGCTACACGCGATAACCCCGGCATGAGTTGACCCAATGATCCGGACGAATGCCTTGTCGTCCGTCATGTCGGACCCGTTTGACTGTGCTCACGGCGACGAAAACAGCGGCTCGCCCATTCGACGGTGCTCGGAACAAGTTCCATTTCTATTGCCCGTTTTCTCTTGACCTCCTGTGGCACACGCAATAAAGTATCCGCGTGGATACTTAATCGCAGGATTTGTCATGGGCGATTCAGAGAAACTGGCTCGGATCTTCAGGCTTATGTCGGTGGACACGCGGGTGCGGATGATCCAGTTGCTCAAGCGCCGGTGTCTCTGTGTGAACGCCCTGGCGCGTTCGCTCGAACTGACGCCGGCAGCGATTTCACAGCACCTCCGGGTCCTACGGGACGCAGGGATCGTCACGGCTCGTAAGCAAGGGTATTTCGTTCACTATCGCATCAATGAGAAGGCATTGGCTCGATGGCGCGAAACAGCCGACGGGTTGTTGCGGCTGGATGAGTAGAAAAGGCTTCTTGTGAACAACGGCCAAGTGACCATCAACGAGATACCGACGACCGCCAGGCTGAGCCGACCGAGGACGCGTGTGCCGACCGTCCGGCTGTTCTTGGCGTTTCTTCGTCTTGGCCTGACAGCGTTCGGCGGACCGGCAATGGTTGCATACATCCGCGACCTGGCGGTGAGAAGGAACCGGTGGCTCTCACAAGAGACCTTCGAGGACGGCGCAGCCTTGTGTCAGTCCATCCCCGGCGCGACGGCGATGCAGACGGCGGCTTATGTCGGACTTCGTGCCGGCGGACCGCTCGGTGCTCTTGCCGCCTTCGTGGGATTCGGCCTGCCCGCCTTTGCACTCATGGTCGGCCTGTCGGCAGCGTACCAGGCGGGGCGGGACCTTCAGCCGGTGGTTGGGGCATTTCACGGCCTGCGCGTGATCGTGATCGCCATCGTCGTCAACGCCACGCTGAACTTTGGCCGCAGTTCGATCAGGAACGGGCGGGACGCAATTCTGGCGACGGGTGCAGTGGCATTCCTGGTTTTGCACGGCAGCCCGATTGTCGCTATCGTCGCCTCAGCCGCACTGAGTATCCTGCTGTACCAAGGGGTCAACCTTCCGACCAGGACTTCTATCGCTCGCAGCCCTGACACCGGGCGGCAAACACTCGCGCTCGCCGGATTACTGGCAGTGCTGGTTGCCGGCGGGCTTGTGGTTCTGTATCTGCTCGACCGTCCACTATTCGACTTAGCCACGTTGATGCTCAAAGTGGACATCTTCGCTTTCGGCGGCGGGTTTGCCTCCGTGCCGCTGATGCTGCACGAGGTTGTGGATGTGCATCACTGGCTGGATAGCAGGACATTCATGGATGGTATTGCCTTGGGCCAGGTGACACCGGGGCCGATTGTCATCACGGCCACGTTCGTCGGCTATCAGGTCGCGGGCGTGCTGGGTGCTCTCGTCGGCACGATAGGCATCTTCACACCGTCGTTCCTGATGGTGCTCGTGACAGTTCCGTACTTCGACCGCCTGCAACACTCGCTCTGGTTTCGGCGGGCGCTTCGCGGCGTGCTTGCCTCCTTCGTTGGACTGCTTGTGGCGGTGGCCATCAATTTCGGTATCGCTGCATCCTGGTCAATTCCGGCTGCGGTGTTGGCGCTGGCGGCCTTTGCGGCCTTGCGTCTCAATGTGGACATTCTTTGGGTGGTGCTGGTGGGTGCCGCCGTTTCAACCCTTCTCTTATGAGCGACAACAAAGAGTTACCGGTTTCCGCCGCACAGCAAGAGCTTCGGACAATGGCTGGCGGAATAGAAGATAGAAAAGGACGTTAGCGATGTCTGAAGAAAGCAAGGTGACTTCTCAAGCAAAGGCTCTTGAAGAGGCCCTTCAAGCCATAGCGCGTCCGTCTCGACGCGATGCCATCCGCGGAAACGTCCTGATGATCGGCTTAGTGAGCCTCTTTACTGATCTATCCAGTGAGATGATGAATCCGCTGATGCCGATTTTCGTGTCAGGGCTGGTGCCGCCGGGATTGGCCCCGGTGTTTGTGGGTCTGATGGAGGGTGTGGCCGAGACCACTGCGAGCCTCCTGAAGCTTTTCTCCGGGCGGATCAGCGACAGACTGGGCAAGCGAAAGGCGCTCGTGGTGCTGGGCTACGCGCTCTCGACCGTCGCCCGGCCGGCCATGTCGTTGGCCGGCTTGGTTGGGGCGTCCTGGGCAGGCTGGCAGTTGACGGGCCTGAAGCTCCTGGATCGTGTCGGCAAGGGCATTCGCACCGCCCCGCGCGATGCCCTGCTTGGCGACGCCGTGGCCCCGGAAATCCGCGGCCTGGCGTTCAGCGTCAATCGGGCGATGGACCATGCCGGGGCGGTCCTGGGATCTCTGGCGGCCGTCGCGATTCTCTTCGGCTTTCTGGGCTACGGCTTGTGGCGCAGCAGCACGCAGCAGCCGACGGAACAGGAGATGACCGCCCTGCGCTGGCTCTTCGCGCTGGCCGTTATCCCCGGCCTGATCGCTACAGCGACGTTGATCGGAAAAGTCCGCGAGATCGCCCCC
>Ga0315277_10001133_pt1 | contig 39402 bp, 51 predicted proteins | sample YL17G05_15_MG_FD_203695 | JGI IMG/M metagenome (GOLD analysis project Ga0315277, IMG submission 203695) | Sediment microbial communities from Yellowstone Lake, YNP, Wyoming, USA - YL17G05_15 | ecosystem: Environmental > Aquatic > Freshwater > Lake > Sediment | place: USA: Wyoming | collected...
TAAAGCGATTTGCTCGATTTATTATAATTCAACATAATTGTATTGGCAAGCCCGTTAAATTTTTGATATTATAGAAAAAGAGGACTGGATTTATAATTAAATCGGCTTGATTCTTATGAAGCTCCCGACCGCAGCAAGTCCTCAGATCTTCTGATTCAGAGAGTCATCAGATATTCGTCCCGAGGCCGTTCAGGCTCCGATGAGCCCTCAGGACATTCGTCTCCGAGAGACTCAGTCTCGACGAGCTCGAAGAGACTCAATCCCAAGGGATTCGATGAACTCGAGGAGCTGCAGGGTATCTTCTTTGAAAGGAATTAATTTATTAGATTGCCGCTTTTCATCCCCATAACAAGTTTCGGGGTATTCAAGCGGCTTCCAGATAAAATCGATGACAAAAAGAACTCGAACCTTTTTATTTTTATTCTTAACTCTTTTATTCGCCATAATCACTCCTGCAGTGGTTTTATATTCCCAGGGCTGGAGACTGGATCTTGGAAGAAAAAAATTTACTCAGACAGGGGCTTTCTATTTTAAGGTTTGGCCGCAAGGCGCAAAAATATACATCGACGGAACTTTATCAAAAAAGACCGGTTCTTTAATCAGTAATTTCGGTACAGCCTTTATCGAAAATCTTGTTCCAAAACAATATAAAGTTGATATTTCCAAGGAAGGTTATCGTTCTTGGAACAAAGCCTTGGAAATAAAGGCAAAATTAGTTACTGACGCAAAAAACGTTTTTCTATTTCCTGAAAATCCAAACTTCTTTCTAATTTCAAAAACAATAGATTATTTTTCGTTTTCTCCTAACGAAGAACGAGTGATTATAAAAAAACCTGAGGAACAAAAATGGTATCTATCCTTATTCGAACCGGAAAGACAGGTTCAAAGTTTTCTCGCTGAAAAAAAAGGGGAAATCCTAAGTCTCCGTTGGTCCTCTGACTCAAGACGGGTCTTTTTGGAAACTTCAAGCGACGAGAGTTTGAAGAATTACGTCATTGAAGCAGATCAATCGCCGGCAAATGTAATTTCCGCAGATTTTATCGGTAAAACCGCCGAACAAGTATCTTTTAATACTCAAAACTCCGAGGAGTTATTCTATCTCAGCAGTGCTTCTCTTTTCAAAACAAACTATTTTTCAAAAGAAATCAGCAAGCCTATATTAAACCGCGTCATAACCTATAAAATGGTTGACAACAATTTTTACTTCTTAGACCAATCGGGATTTCTGTATAAAAGCGACTTATCGTTCGGCTCTCAGGAAAAAATAAACAGCAGCCCCTTTCCCATAAAAAATGAAACGGGATACGAAATATATATATACGAACCCTACTTCTTTATCAAAGAGGATACAAAGTTATATTCGTTCAACAAAGAAACGGAATCTTTTGATTCTTTTTTTGATTCAATAAAAGGCCTGAGGCCCTCTCCGGATTATAAAAAGATTGTTTATTTCAGCGACAGCGAAGTTTGGATTATGTTTCTTGCCGATATTCATAACCAGCCTGACAGGAAAGTCGGAGACAAAGTCTTTATAAACCGGTTCTCTGAAAAAATCGACGATATCCTTTGGTTAAATAATAATTATCTGGTTTTTAGCGTCAACGGAAAAATCAAAATCTCAGAAATAGACGATCGAGATAAGGTAAACATTGTTGATTTTAAAGAATTTACAACGGATAACGGAAAACAGGAATTGAAAATTCATTTTAACAATAATCCGAAGGATAAGAAGCTTTATATTTTAAGCGGAGAAAGTTTTTATAATTCAGAGATGCTCATCCCGTAACTAAGAGAAAAGCCTTAAGAGAATTCTCTTAAGGCTTTTTCAAGTAGGGTTCTATGAACCCTGCCTTGTTTTTTCGGGGAAGAAGACGGACCCGCGGCCGTGCGTTTACGCCCTCGGATGGGGCGAAAGGACGGACCGGTGCGCCCCCCCCGTTAGTTTCGGGCCCCTCTTACCTCCCCTGAAGTCTCCGGAGAGACTAAGTAGATAGTAGTTTTACTTGCCCGCCGATGCTTTAGCTAGGGCGGGATTTTATTAAACTTATGAGTTTTATTTGTCCAGCTGGTATCTAATGTTTCCTTCTTTGGACTCTTCTACTGTCCACTTAGCCTCTTCGGAAGAGGCTGTATTAATAAAAAGAACTCCTCTTTTCTAAACTCTATCTTTTAATACAGTTCAGGAAAGAAGGGGCCGGTGAATGATATATGATCACACCAGCCCATATGATTGCGAAGCCTACTAGATAGTACCCGGTCCCTATCCCTCCGTTTGGGATCGGTCGGCGGTCGGCCAAACCGTCGTAGTATTATTTGTACTTCGTCCCAAGCTCTGGCGCAAGCTGGGACGGGGAAGCGTAGGCTTCCGAGCACCTTCGCCACGAAGCTTGGAGTGAGCTTTTGCCCACATACCTACAGAGGGTCTTCAGACTAAAGACATTTTTAATCTTCACTCTGAAGACCCTAGTAAGTATTCATTTAAAAAACGGCTTTTTTTAACTTTTGTATATTAGCATACCGTCAAAATCTTGTCAAGACCCCTGCTCTTTTTTATCCATTTTCGCCTTAAAATCATTCCAACTCATTTCGCCGCTATCTGCCATACTGCAAACTTCTTTAAACTGGCAATACTGGCACTGCAAATCTTTTGGCTACGTCGTTATTCTGTCAGGAAAAACGTTAGGCCAGAGCAAATTATAAAACTGCTCTTTTTTTCAAAAGCGAGGTAACAAAGTTTTCACGGTAAATTTCGCAGGCGGTAAAGCATGGTTTCTGAGCTAGCGAAGAATTTGCCGCCGAGAATTTAGATAGCGCCGAGTCGCTGGACGAGGCGACTATCGATACCTGAAAACTTTCGTTACCGAGCAGATTGCCGTTTCTGTCCCTCGACAGGTTCAGGACAAAAGCTAACGTTTTTGCCACCCATTCGACGCGGCTCAGGGTAGGCAAAAAAGATGCTATCTTTTTTGCCATCCTCCTACGCCTCCACCTCCGCTAAAGCTACGGCGGACAGGAAGGCTACGGAAGGATAACTAAAAGCGCTTTAGCGCTTTTGCCACTGCGGAGCGCGCCTTGCTCTTTTTAAGCCAAATTTCTTTCTTTCCCGCATTCGGGGATCGCGGGTTAAATAACCCGCTCTTTTTAATCTCTTTCGGAATTCTGCGTTAAATAAAACCAGACCTCTTGACGTTCCATGCCTTATCGCCTCTGCCTGAGAATGTAATCCCCCGCCCCTGACCCTGATAATCGTGCTGAACCTTTCAAAACATTTCATTTTCTTCAGCGCGGAAGTGGCTATTTCCTGAAGTTCTTTGGCTGGAAAATATTGCTCAAGGGGTTTATCGTTTATAATCACTCCTCTGTCGTTATTGGTATAAAGCCTCACTCTGGCTATGGATGTTTTTCTCCTCCCTACTGCCTCAAAATAGCGGTTTGTTTTCTCAACCACTTCCGGTTTCTCAACCACAACTTCGCTTACAATTTCTTTCTTCGGCTTAACGATTTTTCTTACTGTTTCCTTTTTGGGTTTCACAGAAGCTTTTTTCTTTTGCTCCAATTTTTTTGCTGGTTTTACGTTGCTTGGCATATAAAAAAATAAATATTACATTATTTTTAGTCTTTTAATCTGATCTTTTCTAAGACTGTTTTTAGGAAGCATTCCCCAGACAGCTTTTCTCAGGACCTTTCTCGGATCTTTTTCAAAAAGCTTTCTTAGGGTTATTTCTTTATAACCCCCCAGATATTCGGTGTGGTGTCTGTATTTTTTTTGCAACAATTTTTTTCCGGTAAAACTTATTTTATCCACATTTTTAATCACAACGAAATCGCCCATATCCTTGTCTCTCACAAAGCTTGGTTTTCTTTTTCCTCGCAGTAAATTCGCAATCTGGGTTGCAAGTCTCCCCAAAATTCTCCCTGTTACGTCAATTGTGTAGGTTTTTCTATCCATAATCAGAGAATATTACTTTATAAATTCAATAAAAGCCATTTCCGCGGCTTCGCCCTTTATCCTCGGCCCTAATTTAATTACTCTCGTGTATCCGCCCTGTCTTTCTTTGTAGCGGGGCGATATCTCGTTAACCAGTTTCTTCAAGATTTTTGGAGAAAATATCTTTGCTAATAATCTTTTTGAAGAAATACTTCCTGACTTTGCCCGGGTTACGCATTTCTCAACGAACCTTTGGACTTCTTTTGCCTTGGCTTCGGTTGTTCTGATTCTCTCACGCAAAATCAAAGCCGTGGCTAAGGCCTTCAATAATGCTTTTCTTTGATCGCTTTTTCTTGATAACTTTCTGCCCCGTTTTAACTTTCTCATAAACCAGGTGGACTTAGGATTCTTTTAATTCTAAATTGTGCTTCTTCAATGCTTTCTTAATTTCTTTTATTGCCTTGTCTCCCATGCCTTCCATTTCTGATAAGCTTTTTTCGCTCTTCTTTAAAATTGCGCCCGTACTTTTAATATTGTTTTTAAATAAAGCGTTCAACGTTCTTGTTGAAAGTTTTAAATCCTCAACCTTTATTTTCATCTCATCTCCCGAACCTTCTGCTTTCTTTTCGCTTTCTAAATCCGACTCTGCTTCTTTTTCTTCCTTTTTGTAAGTATTGATAAATAAAGAGTAATGCTGGACTAAAATTTCGCAAGCCTGGGTAAAAGCATCTTCGGGATCGATCGTTCCATCCGTTTCCAGTTCAATAGTTAGCTTGTCAAAATCGGTTCTTTCGCCTACCCGCATATTCTCAACCTTATAGCTTACCCTCCGAATCGGCGTGAAAATAGCGTCCATGGGAATAATCCCTATTTCTATTTTTTGGCGCATAGAACCCATTTCTTTCGCCTTTGTCTCCCTTGAAACATAGCCCATGCCTTTTTCAATCTGCAGCTCTATCTCAAGCTCTGTTTTCTTGTCGGTAAGAGTTGCTATATGATGATTTTTATTCACCAGCTCGAGTTGGCTAGATAAATCAATCTCTTTTCCTGTCGCTTCTTTCTCGCCTTTAACCTTTAAAACTGCTTTTTGCGGTTCATCAGAATAAGTTTTAAATCTCAGTTGCTTCAGGTTGAGCATAATGGTGATAACGTCTTCTATAACTCCCGGAACTGTTGAAAATTCGTGCTGAACCCCTCGAATTTTAATCTGCGTAATAGCTGCTCCGGACAAGGAAGAAAGCAGGACTCGGCGGAGGCTATTGCCAACAGTAACTCCAAATCCAGGATACAAAGCCTCAATTACAAAGTGGGCTATATTTTCTTTTTTTTCAACTATCTTTGGCGAGAGTGGTAATGGAATCATAATTTCATAAAGCTTCGGCTTTAGCATTAATAGTTTATTATTTATGCTTCAGACCAACGCTTTTATGATTTTATCCTCCTTCGCCAAGTCTGACTTGGCTTCGGCGGATTTCGCTCTGCCGAGAGAGGAGAAGATATCGCGGGCAGCTCGCAGTGAACCTCGCTGTGAACTGTTAGCCCGCGTAGCTTCATTTTATGCTGAATTATACTAATTTAATTAATTTGTTACCTTGAATAAAACTCAAATATTGCCGGAACCTCAATTGGCAGGGCGGCTTCTTCCAGCGTCGGTGCTCCAATTACTTTTCCCTCAATTTTTTCAAGGTTTAAAGAAAGCCAGGAGGGTGGATTATGTTTTTTCAGCATTGTCGGCAGTTTCTGGAAAATAGTCTTCTTTGCAGAACTCGGTTTAATCGTTATGGTATCCCCTTTTTTCAGATCAAATGAGGCAATTTTTACTGATTTTCCGTTAACCGCAAAGTGGTTATGTGAAACCAAGTTTCTGGCTTGTCTGCGCGAAACGGAAAATCCTAATTTAAAAACCGCATTATCCAGCCTTAGCTCAAGCCTTTTTACTAAAAGACTGCTAGCATCCTCGGATCCTTCTTTGCTCCGCATTGAGCCAGTTTTTCTATGTTTTTTTAAAATCTCTTTTACGTATTTCCTCAATTGGGCACCAGGCAAACCGTACATGTTTTTTATCTTTTGTACTTCTCTCCACTCTTTACCATATTCAGAAAGAGGAGATTTTCTGCGTTTTCCTTTGGGTCCAGGCGCATATGGTTTCTTGATCATTTCGCATTTCTGACTGAAACACCTCTCTCCTTTTAAGAAAAGTTTCTCGCCTACCCTTCTGCAAATTTTACATTTTGGATTATCCCTCATGTTCTTTAATATTTTAAGAAGATTACACTCTTCTTGCCTTCGGTGGCCTACAGCCATTATGCGGGATTGGAGTTATGTCCTTAATAGAAACAATATCTAATCCTCTTGCGGCTAAAGACCTGATTGCTGATTCCCTGCCGGAACCAACACCTCTAACCAGGACCATTACCTTACTAACCCCAAGTTTTTTGGCTGCCTGAACAACCACTTCGGCTACTTTAGAAGCGGCGAAAGATGTGGATTTTTTCGTTCCTTTAAAACCAATTGCACCAGCACTCGCCCATGACAAAACATTACCTCTTAAGTCCGTAAGGCTAATTATCGTATTATTATAAGAAGAAAAAACATAGACCTTTCCCTCTCTCACTCCCCTTTGGCTGGTTTCTGAGTTGATTTCTTTCTGTATCTTTGCGTCAACCCGTTCTTTCTCTTTTAATAAGTCTTTTTCGTTTTGAACAATGACTCTTTTTTTACCCATTTCAATTAAGTTTCGAAAAATAAGATTTTATACTTATTTGCCTGCTCATTACGACGATATCCTCCGAAAAAGCAGATGTAAAATATTACGTAGCTTCCGGAGGCGGTTTTCTTCCCGATCCCACGGTTTTTCTAACGTTTCCGCGGACGGTTCTGTTGTTTGTTTTGGTTCTCTGGCCTCTAACCGGTAATCCCTTTGCATGCCTGTGGCCCCTCCAAGAACCGATATCTTTTAATCTTTTAATATTGGTAATTATTGTTCTTCTTAAATCTCCTTCAACTTTATACTGTTTTTCAATAAGCTCCTTCAATAAATTTACTTCTTCTTGGCTAAGATCTGAGGCTAATTTTTTTGGGTTAATTTTGGTTATTGCCAAGATTTTTCTACTCAAAGAACGACCGACTCCGTAAATATAGGTTAAAGAAATTTCTATTTGTTTTTTTTCTGGAATATTTATTCCGGCTATCCTTGGCATGTTTTTTAAAATGAATCGCTACGGGCTAACAGTTCACAGCGAGGTTCACTGCGAGCTGCCCACGGTATCCCTTCGACTAGAACTCAAGACCGAAAGCTTCTTATTTCAAGCCTCGGATTTCCTGGTTTACGCCAGAGAATCTTCATCTCCTTTCTTACGCACGCAGTATTAAGATTAGAATAATAAAATCAACCTTGGCGTTGTTTATGTTTAGGATTTTTGCAGATTACGTATACTTTGCCTTTTCTGCGAACGATCTTGCACTTCTGGCAAATTTTTTTTACCGACGATCTTACCTTCATATACTTATCTTAATTTATTCGAACAAAAAAATTTAAAGTATTATTTACTTATCTTGAGATAATAAAGCTATCTCCCTCTATATACAATTCTTCCTCTTTTCTCGTCGTATTCGCTCATTTCCACCGTCACTCGGTCCCCGGCAAGCACCTTAATCCTGTTTATTCTTAATCTGCCGGCTAAATGAGCTAAAATCTCCTCCCCGGTATCTAATTTTACTAGAAAATTAGTACTTGGTAAGGCCTCCAGCACAATACCCATTTTTTTATAGTTATTTTTAGCCATTAAGACAAGTAATTATAAAGGATAGCAAATTTGTTGATACGAGTCAACACCTGTACCCTATTGGTCAACGATTAAGTTAATTTTAATCTTTTCCACTTTATTCGACGCCCTTACAACCCAAAAGGGCCAAAATTTCGTTTCCGCTTTCCGGATAGAAGGTATATCTTCCGTAAGAATTTGAATCTCGTTTAGGGATTTATTTTTTAATTCTCCTTTTAATTTATCCTTATCAATATCTGTGAAAATCTTTGCGGAACAATCAAAATCCAGTATGATTTTACCGGAATTCTGGTCATCCTCCGACGAGAACGTTAAATCTGTCAAAGAATAGTTTATTTTTAAGCTCCCCGGCCATATTTTTTTCCCTAAACTTAATGCGTCGTCTGTCTGAAATCTTGGCTGAACGTTTTGCAGATAAATAAGTTTCTCTGCCAATGTTTCTAAATAAGTTTTTTTGAAAACTAAAATTTTGCTCTGTACCCTTACCTTATAATTAAAAGTTTCCGCTTCAGCTCCGGCTACTGAACTTGAAGAAGTCTCCAAGATTTCTTGCTTTAAGGCTCCATCTAATAAAACGAAATCTGACGTGATTTTATTTCTCAAAGAATTTTTCGATTCTTGCATCAATTTTTGGACAAGCATATTTTTTGCCTCGTCCAGGTCCTTCTGAGTTACCCGGGAAACTTCACCTTTAAAACCGCCAGACATCGGAGAAAACGACTTTCCGTAAAAGGTGGTATATTTGGGCGTTCCACCAAATCCGGGAATCGAAAATGTTGACGGTCCTATATTAAATTCAGGCCCTTCTTCTGCTGCTTTAACGCTTATATCTACAAAACCCATGACAAATTTTTCCTTTTCGTATCTTCCTCCGGGAATTGTCACTTTTTCCAGTGATCTGAATAGTTTACCTTCAGCTGAAATAAATCTCGTGTTGGCGACTAAAACCTGAGGAGCGGTGGAATAGGAATTGAAAATCCTGATTTGACCCTGGGAAAAGGAGGATTTAGCAACTTTTCCCGTAGCAGAAAATTGCTGGCTTTCCGATTTTTCATCCTGAAAAAATTCCGCAGGAATGACCAGGTCTTTCAACCAATGCTCAGGATCTGAGCTTTTAACCGTGGTATCTGCGATAATTCTTTGTTGCAGACTGACGTTTTGGACGTCAGGCCAAATTCTTACTTCTGCGCTTGAGAAATTAAAGTAAGCGAAAACGGATAGCGAAATCAAGGCAAGAAAGAACAAAATTAAACTAAATTTAGGCCAGGAAAAGTGGCTTTTTTTTGTACCCGAATCTTCTATATTTCTTCGCTGGCTATCTTCCAATTTTCCCGGATTGTCACTGACCTTTTCAGCGATCTTGTCGGAAGAGAAGCCAAGCCTTCGGGGAGGGATTATATCGATAACTTTCCTAATTTCCAGCATAGTTTAAGCAAATTAATAAAACCGATATACTAATGGGACCGTCAATCTCCTTTGTTCGAAAATTGATTGTCTTAAGGTCTTTTGTTGAAATAAAACTTATTTTTGGAGGATCAATAAAAGGAATATCTCCCCATCCTCCGTTATTTAAAACCTTCTGAACCTCTGGAAGCCTGCTTCCTCCGCCAAATATGAAAATATCGGAAGGCAAAGGAGTTTGAATCATTCTTAAGGCGTTCTCGAGATTTTCAAACCAATATCTAATGTATGGGGAAAAAATTTCTTCAATTGTCCGCTGTGTCTCTTCGCTCAATAGTTTATCGGAATATTTTTCCTTCAAAATTCTAGCCTCATGGATATTCATTCCGAGGTACTGAGAAAGAGCTAACGAAAAAACTCTTCCTCCGCTTTTCAGTTCATAAAAACTTTCTATTTTTCCTTTTTTTATTAAAGTTATTAAGGTTATTTCTCCGCCGATATCAATGAACACGCCGCTTTGATCTTTTTGAACCAGTTTAGTGATGTTTTGAATTTCGTGGCTAATTTTTAAATCTTTAAAACCCAAGGAGTGAAAAAATTTGTTAAATTCTTCAAAATATATTGTCGGCAGAAAAGTAACTAGAGCCAAAAATTCCAAACCTTCTCCCTTGAAGCTCTCAACGTGCTCTACAATATATCCATCTATGCTCGTTTCTAAAATTTGAATCTCTGCGAACGTCAGATCGTTTGGAAGAATACCGGCTTCCCGAGAATAATCTTCGGCTGCTTTTGTCTTTAGAGCGCTTGCAATGTATTGAAATATTTCCGTTTCTTCTTTTCGGTCGATTTTCCTGTCTTTTTTTTCTCTTTTAAGACCGATCCTTTTGATTTTAGCTTTTAAAATATCCGGGGGGAGAGAAAGGTAAATTTTTCCTTCGTCTATTTTATTTCTATTCCTAGCGCCCTTAAGTATATCGAGTATTTCTTTTTTTACAACATCTAACCTCAACTCTTTCCCATTAAATCCGGCAGAAACATCAAGATACACCAATTGATTGTCAACGATCTCAATTTTGTTATTTTCACTTTTAAAAACCACGGCCTTTATCGCTTCAGTTCCAACGTCTAGGGCTAAATATAAATGGGTCGGCTTCATTATTATTATTATATCTTATTTTCCTTAATTTATCGAGAAATCTTCACAGTTATTACGCAAAAAAAATTCTCTTTTGAAAGAATTTTTTAAGAATACAAAACTTTAAAAAACACAGTTTGTTTTTTAATAAAGGGTGGCGAGGCAAGAAAAAGTCGTAAAATTTATACTTCAACCTGACCTTCGCCTGTTTTGTCGTTTTTTTTATTCTCCAATTTTTTCAGATCTCCCAGTATCTTAGCTAACTTCGTCTGATTAACAAATATTTCGTCCTGAAGCCTCCTTACCTGTTCTTCTTTCTGCTTATTTTCTTCTTCCAATCTTCGTTTTTCCGAAATCTTTTCTCCAATTTCTTTTCCTAATTGGATCAAGTCCTGGGAGAATTTTTCTAAATTGTCTCTGGGATTACCATTCATATTCTTAATGATATCAAAAAAAGTTAATATCCACAATTACGAGTTAAGAAATTATGCCTCCTCCCAATATTTCGTTTCCTTTAAGGAAAACTACTGACTGGCCGGGAGTAATTGCAGGCTGCGGTTTGAAAAATCTTATCCCATAAGAAGTTTTTTTATGCAATTTTCTTAATACAGCTTCGGCTGGTTTATGGCGATAGCGTATCTTGGCCCGAATCTTAATGGGTAATTCTGGTTCTTGACCTAAGATCCAGTTTACATTAAACGCTTTTAAATCAAAGCCTTTCAATTCAGCAGGGTTTTTGGTAACGATTAGCGTATTTCTTTTTCGATTTTTGCTTAATACATAATAAGGTCCGCCAGAAAGCCCGATCCCCTTTCTTTGCCCGATAGTATAAAAAACCAGACCTCTATGGTTTCCAATAACCATTCCTTTACTATCTATGACTTTCCCCGAACCTATTTTTTTAAGATTTTTTCCTAGAAAATTTTCTATACCTTCTTTAACAAAACAAATTTCTTGAGATTCGGGAGCGTTGAAGGTCGGTAAGCTGAAATTTTTAGCCAATTTGCGAACTTCGTTTTTCGTAAGGTTTTTCAAAGGGAATAGAGTCTTCTTAAGCTGAAACTGATTCAGTTTCCAAAGGAAATACGACTGGTCTTTTTTGTTATCCTTTGCTTGACGTAGTTTGTAGCTTATCTTTTTTGAGCCGACTGATTTTACTTCTTCTTTCCCGGCGTAATGGCCCGTGGCTATAAAGTCGGCACCCAAAGACAGCGCTTTTTTTATAAACAATCCGAATTTGATTTCTTTATTGCAGACAACGCAGGGATTCGGAGTCTTCCCGGATTTATAATCTTTGAGGAAATTTTCTACTACCTTTTTTTTAAATTCTTTTTCAAAGCTAAAAACATGGAAAGGTATTTCCAGCTTCTCGCAGATTCGCCTAGCCATTATCTCGGATTCACCTGATCCGTTCAGCCTCATGTAAGCCCCCTCAACCTCAAAACCGACTTTTTTCAGAAGCGCTGCAGCAACTGAAGAATCAACCCCACCGGACAAGGCAACAATAATTTTCTTTTTGCTCTTTTTTTTATCTGTAATTCGTGTTCTCATCTTAAGTTAACTTAATCTTAATACAATTTCAAAATTGGAACAAATAAGTCATTGCCAACCGTACTTATATTAAAATATCGAAATTCCCTTTTTTTTGATATAATAGAAAATCCATGAAATCTCTTGAAGAAACGAAAAAATATATAAAAGATCACCCGATGAAATCAGATAAACAGATCTCGAGGCATTTAAATCTAAGCAAAAAAGAGATAGTAGAGATAAGGGAATTACTTAATGAAAACAAAAAAACTCCTGTCACGAGAAGCATAGAAAGAAGAGTTTTTCTCGAAGGATTAAAAAGCAAGCTTGCCAAAGTCTCTAGACTGAGGAATGCTTATCCTCATCTGATAATGTTTTTTCTTGCCTTAGGCACGCGCTTAATATACGTAAAGCAACTCAACCAAAATCCGCTGCTAAAAGTCCCGATACTTGATGCGCAATATTATCTTGAATGGGGGGCAAAATTAGTTAAAGAGGGTTTTCTTGGAGATAAGGTATTTTTTACCGAACCTTTTTACGCCTATTTTCTTGCAATAATCCTGAAAATATCCAACAACGCGCAAGAGATAGCCATATTTATTCAAACTATACTAGGAATTCTGTTGCCTTTTGTTATATATAAAATCGGGAAAAAAGTTTTTAACAAAAATGTCGGATTAATAGCGGGAATCATAACCGCCGTTTACGGTCCCTTTGTTTTTTACGAAAACCTGCTCTTGAAGACAAGCATTGAGATATTCTTTCTTGCCTTGTTTGTCTTGTTTCTTGTAAAGGTTTTTTCTGCCGAAAGGATCTGGCAATATTTTTTGTCGGGAATTTTTCTCGGGCTACTCGTCATTATAAAAGGAAACAACCTGCTGCTGCTTCCGCTATTAATTTTTTTCATTCTATTCCTGTCTCCTTCACGGTTTGAAAAAAGAATTTCTCTTGCAATTCTTCTGTTCCTGGGATTCGCAATAGCCATCTCTCCCATTGCCATAAGAAATTTTATGGTTGGGAAAGATTTTGTCCTTACCAACTATTCGTTCGGAATGAACATATATCAGGGGAACAGATGGGATACGGACGGCTCCCTTCTGCAGCCGGAATTCATCAGGCCGCATCCCAAGTACGAAGAAACTGATTCCTTTAACATGGCTGAGGCCTTTAACGAAAGGACCATGAAGCCTTCGGAAACGTCCAGTTTTTGGATTCGAAAAACAATAGCTGAAATCCAGGAAGATCCAACAAGGTGGGTATTGCTTTTGGGGAAAAAAATTCTTTTGCTGATAACCAAAATTGAGCTCAGCGATAACTACGACTACGCAATGTATAGGAAATTTCTTCCTGCTCTCAGGTTTTTACCCGATTTCTGGCTCATTTCAGCGCTCGGACTGACGGGTATGCTTTTCTTCGTATTCTCAGAAGATATGCGCTATTCTTTTATTGAGACGAAAAAGGAAAGCACCGAAGAAAGAAAAAAAAGTTCCTTGATTACAATGTGGCTCGTTTTTGGGATAGTAATAGCCTATGCTTTTTCCATAATGGTGTTTCACGTCAACGCAAGATACAGAATGCCTATTATTCCCTATTTCATTATTTTTGCATCGGTCGCCGTTTGGTATCTTTTCGAAAAGTTAAGGTTTCAAGAACACGTAACGGCCGTCATTATTGTCGGGGTCTCAATTTTATTTCTTTTTCTGACCGTAATCCATTTGGATAATTTTGATTTTATGACAGATGCTAATTTCTATAACAATATCGGATTTATTTATTTTGATCAAAAAGATTATCAGAAATCTAAAGAATATTTTCTGAAAGCAAAGGAAGAAAACTCCAACTACTACTGGGCTTATAACAACCTTTTTAGTATTTATTTAAGAGAAGGAGATTTGGAATCCGCAAAAGAAGATTTAAAAAAACTGATAACAATGAGACCCGATAATATGGATGCTTATCACAAGCTGAAACTGTTCAAAGAACTTGAAGGAAAATCCACAGAGGAGATCAATGCCCGTCTGGACCAGGAATCAAACCAGGCCGAATCGGATTCTACGAGCAAGAACTCTTACGATCCTTACTTTTATGAAGCTTCCCGTTTTATAAAGCAAAAACGGTATCAAAAAGCCAAAGAAAATCTAGAAAAATCTGCAAACAAGTTTAATAACCCAGAAAATACCATTCTGAATCTATCCTATATTCTAAAGAACACTAATAATCCCGAGCTTGCCAAAAAAATGCTCCAGGAGCTTGTTGATAAAAATCCTTACCTGCTTGTGGCGAAATATAATCTGGCAAACAGCTATTTAAAAGAAAAAAAGCCCTTAGAAGCGGCGAAACTCCTTCAAGATATTTATGATTTTGTTCCGGAATTCGGAGAGGTCTGGTTTTACCTTGGATCGGCATACAAAGATAGTGATAATTTGGAGGCAGCTCGTCCGATTATGGAGGCATTTATCAAAAAATATGAAAATTTTCCCCAGAGAAAAAACCAGGCTGAAGCATTTAAATCGTATCTCTCCTCAAACCCGATACAAAACGAAAACACGCCTTATTAGCATGGCGTGTTTTTTCTCCTAAAGACCGCTCTTTTTTAGGTATATCTATCGGCTATAACTGAGGCGGCAAATGATTCGGGTTTTATTTTTGGTTCAAAACCATTTCCTTTAATCAGCCCGACCACTTCTTTGATCATATCTCTGGTTTTACCGTTTTCCCCAACATCAGCATGGATATAGAGAAGTTGGTAGTTGAATTTCTGTTCAATTAACTCTATCTCTCTCGTAAAATTCTCTCTTAAATACAAGGCAAGCTCGCATGATATCAAAACTTCTTCCAAAATTCTTGTTTTCCAATTATAAAATTTTCTATCCTGATAAGCGATTTTTTTCAAGAAAAAGCGGCCGCCCTCTCCTTTTCTCAGAATGACTATTGCCACGGGAAAATTAGGTTCCTCTCCTGACGAAGAATCGCAGCCAATAACGATATCATAAAAAGCTTCTGGCTTTTCTTTCATCCAATTTATCATTTCTTCCATTACCAGATTCAGCATTAAATTGCCTCGGCTGGGGTTATAAAAATATCCATTTATAAATCTTTCCATCTTAATTAAGCTTAACCACTTTAAGCAACAAATATCTTCTGTTTTTACTCCGGCGCAACGAAATTCTCTGAAGCGGTAACCGGCCGTTCGTCCACGGCATTGTACCCTTGGTTTACCGTAGAAGAAAGCTCAAACGACTATCACCTAAACTATCAAAAAGCAAACTTTTAGTCAATCCGTTCAAGGTATTCCCCCATGGCAAGGGTTTCGACTGAGCCCTTCGGCAGTGAGCCTCAGGTCGTTCAGACTCTGAAGAGTCCTCAGACTCGATGAGACCGAAGGACTCAACCGATTTATACGATGCTTTTGATAATTCCTTTGAATTCTGTCGGATTCAACGAAGCGCCGCCTACCAGAAGCCCCTGCATTCCAGCATCCTTAATGTAACTGGCTGCATTTTTTGAATTAACGCTTCCGCCGTAAATAATTGGTATATTTTTTGAGATATAGCGACCATATAACCGATTTAAAATCTTTCGGATAAGAAGGGACATTATCTGGGCTTCCTCCGCCGGACAGGGATTTCCGGTGCCAATTGCCCATACCGGTTCGTAGGCAATTACTAAATTTTTAATTTCTTTACTGGAAATATCCTTAATTCCGTTTTCAATCTGGAAAGCCAGAATATCGGATGTTTTTGCCTCATTTCTTTCCTCTGCGGTCTCTCCAATGCAAAATATCGGTTTAAGCCCTGCGGATAAAGCGGCTTTCAATTTCCGATTTACCATTTCATCGCTTTCGCCGAAATATCTTCTTCTTTCCGAATGACCCAGAATTACGAATCTGCATCCTGCGTTCTTAATCATCTCGGGAGAAACCTCTCCCGTAAAAGCTCCACTCTTTTCCCAAAAACAGTTTTGGCTGCCAAAAGAAATGTTCGACTGTTTTCCGTTTCGAGGGTTTAACGAAATCAAAGCGAGAAGATATAAAAAAGGAGGGCAGAGCACTATTTCAATATTCTTTATGCCCTTTACGCCCTGTTTTATCAAATTAAAAACCTTTTTAACCTCGGAAACGCTCAGTGGATTGCATTTCCAGTTTGCTATTATTATCGGTTTCATAAATTTTCTTTTTACAAAATAATGGTCTTTTATTTGAGCTCCGGTCAATGCCTGATTGTAAACATTAACTTCATCAATAGCGCCTTACCTGTATTCAGACGGACCGGGGTATAAGCCTATAAATAAGTTTCCGCAATCTATTGAAGTAAAGAATTATTGTTTTTCATGATAATTTAATTAAGGCGTACAAAGTATGTGCGAAATACTGGCACTGTAATCGTCTTCAGTGTATAGTATTCCGTCTGGTCCGGCAGAGGTAATTGTATCGTAACGGCAATCATTTTCTCCTTTTTCTTTTTCGTTTTCGTCCAAACCATAAGGGGCATTCCAAGGATCTCTCCTCATATTCGTTAAGCCTTTAACGTCTGCTTCCTGCTCAATAAGAATAAGGGCATTTTCCCAGTTCTTTGCACATTTACTCTTATCAGGAATATTTTGAATATTCCGATTTCGGCAATTTTGATCCGAGTTCTTTTCGCCGGTAATCTGGCTAAGGGTTTTTGAATTCTCCCCTTGAGCTATAACTGCTATTCTTATAAATTGAGATATTTCTTCCTTAGCCGTTGCATACTTTGCTTTTATTCTCACATCGCTCATATTTATAAGAATAATACTGCTGAGCATACCGACGATACTAATAACTACCAAGAGTTCGACCAGGGTAAAACCTTTTTTTAACCTCATAACACATTAAAATATTATTTTTACACCAAGAGAAATTAAAACGACTAGTAATCCAGAAATCATTGTCCCCAATACCACTAAAGGAAAAGCCTTCCCGAAGGACAGTCCGAAAACAAAAGCGGCGATAGCCCCGGTCCAACCTCCAATTAAAGGGATTGGCGTTGCTATCATAATTAAAACGGCCAATTCTTTACCAAACTTATCCGCTTTAGACAAGTGAGCATTTCTGGTATAAGAAAAAAGCCAAGAAAATATTTTGTTAAAAAAAATATACCTGCCGGACAAAAACTTAGAAATAGGATCAAGCAGAAGGATAATTAAAGTTAACGGCACCAGATTCCCCAGAACGGAAAATAAATAAGCTGAAGCTGGGGGCAACTTATAAACCGAGATAGCAATCGGAATTGCTCCTCTAAGTTCTATTATCGGAGACATAGCGATTAAAAAAGTTTTTAATTCCGGAATCATTGTTGTCTTAAAAATTCGGCCGCCTTTTCCGGTTCAATTGTTGAAATCTCAATCCCTGCTCCCAATTCAAAACCTGCCCATGTTGAGGTTTTCGGTAAAATTTCAAAATGCCAATGATAGTGATCATAATTTTTTCCGTCGCAGGGGGCTGTATGGAGAAAAAAATTATAGGGTGGATCGTTTAAAGCTTTGTAAAGCTTGCCTAATGCCACATTAAATGTTTCAGCAAGGGACCATTTTTCCGCATCTGTTATTCTCTCAAAATAGGCATGATGCTCTTTAGGATAAATTCTTATTTCAAAAGCTACCCTTGAAGCAAAAGGAGCTAGGGCCAGAAAATCTTTATTCTCAAAGATAACTCTTGTTTTTTGTTCCATTTCCCAAGCAAGCATTGCACAATGAACGCATTTTTTCTGTGCTTGGGAAAATTGAAAAGATCCTTTTATGCTTGCTTGGATATCAGGATCTGTTGTTGGGATAGCAATAATTTGTGAATGAGGGTGAGCTACAGAAGCGCCCGCCTCATAACCGTTATTGTGAAATATTGAAATATAGTGCACAAATTTTTCATTCATTAAATCAAGATATCTCTCCTGATAAACATCAATTACTTCCTTTGTCTCTTCTTTTGAAAAATTGGCTATTTGTTTTTCGTGATCTGTGGTCACAACAACTTCGTGAAAACCTACGCCGTCCATCAACTGATAAGGACCTTCTGCTCTTTCGTTTAGATTATCGCTATGGGCAAAAGCCGGGAATTTGTTTGGGATGACAATGGTAGTCCATTTTTTTGGAATGCCTTTTTCAACGCTGATTTCTCTTCCGTTCAGAAAAGCTAGGACAGGCTTTTCTTGGTTTTCAAGATTACAGAAAGGACAACCCTTTTTCTGTATTATTTGTTTTGGCTTACCGTTCTTTTTAAAAGTTTCCGGCCTCCTTGCTCTGCCCGTTGCAATCACAACCCAATCCTTAGAAACAAGGTCCATACGTAACTCCGAAGGAAAACGGATCTTAATAGGAGCAATCTCTTTTTTATCTACTTGATCGTTCTTCTTAGTCATATTTTCCAACTAATAAGTTCTTTCTGATTTGAAAAACTTCAATAAGCATCTTTATCATCCCTCTAAGTTTTACTTTGCTGTTGGGGTCGTTAACCCACCTTACCGGCATCTCTTTTATTTTAAAACCTTTCTTTTTCGCAACGACCAGAATTTCCACGTCGAAAGCCCAACGATCAATGGTCAGTTTTGGAAAAACATTATCGACAACACTTTTTGTAAGCCCTTTAAATCCACATTGAGTATCCCGAATCCCTAAAAGTCCTGATACGACCTGTACTACTATATTAAATAGATCTCCTAAAAGCCTTCTATATAAAGGCTGGGGTACGGCAATGTCAGCCCCTTTTATATCCCTCGAGCCAATTACAAGATCGCAACCTTCCTGAAAAAGAGGCCACATGTTCTTAACTTGGTCAACGGTTGTAGCGTTGTCGGCATCCATAAACAATCTATAATCTCCAATAGCCCCCATCATTCCCTGCCGAACAACATATCCCTTCCCATGGTTTTCCTTGTTGTCTATCAGTTTAAGATTTTTAATCTGATCCGTTAAACTGTTTACAGCCCCTGTTGTTCCGTCTTTTGAGCCGTCGTTTACCACAATAATCTCGTACTCGTAGGGTTGAATTTTTAAATATTTATCAACTTCAAGAAGCGTTTTTGGCAAACGTTCTTGCTCGTTATAGGCTGGAATGATGACTGACAGTTTCATAATTTATAATTTTAAATAGTATTTTTAATTATAGCTTATTTTTAAACACAAAACAAAAAGCGCCTCATATAAAATTTTGGCGCTTCAGGAGCTCAGCGTTGTTCAAACCGAAGCTACTCTGCTATTCGTTTGGCTATCCTGATTCTTTTTTTAAACCAAACGAACTTTGTCATCCTTGCTTTATGCAAACAATGGGACCTGAAACCCAGTAGTGGCTCGTCGGGTTATTATGACCGACAACCCAAATCGCCAGGCATCTTCCTTTTTCCGGGTATTCTTCAAGGATAGTCGATATGAATCCCAGGTGATCTCTTTCTGCTGTTCCCGCAACTCGACCGCTAAACCGAAGTTCCCCGTTACTGAAAATATTGCGGAACCCGTCTGCTTCGGGAATATCGAGCCGATATACGGCTCCGCTCTTGGTTGTTACAATGACAACTCCTTTCCAGTCTATTTTTTTCCAAAACAACATGGCTGCCCCCTTTCTTTCAAACCTTGGCTAACCTTAAGCTGATAACAAAACGCTTACAAAGAAAAGAACTTATCTATTATTAAATAGCAGGTTCAGACTGTCAACAGCCTGCAACCGTTTTTTAAAACAGCAATCGTATGCTCAAAATGGGCGGATAAAGAGCCATCCGCGGTTTCATATCCAAAATCATCCCCTTCACTTCTCTTAATTCTCCAGCCGCCATTTGTAATCATAGGCTCGATACAAAAAACCATCCCCTCTTTAAGCTCAACGCCAGTTCCTTTTTTCCCGTAATTTAAAATCTGCGGGTCTTCGTGAATTGTTTTTCCGATACCGTGTCCGCACAGATCCCGTACAACGCTTAAGCCTTGACCTTCGACGTATTTCTGTATGACGTATCCAATGTCCCCGAATTTTTTACCCGGTTTTATTTCTTTTATCGCCTTTTCCAAAGATTTTTTTGTCACTTTAATTAATTTTTTAGCTTCCTTATCTATCTTACCAACGGGTAAAGTAACGGCCATATCGGTATGGAATCCTTTATAAAAAACGCCTAAGTCCAGGGAAACAATGTCACCTTCTTTAAGTACAACTTTTGAAGAAGGCACGAAGTGGACAATCTCTTGGTTTACGGAAGTGCAGAGACAGGCGGGAAAACCCTGATAACCCTTAAAAGAACAACTTCCGCCAAACTTTAAAATAAGGCCGTGGGCGGTCTCATCCAATTCTCGGGTGGTAATTCCTGGCCTGACCATTTTTCCAAGGCTAGCCATAACACGAGATAATATTTTACCGCCTTCAGCTATTACCTCTATTTCCTTTTTGTTTTTTATCAAAATCATTTCAGTTGACCGACTAAAACAACTCTGCTTTCCTTTTGGGAAAGCAGGCTTTTCTACATTGATTTTAGAATATCCTTGAATACATCCTCAACCGACTGTTCTCCATTGATTTTAATGACAAGCAATCTTTCTTTTGTAAAGTATTGAATCAAGGGATATGTTCTTTCTTTATATTCCTTTAACCTCACTTTTATCGTTTCAGGATCGTCCAACCCCTTTCTCTCGAGCAGTATTGAACCATCGAACGGGCATTTTTTCAGTTTCGCGTTTTCTTCAGTGTAAAGGATCGGGTGTCGCATCAGTTCGCATATCCTCCGATGAGTATTTCTCCAAATTGTTTGTTCCGGAGTCAATTCGAGAAAAAAAACTTTAATATTATTCACTCCGAATAATTCTTTCAGAATTGGTACAATTTTTTCTCCTTCGTAAAGGGTCCTGGGAGATCCTGAAAGAATTATATTTTTCCCTTCATGATGCAATTCTTTTATTTTCCGCGCCACCAAATATGTCACAAAAGGAGGGGAACACAATTTTCCGGTTTCCCAATTTTTCTTTTCGTCAGAAATTTTATAGTCTTTCCCGCCAACTCTCATGGACTCGCCCCCTTTTCCTGTTCTGAATTTTTCTTCCAATATTCGGCTTGTCTCAAAATAATAAAGATTAAATCTTTCCGCCAGCAATTCCGCCTGCGTTCCTTTTCCTGACCCTGGAGGGCCAAGTAAAATCACTAATCTCTTTTGACCTGCTTTTTTGCTCATTTTTTTGTTTTAAAATGATAAGCAATTAAAAAGTTTCGTATTCCCTCATTTCAAGTTGGGTTTTAATCTGTCTGACGCTTTCCAAAATAACGCTAACCATGATTAGTAAAGAAGTGCCTCCGACCATAAACTTAAAAGCCGTGATATTTGTTATTCCCTGGACAACGGAAGGCATAATAGCAATAACGCCCAAAAATAATGCGCCAATAAGCAAAACTCTGTTTAAAATCATATAAAGAAAATCTGCGGTTGAAGCACCCGGCCTGATCCCCGGGATAAAACCGCCCATTTTCTGCAGGTTAGTAGAAATAGCCTTGGGGTCAAAAGTAACGGCCGTATAAAAGAAAGTGAAAAGCACAACCAATAAAAAATAGAGAATGCTGTAAACCCATTGGTCCTGAAAAAATAAGGCAATCTTTTTTGCATAAAGGGCAATGTAGGGATTTCCTACACCCGAGACAACGTTTGCAATCATGCCCGGAAAAACCAATATTGATAAAGCAAATATTATCGGCATAACTCCGGCAGGGTTCACGTTGAGAGGCAAATAAGTTGAAACGCCTCCGTACATCTTGTTTCCTCTCACTCTCTTGGCATAAGATACCGGTATATTCCTTCTTGCCTCGTTGATTAAGACAACCGCGGCAATAATGCAGACCGAAATTACAAAGAAAAGAAAATATTGTAAAATTTTTGAAGGTTCGTATGTCATTATTAGCTGGCCGATATTTTTTGGAAAATCGGCAATGATACCGCAAAAAATCAAAAGGGAAACGCCGTTTCCTATTCCTTTCTCGGTTATCAGTTCTCCAAGCCACATCAAGACCAAGGTTCCCGCCGCAACCGTCAAAAGAGAGATAAAAAGCAGGTCCGGACTCAATGCTCCGATCAGTTTTTGTTTTTGAAAAAGGCTCATCATCGCAAATCCTTGAAGCATTGCCAAGGGTATTGTCAATATCCTTCCGTATTGGTTAAATCTCTGCTGGCCGGCTTCGCCCTCTTCCTTATACATTTTTTCCAATTGAGGAAATATCATCGTCAGCAACTGCAGAATAACCGTTGAAGTGATATAGGGACCCAATCCCAGCATGACGATAGAGAGGTTATCCATTGCTCCACCCGTAAAAACGTTCAATAAACCGAAAATCTGATTTCCTTCAAAAAAAATCTTGACCCTCTCGGCATCAATTCCGGGCATGGGGATATTCGCCATCAAACGGAAAACGGCAAATATACCGAAAACAAACAGGATCTTATTTCTCAAGTCCTTGATTTTAAATATCTGAATTATTTTTCTCCACCACATAGTTTAATTTTAAGAAATAATTTTACCTCCTGCTTTCTCTATTTTCTCTTTAGCAGTTTTCGACAATAAACATTTCTCGACAATCAAAGGCTTGGTTATTTTTCCTCCTCCTAAAATTTTGACCAAGGGCATCCTGCCTTTTATCCTTCTGATAATCCTTTTTCTAATTAATGTATCCGGTGACACTATTTCGGAATCCTTGAATTTTTTATCCAAAATTTCCACATTTAAAACGCCCCGCTGATTTACAGCCGATTTAAACCTATACCCTCTTAATTTGGGATACCTTTTAATCACCTCTCTGATTGCCGGTTTCATCATATGGCCGGATCTTGATTTTTGACCCTTCGATCCTCGGCCTGAAAAAGTACCATGAACCCCGCCCCTTCCCACCCTCTTTTTTCTTTTTTTTCTGTGAGTTGGTCTGACTTCGTGTAATTGCATAATTATTTTCTTGTTTTTATACTCTCTAAAGCTTTAATCGTTGCCATTGCGTTATTTAATTTATTAGTGGTCCTCCCGAGCGTCTTTGAGGAAATGCTTTTAATTCCAGCCAAAGAACATACAATCCTGACTGTTCCGCCTGAAATCAATCCCCTTCCTTTTCTTTGCGGTTTTAAAAGCACTTTGGCCGCTCCGTATTTTGCATATACTTCGTAAGGAATGGTGTCATTTACTATCGGAACTTGAACCAAATTCTTCCTTGCCACTCTCGTTGCTTTTTCAACAGCCTGAGCAACGTCCGCACCCTTAGCTATCCCAATGCCAACTTTGCCCATTTTATTTCCAATAACTATTACAGCCCTGAATCTAAACCTTCGGCCGCCTGAAGCCACCCTGGTCACTCTGGCTAAATCTAAAAGTTTCGAATCAAATTCGTCTTTTTTTTCCCTGATTGATCTATAATCTTGTCTCATAGAAATACTTTAGATAATAATTAGAATTTTAATCCTGCGCTCCTTGCGCCCTCGGCCAAGGCTTTTACCCTTCCGTGATACTGGTATCCGCCCCTGTCAAAAATTACTTTTTCAATTTTTTCTTTTAAGGCTTTTTCAGCTGCCAGTTTTCCAACCTCGAAGGCAATTTCCTTCTTTCCCGTTAATTCCTCCTTTCCTTCTTCCTTTTTTGTCTTGGCTCTTGTTTTCTTTAACTCCGTATCTTTTGCAGATATTATAATTTTTCCTTTTTCGTCATTTACCAACTGAGCATATATGTGCTTTGAAGATCTGAAAACACAAAGCCGCGGAACATCCCCAGTACCAATAATTTTTGCCTTTATTCTTTTATGACGCCTAATCCGTCTTTGACGTTTTTCCAGCATATTAATTATTTTTTATCATCCTTTGCCCGCCACGAGCGGGCTTTGGAGGAAAAAGACGCCGCGGGCAGCTCGCAGTGAACCTCGCTGTGAACTGTCAGCCCGCGTGGCTTCATTTTGCCGTTGAAACCGCTCTCTTTCCCTCTTTTCTCCTGATTATTTCTCCCTGATATTTAATACCCTTTCCCTTGTATGGTTCGGGCGGTTGAACTTTCTTTATTTTTGATGCAATTTGCGTTACTTTTTCCTTATCAATTCCAGATACTGTAATTAAGTTTTTTTCCACGGAAAATTTTATACCCTCGGGCGCTTCAACTTTCACCTGGTGAGTAAAACCAACGTTGAGAACTAAACTATTCCCATCAACAACAGCCTTAAAGCCTATACCCACAAGTTCAAGTTTTTTTTCATAACCCTCAGAAACTCCCTTAACAGCGTTTGCTATAAGAGCCCTGGTTAATCCCCATAGGGCATTTATATTCTTTGAACTTTTCTGCGGCAAAACAGAAAGATTCCGGCCTTCAATCTCTATTTTTAATTCAGGTAGAACCAATCGAGATATTTCTCCCTTGGGACCTTTTATAAAAATCTTCTGACCGTCTTTTTTTACTTCAACGTTTTCCGGTATTAAAATAATTTTTTTACCTATTCTGCTCATAATCTTAAGATTGCAAACTTGAGTTTCATAAAATTTATTACCAAACCTCACAAATTATTTCTCCTCCTAATTTCTGGCGTCTCGCCTCTTTTCCCGTCATTAATCCCTTGGAGGTCGAAACAATAACGGTTCCGTAGCCGCTCTTAACATTCTTTATATCCTTAAACTGAGTGTAAATTCGCTGACCTAACTTTGAAATTCTTTTGATTCCGGTTATTGCAGGAATTTTTTTGGTTTTATCATCCGCATTCTCCTCGAAATACTTTAAAGTAATTTCGATAACTCTACCCAATCTCTTTCCTCTTTTTTCTGCTTTATTAATAAAGCTGTTCTTCTCCAGAATTTCCGTAATTCTATATTTATAATTTGAATAAGGAATATCCACAGTTTCTTTTGAAACAGCCTGGGCATTTCTTATTCGATTAAACATGTCTGTTATTGGATCGTTCATTTTTTTGTTTTCTTTAAGCTTTTACCAACTGGATTTATTGACTCCGGGAATTAAACCCTGATTTGCCATTTCTCTAAAACATATTCTGCATAGTCCGAATTTTCTCATGAAAGCTCTTTTTCTCCCGCACCTAAAACACCTCCTGACCAGTCTGCTTTTAAACTTCGGTTTTTTCTTTGATTTTGCTATTTGAGCTTCCGTAGCCATATTTTCATTTAGTTCATTATTTAATTGGGAACCCTAAAAATTTTAACAGCCACAAGCCTTCCTCTTTGCCTTTGGCGGTTGTCACTATTATTATTTCAAAGCCGAAGATTATCCTTACCTGTTCCGGAGATATCTCCGGAAAAATAATATGCTCTCTGATGCCTAATGTGAAGTTTCCCTGATTGTCAAAAGATTTTGATTCAAGGCCTCTGAAATCTCTTGATCTCGGTAATCCTATACTGATAACTCTATCCAAAAAATCAAACATTTTTTTCTTTCTCAGGGTGACTACTGCTCCTATAACCATTCCTTCTCTTGTTTTAAAGGTTGCGATTGATTTCTTAGCTTTTGTCACAACTGGCGCCTGACCAGTAATTGAGGCCAGGTCCTTGACTATTGCTTCAACGGTTTTTTTCTGTTCATCCGAGGTTTTTCCGGCGGTTAATCTTCCAAAGCCGGTGTTAACTAAAACCTTTTCTATTTTTGGCACGGCAGATCCGGTCTTATAACCAAATTTCTCCATCATCGCAGGGATAACTTCCTTTTTGTATTTTTCTAATAACCTCTGTATTGGCATAATTTTTTATTATTAAACTGCGCTGATCTCCTGATTACATTTTTTACAGATTCTGTATTTCCTTTTTTCTATAACGCTAAACCCGACTCTGCTTGATTTTCCGCATTTTGGACAGATCATCATAACGTTGGAAACGTGAACCGGTGCCGGCATTTCTATCGTCTGGCCTTTTTCCCCGCTCTTTTTTGGCTTAACATGTTTCTTTCTTAAATTAAGGCCTTCAATCAAAACCCTACTCTCCTTTCTGAGAACTTCTAATATCTTTCCTTTCTTTCCTTTGTCCTTTCCGGAAATTATTAAAACTGTGTCGCCTTTTTTTATTTTCACAAATTCTTCGAAACGAAAATTTATGTAAACAAGGTTCCCGCCGAAAGCGAGGTTCTTATCTTCATATTATTTCCGTAGCTAAGGATGCAATTTTTTCAAATCCTTTTTCTTTTATTTCCCTGGGCAAAGGCCCTAGTATTCTTCCACCCTTCGGCTCTTTTGTTTTGCCCTCCAAAACCACTACTGCGTTTTCGTCAAAACTAATATAAGAACCGTCCTCACGCCTGAATGCTTTTTTTTGCCTTACAACAACCGCTCGGACTATATCGTGAGTCTTAACCATTCTTCTGGGTTCCGCCTTTTTTACAGTGCCTACAATAATATCTCCCAATTGTGCATATCTCCTCCGATCTCCACCCATCACATGAAAACACTGCAGGAGCTTTGCTCCGGTGTTATCAACTACTTTTAACATTGTTCTTGCTTGAATCATACGATTATAATAAATATTACTCTTGATTTTCAGTGTTTTCTTCTTGAGTGAAGTTTTCCTCGTTTTCCGGACTTATTTTTCTGGTGGTAACAATTTCAGTCACTTTCCAGCGCTTGTCTCTGCTGACAGGCCTGCATTCTTCGATCATCACCTTGTCCCCAACCTTAGCTTCCTCTTTTTCGTCATGGGCTTTGTATCTTTTGTGGACCTTGTATCTTCTTTTATATTTTGGATGTTCTTTTATCCTTTCAACCTCAACAACAACCGTTTTTTTATTACTGGCAGATACAACTTCCCCGATTAATTTACTCTTTGGCATATTCCGTAAATCTGACAATTAAATTAGTTATTTAATCCGATTCGTTTAAAATAGTCGAGATTCTGGCGACATCCTTTTTTATTATCCTGATCTCTCTTATATTTTTAACACGGCCCGAAACGAGATCAAATCTAAGTTGCCTCATTTTTTCCCTGTCTTCCTGAAGCTGCCTTTTCAATTCTTCCTTTGTCTGTTGTCTTAATTCGGCTGTTTTCATTTTTTTATCTTTTGATAAACTTTGTCTTGACAGGCAGTTTATCGGCTGCCATCTCCAATGCTTTCTGCGCCATATCCTCTTTTATTCCCTCAAGCTCAAAAAGTATTCTTCCTGGCTTTACCGGAAAAACATAGAACTCAACAGCTCCTTTTCCACCACCCATCGGGACTTCAACGCCTTTTCTCGTTACGGGTTTGAAAGGAAATATCCTGATCCATAACTTTCCACCCTTTTTCAAGTATCTCAAAATCGTCCTTCTGGAAGCTTCAATCTGACGGGAGGTTATCCATTCCGTTCCCAAGCTTTTCAACCCGAATGATCCGAAGGCAAGTTCTGTTCCTCGATAATCGATCCCCTTGGATACCCCTTTTCGCCATTTTCTGTGTTTTACTTTTTTTGGCAAAAGCATAAAATTCTATATTTATTCACTGAATTTTTCACCTTTATATATCCAAACCTTAATTCCAAGCCTTCCGTAGACGCAGTGCGCTTCTACGTTAGCATAATCAATGTCTGCTCTCAAATTTTGTCTCGGCATTCTCCCTTCTTTCAACCACGTTCTTCTTGCTATTTCTGCACCGTCTAATCTTCCGGCGACCTCCACTCTGGCACCCTTAACTTCTTTATTCGCCATAATCTTAGCCAATGCCTGCTTCAACGCTTTTCTGTGTGATATTCTCTTTTCTAACTGTTGGGCGATCCAAAGGCCTGATATTTTTGCCGAAGTCCAAGGGTTTTTTATTTCCCTGATTTCAATTTTCAAGTCTTTTTTCTTTTCGGCTGCAAAAATCCTTTTCAATATCATTTTTTTCAATTCCTCAACTCCTCCTCCTCCTCTTCCTATTATAAGACCTGGCCTGGCGCTAAAAACAATGACGACAAGCTTGCCGGGAAATCTTTCTATTTCTATCCTGTCTATTCCGATCCTGTCCAGTTTATTATTGAGAAATTTACGTATTTCAAAGTCTTCTTTCAAATATTTTGAAAAATTCTTAAGATCTATCCAGCGCGAACTCCAATCGGCTAGGTCCCTGGTTCTAAAAATTTTCGGGTGAACTTTATGGCTCATAATTTTTACCTTGGAGCGTAGAACCTCGAAAGGGATTTCTCTCCTCCGAGACTCACTGTGCTTTCTGCTTTCTCCTTTTTAAAAATCCTCTCTTAGAAATAAATTCTAAGTTTGGACTATTTTATCTTTTAGATTTAGAGGGCTTTTCTTCTGAAAATTCTTCTGATTCCTCTTTCCGTTTTCGGCTTGTTAATTTCTAACTGCGGCTTAGCTTTAGGTTTTTCGGATTTTGTTATTTTTTCTTCCTTAGATTCAGAAACCAAATCTTCCGCTTTAATCCTTTTTTCGACTTCTTCTTTCTTCTCCATTTCCTTCTTTATTTTTTTAGCTGCCTTACCTTTAGGGGAAATTTCGTTCAAAATTAAAGTTACGTGGGAAGTTTTTTTCTGGATTTCAAAAGCTGAACCTCTTGCTCGTGCTCTCCATCTTTTGAGCTTCGGACCCTCATCAACAGTAATTTTCGAGATAACAAGATTTGATTCTTCTAACCCTAAATTGTTTTTGGCACTGGCAATTGCAGACTCTAGAAGTTTATGCAAAATCGCAGCAGATTTATTGGTTGCAAAATTCAAAATATTACGAGCGTCCTCAACTCTTTTTTCCCTAATCAAATCAGCAATCAAACGGACTTTCCTGGGGGCTACTCTTAAATGATTTAGTTTTGCGGTAACCGGCATAATTTTATTAATTGATTCTATTTTTTCGTCTCTGCGGCTTTAACTTGTGCCGTTTCTTTTTCAACTACCGTCGTCTCGATTTCTCTCTGCATTCTTCCTCCATGTCTTGAAAATTTCGTTGTCGGAGAAAATTCGCCGAGCTTATGACCAACCATATCTTCAGTCACGAAAACCTCTATAAAATCTTTTCCATTGTGAACTCCAAAATTAATTCCGACCATTTCAGGAGATATCGCGCATGACCTTGACCATGTCTTGATTGATTCCCTTGATCCTGGCTTAAGGTTTTTTATTTTCTTTATAACTCTTTCGTCCACATATGGACCTTTTCTTAATGACCTTGCCATATTATTTTAATGTTTCTTTTGTCTTCTTTTAATTATAAACTTGTCCGTCCATTTCTTTTCCCTTGTTTTAACCCCCGAGGCATGTTTTCCCCAAGGAGTCTTCGGGTATTTTAAACCAATGGGCGTCCTTCCCTCTCCGCCTCCGTGCGGATGATCAACAGGATTCATGGCAGAACCCCGAACAGAAGGTCTTATCCCTCTCAATCGATTCCTCCCTGCCTTTCCTACAATCATATATTTCTTTTCGGCGTTTGAAAGCATCCCCACCGAGGCAAAGCATTCGCCAAGTATCTGCCTTGTTTCTCCTGAAGGCATTTCAACGTGCGTATATTTATCTACCTGAGCTAATACTTTCGCCCCAACCCCTGCTCCTCTGACGAGTTTCCCGCCTCTTCCAGGTTCAATCTCCAGATTGTAAATCATTGTTCCGATCGGTATGTTTTTTATTTTCATCCTGTTTCCGGGTAAAAATTCAGTATTTTCCGAAGAAATAATCTGATCCCCGACTTTCAAACCCTGAGGGGCCAACGCATATCTTCTTTCTCCGTCCTGGTATTCCAATAACATTATAAAAGGAGTCCTGTTCGGATCATATTCAAAAGCCAAAACCTTGGCTGGAACGTTAAGTTTAAACTGACCGAAATCTATTATTCTGTACAACCTCTTAACTCCGCCTCCTTGGTGGCGTGTTGTAATTCTTCCAGTGTTATTCCTTCCGCCCTGAGCCTTCATAGATAAAAGCAATCTCTTCTCCGGATGATTCTTGGTAATAATATTTTTAAAATCTTTTATTTTCATAAACAAGGTTCTACCGAGTGCCAGCGAGGTAGGTGCTTATTTTCATGATATTACCTTGGCAGCACTTCAATTTTCTGTCCTTTTTTTATTCTTACAATTGCCTTTTTATAACCTTTTGTCCAACCGAGATTTTTTCCAACCCTTTTTTCTTTCCCAGGTATTCTGATGATTTTAACATTCACCACTTTCACTCCATAGATATCCTCTATTGCTTTTTTTACCTCTGTTTTATTGACACTCTGCCAAACTTTAAATACGTATTGGTTATTATCAACAAGATTCGTAGCTTTCTCCGTAACATGGGGTGCTACCAGAATCCCTGAATATTTACCGGAGCTCTTCGCTTTGGGACTGGTATAGACCGCTTTCTTTTCTTCTTTTTCCGGCTTAACCTTCAATTCCTCCTGTTTTTCGGGAGATTTTTTCGGTTCTTTTTCCTTTTTTTTATTTTTTGATATTCCGAATATTGCCATTTTTTCAGAAATAACCCATTGTTTTATTTCTCGGATAGGTTATTTGTTTTTAAAAATGTTGATTTAATTTGCCTTATCGAATCTTTCGGCATCAGCAAGAATTTAAAGGTAAGCAAGTCCAGAACGTTTAAATCGCTGGCTGCCATCATTCTTGTTTTTTCAATATTTCTTGAAGCTTTCAGCAGATTTTCATTTTTCTCGGGAACGGCAATCAAGCAGGAATTTCCTTTCACCGGAAGCTTGTTTAAAGTTTCTGCAATTAATTTTGTTTTCGGCGTTTCAATTTTCAAATCTTCAATAACGACAAGATTTCCCTCCTTCGCTTTAGATGATAAAACCATGAAAAGAGCTTTTCTTCTCATTTTCTTGTTTATTTTCTGGCTGTAGTCTCTGTCCTTCCTCGGTCCGAAAACAACTCCGCCGCCTTTCCATATTGGAGATCTGATTGAACCGTGTCTTGACCTTCCCGTTCCTTTCTGCCTCCAGGGTTTCCTTCCGCCGCCCGATACCTCTCCCCTATTTTTCGTATGAGCCGTGACAATTCTCCGGTTGGCCGATTGAGCAACCGCAACCTGATGAACTAAGTCGGAATTTAACTTAACATCAAAAACCTCCTTTGGCAATAAGGCTTCTCCAACTTCTTTTCCTTCCTGATTGTAAACTGGGACTTTCATAAATTAATTAGCGGCTATTGTTTTCTGCTATTTTTATCGATCGTGGCAATTGGTTTTTAGAATCATCCGCAGGTAAAATGGCTTGGTTTTATTGAAAACATTTTAACGAGGACCTGAGCAAGTTTTTCGCTGGAAAAAACTTGCGTATTCTAAGAACCAATTGCCGCGAGATATATCTATCCCCTAATCTCCAACAACGTCCCTTTCCTTCCCGGCACTGCCCCTCTTATCGCCATCAAATTATTTTCTTTGTCAATTTTCACAATTCTTAAATTTTTGACAGTAATTCTTCCGAAACCCATCCTCCCTGCCAATCTCCTTCCCCTCGTTACTCTTTCCGGAAAGGAACAACCGACCGATCCCGGAGTTCTTGCTTCGTGTTTCATACCGTGGGTCTCGTGCCTGCCCTTAAAGCCCCATCTCTTTACTACTCCCTGATAACCCTTTCCTTTTGAAATTCCCGAAATCTTGATATAGTCACCTTCTTGAAAGATTGTCGAGTCAACTGCGTCCCCCTTCTTATAATCTCCTTCCTCGGTTTTAAATTCTTTAATCCATCTGAATGGTTTTTCTTTCATAGGTTTTTTTATTTTTTTCTCTTTCTCAATTCTTTCAAAACCAATCTGCACCGACTGATATCCGTCTTTTTCGTTTGTCTTGACCTGAGTCACCTCGCAAGGTCCAACCGAAACTAAAGTAACCGGGACAACGTTTCCTTTTTCGTCAAATATTTGCGACATTCCAATTTTTGAACCCAATATGAACTTCATAATTTTATTTCCGATCCACGAAGACCACGGCTTTAGCCGTAGTAGTTCATAATTTTTGCGAATATAAAGCCGGGCGAAGCCCGGCTAAAAAAACCTGAGCTACTTTCATTCCTAAAACTAAATATTCGATTTTATCAGCATAAATGGATCTTCAAGGATAGCTAACTGCTACGGATTTCCTCCCAAAAAATTGATTGCTTCTTTCCGACCTATATTCAAATACGGGACATTCAAGCAATTTTCGGAAAAAATATTTCGCTTAGCTCTCTCTACCTTCAAAACGGTTTTCAAATCTTCGGTTTACATTTTAATCTCAATATCTACCCCGGCTGGCAAAGTCAGATTCATCAAAGCGTCTATCACTTTCGGGTTAGGGTTCAGAATATCAATCATTCTTTTATGTACTCTCATTTCAAACTGTTCCCTCGCGTCCTTATGCACAAAAGAAGACCTGTTTACGGTATATTTAAATTTCTCGGTCGGTAAAGGCACAGGGCCAATCGCTTCGGTCCCGTAACGCAAAGCTGTTTCAACAATCTGTTTTGCGCTGTTATCAATCACTTTGTGGTCAAAAGCTCGGAGCTTTATTCGGAGCCTTCCTTTTGATTCTTCGCCTTCTGTAACTGTTTTTTTTGGCATCTTAAAAGAACTTCTTATCCGCCACCTTGAAAGAAAGCGGAGAAGATTTCCACAGGTATTAGCCCGTGAAACTTCATTTCTATAATTTATTTACTCTTTCTAATTTATTGGTTTAACAAAACAAGGGTTGATTTTTTGGATCTTCCCTCGTTTTTTCTATTTTTCTATCTTAGTTACAACTCCTGCCCCTACGGTCTTTCCGCCTTCTCGAATAGCGAATCTTTGTTTTTCTTCAAGGGCGACGGGATTCAACAGTTTGATTTTTACATTGACAGTATCTCCGGGCATAACCATTTCTGTTCCTTCGGGTAATGTTACGTCACCAGTTACATCTGTAGTTCTAATATAAAACTGCGGTTTGTATCCTGTAAAAAACGGTGTATGGCGTCCGCCTTCTTCTTTAGTCAAAACGTAGACTTCGGCTGTAAATTCAGTTGTGGAGTAACCGATCCCGGCTTTGCCAAGACCTGTCCCCTTTCAACTTCCTCTTTTTTCAAACCTCTCAATAGGATACCGACATTGTCTCCGGCAATTCCTTCATCAAGAACTTTCTTAAACATTTCCATACTAACGGCTGTTGTCTTAATGGTCGGTCTTATTCCAATTAGCTCAACTTCATCGTTTGGTTTGACGGTTCCTCTTTCAATCCTTCCGGTCGCAACCGTTCCTCTTCCCTCAATTGTCATTACATCCTCTATTGCCATCAAGAATGGCTTATCTTTGTCTCTGGTCGGTTCAGGAATATACTCATCAATCGCCTTCACCAAGTCTAGAATCGGTTGGACCGCTGGATCGTCAAGAGAAGTGGCTTGAAGGGCTTTCAACGCAGAACCCCTGATAATTGGAGTTTGATCTCCTGGAAAACTGTATTTCTTTAAAAGCTCTCTGACTTCGGATTCAACTAAATCAATTATTTCAGGATCATCAACCGCATCGCATTTGTTTAAAAAAACTACTACGGCAGGGAGCCCCACCTGACGAGCAAGTAAAATATGTTCTCTTGTTTGAGGCATTGGGCCGTCAGGGGCAGATACAACCAAAATAGCACCGTCCATTTGGGCAGCACCAGTAATCATGTTTTTAATGTAATCAGCATGACCCGGACAATCAATATGCGCATAATGCCTTTTTTCAGTTTCGTATTCCAGATGAGAAACAGAAATAGTTAATCCTCTGGCTTTTTCTTCTGGAGCTGAATCTATTTCATCAACGGATTTTTTTGTTGATCTGAAACCTTTCATACCCAAAACATTAAGAATAGACGCGGTCAGTGTTGTCTTTCCGTGATCTACATGACCAATCGTACCTACGTTTACGTGAGGTTTTTCTCTCAAAAACTTTTCTTTTTCTGCCATAATTATTATTAAGCCTTTTCTGACTTGAGTCATTTAAATCCTGATGAACCAACTCAGAAAGTAGGCAATTTAAAATCTGCTTTATATTATTCCATTAAATCTTAATAAAAGTCAATAGTCAATAGGTTGTGAATTACCTTCTCTTCCCATCGATAATTTCCTGGGCGATATTCTGCGGCACTTCGTCATAGTGGTCAAATTCCATCGTGAATATTCCCCTGCCCTCTGTCATAGATCTTATATTGGTAGCGTATCCAAACATTCCTGATAAAGGTACTTTCGCTTCAATTACTTTTGAATTCAGCCTGTCTTTTGTTTCTTCAATCCTGCCTCTCCTTGCGTTTAGGTCGCCTATAACGTCTCCAAAAAATTCTTCAGGAATTACAACCTCAAGCTTCATGATAGGCTCAAGTATTACGGGCTTTGCCTTTTTGGTCGCATCCTGGAAAGCCATGGATCCTGCGATTTTAAAAGCAATTTCAGAGGAATCAACTTCATGGAAAGACCCGTCATAAAGCGTCACTTCCAAATCAACCATAGGATATCCTGCAATAACGCCTTTATCAACCGCTTCTTTTACTCCTTTTTCAACAGCAGGAATGAATTCTTTCGGGATTATTCCTCCTTTTACTTCATCAATAAATTCAAATCCTTGCCCCCTTTCTTTAGGCTTCACCCTAAGCCAAACGTGGCCGTACTGGCCTCGACCGCCTGATTGTCTTATATATTTTCCTTCCGCTTCCGCCTCCATTCTAATTGTTTCCTTATAAGCCACTTGCGGCTGTCCGACATTCGCTTCCACACCAAACTCTCTTTTCATTCTGTCTGTTAAAACATCGAGATGCAATTCTCCCATTCCGGAAATAATTGTGTCTCCGGTATCCAAATCTCCCTTAACCCTGAAGGTCGGATCTTCTTCTGATAATTTTCTAAGAGCGGTGCCCATTTTTTCCTGGTCGGCTTTTGTTTTAGGTTCAATCCTGATCGAGATGACAGGTTCGGGAAAAGTGATTTTTTCAAGCACAATGGGATTATTTTCATCGCACATCGTATGACCGGTTGAGGTTGCCTTCAGTCCAACGGTAGCTGCTATATCTCCTGCGTAAACTTCCTGAACTTCTTCTCTCTCGTTTGCGTGCATGCGGAGTATTCTGCCGATTCTTTCCCGTTCTCCGGTTGTAGTATTCACAACATAAGAGCCCCTGGTAAGGGTCCCCGAATAAACTCGAAAAAAGGTTAATGTTCCAACATATGGATCTGCGGCAACTTTAAAAGCCAAGGCTGAAAAAGGTTTTGAATCGTCCGGCTCCCTCGTAATTTCCTCCCCTGTCCTAGGGTCAATACCGCTAACCGGCGGAAGATCAATCGGGTTAGGAAGGTAATCTACGACACCATCAAGAACCAACTGAACGCCTTTGTTTTTTAAGGCAGAGCCACAAAAAACCGGCACCAGTCTATAATCCAGCGTTGATTTTCTCAGGACGGCTTTCAATTCATCTATTGGTATTTCTTCGTTCGCCATATATTTTTCTAATAACTTTTCGTCTTCTGCCGCAACCTTATCGACAAGCTTCTGTCTCCATTTTTTAGCCTCAGCCGCCATATCCGCAGGAATTTCTTCTTCTATAATTTTTTCGCCAAAATCTCCCTCAAAGCTGAAGGCTTTCATCGTTAAAAGATCAATAATACCTTTGAAATTTTCTTCCAAACCTATCGGAATCTGCATGGCAACGGCATTAGGAGTAAGCTTCTGCCAGATAGAACCTAAGCTTCCCTCAAAGGAAGCTCCCATCCTATCTAATTTATTGATAAAACAAATTCTTGGCACTTTAAATTTATCTGCCTGATGCCAAACAGTTTCAGATTGAGGTTCAACGCCAGAAACTCCATCAAATATAACGATGGCTCCGTCAAGCACTCTTAAGGACCTTTGCACTTCGGCGGTAAAATCAATATGGCCGGGTGTATCAATAAGGTTTATCCTATATTCATTTTCTTTTGTCCGGGGAAAGTTGTGAGGAGTCCAAAAACACGTTATAGCGGCTGACGTAATAGTAATTCCCCTTTCTCTTTCCTGAACCATCCAGTCCATTATAGCGGCTCCGTCGTGAACTTCTCCAATTTTATGAGAAACGCCGGTGTAAAACAAAATGCGCTCACTGACCGTTGTTTTTCCGGCATCAATGTGAGCTATTGTTCCTATGTCTCTGTAGTGTTCGATCGGATATGTTCGAGGCATAAACTAAAATCCAGAATAATTCCGGAATAAATTTCTAGAATAGATTACATTCTGATGTGAGCGAAGGCTCGGTTTGCTTCGGCCATCCTGTGAGTATCTTCTTTTTTCTTGACGGCTGAACCCTCGTTTTTGGAAGCATTGATCAATTCTTCCGCCAACTTAGCCTGCATTTTCCCTCCTTTCTTGGACTTAGCCGCTTGAATTATCCAGCGCATAGCCAAAGCAATCTTCCTGTCCCCCTTAACTTCAGACGGAACCTGGTAAATAGCTCCACCAATTCTCTTGGGTTTAATTTCTAAAATAGGAGAAGCGTTTCTTATGGCTAAATCAAGAATTTCCAAAGGATCCTTCTGGGTTTTTTCCTTAATAGCATCGAGCGCATTGTAAACAATCCTGCTCGCAGTTGATTTTTTCCCCCTTCTCATTATATAGTTTATGACTTTGGAAACCACAGCACTGCTATATATGTAGTCAGGTTGAACCTCGATGCTTTTTTTCTTTTGGGCGCACATAAATAAATGAATAAAGTAGATTATTTGGGCCTCTTTGCTCCGTATTTTGACCTTTCCTGTTTTCTGTTTTCAACACCTCCGGTATCTAAAATTCCTCTGACAATATGATACCTGACCCCGGGCAAATCCTTTACTCTTCCGCCGCGTATTATAACGACAGAGTGCTCCTGAAGATTGTGGCCTTCTCCGGGAATATAAGCTGAAACTTCCATTCCGTTTGTCAGTCTTACTCTTGCCACCTTTCTTAAGGCGGAGTTTGGCTTTTTCGGTGTTATCGTAAAAACTTTGAGGCAGATTCCACGTTTGAAAGGTGAATAATATTCTTTCGGCCTGTTCTTTAAAACATTAAAACCGAAAGTCAAGGCCGGAGTTTTATCCTTCTTCGCATTTTTCTTTCTGCCCTTTTTAATCAGTTGTCTAATTGTTGGCATAACGAAAAAATTAAAACAAATTTATTTGTTCAAATCAGAAATTGATTAATCTGATTTTGTTAATATTAATATTAATCTTTTTATTCAAGACTTCGGATTTCCTGTCCTCCGAAAACCGATTTTCATCCTTGCACTTATTTAGTAAGGTATGAACTACCCCGCCCCAAAGGGTTCGGGGTATCCCTTCGGGCAAATTCTTTCGGCGGCTTTCATCCTCTCCCTAATGAAAGCAAGGGAATATTCTTGCCGCCGAAATAAAAATTGGGACAATAAACATTACTTAACATGTCTTTTGTTATTAGTCAATGCTATTAATAGATCTTTAGGCCGGTGATAACGGAAAATATAAAAATGGCGGCGTTGTAAACGAAATTCAGACCAAAAACAATAAATAAAATCAAGATAATGCTGCTGTATTGTCCAAGCACTTCTTTGAATTGCCGAAACTTCTCGGGTAAGAAGAAAAAAAGAACGTGGGAGCCGTCAAGCGGTGGAATGGGAATCAGGTTAAATAACGCCCAAACGAGATTATAAATTGAAATCAAAGAGAAAAAACCTGTTAACTGGGAAGGCGAGGGTAAAAAACGTACCAGCAGACCGAAGATCAAAGCAATCAAGAAATTGGTTAAAGGACCTGCCACCGACACCTTGAGCATCCCCCATTTATGGTCCCTGAGGTTAAAAGGATTTACCGGAACTGGCTTTGCCCATCCAAAAATCGGTCCCCTTCCTGCGGTTGATATATATAAAATGAGGGGCAAGAGAATGGAACCAAAAGGATCTAAGTGCTTCAAAGGATTCAGGGACAGTCTGCCGGAGTTTTTTGCAGTACTATCTCCGAGTAAATTTGCCACGCTTCCGTGAGCAATCTCATGAATAACCGTCGAAAACAGAAGAATAATTAAGGCGAAAATCGTATCCATATTTTAATATAATAGCAAAAAAATTTTATTATTGAAACTCGTTCTCTTCTTTGTCCGCCAACTTTCGGGTTCTTAAAGGGTTGCTAAAAAACCTGATTTAGTTTAATATACAGGAGATAAAATTAAAAAAACAACAGATTGCAAAAAAAATATGGAAAAAATTTGCGCCATTTGCGGAAAAAAATCAACCCTAGTAAGAAGACTTGTTAAATTAAGAGGTAAATACAATCCTACCGTAAAGAGAAGAAAATACCCGAACCTGCAATGGGCTCGTTTTAAAGACAAAAGGGTTTTGGCTTGTACCAAATGCATAAAAGCAATGGCAAAATAGTAAAAAAATTAAAGGTTAAAAATCAAATAGACTAAAAAGAAAAGTTCGATCTTTTAGTTTTAACTTTTGAGGTTTGAGTTTTGAGTTTTTCATAACACGGGGTATAGGATAATAGTAGTCCGCTACCTTGGGGTGGTAGTGGCCCCGGTGCGATTCCGGGTACCCCGACCAACACTGATACTTTAGATCTTCTTAGGTTATGGACTAGAGCAATGGAAAAGATAAACCAAATCGAGAAAATAAGGGAGATTGAATCTAAGATAAGCCATAAGCTTTTCCTGCTCTGTTCTCTGGTTACCCTTATCACTATGGCGATAATGCTCGCGGATTTTTTCACGCGAGGCTTTTTTTTGCCTGCCAAAATGAACCTATTCTACATAGCGGTTCTGGTAATATATTCTCTGCACAAGGAAATGGTCCGATGGCTGGGTGAGAAAAAAACAATGCGGGGCGGAGAATATTTTGTTTATGGATGGGTTACGATAACCGTTGCTTTATACGTCATCAACTTCCTAAACCGAGATTATTACAGCTACTCTAAAGAAGGCTATCCTCTCGGAACGTTACGAGATATTTCCATTCTAACGATTGAAGTGCTTGTAGTTTTTATTTTTACCCGACTTCTTAAACTGCTAAAGTTTATAGCGAAGGAAAAAAATATTATCTAATCCTGTAAAGGGTTGGATAAAATAGTGCAACCTTCCGACCAAAAGTCCCGTTCTCTTTTGCGGAGGGCATTATTAATTATTATTAAGTCTTATGAAGAAAAAAACTCTTGCCCTATTCTTTTTTTGTTCAATTGCACTGTATTCAGCGCCTTTTTCAGCTCTTGCAGACGGTGTGGTAATTCTCCCAAAAGAACCTTATTCAGACCGTTGGGATTTTACCGGCGAAACCAATCAGGACGCTTTTATCAATTACGAAAACGGCGTCGAAAAAATGATATTAAGCGTCGGTTTCCAGTACAACGAAACCGCTTTTTGGATATTTCCTCTTCCAGCCGAGCCCAACAAAATCGTTATCGATATTGTCAATAATCTTCCACGATTATCCGGAGAAGATGTGTCAAAAAAAGCGAAATCAAACCTTATTGATATCGAAAAAATTCTCCAAGCCAGCCAACTCTACACAATACCTTTTCTAGCTCTCTATTCTTACAGTTATCCCGAATATTCTTTGGAAGCGACCGGAATGCGCGTTTTCAACAAAGCGTCAGGCCAGGAAAATGACGTTGTAGTTCACGAGCATCTGGATAAAGAAGGAATGACTACGGAGATTATAACCGCGAAAACAGCTTCCGCTCTTTACGACTATTTGAAGGAAAACGGACTTAATATTAATTCCGGAGAAATTCCCGTTCTTGAAAACTATGTGGGGAAGAACTACTCGTTCGTTGTCTCTTGGATTAAGC